>JACCDU010438914.1_pt1 | contig 50999 bp, 52 predicted proteins | sample 7446081 | NCBI WGS metagenome assembly JACCDU01 (sample SAMN15323447, study PRJNA562643) | freshwater metagenome | isolation source: river surface water | place: USA:Blue River Watershed | collected 2017-08-17 | reverse complement strand
GCAATCTCGTCAAACGGGTTCATGCTCATCTTGACGTTGGCAATGTCCACACCGCTGTTGTCGCTCTTGACGCGGACCTTGACGTTGTAGTCCACCACCCGTTTGACGGGAACCAGAATCTTCATGAAGTCATCTCCTGAGGCAATTGAATTGGGGGCCTGCGTCAATTGACGTTAACGTAAACGTCAATTGTGCAACAAGCGCGCCTGGAATGGAACATGTCCGGTACAAAAAAGCACGATCGTTCGAATTCTAGACGTCTTTCGCGATCTTGCACAGGCACATCCTACCCCCGGGAATTCACCGACCAATCGGTCGGCAAATCAGGGTTAGCATGGAGTGCAGATCTGCCGGGAACGGATTAGATTATGTTATGTAACCAATTTGTGTGGAGACACCCATGAAAAAAACCCTCTCTTCCCTCTTCATCACCGCCCTGGCAGGCTGGGCAGGTGCAGCGCAGGCACAGACCATCCTGACAACCTCCACCTGGCTGCCGCCCGCGCACCCGGCCACGCTGGCCCAGAAGGAGTGGTGCGACATGCTGACCACCAACACGCAAGGGCGTGTCAAGTGCAACCTGCTGCCGCGCGCCGTATCTGCGCCCCCCGGCACCTTTGATGCCGTCAAGAACGGGCTGGCCGATGTGTCCTACACTGTCCACGGCTACACCCCTGGCCGCTTCCTGTACACCCAGATGGCCGAGTTCCCCTTCCTTGGCAACAGCGCCGAAACCATTTCGGTCGCCTACAGCCGCGTGAGTGGCAAATACCCCGAGTTCAATACAGAACACCAGGGCGTGAAAGTGCTGACGCTCTGGACGCACGGCCCCGGCATCGTGTTCAACACCAAGCGTGCCGTCAGCAAGATCGACGATCTGTCCGGCCTGAAGTTCCGCATTGGCGGCGGAATGGTCAACGAGATCACGAAATCCCTGAGCATGAACGTGACCCTCAAGCCGGCCACAGACTCCTATGAACTGCTGTCCAGCGGCGTCATGGACGGCACCCTGCTGCCGGCCGAGTCGACGGAATCCTTCAAGATCGACAAGATCATCAAGCACGCCACCACTTTCCCGGGCGGCCTGTACAACACCAGCTTTGTGTTCATGATGAACCAGGCCAAGTACGACAAGCTCGCCCCCGAAGACAAAAAGGCGGTGGACGCCCTCTCCGGCGAAGTCGCAGCCCGCCTGTTCGGCCGCCACTGGGACAAGACAGACCGCCGTGCGTTTGCCATGATGCAGGTCAACGGCGTGCAGGTCACCCAGGCAGATGCCAAGTTCGTCAAGGACGTCAAGACCAAGACCCAGCCGCTCGAGCAGACCTGGGCCACAGCCGCAGAAGCCAAAGGCCTGAAGAACGCCACCAAGGTGCTGGCCGAGTTCCGCGCCGAGATCGCCAAACTGGAGAAGTGATGTCAAGGCTCGCCCTTCAAAGGTGAGCCAGCCCCGTCCAAGCGGTCCCCGTCCGTACGAGGGGACCGCTTTTCAACTTGAGGACCCTGACCTTGAAAAAAACGCTTGAAACCCTGTGTGGGCTGCTGGCCGGGATCGCACTGTTTGCGATCATGGTGCTCACCTTTCTCGATGTCGGGGGCCGCAAATTGCTCGACAACTCGATCACCGGTTCACTCGAGCTGACCGAATTGCTGATGGTGGTCGTGATTTTTGGTGCCCTGCCACTGGTCTCCGAACGCGGGGAACATGTGGTGTTCGACTCCCTCGATCCTTACCTGCCAGATGCGCTGCGCAAGGTCCAGCGCGCGCTGGTGCACCTGCTGTGCGGTGCAGCCCTCCTGGCACTGGGCTGGCTGATGTGGAAAACAGGCACCGAGTTCCTGCAAAGCGGTGAAACGACGGCCCAGCTGCAGATCCTGAAAGCGCCTTTCATTTATGGCATGGGCGTGCTGTGCGCGTTCACTGGCTTCATCCACCTGACGCTGGTGTTCAAGGAACAGGAAGAAAACGAAGGAGGCGTGCTGTGACCGAAGCACTGATTGGATTTCTGGCCATTTTCGGCCTGGCGCTTTTGCGCTTCCCCCTGGCCTTCTCGATGGGACTGGTCGGTCTGGTTGGCATCGGCATAACGCGCGGTTGGGTGCCCGCCTTCGCCAGCACGGCGCAGGTGGTCTACGAAACAGGTTTTGCCTACACCCTGTCGGTGATCCCATTGTTCATCCTAATGGGCAACTTCGTGGCCCGCGCCGGGCTGGCCCATGAACTCTTCCACGCGGCCTACACCTTCATCGGCCACCGCCGTGGTGGTCTGGCGCATGCCACCATCGCCGCCTGCGCTGGCTTTGGCGCAATATGCGGCTCATCAATCGCCACCGCCGCCACCATGAGCAAGGTAGCCTACCCGTCAATGAAACGATTGGGATACAGCGACGCGCTCTCCACCGGCGTCATCGGCGCGGGCGGCACGCTGGGGATCATGATCCCGCCGTCCACCATCATGGTGATCTACGGCATCATCACCGAGACCCACATTGGCAAGCTGTTTGCTGCGGGTGTCATCCCGGGCGTCCTGACTGCCACCCTGATGATGCTCGCTGTCGTACTCATGACCTGGCACGATCCGGAACACGCACCGGCCGGCGAAAAATTCAGCTGGGCCCAGCGCCTGCAAGCCCTGCGTGGCATCTGGGGCGTACTGCTGCTGGTGGTCATCGTGCTGGGTGGCATTTACGGCGGTTTCTTCACCGCCACCGAGGGCGCCGGCATGGGGGCCATGGGCGCCTTCCTGTTTGCACTGGCACGCCGCGCACTGAGCTGGAAAACCCTCTTCCAGGTGCTGGTCGAGTCGGCACGCACCACCGCGATGTTGTTCACCTTGCTGATCGCAGCCACGATATTTGCCAACTTCGTGAACTTCACCAGCATGCCGATGGAACTCAAGGAGTGGATCACGCACCTCGGTCTGTCGCCAATCATGATCGTGGGCGCCATGATGCTGATCTACATCCTGCTGGGCACCGTGATGGAAGAGCTCACCATGGTGCTGCTGACCATCCCCCTGTTTTTCCCGATCGTGGTCGAACTGGGCTTCGATCCAGTGTGGTTCGGCGTGCTGATTGTGATGGTGATCCAGATCGGCCTGATCTCCCCGCCCGTGGGCATGAACCTGTTCGTGATCAACACCCTGCTGCCACAGGTTGGCCTGGGCAACATCTTCAAGGGGGTGTGGCCTCAGGTGCTGGTGCTGGTCATCACACTGGGCATTCTGCTGGCCTTCCCGGGGTTGAGCCTGTGGCTGCCCTCGATGATGGAATGAAATTCAGCGCGCGGGGTTCACGGTGTGGATCACGCGCTGCGGGTACGGGATTTCAATACCCCGTGTCTTGAGCCCATGCAGGATAGCCCGGTTGATGTCGGACTTGAGGTTGAGCTGCCCATTCTCGGGGTCCTGGATCCAGTAGATCACGGTGAACTCCAGGCCGTCGGCGCCGAACGCCGACAGCGCAGCAGAGGGCGCAGGATCCTGCAAGACGCGCGAATGTTGTGTGCAGGCGTCCACCAGCAGAGCCACCACCTCATCCACCGGACTGTCATACGCCACGGAAACCACCGTCGATTGCCAGACTTTGGGGTCGGTGAGCGACAGGTTCTCGACACGCTGGGTGATGAGCATTTCGTTGGGAACGATCGACTCGCGGCCCGTCGGCGAACGGATGACGGTGTAGCGCGCCTTGATGTCGGTGATCCGGCCCTCGAAGTTGTCGATGCGCACCATGTCGCCAATGCGCATGCTCCGCTCGGCCAGAATGACGAAACCACTGACGTAATTGGCCGCGAGCTTCTGCAGGCCAAAGCCGATGCCCACACCCACCGCGCCGCCCAGCACCGACAGCGCCGTCAGGTCGATACCCGCCGAAGACAAGGCCAGCAGCAAGCCCATGAACATCAGGAGCACGCGCACCGTGTTGCTGATGACCTTGCGCAGCGACAGATCGCTGCCTGTCGCTGACTTGAGCAGGCGCGATTCGATGGCCGCGGACACCCACAGCGCGACGATCAGCACAGCACCCGCAGTCAGCGCCCCTTCAATCAGGGTGCGCACAGACAGGACCGAACTGCCGACTTTCCAATGGATACGGTCCAGCTCTTCGAGCACCAGCGGCAGGATGCCCGTCACCCACAGCACCACCGCGCCCCAGGCCAGCCAGGAGATGGTGCGTTCGAGCACCCGGACAAAGGGCGCCTCGCCGAACGCCACCTGCATGACCTTGACGCCAAGACGGATCAGGGCGAGCGAAGTGCAGACCGGCAGCAGGATATCGAACAGGGCCACCGGGCGTTCCAGGGTGAGCAGGGAGCGGGCACCAAAAGTCAGCCCCCAAAGCAGCGCAGGAAACAAAGCCCCGTCGATCAGCCTTCGCCCCAGCAGAACCGACAGATCGGACTCGTGGAAAGCGCGGCGCACCAGCCAGACAACGAACCAGGCCAGCACCACACAGCCTGCAAACGCAGCCAGGGCCACCAGCGACTCCGGCCGCGCCAGAGAATCTATCCAGGCCAGCGGATCGGCAATATGCACGTTCTTCAGGTTCGCCATGCCGGGCTCCGCTTGTCAATGAAGGCCTGCACGCCCTCTTGCGCCACCTCGTCGATCATGTTGCAGGCCATGGTCTGGCCAGCGAGCTGGTAGGCGGCTTCGATGCCCATTTCGGCCTGCTGGTAAAACAGTTGCTTGCCCATGGCCAGCGCTATACGGGGCTTGGACAGGATGGCCTGCACCAGCGCATCCACTTCGACGTCCAACTGCTCCAACGCGACCACCCGGTTGACCAGACCGCGCCGCTGCGCCTCAGCCGCATCGATGAAGCCGCCGGTCACCAGCATCTCCATCGCCTGCTTGGGCTGCATGTTGCGCGACAGCGGCACACTGGGCGTGGCGCAGAACAGACCGACGTCGATGCCATTGACGCCAAACTTCACGCCCTCTACCGCCACCGCCAGATCGCACTGGGCCACCAGCTGGCAACCCGCCGCCGTGGCGATGCCCTGCACGCGCGCAATGACGGGCACCGGCAACTTGCGCAGCGCCATCATCATGCGGGTGCACTGCGCAAACAGCTGCTGGTAGTAGGCCAACTCGGGGCGGACCTTCATTTCCTTGAGGTTATGGCCGGCGCAAAAGGCCTTGCCTTCGGCCCCCAGCACCACGACGCGGGCGGCGTCATCGGCCGCCATGCGGGCCACGGCCTGCTGCAGGGCTTCGAGCATGGACTCGCCCAATGCATTGAAAGTGGTGGGGCTGTTCAGGGTCAGGCGGTGCACGCCGCGCGCATCACGGCTGTGGCGCAACTCGCCGTCCTGCAAGAGTTCGGTGGTGGTGTTCATGGGCCGATTGTGGCCCAAAGGTGGCCTTGGCTGGTCAGCTCAAACGTCGGCCAGTGCGCGCAGGTGGGCCTCGACGCTGCGCGCCAGCGCGCTCAGGTTGTAGCCGCCCTCCAGACAGCTCACGATGCGGCCTTTGGCATAGCGTTTGGCGATGTCTTTCATGCGCATGGTGATCCAGGCGTAGTCCTGCTCCACCAGCCCGAGCTGGCCCATGTCGTCCTCGCGGTGCGCGTCAAAACCCGCGCTGATGAAGATCAGCTCGGGCTGAAAAGACTCCAGCCGAGGAATCCACATCATCTCGATCAGCTCACGGACGTCCATGCCCCGTGTGTAGGCGGGCACAGGCACGTTCACCAGATTGGACGCATGCGACTGCGACCCCCCGTCCGGGTAGAAGGGGTGCTGGTAGAAGCTCACCATCAGGATGCGGTCGTCGCCGGCCACAATGTCTTCGGTGCCGTTGCCGTGGTGCACGTCAAAGTCCACGATGGCCACGCGCTTGAGACCGTGGCGCTCCACCGCATGCTTGGCCGCGATCGCCACGTTGTTGAAAAAACAAAAACCCATGGCCTTGTCGCGGCAGGCATGGTGCCCCGGCGGGCGGATGGCGCAAAAGGCGTTTTCCAGTTCGCCCTCGATCACCGCATCGGTGGCCTCAATGGCGGCGCCGGCCGAGCGCAGGGCGGCGTCCCAGGTGTGGACGTTGATGAGGGTGTCCGGGTCCAGTGGCGTGTGCGTCGGCCCACCCGCGGCCATGTCCTCACGCAGCACGTCGGTCAGGCCCCGCAGCGCCGCCACATGCATACGCCCATGCGCCAGTTCGATGTCGGCCAGCGCCGCAGGAGCCGCCTCGCGGCGCGTGAGCGCCATGTCCAGCCCGGTGATCAGCAGCCGGTCTTCGATCGCACTCAGGCGCTCGGGGCATTCCGGATGCCCGGCACCCATTTCGTGCTTCAGACAATCGGGGTGGGTGAAATAGCCAGTTGCGCCCATTCTCAGTCATCCTCATTTTTGTTGAATTCAGCTTAGCACGCCCAACTGGCCCTACCCTGAATCCAGATCAAGGCGCGCTGCGCATCGGCACGCGGCACCGCCGTTTAAACTGCCCGCATGTCCGCTGTATTTCGCCTTGCCTTCCTCACGCCCCTCTTAACCGGTCTGTTGTGCACTTTGCCGGTCACTGCCGCCCAAAACCCCAAGCCAACGGCTCAACACGCCAAGGTGGGTCCACAGGCCGCAGCGACAAAGGGCGCTGCCAAAGCCGCCAAGGGTTCCGCGAAAGGCCACAAAGGCCGTCGTGCAGCGGCGAGTGCAGCACGCGCCACGCCTGCCGACAGCTACGCCCAGCGCCCTGAAGCCCTGCAGTGGGCCGAAGAAGCCGCCTCCCGCCTGGACCTGCCGGCCGACTGGGTGCGCCAACAAGTGGGGCAGGCCCGGCGCATCCCACTGATCGAACAACTGGTGCTGCCCGCACCCACGCCTGCCGCCAAAAACTGGGCGGCCTACCGCAGCCGTTTCATCGAACCCAGACGCATCGAGGCTGGCGCGACCTTCTGGCAGCGCCACCAGGGCACACTGGCACGCGCAGAGCAAACCTATGGTGTGCCCGCCAACATCATCGTGGGCATCCTGGGCGTGGAGACGCTGTACGGCCAGCACATGGGCAACTTCCGCATCCTGGACGCGCTGGCCACCTTGGCTTTTGACTTTCCGCAGGCGCACCCGCGTGCGCGCGAACGTCAGACTTTCTTCAGGGGTGAGCTGGACCACTTTTTGCGCATGGCCCAGCGCAGCGGCATCGATGCACAAAGCTGGCGGGGCAGCTATGCCGGTGCCATGGGCCTACCGCAATTCATGCCGTCCAGCTGGAGCCACTACGCCGTGGACTTTGACGGCGACGGCCGCATTGACCTCTTCAACAGCCCTGCCGACGCCATCGGCTCAGTGGCGAACTACTTCAAGGCCTTCCAGTGGAAGCCCGGCATGCCCACCCACTACCCGGTCACGCTCACGCCCGGCCAGACCGACATGGACACCCTGCTCGCCCCGGACATCCTGCCCACCTTCAGTGCGGACAGCTTCATCGCCAAAGGCGCGCAACTCTCAGGCCCTGCCCTGCAGCATGTCGGCCCACTGGCCCTGATCGAGCTGCGCAACGGCGACGGCACGCCCAGCTACGTGGCAGGGACCGAAAACTTCTATGCCATCACCCGCTACAACTGGAGCAGCTACTACGCCATGGCGGTGATCGAGCTGGCCGAAGCGGTGGCACGGGAGGTCGGCAACACACGCTGAACGTGCGTTGTACAAGTCAGTACTACCAGCGTCGCATCGGACAGCTATAACTTGAACTTGGCGTCATTGATGGCAAGTGACCCGTACCATGGCGGCGCTTCGTATGACGTAGTCGCTCTCTGCAGAGCAAGACCTCTTCAGAATTTATCTCACCTCACCCCACACTCCGCGCCGCACACTCCGTGCCTCAACACCGCAATGACCTCTATCTTCCTTCGAACCCTTTGCCTTCTCACCGCACTGCTTGCCCCGAGTTACTCGTGGGCCATGCAAATCTTTGTCAAAACATTGACTGGAAAAACCATTACCCTGGATGTCGAGCCGTCTGACACCATAGAAAACGTCAAAGCCAAAATCCAGGACAAAGAAGGGGTACCGCCCGATCAGCAACGTCTGATTTTTGCAGGCAAGCAACTCGAAGATGGCCGCACGCTAAGTGACTACAACATTCAAAAAGAATCCACATTGCACTTAGTCTTACGCCTGAGTATCAATCCAGCGGACGCCAGTGTGCAAGGCACCGTCCTGGCCCAGGTTGCGGCCTTTGAACGGTTCACCACGACGCAAATCGTTCACGCAGCCGAGCACATGCAGTCGCTCAACCTGAAAGCACAACCCTCTTCTCCAATCATCTGGGCCAAAGTACAAACCCAGCGCGGCAACTACAGTGCCAGCAGCGGTCCGCAAAAAACACATCATGACAATCTCACCATAGGCCTGGACCTGCCCTACATCCCCGATACCCAATCGGGCGTGGCGTTTGGACTGGGCCAAGGCAGCACGTCCATCAATGCCAATTCAACCCGCGTTGCACACAAAAGCATGGGGATGACACTCTACGCTCAGCGCACTCTGCCACACCATCTTTCCGTGCAACTGATCGCGGGGCTGGGCCAAACCTCATTCGACAACCAGCGCTACGCACAAGCCGACAACGCCCTGCTGGGATCTGAACGCAAAGCCCAGGGCTGGCACGCCAGCCTGGGTGTCAGCCACACCAGCAAGTTCGCCTCAGACATCAGCTTCCAGCCCTATGCCAGGCTGAGCCACATGGCCGCACGTTTCAACAGCTACCAGGAAAGTGGCAGCGCCAACGCGCTGGACATGGACACTCTTCATACCCGCCGTCAAAGCCTGACTGCCGGTGCCACACTGTCCAAAACCCTCACCTCAGCCGATGCCATAAATTGGACGCCCTTTGTCGGTGTGCAATGGCAGCAGGCCAACACCGGCCTCATCAACCAGAGAGTTAGCTTGGTGAACCAGCCGCAAACCGTGACGCCAGCGATCTGGGACGGGCTTTTCAGCTCACAACGCTTATTGAATGCCGGTATCACCGCAACCACCCGACATGGCGTCCAATGGTCTCTGGCCATGCAACGCATTACCGGCAGCGACCAGATGAGCTTCAATCATTACGGCGCTCAAGTCGCCTTGCAACTGCAGTGATGAAATGGGTAGCAAGGCCTTTTTTCTCGAGTAAGAGCCTAAGCAAGCTTCGCACTTGTGCGCTGAGATCGCATCTGACATGTGATCCGGTCAGCGATCCACGACCAGATCTGCGTCCACCAGCCGGACGCGGTGGTCCACGTAATAACCACCGTATTCGGTGTACTTGAGTACTGCGCAGCCGCAACGGGTACAGACGAACACATCGCAGCGGTTGAAGGGAAAGTAGCCCAGCGCCACTGGCGCATCGGGCGATTCGTAGCGCGTGCCGTCAGGGTGGAATTCCTCGAACGTCAACTCGGTCTGCCCCTCGGGCAAGGGATGGCGCAGTGTGCCCACCGGGGTCATCTGGCCCGCAGGCCACCGGTCGTCGCTGACGCTTTCCCAGCCCCGGCAGGCCTTGAGCGCACAGGTGCACTGCTCAGGCCGGCCTTGAGCGACCTTCCGAAGTTCTTCAGCGCTCAACATGGATGACATGGGCCGTGCCGCATCAGTGCCCGTGGACCTTCAGGGCCTTGCCGACTTCCAGCGTGCCTTGCTCGGAGCCGGCCATGGGCACGGTCTCGCCGTGTCGATCACACACCTGTGCGAGTGCGGCCGCCAGGCGCTCGGGGGTGTCGGGCGTCAAGCCCAGGTGCACGCCCTGCGTGAGCGTGATGTGGGCCACCTCAAAGCTGCCGGCACCCGCACAAATGATGGTGCGGTTGGGTGCATCTTCACTGGCCATGACCAGCATGGCCGGTGACACGGCTTGCGGCTGCAGGGCGTCCAGCACCGCCTGCGGCATGAGCCCTTCGGTCATGCGGGTAGCAGCCGTGGGGGCCAGGCAATTAACACGGATGCCGTATTTTTCGCCCTCGATCGACAGGGTCTGCATCAGGCCGGCCAGTGCCATCTTGGCGGCGCCATAGTTGGCCTGCCCGAAGTTGCCATACAGACCGCTGGACGAGGTGGTCATGACGATGCGGCCGTAGTTCTGGGCCTGCATGATGGGCCATACCGCCTTGGTGCAATGCACCGCGCCCATGACGTGCACGTCCATCACCAGCTTGAAGTCGGCCAGATCCATCTTGGCAAAACTCTTGTCGCGCAGGATGCCGGCGTTGTTGACCAGGATGTCCACCCGGCCCCAGGTGTCCATGGCCTGCTGGACCATTTTCTGTACCGCCTCGAAGTCGGTGACCGAGGCGCCGTTGGCAATGGCCTCGCCGCCGGCGGCGCGGATTTCATCGACCACCGCCTGCGCAGCCGAAACCGAGCCGCCCACGCCGCGCACATCGCCGCCCAGGTCGTTGACCACCACTTTGGCCCCACGCGCGGCCAGCGCCAGCGCATGCTGCTTGCCCAGTCCGCCGCCGGCGCCGGTGACGATGGCCACACGGCCCTTGAATTCGATACCCATGGTGAACCCTTCCTGAATCGGAAATTGCATTGCTTGAAAGCACCCGCCTGTCCAGTACATGACATGCCTCGGGGCCCCGTCAGTCTTCTACTGTAATCAAGCGCGATACTTGACCATGTTGCGCGCTTGACAGCCCGCGCCCTGATCCACCATGCAAGAAAACCACGAAATCATCACCACCCCACCCGTTGACGCCGCTTCGGTACTGCTGCTGCGCGACAGTGACGAAGGCCTGCAGGTCCTGCTGATGCGCCGCGCCCAGGCATCCCAGGTGCTGGGCGGCGCCTACGTCTTTCCCGGCGGCAAGCTCGATGCCGAAGACCATGTGGCCGATGTGCTGCACTGCCTGAGCGAAGCACCTGAACGCTTGCGTGAACGACTCCATGAAACCTCGCTGGCGACAGCCCGCGCTGCCGGCCTGTTCATGGCCGCCCTGCGTGAAGCCTTTGAAGAATGCGGGGTGCTGGCAGGACAGGATGACGCCGGTCCGGCCCTGGCCGATTGGCTGCGCCAGCAAGTCGCCCAGCACGGCTGGCACCAGAGCTTGCGCCAGGCCGGTCAGCCCCTGCGCACCGAGGCCTTGCTGCCCTGGTCGCGCTGGATCACGCCGCGCCAGCCTGCCGTAACCAACAAGCGTTTCGACACCCGCTTTTTTGTGGCCCGTGTCTGCGATGCGCAGGTCGCGCGGCACGACAACTTCGAGACCACCGACAGCGTGTGGCTCACCCCCCGGCAGGCACTGACCCGCTATGCCGCCGGCGAGATTGATCTGGTGGCGCCCCAGATCATGAGCCTGTATGAGCTCAAGGCGCACCACACAGTGCAAGAGGCGCTCGATGAAGCGCGCCAGCGAGCACCTGCCCTGATCGAGCCCCACCCTTTTGTCGAGGACGGTCAGCGGATCCTGAGCTACCCCGGTGATGCCCGGCACCCGGTTTCCGCCCGCGCCATGCGCGGCCCCACCCGGCTGCTGCTGGTGGACGGACGTTTTGTTCCGGTGGACGGCATGGCCCAATTGCTTGATTAAAATTGAATACTTTTAAATTAATACCATGCAGCCCATGAACGCAGCCTCACCCACTTGCCTGAGCATTGAACGCGCGATGGAATACGTCGGCGACATGGATGGGGTGCTTGCCCTGTTGGGCACCCTGCAGCAGTCCCTGCAGGACGATCTGCCCAAAATCCAGGCCAGCCTGGACGCAGGCGACCTGCCCGGCGCCAACCGCGTGCTGCACCAGTTCAAGGGTTTTGCCCCGGTGTTCTGCGTGGACACGCTGGTGGCCGATGTGGTCAGGGTCGAGGGGCTAAGCAAAGGCATCGACCTGCGGGCCGTGCGCGAGGCCTACGCCCACCTGGGTCCACAGCTGGTTCAGCTGCTGCGCGAAGTGCAGGCCCACCTCGCCGCCCAGCGCTGAGGTCAGGCCTCAGACGGGCCGGTCCATCCAGGCCTGGATGCGTACCGGGTCGTGCACCAGCCGCAATTCGTCAAATGCCACCTGCGCCTCGGGGTAGGTGCGGCGCAAATAGTTCAGCCACTGCTTGAGGCGCCCAGCGCGGTGGCGCGAGGCCACCCGGCTGCACACGTTCTGCCAGAAGCCGGGCATCAGCCCCCGGATGACCGACCAGGGCACGGGTTGCACACCTGGCGCAGACTGCGCGATCGCCAGCGCCAGCCCAGGGTCGCTGACCAGCCCGCGCCCGATCATCAGGCGCTCGCAACCCGTCACCTCGCGGCAACGCTGCGCATCCTCGACGCTCCAGATCTCGCCGTTGGCCACCATGGGCAGCTTGACCCGGTTGCGGATGTCGGCAATGCGGTCCCAGTAGGCGGGCGGCCTGTAACCATGCACCTTGGTGCGGGCATGCACCACCAGATCGCTGGCGCCACCGGCCTCAATGGCCTGCGCGCAGTCCTCGGCCAGCGCATCATCTTCGTAACCCAGACGCATCTTGGCCGACACCGGGATGTGCGCGGGCACCGCACGGCGCACCTCGGCCACGATGCGGCCCACCAGCTCGGGCTCCTGCAGCAGCACAGCACCGCCCCGATGGCGGTTGACGGTCTTGGCCGGGCAGCCAAAGTTCAGGTCGATGCCCGCAGGCTTCAATGCGGACAGCGCCTGCGCGTTGTCGGCCAGGCAAGCCGGGTCTGAGCCCAGCAGCTGCACCCGCACCGGCACGCCCGCAGCTGTGCGGCTGCCGTTGCGCAACTCGGGCACCACCCGGGTGAAGGCGCGGGGCGGCAACACCGTGTCAGTCACGCGAATGAACTCGGACACGCACAGGTCGATGCCACCAACGCGGGTAAGCGTGTCACGCAGGCCGTGGTCCAGCAGGCCTTCCATCGGTGCAAGCCAGACCGTCACGCCTTTGCCCTCAGGCCAGCGAGCGCTTGAAACGGATTTCTTCCACCCGCACTTCGCCCATGGGCACGGTGCGCGCGGTGTTCATCTCGCGCTTGAAACCGGCGGCGTCGAAAAAGGTCAGGGCCTTGCTGCCGGCCAGCGGCACCCAGACCGTGACATCGGTGCAGTCCTCGTCCTGCAGGCCTTCGCGGGCTGCGTCCCACAGGGCCAGGCCCACGCCCTTCCCGATGTGGTCGGGGTCCACGTAGATCGCCCACAGCTCTCCGGTGGTGTTTTTGGATTTGGGGTCGCGCGAACGGTCAAAGCCGACAAAGCCGACGATCTCGCCACCCTGCTCGGCCACCATGACCTGCGGCTCACCGTACTCGATGGCCTCTTTCCAGAAGGTCACGCGCTTGGCCGCAGGCGTGGCCTGCCAGTGGGCGTCGGGCACCACGCCTTCGTACAGGGCACGGCTGGCGATCAGGTGCAGGTTGGCCACAGCGGGCGCGTCGGCCAGGGTGGCGTAACGGACGTCGACGGAACTCATGGGTGCGAATCTCTTTTGTGCAAAACCCGGTATTGTCGCCGCAAGTCCCCCGGAGGGGCATGCCACATGGGGTATCTTCAGGGCATGACGCGCATTCTGGAAAAAGCCCATGCCCTGACGCTGGCCGCCCTGCTCACATGGCTGGCCTGGCCCGCGTTGGCGCAAAGCCCCCGCAAGATCGAAGACAGCATGGCCGAGCGCACCCGCGCCTGCACCGCCTGCCATGGCGACCAGGGCCGCGCCGGACCGGACGGCTACTACCCGCGCCTGGCCGGCAAACCCGCCGGCTACCTGCACCACCAGCTGCGCAACTTTGCCGAAGGCCGCCGCCACTACGGCCTGATGACGCGCCTGGTGGACCCGATGACCGACGCCTACATGGCCGAGATCGCTGCCCACTTTGCCAGCCTGCACCTGCCCTACCCGGCACCCACCCCGTCCACCCTGCCGCCGCAGCGGCTGGCGCGTGGTCAGTTGCTGGTGCAGCAAGGCGACACCACACGTGGCCTGCCCGCCTGCGTGCAATGCCACGGCGAACGCCTGACCGGCGTGCAACCCCATGTGCCTGGCCTGCTGGGCCTGCCACTGGACTACCTGAACGCCCAGCTCGGCGCCTGGCAAACCGGCCAGCGCAAGGCCCACGCCCCGGACTGCATGGCCGAGGTGGTCAAACGCATCCCGCACGAGGACATCATCGCGGTCTCCAGCTGGCTGGCCAGCCAAAGCCTGCCTGCCGACACCCGCCCGGCGACTGCTGTGACACGGCCGCTGGCCGACCCGGCCTGGCGCTGCGGCAGCGCCCCCGAACTTGCCGGGGGCCGGCCATGAAGCAAAAACTCCTGCGCCTGTCCGCCGGTCTGCTGCTGGGTGGCCTGGTCCTGCTCACCACGGCCGTGGTCTGGCACAACTGGGGCGACCTGCTGACCGCGACGCAGAACGCCCCGTCCCCAGCCGTCACGCCCCAGACGCTGCAACGCGGCGAGTACCTGGTGCGTGCCGGCAACTGCATCGCCTGCCACACCACCCGGGGCGGTGCCCCGCTGGCTGGAGGCCGCGCCATCGAGACGCCTTTCGGTGCGGTCTACAGCAGCAACCTCACGCCCGACGCCGAGACCGGTCTGGGCCGCTGGAACACGCAGGACTTCTGGAACGCCCTGCACCATGGCCGCTCACGCGGGGGCCGCCTGCTGGCGCCCGCCTTTCCGTACGAACACACCAGCCTGCTGGGCCGCGACGACACCGACGCGATGTTCGCCTGGTTGCGCAGCCAGCCAGCGGTACAGCAGCCGCAGCCGGCGCACACCCTGACCTGGCCGCTGGGCACCCAGCCGGCGCTGGCGGTGTGGCGCACCCTGTTCTTCGCACCGCAGACCTTCACGCCCGACCCACAGCAAAACGCCGAATGGAACCGTGGCGCCTGGCTGGTGCAGGGTCTGGGCCACTGCGCCGCCTGCCACAGCCCGCGCAATGCGCTGGGCGCCAGCGGCGGTGTGGCCGACCTCTCGGGTGGCCTGATGCCGGTCCTCAACTGGTACGCGCCTAGCCTGCTCAGTGACCGTGAAACCGGTCTGGCGTCCACAGAGCTGGCTGAGGTCGTGCGCCTGCTGCAGACGGGCCGCAACGCCCATGCCACGGTGAGTGGCCCCATGGCCGAGGTGGTGCAGCACAGCCTGCAGCACCTGAGCCGCGAAGACCTGCAGGCCACTGCCGTGTACCTGCAAGCGCGCGCCCGGCAGGCCGGCACCGGAACAGAACGCAAGACGCCAGCGCCCGTGCGTGCCAGCGTGGCCGAGCACGGCACCAAGGTGTATGAGCGCCACTGCGTCACCTGCCACGGTGAGCAGGGCCAGGGTGTGCCGGGCATCTACCCGGCGCTCACCGGCAACCGGGCCGTGCTGCTGAACGACCCGACCAATCTGGTGCAAAGCGTGCTTTACGGCGGCTACGCCCCGGCCACGGCCGGTCACCCGAGGCCGTTTGGCATGCCGCCCTTTGTGCTCGAACTTGAAGACCGGGACATTGCCGCCGTGCTCACGCACCTGCGCATGGCGCTGCAGCCCGAAGGCCAAAAGGCAGGTGAAGTCACGCCACTGCAGGTCAACCGCATCCGCGCGGAAACCACGCAGTGATGCCGTCGATGGACCTACCGCCGCTGATCCACGAAGACGCGCACCTGCTGGTCTTCGACAAGCCCTCGGGCCTGCTGAGCGTGCCCGGCCTGGGGCCGGACAAACAGGACTGCCTGAGCGCGCGGGTACAGACGCACTGGCCCGAAGCCCTGATCGTGCACCGGCTGGACATGGCGACCTCGGGCCTGATCCTGATGGCACGCGGCCCGGAGATGCAAAAAACGCTGAGCATGGCTTTTGAAAAACGCCGCATGCACAAGCGCTACCAGGCGGTGGTGCTGGGCGAGCCGCTGCCCGTGCCCGACGAACACGGCTGGAGCCGGATCCAGTTGCCCATGCGCATCGACTACCAGAACCGCCCGCGCAGCATCATCGACTTTGGCCGTGGCAAACCCAGCCTGACGCGCTGGCAAAGCCTGGGCGCCGGTCCGTGGCCGGACACCACACGGCTGCTGCTCGAACCCATGACCGGCCGCACCCACCAGTTGCGGGTGCACCTGCTGGCCATCGGCCACCCCATCGTGGGCGACCCGCTGTATGCGCCGCTGGAAGTCCCGCCCCGCGCCCCTCGCCTGCTGCTGCATGCCAGCGAACTGGCCTTTGAGCACCCGGTCAGTGGCCAACCCTGCCGCTTTGTCGCGCCGGTGCCTTTCTGACTGCGCGCCTGCCCCTAACATGGGGGCATGCGCAAACACCTCTACATCCTCACCGGCGCTTCGCGCGGCATGGGTCTGGCCATGGCCGAGCAGCTGCTGCAGCCCGACCACTTGCTGCTGTGCATCTCTCGCCATGGCAACGACGCGCTGGCAGCACAGGCCCAGGCACGCGGCGCCAGCCTGCTGCAGTGGCAGGCCGATCTGGCCGACGGCGCCAGCGTGGCGCGGCGCCTGCAGGACTGGCTGGCCACGCAAACACCGGCCGACCTGGCCAGCGCCACCCTGATCAACAACGCGGGTGTGATCCCGCGCATCGGCCCGCTGAGCCAGGCCGACGCCAGCGATCTGGCCCACGCCCTGCGCGTCGGGCTCGAAGCCCCCATGCAACTGAGCGCGGCCTTTCTGGGCGGCACCGAAAGCTGGAGCATGCCGCGCAAGGTGCTCAACATCTCGTCCGGCCTGGGCCGGCGTGCCATGGCCTCGCAGGCGGGCTATTGCGCCGCCAAGGCCGGCATGGACCACTTCACCCGTTGCCTGGCGCTGGACGAAGCCCTCAAGCCACAAGGCGCACGGGTCTGCTCGCTGGCCCCCGGCGTGATCGACACCGACATGCAGGTGCAGTTGCGCGGCGCCCCCGGTTCAGACTTTCCGGACCAGGCCAGTTTCCGCCAGCTCAAGGAAGGCGGCATGCTCAGCTCCCCCGAGGACGCTGCCAGCAAAGTGCTGGCTTACCTGCAGCGCCCGGACTTCGGTGCCAACCCCGTGGCCGACGTGCGCGATCCGGCCTGAGCCGCCCGTGAATCCGCTCAACCGACTGTCAGCACGCTGTAGCCTTGCCCGCCGACACTGGACAAGTTTCTTTTTTTCATATCAACCCTGAGGAGACCCTCCCATGAGCCGTGAAGTTGTTGTTGTGAGCGGAGTCCGTACCGCCATTGGTACCTACGGTGGCAGCCTGAAAGACATTCCCCCCACCGAGCTGGCCGCGCTGGTCGTGCGCGAAGCCCTGGCCCGTGCCGGCACCGAGGGCAAGGACGTCGGCCATGTGGTGTTCGGCCATGTGGTCAATACCGAACCCAAGGACATGTACCTCTCGCGTGTGGCGGCCATCAACGGCGGCTGCGCCGAAGCCACCCCGGCCTTCAACGTCAACCGCCTGTGCGGCTCGGGCCTGCAGGCCATCGTGAGCGCCAGCCAGGCCATCTTGCTGGGCGACACCGACATCGCCATCGGTGGCGGCGCCGAGAACATGAGCCGCGCCCCCTACGCCAGCCTGAACACCCGCTGGGGCGCCCGCATGGGTGACACCAAGATGGTGGACATGATGGTCGGCGCGCTGCACGACCCCTTCCACAACATCCACATGGGCGTGACCGCCGAAAACGTGGCCGCCAAATACGGCATCACCCGCGAGATGCAGGACGCGCTGGCGGTGGAGAGCCACAACCGCGCCGAAAAAGCCACCGCCGCCGGTCTGTTCAAGGACCAGATCGTGCCCGTCATGCTCAAGAGCAAAAAGGGCGATGTGGCGTATGCCACCGACGAGCATTTCCGCGCCGGCTGCAAGCTCGAAGACATGGCCAAGCTCAAGCCCGTCTTCGTCAAGGAAAACGGCACCGTCACGGCAGGCAACGCCTCGGGCATCAACGACGCGGCCGCTGCCGTGGTGCTGATGGAAGCTGGCGCTGCCAAGGCCCGTGGCGCCAAACCGCTGGCCCGCCTGGTGGGCTATGCCCACACCGGCCTGGACCCCAAGATCATGGGCGTGGGCCCGATCAGCGCCACACAGGCCGTGCTCAAGCGCACCGGCCTGAAGGTGTCCGACCTGGACGTGATCGAGGCCAACGAAGCCTTTGCCGCGCAGGCCTGCGCCGTGACCAAGGAGCTGGGCCTGGACCCGGCCAAGGTCAACCCCAACGGCTCGGGGATTTCGCTGGGCCACCCGATTGGCGCCACCGGTGCACTGATCACTGTGAAAGCCATCCACGAGCTGCAGCGCGTGAACGGCCGCTACGCGCTGGTGACCATGTGCATCGGCGGCGGTCAGGGCATTGCGGCGATCTTCGAGCGCATGTAAGGACCAGGGGTTTGCCGGCCATCCCGGTCAACCCTTTTCATGCCGAGGCCGGGATCTCCCGGCCTTTTTTGCTTTCAGCGCTTCAGCTGCGAGGCCTCGCGCGCCAGCGCCTCGATGCGCGCCCAGTCGCCTTGGGCCAGCGCATCGGCCGGAACCAGCCAGGAACCGCCGACGCAGGCCACATTCGGCAGGGCTAGCAATTCACCCGCGTTGCCAGGTGTGACGCCGCCCGTCGGGCAGAACTTCACGTCAAAGAAGGGACCGGCCCAGGCCTTGAGCATGGCCGGACCGCCGGCCTGCATGGCCGGGAAGAATTTGAGTTCGTTGTAGCCGTCTTCCTGCGCCATCAGGATTTCGCTGCCGGTAGCGACACCGGGCAGGAGCGACAGCCCATGGTCACGGCAAGCCTGCCCCAAGGCATGCGTGTACCCCGGGCTCACGGCGAATTGCGCACCGGCTTTGGCGGCGGCAGCAGCATCCGCTGCGCTGCGCACGGTGCCGGCGCCCACCACGGCGCCCGGCACCTCTTTGGCGATCGCTTCCATGCAGGCAAGAGCCTGCGGGGTGCGCAAGGTCACTTCGAGCATGCGGATGCCACCGGCCACCAGCGCACGTGCCATGGGCACGGCGTGCGCCACATTGTTCAGGACGATCACGGGGATCACGGGGGCGTCCTGCATCACCTGCAGGGCAGTCAGTTTCACAGCCATGTGCAGGCTCCTTCTTCGGCTTGGCGCGCGTTGCGGCGCATGTTGGCAAACAGTTCCCGGCCCATGCCGACGCCGTTGGCGGCGCGCTGGGCTGCAGGCATTTGTGCCAGCGGGCGGGCGGCCCACTCGGCTTCGCTCACCAGCACCTGCAGGGTGCCGGCCACGGCGTCCAGGCGAATCACATCGCCGTCGCGCACCTTGGCCAGCGGCCCGCCGTCTGCGGCCTCGGGCGAAACGTGGATGGCGGCGGGCACCTTGCCCGAGGCGCCGCTCATGCGGCCATCGGTGACCAGCGCCACCTTGAAACCCTTGCCCTGCAAGACCGCCAGCGGGGGCGTGAGCTTGTGCAGCTCGGGCATGCCGTTGGCCTGTGGGCCTTGCCAGCGCACCACACAGACCGCATCGCGCTCCAGCGCACCGGCCTGAAAGGCGACCTGCAGCGCTTCCTGCGAATCGAACACGCACGCTGGCGCCTCGATGACGTGCAACGCTTGGGGCACGGCCGAGACCTTGATCACGCTGCGGCCCAGATTTCCTTGCAGCAATTTCAGGCCACCTGTGGCGCTGAAAGGGCTGGATGCGGGGCGCACCACCGACTCGTCCTTGCTCGCGGCCGCATCCTGCCAGACCAGCTGGCCGGCCTGCAGCGCGGGGATGCGGGTGAATTCGCGGATGCCGCCGGACCTCACCGTCAGCACGTCTTCGTGCATCAGACCGGCATCGAGCAGTTCGCGGATCACGTAGCCCGGACCGCCTGCGGCCTGGAACTGGTTCACGTCGGCGTGGCCGTTGGGGTAGACGCGGGTGAGCAGCGGCACCACCTCCGACAGGGCCGAGAAATCGTCCCAGTCGATCACGATGCCGGCGGCGCGCGCCACCGCCACCCAGTGGATCAGGTGGTTGGTCGAGCCGCCCGTGGCCAGCAGCGCGACCATGGCGTTGACGATGCAGCGCTCGTCCACCACATGGCCGATGGGCGCGGGTTTGGCCAGCACGGTGCGCACGGCTTCGCGCGTGAGTTCGGCACGCGCGCCTTCGCCGGGGTTGATGAAGGCCGTGCCCGGCACATGCAGGCCCATGGCTTCGAGCAGCATCTGGTTGCTGTTGGCCGTGCCATAAAAGGTGCAGGTGCCTTCGCCGTGGTAAGCGCTTGACTCGGCGGCCAGCAATTCTTCGCGGCCCACCAGGCCCTGGGCGGCCTTCTCGCGCACCTTGGACTTTTCGCTGTTGGACAGGCCGCTGGTCATGGGCCCGGCCGGCACGAACACCGTGGGCAAGTGGCCGAACTGCAGCGCGCCGATCAAAAGGCCCGGGACGATCTTGTCGCACACACCCAGCATCAGCGCCACATCGAACACATCGTGGCTGAGCGAGACAGCGGTGGCCATGGCGATCACGTCACGGCTGAAAAGGCTCAGCTCCATGCCCGGCGTGCCCTGCGTGACGCCGTCGCACATGGCAGGCACGCCGCCCGCCACCTGCGCGGTGGCACCGTGCAGGCGGGCTTCCATCTTGACGATGTCCGGGTAGTGCTGCAGCGGCGCATGGGCCGAGAGCATGTCGTTGTAGGCGTTGACGATGCCGATGTTCAGCGGCCGCGGGCTGACCACGGCAATGCCGGCCAGACCACTGGCCTTGCCTTTGTCATCGGCCGGCATGGCGGCAAAAGCATGGGCCACATTGGCACAGCCCAGACGCTGCGCGCCGGGTGTGCGGCTGGCATAAGCCGCCACCTGCCGGAGGTAGGCCTCGCGGCTGGGGCGACTGCGTTCAACGATGCGGGCCGTCACGGCGGCAACGGTGGGGTGGAGCTTCATGGGATTGACCCGTTATGTAACAAAATTACAGAACGGATGGTAACCATGTTTCGGGCAACGGGGGGTGTCTGTGGTTACAGACAGGGTACGAATTGCATGGCCCCACCCCATCAGGCACAAAAAAACCCGCCGAAGCGGGTTTTGCGCGGGAATCAAACCCGTCACTTGGCGGCAGAAGCCTCGGAAGCGGCCGGGGCTGCGGCAGAGGCGGCCTCGGATGCGGCTTCAGCCGGCGCGGCCACGGCAGCTGCAGCTGCAGGGGCTGCAGCAGGCTTCTTGCTCTTGGCAATGCCGAAACCCACAGCCAGACCCACGGCCAGGATGATGACCGCGACCAGCACGGCCCAGACCACGGGTTGGTTGTCGTTTTGATTGGACATGTCTTTATCTCCGAAAATGAACCGGGCTATTCTAAAGGTCCAATGTTGCACGCCCCTGACCACCGCTCACCGCCGCCAGCACGCACGCTCGATGCGCTGCACGCGCAACACCCTGCCGGACAAGACCTGTGGGTGTTTGGCTATGCCTCGCTGATCTGGCGGCAAGAATTCGACGCCACCGAAGCCCACCTGACCCGTGTGCATGGCTGGCACCGCGCCCTGAAGATGTGGAGCCGCATCAACCGCGGCAGCCCCGAATGCCCGGGGCTGGTGTTCGCCCTGCTGCGCGGCGGCAGTTGTCAGGGCGTGGTTTACCGCATAGAGACCCGCCAGGCGCACGAGGTGCTGGCACGGCTGTGGGAACGCGAAATGCCGATGGCGGTCTACGAACCGCGCTGGTTGCCCTGCCCCACGCCGCACGGCACGGTGCGCTCGCTCGCCTTCACCCTGCCTGCCGGCAGCCCCAGCCACACTGGCGTGCTGAGTGCAACACAGTACCGCGACATCTTCCTGCGCGCGGTGGGGCGCTTTGGCAGCACCCGCGACTATGCGGTCCAGACCCTGCAGGCCCTGCGCGAACAGGGCATCGAAGACCGTGCGCTGGCGCGCCTGATCGCGCTGGCCGAAAGCTGATCCTGCGCAGACCGCCCCCAACCGCACCCGAATACACTGGTGTCATGAACATCGCCGACCTCCGCAAAAGCTACGAAAAAGCCGAACTCAGCGAACAGGCCTCGCATGCCGATCCGCTGCAACAATTTGCCCAGTGGTTCAACGAAGCCCTGAAATCCGAGGTGCCCGAGCCCAATGCCATGACCGTGGCCACCGTAGGCAGCGACCTGCGCCCGAGCACGCGGGTGGTGCTGATCAAGGATTTTGATGAGCGCGGCATCGTCTGGTACACCAACTACGCCAGCCGCAAGGGCCAGGAGCTGGCGGGCAACCCGTTTGCGGCGCTGCAGTTCCACTGGGTGGAGCTCGAACGCGTGGTACGCATCGAAGGCCGGGTCGAGAAGGTCAGCGACGCCGAAAGCGATACCTACTTCCACAGCCGCCCGCTGGACTCGCGCATCGGCGCCTGGGCTTCACCGCAGAGCCAGGTGATTGACAGCCGCACCGTGCTGGTGACGAATGCCGCCAAATACGGCGCGCAGTTTTTGCTGCAGCCCCCGCGCCCGCCACACTGGGGCGGCTACCGTCTGGTGCCCGAGTGTTGGGAATTCTGGCAGGGCCGCAAGAGCCGCCTGCACGACCGCCTGCGCTACCGGCAGGACGGCGGCCAGTGGGTGCGCGAGCGCCTCGCCCCCTGATCAGGCCGGCAACAATGGCAGCAGGGCCAGCACGGTGCTGATGGTGAGCACGGCCACACCGGTCGACACCGCCACCGCGGCGGTGACCATCTCTTCTTCCTTGCGGTAACGCTGCGAAAACAGGAATACGTTGGCACCGATCGGCAGCGCGGCGGCCAGCACCATCACCCCCAGCTGCAGGCCACGCAAACCCAGCAGCCAACCCACTGCAGCCATCAGGACCGGATGCACCACGGTCTTGACCAGTGAAAGCCGCAAGGCGTTTTTCCATTGCTGACCCACAGGGGTTTGCGACAGCGTGATGCCCACCAGCACCAGCGCCAGCGGCCCGAAGGCATTGCCCAGCAGCACCAGCGGCTTGTCGATCACGGGGTGCAGACCCCAGCCGGTGAAAGAGTAGGCAATGCCGATCAGGATCGGCAGCGGCACCGGGTGGACGATGGCGTTCTTGATGGCCGAGCCCACGGTGCGCCAGATGGGCTGGGCATCGCCTGTTTGCGCGGCCTGCTCGCGCGCCACCTGCAGCTCCAGCACCAGTGTGGCGATGCTCAGCAAGATCAGGGCGTGCAGCGAGATCAGCGTGAACAGCAGCACCTGCCCGGCCTGTCCGTAGGCCAGCCCAACCAGCGGCACGCCGATCATCAGGGTGTTGCTGAAAATGCCCGCCAGCGCCATGACCGAGGCCCGGCTGTTGCCCCCGTACACGGCCAGCATGGTGAAAAACAGCGCCCCCGCCACCAGGAAATACTGCATCACCGGCCGGAAATCGAGTTCTTCGACATGCGAGGTGGCCATGGTGCGAAACAGCAGCGCCTGCGTCAGCACCAGAAACACCAGGTTCGACAGATCGCGCACCGATTCGCCGCGCACCAGCCCCGCGCGTCCCGCCACAAAGCCGATGAAGATGAGAAAAACCACCGGCAACAGGGCCGAAACAACAGGGTGATCCAGGGTCATGCCGGGATTATCGCAACGGACTCAAAACTGCCATTGCAAGCCCAACTTGAGCGAGCGCCCCGGCAAGGGCACACGTCCGGGCGCGGTGCTGCTCAGGATGGAGGTGGCGCTGTAGGCCAGCGCATTGGTGAGGTTGTCGAGGCGGGCGAACCAGTGGACCGTGCCCAGCGCCGCCTTCTGGCGGTAGTTCAGGCCGGCATGCCACAGGGTGTAGGCCGCGGTGGACGCACTGCCGTCGGGCACCCGGTGTTGTGCGGCGGCGTGGTCAAAGCCCAGCCGGGCCTGCCAGGCATCGAAACGGTAGACGCCGCTCAGGCCCACCCGCCAGGGTGCGATGCGCGGCAGCGGCTCGCCGGTACTCAGGTTGTCGGCCAACACGCGGTCGAAGCGCCAATGCAGGTCGAGCGTGCCGGAGCCCTGTAAGGCACTCTGCAAAACGCGCGACTGGCCACTGGCCTCCCAACCGCGCAGACGGGCGCGCACACCGGCGTAGGCGTATTCGGGCAGCAGGTCGACGCCCTGGTCGACGCCGGTCGGCATCAAGCCAATGAAGTTGGAGAACCGGCTCGCGAACACGCTGAATTTCATGGGGTGCGCGCCGGTGCGGCGCTCCAGTCCCAGCTCGATGTTGTTGGACTGCTCCAGCCCCAGCCCAGAATTGCCGGTCTCCCAGGTGCGGGTGGCCAGGTGCGGACCATTGGCAAAAAGCTCCGCATCGCTGGGCGCGCGCTCGCTGTGCGCCAGCTGCCCCGAGGCCAGCCAGTCGCCCGCCAGCCGGTATTGACCGCCCAGCGAATAGCTGCGCGGATCGAAGCGCCGCTCACCCGGATTGAAGCGCGCATCCCAGGGGCTGCCGTCCGAGCCGACCGTGACCTGCTCCAGACGCGCCCCGGCCTGCACCTGACCCCAACCGGTGCGCCACTCTTCGAGCACAAACAGGGCCTGGCTGCGGCTGCGCGTGTAAGGCATGAACACCTCATCGGCTTCGCCATCCGCACGCAGGCGCCCGCTCTCCCACTGCAGCCCGACCACGCCTTGCAGTGGCCCCAAAGGCTGGTGACGGGCCTCCAGGCGCAGGTCCTGCCCGCGCTTGGCGAACAAGGCTCCAGGCGTGCCCCCCTCGAATTCGGTGTGGCGGTAGTCGCTGGCACTGCCCTGCAGCCTGAGGCTTTGCCAGCCCGCCCAGGGACTGCGCCACTCGCCTTCGGCAGCGAGCCTGTCCGAGCGCATGCCAATGCGGGCATCGTCCTCGGCCACGGTGCCGTAGTCGCTGCGCCAGGTGCTCAGCGACAGACCCAGACGCGAAGCCTGGCCAAAGTGGCTGAAACCCAGGGCGCCGCCGCGCGTGGTGCTGTCGGAGTTGGGGATGCGGCCAGCGGCATTCGGTGCACGCGCATCGTCAGTGCGCCGCTCGAAGGCGTCCACATGCCAGGCTTGCGTGCCGTTGCCCGTCTCCAGCATGGCAGCGCCGCTGCGTTCGCGGTTGCCACTGGCGCCCTGCACCTGCACACGGCCCTGCACGCCGGTGATGGCTTCGCGCGGGATGCGGTTGTCCAGCACATTGACCACGCCACCCATGGCGCTGCCGCCGTAGAGCAGGGCCGCCGGTCCGCGCAGCACCTCGATGCGGTCGGCCGAGAGCACATCGGTGGGCACCGCGTGGTCATAGCTCAGCGCCGACACATCCTGGGTGGCGCCGCTGTTGCTGAGCACGCGCACGCGCTCGCCATCCAGGCCACGCACGATGGGGCGGCTGGCCTGCGGACCGAACCAGGTGCTGCTGACGCCGGGCAAGCCGCCAAGCGTCTCACCCAGCGAGACCTGGCCGCTTTCGCGCAGGTCGGCGCCCGACAGGCTGCCCACGTTTGCGGGCGTGCTTTCGCGCCCCAATGGGTTGCCGGTGATCACGATTTCGCTGGAAGCGCTGGCGGTTTGGGCCAGCAAAGGGGCGACGCTCAGGCCGCAGGCCACAGCCAGCAGGCTGCGGCGAAACAACAAGGAAGACATGCAAGACTCACAACACAGAAAACAAGGGACGGCTGGCACGAGCGCTCGTGCCAGCCGGCAAGGTCCGGGTGTCAGGTGAGTCGGGGCGGTCCCCGCGCGTCAAAGTTGCGCGCCGCAGCGGCAGCTTGGCCAGGCGCCAGGGCGAAAGGCGCCAGAGCTGGCGGCTTGACCGCCAGCGGCAAGGCCCACACCGCAGCGGGGCCGGCACTGTGGGTCAGGTGGTCCAGCAGCTGGCACAGGCTGCTGCCGTCTTCGTGCGCCAGCGCGCCCACGCTGGCCTTGGCGCCAACCTCGGCCGAAGCAAGCGACAGCGCACCCGGGTGCAACACCCGGTGCACCTGCCCCCAGCCCACCGACAACAGCAGGGCCAGGACCAGCGCGATGGCGCTGGTCAGGGCATGCTGGTGAATCAGTCGGCGAACGGTGTACACGGTATTGGGTGTGTGGTGGGGTCAGCGCACCAGACGGGCAAAGGTCTGGCGGAATTTGGCGACCTTGGGCGCCGCCACGGCCAGGCAGTAGCCCTGGTTCGGGTTGCGCGCAAAGAAGTCCTGATGGTAAGCCTCCGCTGGATGGTAGTTGCTGAGCGGCAGCACTTCGGTGACGATGGGACGCGGGTAAACGCCCTCGCGCGTCAAAGCCTCGATGAGGGCGCGGGCCTCGGCCTCCTGCTCGGGCGTGGTGAAGTAGATGCCACTGCGGTACTGCGTGCCCACATCGTTGCCCTGGCGGTTGAGGGTGGTCGGGTCGTGGATGACAAAGAAGATTTCCAGCAGCTCGCGCGTGCTGACCTGCGCCGGGTCGTACGCCAGCCTGACCACCTCGTTGTGGCCCGTGTTGCCGGTACAGACCTGCTCGTAAGTTGGGCTCGGGGCATGGCCATTGCTGTAGCCGGACTCGACATCGAGCACGCCTTGGACTTCGACATAGACCGCCTCGGTGCACCAGAAGCAGCCGCCGCCGAGCACCAGGGTTTGGGTATGGGAATGGGTGTTGTCCATGGGCACAGATTATCCGGCGGGGGCCATGTCCGTGCGCACCGCGCTCACAAAGTCCTGCAAGGCCGTCTGATCGCGTGCGCTGCGCCACAGACAGCGCGTGTCGTAACGCAGCGGGTGATTGTGGAGCGGCACGAACACCGCCCCCGCCAGCGCCGACTGCGCCAGCGCCTCGGGCACCAGCGCCACGCCCTGCCCCTGCGCCACCAGCGCCACCACGCTCAGCCAGTGGCGAAGCTCGTGCACCACCGGCGGCACCCAGCCAGCCAGCTCGCATTCGGACAGGATGCGTTCGTGGTAATCGGGCGAGACGGTGCGCGAAACCACCACCAGCGCCTGCCCCTGCAAATCCTGCAAGCCGATCGCTGCCGCCTTGGCCAGTGCATGCCCTTTGGGCAGGCAGACCATCATGGCCTGGCTGGCCACCAGCACCTGCTCAAAGCCCGGCGGCACGCGCGGCGTGTGCACAAAGCCCACGTCCAGCCTGTCCCGCACCAGCTCCGACAACTGCTCGCTGGAGCTGAGTTCGCGCATCACCAGCCGCAGCCGGGGGTGGCTGGCCTGAAAGCGCTGCAGCACCTGCGGCAGACCGCAGTACAGCAAAGTGCCGGCAAAGCCGATCTGCAGCTCGCCCGCCTGGCCCTGCGCCACTTCGCGCGCCTCGCGCATGGCGGCGCCGGCCTGCGCCAGCAAGGCGCGCGCTGCCGGCACAAAGGCCTGCCCGGCGGCCGTGAGCTGCACCCCCCGGCTGTTGCGGGTGAAGAGCTGGGCGCCGACCGAGGCTTCAAGTTGCTGGATGTTGAGCGACAGCGGCGGCTGCGAAATCGACAGGCGCTGGGCCGCGCGGCCGAAGTGCAGTTCTTCGGCCAGGGCCAGGAAATAGCGCAGGTGACGGAATTCCATGGATTTGAAATTTGTATTGCCGGATATTGAATCAATATTAGACAGCTATTTATGGCGCCATGACAATCGCACCCAAGACTTTTTCTAGGAGACCTGAACCATGGCCACAAGCAAGAACACCTTCAGCTGGGAAGACCCCTTTCACCTCAGCGCCCAACTGACCGAAGACGAGCGCCAGGTGCAGGAAGCCGCCCGCGCCTATTGCCAGGAAAAACTGCTGCCCCGCGTGAAAGACGCCTTCCTGAACGAAACCACCGATGTGTCCATCTTCCGCGAGATGGGCGAGTTGGGCCTCTTGGGCCCCACCATCCCCGAGCAGTACGGCGGCGCCGGCCTGAACTACGTCTGCTACGGCCTGGTGGCCCGCGAAGTCGAACGCGTGGACTCCGGCTACCGCTCCATGATGAGCGTGCAATCGTCCCTGGTGATGGTCCCGATCAACGAATTCGGCACCGAAGCGCAAAAACAGAAATACCTGCCCAAGCTGGCCCGTGGCGAGTGGATCGGCTGCTTCGGCCTGACCGAACCCAACCACGGTTCGGACCCCGGCAGCATGATCACCCGCGCCAAAAAGGTCGATGGCGGCTACAGCCTGACCGGCGCCAAGATGTGGATCACCAACAGCCCGATTGCCGACGTGTTCGTCGTCTGGGCCAAGGACGATGGCGGCCAGATCCGCGGCTTCATCCTTGAAAAAGGCTGGAAAGGTTTGAGCGCTCCGGCCGTGCACGGCAAGGTGGGTCTGCGCGCCAGCATCACCGGCGAGATCGTCATGGACGAAGTGTTTGTGCCCGAGGAAAACGCCTTCCCCGAAGTGCGTGGCCTCAAGGGTCCGTTCACCTGCCTGAACAGCGCACGCTACGGCATCGCCTGGGGCGCCCTGGGCGCAGCCGAAGACTGCTACACCCGCGCCCGCCAGTACGTGATGGACCGCCAGCAGTTCGGCCGCCCACTGGCCGCCAACCAGCTGATCCAGAAGAAGCTGGCCGACATGCTGACCGAAATCAGCCTGGGCCTGCAGGGCTGTCTGGCTTTGGGCCGCATGAAGGACGCGGGCAATGCGCCGGTGGAAGTCACTTCGATCCTTAAGCGCAACAGCTGCGGCAAGGCGCTGGACATCGCCCGCATGGCACGCGACATGATGGGTGGCAACGGCATCAGCGCCGAGTACGGCGTGGCGCGTCACCTGGTCAACCTGGAAGTGGTCAACACCTACGAAGGCACGCACGATGTGCACGCCCTGATCCTGGGCCGCGCGATCACGGGGATTGCGGCGTTCTCGAACTGACGGCGTGCAGGTCCTGGGCTCAGCACCAGGACCTGCAACCGTTCTAAAGATCAAATTTACTGATCTTGATCAATTCGGCAGGCAAGTCCATCGTTGAAACTGAATTTACAGAAAATGACAATTTCAATGGACTTACTGATGACCAGCAGTTAGTCTTTCAATCGCACACCATAGGAGTTCAAGATGAAAGTCAACAAACTGCTCTCAGCGAAAAGCCAGAAAGGTGTCACCATGATCGAGTACGCACTGATTGCGGCCTTGATCGCGGTGGTGGCGGTTGTGGTCTTGACCGATGTGGGCACCGCACTGGTCTCCAAATTCACAGCCATCAAGAACGCGCTCTGATCCGTTGATCAAGGCTCGATTCATATGCGGCCATCCGCTCTGGTGGGATTGGCCCTTTTGCTCGGTGCGGTTACCGCCTACCTGACTGCAAAGTGGGTGGGGTTGGGCGAGCAGGCGTCCGACCGCCCACACATCAAAGTGGTGGTGGCATCCACGCCGATCGAAGCGGGCACAGTCATCGCCAACACCCAAATCAAAGCCATTGATTGGCTCAACCCCGAGCTGCCTCCCCAGGCAGTCCAGGAGACCCGGCAGGCCGTCGGGCGCGTGACGCGCCACCCCCTGCAGCCGGGAGAACCCGTTCTGGAAAGCAAGCTCGCACCGGTGGATGCCAAGGCGGGTTTGTCCGCCGTGATTACCGAAGGCAAGCGTGCCATCAGCGTGCGTGTCAACGAGGTCATCGGCGTCGCCGGCTTTGCCTTGCCGGGCAACTATGTCGATGTGCTGGTCAGCGGCCGGGACGACGCTCAGCAAGCTTTCTCGCGCGTGGTGATCACCCGCGCCAAAGTGCTGGCCACCGCCCAGGACACCACCGCCGACCCGAACAAACCCAAAGTCACCAACGCCGTCACGCTGGAACTCACCCCCCAGGAGGCCGAGCGTCTGGATCTGGCGCGCACCATCGGCACCCTGTCCCTGGTGCTGCGCAACGAAGCCGACCCCACGGTCTGGTCTTCCTCAGGCGCACGCATGCCCGACATCCTGGGCGCAGGCACCGCCAGGACCGCGGCAGCCACGGCATTGGCCAGCCCGCCCACTGCGCCGAACGGGCCGCAACCCAACGCGGCAAACGGCAATGGCCGCTCAGCTCAGGGCAAAAACCCGGGACCCGAACGCATTGCAGGCTCTGGCCCGGTGCAGGAAATCCGTGGCACTGTCCGTCACGAGGTGCGTCCATGAACCACCGCACCTGGCAAACCAGCTTCCAAGTGGCGCTCCTGGTCGCCCTGGGTGCCGTGCTGCCGGGCGCACACGCGCAAGTGCCCCTGCTGGACGGCCAGAACATGCAACTGACTCTGGGCGAGTCCCAGGTGCTGCAGCTGCCGCAGCCCGTCACCCGCGTCGCAGTAGGCCACCCGGGCATTGCCGACTTCATCCTGCTGGGCCCCAAAGAACTGTATGTGCTGGGCAAATCACCCGGAATGACCAATCTGGTGATGTGGAACGCCAGCGGCAAGGCCACCACCCTGCGCACCCAGGTGGCTCTGAATCTGGCGCCCTTGCGTGAGCTGATCCGTCACATCCTGCCCGACGAGAAAGAGCTTGAGGTGCTGGCTTCCGGCGACGCCGTGATCCTCAAGGGCGTGGTGTCGGATGCCAGCGTGGCCGACACCGCACACCGCCTGGCGACTTCGCAGCTGCAACAGGATGCCGCACCGGCCGAACCCAGCGGCAAGGACAACACAACCGCCAAAGATGCGCCATCCCTCAAGACCGGTGCGCGCATCGTCAATCTGCTCAAAGTCCGTGCGCCGCAACAAGTGATGCTGGAAGTGCGGGTGGCCGAAGTGTCCAAGTCCTACCTCGAATCCCTGGGAGTCGAGTGGGGGCAGGCCGGTGGCATCAATGAAGGCGCCTTGATGACCGGCTTTGTCAACAGTGCCACCCTGAGCCTGATCCTCGGTCGCGGCGTGGCTCAAAAGGTGAACGCCGATGGGACCCCGCTGTACAGCAACCGCACCGACAACCTCAAGATCGAGGCACAGCGCAAGGACGGCTGGGTCAAGATCCTGGCCGAACCCACCATCGTGGCCATGAGCGGCCAGGAAGGCCGGTTTCTGGTCGGCGGAAAAATCTTCATCCCCGTCAACCAGGCGCTGGGCTCCACCACCTACGAAGAACGGACCTATGGCGTGGGCCTGCGGTTCGTGCCGACCGTTCTGGAGTCCGGGCGCATCAACCTGCGGGTGGCTCCCGAAATTTCCGAACCGGTCAAGGAATCGGTCACGGCCGGCACATCGGCCTCGCTGCCGGCTTTCAAAAGCAGCCTGGTGTCGACCACCGTGCAAATGGCCGAAGGTGAAAACCTGGTCATTGGCGGTCTGCTGCGCGACAACATCAACGAGATCGTCAAGGCTGTTCCTCTGCTGGGCGAGCTGCCCGTGCTGGGCGCCCTGTTTCGCAGCAGCCAGTACATCACGGAGCGCACCGAACTGCTGATCGTGGTGCGCCCCACGCTGGTCAAGGCGGTACGCGAGGCACCGAAACTGCCCACCGACACCTTCACCCCCCCGACACGCTCCGAGTTCTTCATGGGCGGCCAGCTTCAGGGCACGTCCAAACCCTGACCGAGGAGCGAACCGATGCGCCATCCTCCCTCTTTCCCAACTGGCCTTGCACGACAGTGCCGGACATGGGCAAGCCTGTGTGCGCTGGTTTGGCTGTCGGCCTGTGCATCGCCTTATTCGGAAAGGGCCTCGGACCCGCCGTTCGGAGAGACCGTGCGCCGCGCGCTTCAGGCGCAAGAGCTGCCGCCCTCACCCCCGACCCAACCCGCGGGCGTGGCTTTCACGGAACTGGAGCCTGCACTCGAGCGGCAGCAAAAGGCCAAACCGCCCGAAACCTCACAAAACCGCGGCGGCCAAAGCGGCTCATGGCTGATGGGGCAATGAATGAATGCATACACCCCCTCCCGCATCGCCCGCTGCGCGGTCGGGGTGCAGCGTGGGGTGGCACTGGTTGAATTTGCGCTGATGCTGCCGGTGATGGTGCTGCTGGTCTTTGGCGCCATCACCTTCACCGTGGCGCTGCATGACAAATCCGTTCTCACGCACTCCAGTCGCCAAGCGGTACGCGCCTGGGTGGTCACCAAACCCTTGCTGACCAAGGACGCTGTGCAGCAAATTGCCAGCGGACTTTGCCAGTACCAGCTGATTTCCTTTGGCGCCGGCAGCGTGACTTGCGTGCCTGTGGCCATCGGCCCCGACACCCCGATCCCGGGCGATGTGCTGACGGTGTCGGTGTCGATGAGCTTTACCGGGCTGTATGTGTTCAACAATCTGCAGATCACCTCTCAAACCAGCATGAAATTTGAGTGAATGCCATGGTGACCCCCCGCATGCTTTCAGCCCCACCCAGCCGCCAGCGCGGTTCGGTGATCCTGCTGTTTGTCATGTTGCTGCCTGTGCTGCTGGGCTTCACGGCGCTGGCGGTGGACATCTCGCGCGTTCAACTGGCCAAACAGGAATTGCAGAATGCAGCCGACGCGGCGGCGCTGGCCGGTGCCGCCATGCTCAACGCCCCTGGCGGGGAAACGCCCTACAACTGGACTGCTGCGACCCAGACGGCCACCGGCTTCATCGGCAAGAACCCCGTCAGTGGCAGGATTCTGACCAGTGGCGACGTGCTGGCCGGCTACATCCGGCCCGGCGACCCGCTGGTCACCGTGCATGCCCCCAGCGAAACCGGCTGGACAGGGCCTTTTGACGTCCCTGTTGTACGCGTGGGCCTGTCCCTGGCCGTGGGCAAGAACGGCGGCCCCCTGCAATTGCTGTTTGGCACCTTGCTGGGTTCACCCAGCAAGGACATCCATGCCGTGGCCACCGCTGCCGCCTACCCTCCAGGCTACGCGGCAGCGGGCGCGCTGTTCCCGATCGCGCTGGCCCGCTGCCTCTACGACCTGTACTGGGACTATGTGAACCGTCGCCCCAAGGTGAACCCCGCCACGGGCCAGCCTTATGACATCCGGATCGGGTCGGTGTACGGCAACAGCTGCTACTCGGGCGAGTGGTCCACCTTCAACACAGTGCTCAACGATGTGCCCAGCGTGCAGGCCCTGATTGCCAATGGCAACCCGGTGCCCGTTCAGGTGGGCAGCCAGACCTATGTCCAGTCGGGCGTGAAAGACGCCGTGTACAGCTCCGTACCCCTCAACAAAACCGTCGCCGTGCCGGTGATCAACCAGGTCATCACCGGCAGCAACCAGACGGTGGTGGCGATTGCCGCGTTTCACATCAAGAGTGTGGTGCGCATCGACGGCAAGAGCTACATCATGGGCAACTTCACCGAGGGCCTGAAATCCGTTGGCCTGAGTGCAGGCGGTGGCGGCGGCCAGGACCTGGGGGCCGAGACGGGCATTCCTTCGATCTTGATTCAATGAACCATGAACATCCTTCTCTACGCACCGGGCGTCTGGCCAATCGATGACACCCTGCTCGATCCGCAGCGCCACCAGATCGAGCGACTCCAGGGCAGCTTGCCAGAACTGGTCAAGGTGGTCACGGCCCGCCAGCCCGATCTGTTGCTGTTGACCGGATTCGAGGGGGATGCCTATTTGCTCAAAGTGCTGGAAAGCCTGTGCAGCGCGTTGCCCAAAGCCACTGTGGCGCTCTACCAGGCGCAAGTCAGCCCCGCACAACTCGTGGAGTTGATGCGGGCAGGTGTGCGTGACGTCATCGCCGACTGCCAGCCGACCACGGTGCAGCATGTGGTGGAGCGGGCCGCCGCGCGCCTGCAAAGCGTGCAGCCGCTGAAGTCCAAGGTCCTGGGGGTCATCACCTCCAAAGACGGCGACTGGGGATCCTGTGTCTCGGCCAACCTGGGCCGCAGCCTGGCCGAACTGAGCCATGCACGGGTGCTGCTGATCGACCTGAGCCTGCCCTTTGGCGACCTGGACATGTACCTGACCAACCAGACCGACATGAAGGACCTGGTGGACATCTCCGCCGAAGCCGGTCGCCTGGACAGCTCCCTGCTCGACAGCATGGTGCACCACCTCACGCCCAACCTGCACCTGATCGTTTCACCCATCTCGTTCGAGAAGGTGCTGCGTGTGCAACCGGAAAACATCCGCCGCCTGATCGACATCGCCACCCGCCACTACAACTATGTGGTGCTGGACATGGGCACCGCCCTCGACCAGCTGTGCCTGTCGGTGCTCAGCCAGGTGGACGACATCTGTGTGGTGGCCAGCTCCATCCTGCCCTCGATCCGGCGCGTCAGCCAGATCCTCAAATTGCTCAAGACCCTGGATTACGACGACGAAACGATTTCGGTGGTGGTCAACCGTTTCGATGAGAAAGGGCCCATCAGCCAGCAGGAAATGGAGAAAGTGATCGGCAAGAGCATCCGCTGCCACCTGGCGCTGGAGCACGCGGCCATGCAGAACTCGCTGCTCACAGGCAAATCCATCATGGAACTGGAGCCCAACTCGAAATTCGCGCAGGCCATTCGCGCATGGGCACTGCAAATCACGGGACTGCCCGATCACAAGAGAACCCTATGGCAACGCTTAAGGATGAAATAAACCGCTGGACCCAGACCAGCCAGACAGCCCCAGGCCTTGCGTCAGGGTCTCAGCCGACTGCCGTCGACGGCGCCCTGGCGCCCCGCAGCGAGACGGCGTCTGCCGGTTACTACACGCTCAAGAAACAGCTGCACCACCAGTTGCTGTCGCGTATGGACCTCTCATCCATCGAAAGCCTGAGCACCGAGCAACTGCAAAGCCAGCTCAGCACAGTCCTGTGGGCGCTCATCCAGGAAGAGGCCTTGCCGCTCAACACCAGCGAAAAACAACGCCTGGTCGCTGATCTGCAAAATGAAATCATGGGACTCGGCCCGCTGGAGCCACTGATGGCCGACAGCGCGATTTCTGAAATCATGGTCAATGGCCACGAGCATATCTATGTCGAACGCAACGGGCGCATCGTCAAGACGGACACCCGCTTCAACGACGATGCGCACCTGATGAAGATCATCGACAAGATCGTCTCGCGCGTCGGTCGGCGCATCGACGAATCCACGCCCATGGCCGATGCGCGTCTGCCCGACGGCTCCCGCGTGAACGCCATCATTCCGCCGCTTGCACTCGATGGCCCGGTGCTGACCATCCGGCGCTTTTCCGTCGTGCCCTTGCAGATGCACGACCTGCTGCACAAGAATGCCCTGACCCCGGCCATGGCCGAACTGCTGGCGGCGCTGGTGAAGGTCAAGTGCAACATCATCATCTCTGGCGGCACGGGCTCCGGAAAAACCACCCTGCTCAACATCCTGTCGGGCTACATCCCTTCCAACGAGCGCATCATCACCATCGAAGACACGGCCGAACTGCAACTGCAGCAAAACCATGTGATCCGGCTGGAAACACGCCCGCCCAACATCGAGGGCAAGGGCGAGATCAGCATGCGCGCCCTGGTCAAGAACAGCCTGCGCATGCGACCCGACCGGATCGTGCTGGGCGAGGTGCGCGGGGGCGAGGTGATCGACATGCTGCAGGCCATGAACACCGGCCACGATGGGTCCTTGACCACCATCCACGCCAACACGCCGCGCGACGCCCTGGGGCGGCTGGAGAACCTGGTGGGCATGGGCGGCATCAACCTGCCCATCAAGGCCCTGCGCCAGCTCATCAGCGCCTCCATCCACATCGTGGTGCAGGCGTCCCGCCTCACCGACGGCAGCCGCAAGATCACCAGCATCCAGGAAATCAGTGGCATGGAGGGTGACGTCATCACCACGCAGGAAATTTTTGTCTTCGAGCGCACGGGAACGGCTGCCGATGGCGCCGTGATCGGACGCTTCCGGGCCACCGGCGTGCGTCCGAGGATGGCGCAAAAGATCGAAACCTATGGCATCCGTTTGCCCGAGGGCTTGTTCACACCCGACAACGCCGAACCGGACAAGTACCCGAGGACATCATGATCTTCTGGATTCCCGCCATCGTTTTCTTGCTGGTTTCCGGGCTCGGCTTGCTCGGGGTCTTCATTTGGCTGCGGCACTACAGTCCGCAGGCCAAGGCCAAGACCCAGCGATTGCAAGACATCGAGGTCTATCTGGCCGGGCCATCGCGTCACTTACGCGGCAACCACGGTCAGGGCCTGCTTGCACTCGACAAATGGCTGCGCGACCATGTGCCGCTGTACACCCGGCTTGACGAGTTGCTGGCCCGTGCCAACAGCCATCGCACAGCCATGCAGCTCGCCGGGCTGTGCCTCGCCACAGCGGTCGCCGCGTGCACGCTGGCCGTGCTGGCCGGCTCCAGCGTCTGGCTGGCCTTGCTGATGGGTTTGATTTTCGCAGTCAGCCCGGTTCTGTATCTGGCGCGCGCCGCCGTGGTGCGCAGCAGCAAATTCGAAAGCAAGCTGCCCGAAGCACTCGACTTTCTCACGCGCGCCTTGCGTGCAGGCCACAGCATCAGCGTAGCCATGGGCATGGCGGCCCATGAACTGGCCGATCCAATCGGCAGTGAATTCGGCATCGTCTTTGACGAAATCGGCTTCGGCATTCCCTTCGATGAATCAATGACGGCCATGGCCCGTCGGGTCGGCAGTCCCGATCTGGATTTTCTGGTCATCGCCCTGCTGATCCAGCGCGAAACAGGCGGCAACCTCACCGAATTGCTGGAAGGCTTGGCCAAAACCGTGCGCGAGCGCATCAAGCTCAAAGGTAAAGTGCGCACCCTGTCTTCCGAGGGTCGCTTTTCCGCCATCCTGCTGGGCTCACTGCCTTTCGTGCTCGGCGCCATACTGTCCCTGTTGAACCCTGAGTACATGAGTGCCTTGTGGCAAACCCCGCAAGGCCACAACATCCTGACGATTGGAGGCGTGTTGCTGGTGGTTGGCTTCTTCGCCTTGTCCCGCATCGTCCGCATCAAGGTCTGAGGCTGCACATGCTGGCACTTCTGCAAACACTGACCATTGCGCTGAGTGCCATCGGCGTTGCCCTGCTGGTGACCGGGCTGGGCAGCAAGCTGATGGCAAGCAAGGTTCGGCGCCGCCTCATGGCTCGCCTGCAGGAGGGTGCCATTGCGCATGCCGGCAGACTTCCCAAATTGCACTACGTCGAACGCGGCACCTCAGCCGTGGTCAATGTGCTGTCACGGCTTTCTGTGTCGCAGGCTGGCTGGCGCGACACCACCCTGCAGCTGCGCTTCATCCGTGCCGGTTTTCGCCATCCCAACGCGGCCCGGATTCATTTCGCCGTCAAAACGGCGCTGGCACTGACATCCCTGGCCGGTGTTGCCCTGGTGATGCCCATCGTGTCACCACACGCCAGTTGGGCACAGTGGCTGATCACCATGCTGTCGCTGGCTCTGGTGGCCAACTTCCTGCCGGATTTTTACCTTCGCACGCGCACCAAGGACCGCGCGCAGCGAATGCAGGATGCCCTGCCCGACATCATTGACTTGCTGGTGATCTGCACAGAGTCAGGTCTGGGCATGGATGCGGCCATCAGCAAAGTGGCACGCGACATGGCACGCTCCAGTCCTGATCTGGCCGAGGAGTTCTACATCATGGGCTTGGGCATCCGGGCCGGCGAGGCCCGCATGGTCGCGTTGCGCAACCTCGCCTTGCGCGTCAATCTGGAAGACCTGAACGATCTGGTCTCCATGCTGATCCAGGCCGACCGTTTTGGCACCAGCCTGGCCGAATCCTTGCGCATCCAGTCGGAAGTCATGCGCGGCAAGCGCCTGCAAAGGGCCGAAGAAATGGCGGCCAAAATCCCGACCAAGATGCTGTTGCCTTTGGTGGCCTTCATTTTCCCGGTGCTTTTGATGGTGCTGTTGGGGCCGGCCGCCATCCAGATCGGCAAAGTCTTCGCCTGAGGCGCGATCGGTTCGGCGTTTACCCAACTTCACACAGGCAGGCTTGACGCCATGGAGAGGAGAAACTACATTTACTAACCTACTGGTCAGTAAATGAACTCTCCCGACTCCATCCCACCCCACAAACGCGAAAGACGCAAAGAGGCGCGGCCCGGCGAACTGCTGGATGCCGCGTTGGACCTGTTTGTGGAAAAAGGCTTTGCCGCCACCCGCTCCGAGGAAGTGGCGGCGCGGGCAGGCGTGTCCAAAGGCACACTGTTTCTGTATTTCCAGAGCAAAGAAGAGCTCTTCAAGGCCGTGGTGCGCGAAAACCTGGTGCGCCACCAGACCGAAGGCGCGCAGGAAATTGCCCGTTTCGAGGGCTCTTCTGGCGAGCTGCTCGAGTTCCTGATGCTCGAATGGTGGCGGCGCTACGGCGCCACCAAAGCCTCAGGCATCTCCAAGCTGGTGATGAGCGAGGCCAGCAACTTTCCGGACCTGGCCCGTTTCTTCCAGGAAGAGGTCGTCACACCCGGCCACGCCATGATCCGCTCGGTGCTGCAGCGCGGCATTGAACGCGGCGAATTCCGGCCCGTGGACATGGACCTGACCGTGCATTCCGTGCTGGCGCCGCTGCTGTTTCTGGTCACCTGGAAGCACTCCATGGCGCCTTGCTGCCCATCCAGCCAGCAAATCGACCCCGAATCCTTCATCCGCCACCACACCGCCTTGCTGGTACGCGGACTTTGCGCTTGAAGCCATGTCCATGAAAAAACGCACCCTCTGGATTGTTGCTGGCCTGACCCTGGCGGCAGCGCTCACGCTGTGCTGGCACCTGTCCACCCAGCGCGCAGCGCCTGCCTCTGCGCCAGCGGCTACCGGCGCATCCGCAGCACTTGAACTCGCCCCGGGCGATGTGTTCACCGCACGCACCCAAAGCCTGCAGCTGGGTTTGCCGGTGTCGGGCACGCTCAAGGCTACGCAGACGGCCATGGTCAAGGCGCGAGTGGCCGGCGAGCTGATGGACCTGGTGGTGCGCGAAGGCGATGCGGTCAAGGCCGGTCAGGTGCTGGCACGCATCGACCCCACCGAATACCAGGCCCGCTGGCGCCAGGCCCAGCAGCAGGCAGACGCCGCCCGGGCGCAGATGGACATCGCGCAAAAGCAGTTCGACAACAACGAAGCGCTGGTCAGGCAGGGCTTCATCTCGCAGACCGCGCTGCAGACCTCCCAGATGAGCCTGAGCGGCGCCCGAGCCTCCTACCAGTCGGCCCTGGCCGCCGCCAATGTGGCGCGCAAGGCGCTCGACGACGCCACGCTCAAGGCCCCGATCAACGGCCAGGTGTCACAGCGTCTGGCGCAGCCTGGCGAGCGCCTGGCGGTCGATGCACGCGTGGTCGAGATCGTGAACCTCGGCCAGTTGGAACTCGAAGCCGCGCTGTCGGCACAGGAGGCCGCCGAGGTGCGCATCGGCATGAAGGCGCAGCTGCAGGTTGAAGGCGCAGACCAGCCGGTCACGGCCACGGTGCTGCGCATCAACCCCAGCGCGCAGGCGGGCAGCCGCAGCGTGCTGGTGTACCTGGGTGTGCCCGGCCGCGAAGGCCTGCGCCACGGCGCGTTCGTCCAGGGCGCGCTGGGTACCCGCACGGTGCAGGCGGTGGCGGTGCCCCTGGGCAGCGTGCGCACCGACAAGCCCCAGCCCTATGTGCAGGCTGTGGAAGACGGCAGCGTGCGCCATGTGGGCGTGGTGCCTGGCGCCCGCAGCCAGAGCGCAGGCCAGGCGCTGGTGCTGGTCCCGGGCCTGGCCGAAGGCACGCAGGTGCTGGCAGCTTCGGTGGGGGGCGTGCGCGAAGGCGTGCGCGTCAAGCCCGCCACTGCGGCCGCAGCGCGCTGAGGAATCCGCTTCATGTGGTTCACCCGCGTCAGCCTGAAAAATCCGGTCTTCGCCACCATGCTCATGCTGGCGCTGGTGGTGATGGGCCTGTTTGCCTTTCAACGCCTCAAAGTTGACCAGTTCCCCAACATCGACTTTCCGGTGGTGGTGGTCAGCACCGAATACCCAGGCGCCTCGCCCGAGATCGTCGAGAGCGAGGTCTCCAAAAAGATCGAAGAGGCAGTCAACTCAATCGCCGGCATCAACGCCCTGACTTCGCGCAGCTACGAAAACCAGTCCGTCGTGGTGATCGAGTTCCAGTTGCACATCAATGGCCGCAAGGCTGCAGAAGACGTGCGCGAAAAAGTGGCCGCCATGCGTCCGACCTTGCGCACCGAGGTCAAGGAGCCCAAGGTGCTGCGCTTTGACCCCTCCAGCCGCGCCATCTGGTCGCTGGCGGTGGTCCCGGAACTGCAAGGCGCCAGGCTGTCCCCTGTTGAGCTGACCAACTGGTCGGAGCAGGTGCTCAAGAAACGGCTGGAAAACGTGCGCGGTGTCGGCTCGGTCAATCTGGTGGGCGGCACCCGGCGCGAGATCAACCTGTACCTGCAGCCCACGGCCATGGAAGCGCTGGGCATCACCGCCGACCAGGTGGCCAACGCCGTGAGGAGCGAAAACCAGGACCTGCCGGTGGGCGCCATCCGCTCGCTGGAGCAGGAGCGCATGGTGCAGATCGAGTCACGGATGAAGCGCCCCGAGGACTTTGGCCGCATCATCGTAGGCCGCAAGGGCAGCACCCCGATTTACCTGTCACAGGTGGCCCGCGTGCAGGACGGCGCGCAGGAACTCGACAGCCTGGCGCTCTACAACGGCCAGCGCACCTTGCTGCTGACGGTTCAAAAGTCGCAGGACGAGAACACCATCGAGGTGATCGATGGCCTGAACAAGGCCATGGCCGACATGAAGGCCGAAGTGCCCGCCGGGCTGCGCGTCGAGCCCATCACCGATGCTTCGCGCCCGATCCGCGTGTCGGTGGACAACGTGCGCCGAACCCTGATTGAAGGCGCCATCCTGACGGTGCTGATCGTCTTTCTGTTCCTCAATTCCTGGCGCTCCACCGTCATCACCGGCCTGACGCTGCCGATCTCGCTGATCGGCACCTTCATGTTCATGCAAATGTTCGGCTTCACCATCAACATGATCACGCTGATGGCGCTGTCTTTGTGCGTGGGCCTGCTGATTGACGACGCGATCGTGGTGCGCGAGAACATCGTGCGGCATGTGCAGATGGGCAAGAACGCCTGGAACGCCTCGATGGACGGCACCCAGGAGATCGGTCTGGCGGTGCTGGCCACCACGCTCTCCATCGTCGCGGTCTTCCTGCCGATCGGCTTCATGCAAGGCATCATCGGCAAGTTCTTTCACGAGTTCGGCATCACCATCGTGGCAGCCGTGCTGATCTCGATGTTCGTGAGCTTCACACTCGACCCGATGCTCTCGAGCATCTGGCACGACCCGGCCATCCATGCACACAGTGAGCAGGCCGCGCCCGTCACGCTGTACGACCGCACGCTGGGGCGCGTGACCCGCTGGTTTGAAACCAGCACCGACCGCATGGCCGATGGCTACCAGACGGTCCTGGCCTGGTCGCTGGTGCACAAGCGCAAGACCCTGCTGCTGGCGCTGGGCACCTTTGTGCTGAGCGTCTTCATGGTCCGCTTTGTGGGCACCGAGTTCGTGCCCAAGGCGGATTTTTCGGAGACCAATGTCAGCTTCCAGACCCCGATCGGCTCTTCCATCGAAGCCACCGAGGCCAAGGCACGCCAGATCGAAGGCATCCTGCGCGAGTTTCCCGAGGTGCGCTACACCGTCACCACCATCAACACCGGCAGCGCGCTGGGTAAGCACAACGCCAGCATCTATGTGCGCCTGGTCGACCGCAAGGACCGCAGCCGCAGCGTGGACCAGATGTCGGCAGCCCTGCGCGAGCGCCTGCTGCGCGTGCCGGGCATCGTCGTCACCCATGTGGGCCTGCTCGACCCGGTCGGCGGCAACAAGCAGATCGAGTTTTCACTGCAGGGCCCCGACCAGCGCGAACTCGAACGCCTGACCCTGCTGGCCATGGACAAGCTGCGGGGCATCCCCGGACTGGCCGATCTCGACACAAGCGTGCGCGCCAACAAGCCCACCATCGCTGTGCGTGTGCGCAGCGAATCCGCAGCCGACCTGGGCCTGGGTACTGCCCAGCTCGGTGGCCCGCTGCGCATCCTGGTGGCAGGCCAGACCGTGGGCAACTGGCGCGCCCCCGACGACCAGACCTACGACGTGAACGTGCGTCTGACCCCCGAGGCCCGCGACAACCTGCAGGACCTGGAGCGCCTGCCCTTTGCCGTGGGTGCCGGTGCCGACGGATCGCCACGCATCGTGCGGCTCGGCCAGGTGGCTCAGGTGCTCGAATCCACCGGCTCCAGCCAGATCAACCGCCGCGACCTGACGCGCGAGGTGGCGATCAATGCCAACACCTGGGGCCGCGCCATGGGCGAAGTCTCCAGCGACATCCGCAAGGTCATGGACAGCCTGCAGCTGCCACCGGGCTACCGCTACCAGTTCGGCGGCTCCACCAAGAACATGGCCGAATCCTTTGGCTACGCCCTGTCGGCGCTGGCCATGGCGGTGATCTTCATCTACATGATCCTGGCCAGCCAGTTCAAGAGCTTTTTGCAGCCGCTGGCACTCATGACCTCGCTGCCGCTCACGCTCATTGGCGTGGTGCTGGCCCTCATGCTGTTCCGTTCCACCCTGTCCATGTTCTCCATCATCGGCGTGATCATGCTGATGGGACTGGTGACCAAGAACGCCATCTTGCTGGTGGACTTCGCCATCCGCGCCCGCGAAGACGGCATGGAGCGCAGCGCAGCGCTGCTGATGGCCGCCAAGGTGCGGCTGCGCCCGATCCTGATGACCACGCTGGCCATGATCTTCGGCATGGTGCCGCTGGCCTTTGCGCTGACCGAAGGCTCGGAGCAGCGGGCGCCCATGGGCCAGGCCGTCATCGGCGGCGTCATCACCTCCTCGCTGCTGACCCTGGTGGTGGTGCCGGTGGTGTACTGCTACATGGACGATCTGGCCCAGTGGCTGCGCCGCAAGGCCGGATTACCGGCTTCCGGTCAGGGGCATGACACCCCTGCTCAGTAAAATGGACTGAAACCGACTAACATACCCCATGGAGTAAAAAATGGATCTGAACCAGGCCCGCTTCAACATGATCGAACAGCAAGTCCGCCCCTGGGAAGTGCTGGACCCGCAAGTGCTGGAATTGCTCAGCGTGGTGCGCCGCGAGGACTTTGTGCCACTGGCACACCAGGCCCTGGCCTTTGTCGACATGGATATCCCCACGGGCAGCGCCCCCGATCAGGTCATGCTGGCGCCGCGTGTGCAGGCCCGCATGGTGCAGGACCTGGCCGTCAAAAAGACTGACAAGGTTCTGGAGATTGGCACCGGCACCGGCTTCACCTCTGCCCTGCTGGCCCACCAGGCCGCCCAGGTGCTGAGCTACGAGATTGACGCCGAGCTGGCCCGTCAGGCCACAGCCAACCTGCAAAAGGCGGGCGTGACCAACGCCAAGGTGCGCCACGCCGACGGCAGCCAGGGCGCGGCCGGAGAAGGCCCGTTCGACGCGATCCTGCTGTCAGGCTCCGTGGCCGAAGTGCCCAAAGCGCTGCTGGACCAGCTGGCCGTGGGCGGTCGTCTGGCCGCCATCGTGGGCGACGAACCCATGATGCGCGCCACCGTCATCACGCGCACCGGCCCGGGTAGCTTCGTGACTGCACAGCCCTGGGACGTCAACGCCCCGCGCCTGATCGGCTTCGCAGAGCACTCATCCTTCCAGTTCTGACCCATGCAGCAAATCTACCCGTCACAGGTGGCCGAATGGGCGCTGGCGCAGCCACAGCGCCCCGTGCTGCTGGATGTGCGTGAAGGCTGGGAAGTGCAGACCGCCTGCGCCCGACCCGCAGAACTCGACCTGGTCCACATGCCCATGCAGTCCATCCCGGCCCGCCTGCACGAACTCGACCGCAGCCGGCCGATTGCCTGCCTGTGTCACCACGGCGGCCGCAGCATGCAGGTCGCCCACTTCTTGGCCAGCCACGGCTACGAGGTGGTGAACGTGGCCGGCGGCATCCATGCCTGGTCGGCCCAGGTCGATCCGAGCATTCCGGTCTATTGATTTTTCCCGTCTGGCCTTACTGAAAGATGCCCATGTCCACGCCCCGTTTTCGCGCTGCCTTACTGCGTCGCCTGCCTCTGGCAACCGTGTTGTCGCTCGCCTTTGCCGGCGCCAGCCAGGCCCAGAGCCTGCTGGAGATTTACGAGATGGCCAAGGGCTACGACGCCAGCTACCGGTCGGCCCGCTCGCAGTACGAGGCGAACCTGGCCAAGGCCGATCAGGGCAAGGCAGCCTTGCTACCGACGGTGGGCTTGAATGGTGGCGCAACGCGGACACAATTCGAGTCCTATGCCATCAAGGGAAGTTCGGCTACATCGCAAGATCGTCCCTACACCACACAAACGGCCGGCATCAATGCCAGCCAGCCGCTTTACCGTCCGGCCAACCTGGCGACTTATCGCCAAAGCCAGAAAACCCTCGAACTGGCCGAAGCGGTGCTCAAGCAGTCTGAACAGGACCTGATCGTTCGCGTGAGCCAGGCCTATTTCGACGTTCTGACCGCACAGGACAGCCTGACCTTCGTGCAGGCCCAGAAGACGGCCGTGGCCGAACAACTGGCCAGCGCCAAGCGCAATTTCGAAGTCGGCACCGCCACCATCACCGACACCCGTGAAGCACAGGCCCGCTATGACCTGGTCACCGCACAGGAAATCGCCGCCGACAACGATCTGCGCGTGAAGACACTGGCGCTCTCCACGCTGGTGGGCAAAGCCGGCTTCAAGCCACTGCGCATCCAGGCCGGCGCCGCCCTGCCTGCAGTGGATGCCGCCGGTATCGACAACTGGATGGCGCAAACCGAGCAGGTTCACCCCGCCATCCAGCTGGCCCGCGCCAACCTGGAGATCGCCAAGCTGGAAACCGAAAAAGCGGCAGCCGGCCACAAGCCGACCGTGGATTTCACGCTGGGTTACAACTCGCAAAGGAACATCAACGGTACAGCAGTAGCGACTGCAAGTTCCCAAGCCAACATCGCCACAGCAGGTGTCACTGCCTCGCTTCCGCTGTTCGCAGGCTTCGCCACTCAGAACCGCATCCGCGAAACCACGGCCCTCGAAGACAAAGCCCGCACCGACCTCGAAGGGGTTCAGCGCCAGGTGGCCCTGACCACCCGCGCGGCCTACCTGAGCCTGCAGTCCGGCCTGGGCCAGGTCAAGGCCTACGAAGCTGCAGAAGCCTCCAGCCAGGCGGCACTGGACGCCAACAAGCTGGGTTACCAGGTGGGCGTGCGCATCAACATCGATGTGCTCAACAGCCAGAGCCAGCTCTACCAGACCAAGCGCGATCTGGCCAAGGCGCGCTACGAAGTGCTGGTCGGCCAGCTCAAGCTGCGCCAGGCAGCTGGTGTGCTCAAGGCCGAGGACCTGCAGCCCATCAACGCCCTGCTCGCACCCTGAGCGCCGGCTGCAGGTTCAGTCCTGCAGCCCCAGCCTTTCCTTCACCAGCCCGGCCACGCGCCGGGCTGCGCCTTTGTGGGCCTGCGAGAAGGCCAGCGCAGCCAAGGACACGGACTGCCTGGCCTGTGCATCCTGCGCCAGGGCGAGTGCCTGCTGGACACCGGCCTCCATGTCAGCCACACGTCGGGCCGCGCCGGCTGCTTGCGCCTGCTGCGCCGCCTCCAGAAAGTTGAAGGTGTGCGGTCCCATCACCACCGGACAGCCGCAGGCCGCCGCCTCGATCAGGTTCTGCCCGCCCAGCGGTGCAAAGCTGCCACCCAGCAGGGCCACATCGGCCAGGCTGTAGTACAGCGCCATCTCGCCCAGGCTGTCGCCCAGCCAGACCTGCACAGCCGCATGGCTGGCCGGTCCGTCCTGACCCCAGGCACTGCGGCGCGAGACCGTCAGGCCTGCGGCCTTGAACAGGGCTTCGACTTCGTCCACCCGCTGCGGGTGTCGCGGCACGATCAACCAATGCACGCCAGCGCCGCCCTCCAGCTGCGCAGCCGCAGCAGACAGCCACTGGGCTTCTTCGCCCTCTCGGCTGCTGGCCAGCAGGCACACCGGACGCTGCAAGGCAGTGCGCCACGACCGGCCCTGCAGCACCTGTGCGGCATCGGGCTGCGCGTCAAATTTCAGGTTGCCGGTCACCGCCTGCACCGGGGCACCCAACGCCCGCAGGCGCTGCGCATCGGCTTCGGTCTGGGCCCACACCGCACCGAGGGCGGCATAGGTCGGACGCATCAGACTGGCCCAGCGCAGGGCCGACCGCAGGGATTTATCGCTCAACCGTGCATTGACCAGCGCCAGCGGCAGGCCCGCCTGTGCAGTTTGCAGCACCAGATTGGGCCAGACTTCGGTTTCCATGAGCAGGCCGATGCGCGGGCGGAAATGCGCCAGAAAAGCCTGCACCGCAGCCGGCGTGTCCCAAGGCTGCCAGACCTGCACATCGCCCGGCTGCAACAACCTGGCGCCTTCGGCGCGGCCAGTGGCGGTGCCGTGGGTGAGCAGGATGCGCACCTCGGGCAAGGCCTCGCGCAGGGCCTGCAGCAGGATGCCCGCCGCCCGTGCCTCACCCAGCGAAACAGCATGCACCCACACCAGCTCGCTGCGGCTTTCTGCCGGCTGCGTGTAGTGGCCAAAGCGCTCGGGCACCGCCACCGCATAGCCCGGTTCGGCCACGGCACGACGCGCCAGCTTGCGGCGCAGCAGAGGCTGCGCGGCCCAGACCAGCAGGTTGTAGAGGCTGTGGCTCAGGCCGGGCATACGTTCAGTGCGCCGATGCGCCCACCTGCGCGTCGGGCTTGACCTCGCGCAGCAACGCCAGCATGTCGGCCTCGATGCGGTGCAGGACTTCAGGGGTCTGGCCTTCAAAACGCAGCACCAGCACCGGTGTGGTGTTGGACGCGCGGATCAGGCCGAAACCATCGGGCCAGTCCACCCGCAAACCGTCGATGATGAACACTTGGGCCGGCGCCTTGAAACGGTCACCGGCCAGCGCCTGCAGAACCTGCGTGACCGCATGCGGCTCACCTTCGGCGCAGGCCACATTCAGTTCCGGCGTCGAGAAGCTCGTGGGCAGGCCATTGAGGACCGCGTTGGCGTCCGCTTGGCGGCTCAGGATTTCCAGCAGGCGGCAGCCCGCGTAAGTGCCGTCGTCAAAACCGAACCAGCGTTCCTTGAAGAAGATGTGGCCGCTCATTTCGCCGCCCAGCGGCGCCTGACCGCCTGCCGCCTCGATGGCGCGCATCTGGGCCTTGATCAGCGAGTGGCCGGTCTTGTACATGAGGGGCTGACCACCTGCGGCTTCGATGGCCGGCGCCAGGCGCTGCGAGCATTTCACATCGAACAGGATGGTGCCGCCCGGCACGCGCGAGAGCACGTCCTGCGCGAACAGCTGCATCTGCCGGTCGGGAAAAATGTTGTTGCCGTCCTTGGTGACGATGCCCAGGCGGTCGCCATCGCCGTCAAAGGCCAGGCCCAGCTCGGCGTCCGTCTCTTTCAGGGCGCGGATCAGGTCCTGCAGGTTTTCGGGCTTGCTCGGATCGGGGTGGTGGTTGGGAAAATCGCCGTCCACCTCGCTGAAGAGCTCGATCACCTCGCAGCCCAGCGCGCGGAAAATACCGGGCGCAGACGCACCGGCAACGCCGTTGCCCGAATCGATCACGATCTTCATCGGGCGCGAGAGTTTGACGTCACCCGTGATGCGGCGGCTGTAGTCGGCCAGCACATCGGTTTGTTCGACGCGCCCCCCCGTCTGCAGCTGCCAGCTCTCGGCCTCCATGGTGCGGCGCAGGGCCTGGATCTCGTCGCCATAAATGGCGCGGCCGGCCAGCACCATCTTGAAGCCGTTGTAGTCCTTGGGATTGTGGCTGCCGGTGACCTGGATGCCGCTGGCGCACAGGGTGCTGGCCGCGAAGTAGAGCATGGGCGTGGTGCACACACCAATATCGATCACGCGCACTCCGGCCGTCACCAAGCCGCGGATCAGGGCAGCCGACAGCGCCGGGCCGCTCAGACGGCCATCGCGCCCCACGGCCACGGTGCTCTGGCCTTCGGCCATGGCGGCGGTACCGAAAGCGCGGCCCAGGCCTTCGGCCACGGCTTCATTCAGTGTGGACGGCACGATGCCGCGTATGTCGTAGGCTTTGAAAATGGAGGCAGTGACTTGCATGGGGGACCTGCTGCTGAAAACTGCAGGAATTGTAGGGGCCGCGTTACCATGGGCCCTGCCCACCGCTTTGGAGCCCGGACCATGGCACCCCCCCCTGCCCACTGGCGGCATTGCCGCACCGACACGCCCCTCGGGCCCATGACGCTCGCATGCACCGCGCAGGGCCTGTGCGGCGCCTGGTTTGTGGACGAGCAAAAACACTCGCCCGCGCCAGACAAATTTGCGCCCGAAGCGCACAGCCCCGGCGACCCACTGCTGGGCCTGGCCTCGGCGCAATTGCAGGCCTACTTTGGCGGACGCCTGCAGCGCTTCGATCTGCCGCTGGACCTGGGCACGGGCACGGCCTTCCAGCAGGCGGTTTGGCAGGTGCTGCTGCACATCCCGCACGGCCAGACGGGCAGTTACCTGGCGCTGGCCAGCACCCTGGGCAAGGCTTCGGCCACCCGCGCGGTGGGCGCCGCCGTGGGCCGCAACCCAGTGAGTATCATCGTGCCCTGCCATCGTGTGCTGGGCAGCACCGGCCTGCTCACAGGCTACGCCGGAGGCCTGTGGCGCAAGCAGGCGCTGCTGCAACTCGAAGGCCACTCGCTGTTCTGAAGGCATTCCCCCTTGAACTCATCTTCCGCACGCCCCTGGCTGGGCGACTTTCTGCTGCTCGCAGCCATCTGGGGCTCGTCTTTCCTTTTCCTGCGCATCGCCGCAGCAGACGTGGGGGCACTGCCTGCCGCTGCGCTGCGTGTGGGCATCGCATCCCTGTTCCTCTGGCCGCTGCTGGCCCTGCGCGGACAGACCGGCTTGCTGCGCCAGCACTGGAGACCGGTGCTGTTCGTGGGCGTGCTCAACTCGGGCATCCCGTTCGCTTTCTATTCGTTCGCGGTGATGCACATCAGCACCGGCCTGTCCTCCATCCTGAACGCCACCGTGCCGCTGTTCGGCGCGCTGGTCGCCTGGGCCTGGCTGGGCGACAGGCCGGGCTGGTCGCGCGGTCTGGGCCTGGTGATCGGCTTTGGCGGCATTGTGCTGCTGGCTGTCGGTCAGGTCGGTTTCAAGGTCGGCGATTCGGGCGTGGCCCCGTTCTGGGCCGTGCTGGCCTGCCTGGGCGCAACCACCTGCTACGCCTTGTCGGCGAGCTTCACCCAAAGGCACATCCCCCCTTTGCCTTCGCTGGTGATTGCCACCGGCAGCCAGATCGGCGCCACGCTGGCGCTGGCGTTGCCCGCGCTGTGGTGGCGCCCTGACCACTGGCCCGGGCTGCACACCTGGGGTGCGCTGCTGGCCTTGGGCGTGGTGTGTTCGGGCGTGGCCTACATCCTGTATTTCAGGCTGATCGATCGCGCCGGTCCCGCGCGAGCCCTGACGGTGACCTACCTGGTACCGGTGTTCGCGGTGGCGTACGGCGTGGCCCTGCTGGGCGAATCGGTCACGCTGTGGATGCTGCTGTGCGGCGCCATCGTATTGGTGGGCACCTCGCTGGCCAGCGGCCTGGTCAGGCTGCCCCGCCTGTCACAGGCGACCTCACGATCCTGACGTGCTGCACCACATCGCGGGCACGCAGCTGTCCGCAACCGCCATCCACGTCCTGCCCGGCCGACTGGCGCAACTTGGTCAGGATGCCGCGCCGGTGCAAGGTGCGGGCGATCTCGGCGGCGCGCTCCCAACTCGGGCGCTGATAGGGCAGGTCGGGCACCGTGTTGAACGGGATCATGTTCATCAACGCGTATTTGCCGCTCAGCAGCCGCACAATGCCGTCGAGCTCATCGGGGCCATCGTTCACGCCTTCGATCAGGGTCCACTGGTACTGGATCGGGTAGCCCGTGGCACGGGCATAACGCTCGCCCGCCTCCACCAGATCCTGCGGGTCAAAGCGCGGCGCGCGGGGCAAAAGCTGTGCCCGCAGATCGGCTTTGGTCGTGTGCAAGGACAAGGCCAGCGCCGGCTTGACCTGTTGCTGCGGCAGCCGCTCGAACACGCGTTCGTCACCCACCGTGGAGAACACCAGATTCTTGTGCGCGATGTTGCCCGCCGTGCCCAGCAGGTCGATGGCTTCGAGCACCTGATCGAGGTTGTGCGAGGGCTCGCCCATGCCCATGAACACCACTTTCTTGACCGGTCGCAGCGTGCGCGCCAGCGCCACCTGCGCCACGATCTCGGCACTGCCCACCTGGCGCACCAGCCCTTCGCGCCCGGTCATGCAGAACACGCAGCCCACCGCGCAACCCACCTGGGTGGACACGCACAGGCCGTCGCGCGGCAGGAGCACGCTCTCCACCGACTGCCCGTCCTGCAGGCCCACCAGCAAACGGGCCGAGCCGTCCTCGCCCGGGTGCTGCTCGCGCAGCGTGGTCAAGGCCCGCAACTGCGCTTCAATGTCGGGCAAGACCTCACGCACAGCCGCAGGCATGAAGCTGTCCAGCGGCCGACGCCCCTGCGTCTGCGGCAACGCCTGCGACCACAGGCGCAGCACGCGGTGTTCGTGCTTGGGGTTGGCCCCCAACGCACGCAGGTGCGTACGGATATCGCTGACGCTCCAGAAAGCCATGTTCAGTAATGCGGAGGAATCTCGTCGCGCAGGTTGCGCGGGGCCCCACTGCCCGCTTCGGGCATGCGTTCACGCAGCAGACGAAGCTCGCTCAGCAGCAGGTCGATTTGCTGTTGCTGGCGGTAAATCTGGTCGCTCAGCTGGTCGAGCAGGTCGTCGGCGTAACTGGCCTTGACTTCCAGATCGACCAGGCGGTCTTCCACGTTTTGGGGGATGTTCATAGGGCGTATTTTCGGGCAAATGTGTTGGTGGTTTGATTGGACCCCGATCCGGGCTGGGGGTGGGGCGCAGGCCTTGGCTCCGATTTCTGCGTACCCCCGCAGCATGAGGAGACAAGACCTGCGCCCCCCCCCATCTCCAGAACACTTATAATTTCTCCATCGCCGAGTTACTGAACAACTTGCAGGGCGATTCACAAAACCTGCTAAAGCGTTCGCCGGGCTCCGGGTTTCAGGGTCGGCAACGCCGACAAACCTTTGAAACCAGGAGCTTTTTTCATGTCCAACGACTTCCTCTTCACTTCGGAATCCGTCTCTGAAGGCCACCCCGACAAGGTCGCCGACCAGATCTCGGACGCGATTCTGGACGCCATCTTTGCGCAGGACCCGCTCTCGCGTGTGGCCGCCGAAACCCTGACCAACACCGGCCTGGTCGTGCTGGCCGGTGAGATCACCACCCAGGCCAACGTCGACTACATCCAGGTCGCGCGCGACACCATCAAGCGCATCGGCTACGACAACACCGAGTACGGCATCGACTACAAGGG
>JACCDU010280544.1_pt1 | contig 51136 bp, 51 predicted proteins | sample 7446081 | NCBI WGS metagenome assembly JACCDU01 (sample SAMN15323447, study PRJNA562643) | freshwater metagenome | isolation source: river surface water | place: USA:Blue River Watershed | collected 2017-08-17 | reverse complement strand
CGCTGACGCTGCAGCTGCTGGCACTGATGACAGTGCTGACGCTGCTGCCGTCGATGCTGCTGATGATGACTGCGTTCACCCGCATCATCATCGTGTTCTCCATCCTGCGTCAGGCACTCGGCACTGGCCAGACGCCGCCGAACCAGGTGCTGGCCGGCCTGGCGCTGTTCCTGACGCTGTTCATCATGCAGCCGGTGATGAGCGATGTGTACAACAACGCGATCCTGCCCTACATGAACCAGGGCATGCCCTTCGAGCAGGCGATCGAAGAAGCCGAGAAGCCGATCCGCGGCTTCATGCTGGCGCAAACCCGCGAAGAAGACATCGCGATGTTCATGGAAATCTCGCGTAACAAGACGCAACTGGAAGGCCCGGAATCGGTGCCGTTCACGACCCTGGTGCCGGCCTTCGTGACCTCGGAACTCAAGAGCGCATTCACGATCGGCTTCCTGATCTATATCCCGTTCGTCGTGATCGATCTGATCGTCTCCAGCGTGCTGATGTCGATGGGCATGATGATGCTGTCGCCGATGATGATCTCGATGCCCTTCAAGCTGATGCTGTTCGTGCTGGTGGATGGCTGGAGCATGCTGATGGGTTCGCTGGCGTCCAGCTTTGCGATGCCCTGACCTGAACCACACAACAAGAACAACAGAACAAGGACTCCGCCATGGAAATCGCCACCGTCGTCGATCTCGGCCGCTCCGCGCTGTGGGCTGTCGTGCTGATCTCCTCGCCGCTGCTGGTGGTCGCGCTTGGCGTCGGCCTGTTCATAGGCGTGCTGCAGGCAGCCACCTCGATCAACGAGCAGACCCTGTCCTTCATTCCGAAGCTGATCGCGCTGGGCCTGACGCTGGCACTGTTCGGCGGCTGGATGCTGGGCATGATGGTCGATTACACCCGTGGCATTTACCAGCGGATTCCCGCGATGTTTTCCTGAGGACGTGGCGGACCGGACCTGAGCGCCCTGCCCGACCCAAGACATCTCCCCCACCCCACGCGAACCTGACGAAGCCCCGACGACGCCATGACGCTGCTAGCCGCCGACATCGTTGAGCGCTTCTACACCTTCCTGTGGCCGATGCTGCGCATCTCGGCACTGCTGCTGGCGGCACCGCTGTATTCGCTGGATGCACTGACGCTGCGCATTCGCATCATGCTGGCGCTGGTCATCACCTTCCTGATCTATCCGCTGGTTGACTGGCCCGTGATCGATCCGATCAGTGCCAAGGGCATGCTGGAAATCGTCAATCAATTGTTCATTGGCGCGATGATGGGCCTGATGCTGCAATTCGCGGTCGGTGCGATCGTGGTCGCCGGCCAGACCATTGCCGGCTCGATGGGCTTGTCGATGGCGTCCATGATCGACCCCAACGTCGGTAACGTGCCGGTGATTTCGCAATTCCTGGTGATCCTCAGCACGCTGATCTTCCTCGGCTTTGGCGGCCATGTGATCATGATCTCGATGCTGGTCGACAGCTTCACTTCGGTACCGATCGGCCAGTTCATTCTCGGCCAGGTCGCATTCGGCAAGGTAGTCGCGTGGAGCAGCATGATGTTCCTCGGCGGCGTGCTGGTCGCACTGCCGGTGATGGTGTCCCTGCTGTTCATTAACATCGGCCTCGGCGTCGTCACACGTGCCGCGCCCAGCCTGAATATTTTCTCCGTCGGCTTCCCTGCATCGATCGCCGCCGGTTTTCTTGTGTTGATCCTGTCGCTCGAAAGCATTGCCGGACGCATGTCCTGGCTGTGGATGCAGGCTTTCCGCCATGCGAAGGATCTGGTCGGATTGGTGAACTGAGATGGCTGGCTCAACCTCCGACGAAGACAAGACCGAAGAACCTACAGCGCGCAAGCTGTCCAAGGCACGAGAAGAAGGACAGGTTGCGCGCTCCACCGAACTGCCGGCGGCCGCGGTCACGATCGCGGCGCTCGGCATGCTCTACATCACCGGCGACTGGCTGGTGAAGAAGCTGGCCGAAGCCTTCGTGTCCGGCTTTCATTTCGATCGCAAGCTGGTGCACTCGCCCAATCTGCTGCCGGCGATCTTTGGCCACGAGATGTTCGAGGCCTTCATCCTGATCGCGCCGCTGATGGTGCTGACGGCCGTGGTTGCCGTGGCTTCATCGGGCGCGACCGGTGGCTTCCTGTTCGCGACCAAGGCGATCGCTCCGAAATCCGACAAGCTCAATCCCCTCAACGGCATCAAACGCATGTTCGGCACGCGCGCCTGGGTCGAACTGGGCAAGGCGCTGCTGAAGTTCGCACTGGTGGCCGGCGTGGTCACCTATGTGCTGGTGGATAATGTACAAACGCTGAATGCGATCGGCCGCATGTCCTTCGAGCCCGGCATCGCCGTGGCGGGTCAGCTGCTGTCGAAGTCGGCGCTGATCATGGCCTGCTCGCTGATCGTGATCGCGCTGATCGACGTCCCGTTCCAGAAGTGGCAGTTCATGAAGCAGATGCGCATGTCCAAGCAGGAGATCAAGGACGAGATGAAGGACATGGAAGGCCGTCCCGAGGTGAAGGCGCAGATCAAGCGCCGCCAGCGCGAGATGGCCAATGGCCGCATGATCGACCGGGTGAAGGATGCCGACGTCGTGATCACCAACCCGGAGCACTTCGCGGTCGCACTGTCGTATGATCCGAACGGCGACAGCGCCCCCATCCTGCTGGCCAAGGGCACGGACGAAATCGCCGCGCGCATCCGCGAAGAAGCGGCGAAGCACGGCGTCGAGATCTTCCGCGCTCCGCCGCTGGCGCGTGCGCTGTACTACACCACCGAGGTCGAGCACCCGGTACCGGAAGACCTTTACTATGCGGTCGCACAGGTGATCGCCTATGTGTTCAACCTGGCCAGCGTGAGGCCGGGGGCGGCGCCGGTACAGAAGCCCGATCCCAAGGTACCGAAGAACATGCAGTTCGATGCGAACGGCAAGCTCGAGACTGAAGAGGCCACGACGTGACCGACATGGAAAACCCGATCAGCAACGATACCGTCGGCAACGACGGTATTTTCCTTCGTGCGGCAGACCGCGCGCGCTTCGATTACCTGATGCGCGCGATCCGCGACGACAGCGCGTCGATGGCGCTGTCTTCCGACAATGACGGCGTGCTCGATCATTACGGCCGGCTGGTGCTGGCAAAGCTGCGCAAGACCGAGGGCTTGCAGATCGAGGTCTTCCTGCCGCAGAACACCGAGCAACTGCTCGAGCGCTACAACCAGATCCTGGCCGACCTGTCGATCGAGGATGCGCGCAAGGCCAGCGGTTCACCCGCGCCGCGCCGCGTACTGCTTGCGCATGATGCGAAAGCGCTGTCCACCCGTGACCTGCAGCTGCTGGCGCGACTGGTGCAGGACTTCCCCGGCGCGAATGTCGCGCTGGTGCTGCTGGTCGACAAGGCGGGTATCAAGCTGCACGAGCGCACGCTGGAAAGTTTTGGCCAGCGCCTGCTGCGCTGGCCGGTGGAGGCGCCGACCCGCAGCGAGGGCGATGCACTGCTGAAGGTGGCGCGCGCGATGGGCTTCGAGGTCGAGGCGAAGAAGGTGCTGTCCGCGACCGGCTATGCCGAGATCAAGATCGCGCCGAAAAAAGACAAGCCGAAATCCGAGCCCGATGCCGCCCAGGTGCGCTTCGAGCAACAGCTGGCCGCCGCCCGCCGCGAACGCGATGATGCCGATGAGGCCGAGCGCATCAGGCAGGAAAAGGCGCTGCTGCAGGAGTCGCTGGGCCGCACCGAACCCTCGCTGGACGGACCTGCCCCCGCGGGCAAATTGTTCAGCCCTGCCCCCGGGGGCAGGTCGCTGCTGCGCATGGCAACACGCTGGCTGGTGGCGCTGGTTCTGCTGCTGGCGGTCTCGATTGGCGTCATCGTCGCGCTGTTCCCGCAGCGGATGTCGCCGTTGCTGGCCAATTCCCCGATCCTGAAAGACAACCTGCCCCCATGGGCGATGGAGCTGGTGGTGTCGGTGGTCGGCAAGCCGCCGGCCGCCGCGCTGGAAGAAAGCAAGGCTGAGGCGGCCGCCGCTACAGTTCCGGACGCTGGTTCCGATTTACCGAAAGACGACGTGGTTTCGACGCCGGCAGCGGAAGCGCAGCCACCGGCCACCGCGGCAGCTGCCACGACTGCTGTCTCTTCGGCAACGGCGGCAACTTCGGCAACTGCGGCCGCCGAGCCGGTGAAAACCGAGCCGAAGCCGGAGCCGAAAGCCGAGCCGAAGGCGGCCGAGGTGAAGTCCGAGGCGAAGGCCGACGCGAAGACGGACGCAAAAGCCGACGCGAAGCCCGAGGCCAAGGCCGACGCCCGAGCCGAGCCGAAGCCAGCCACGAAGCCGGTTCCGCTGGCCGATGCGCTGGCGCCGCGCTCCGAGAGCGGCGTCGATGCCGCGGTGCGGGCAGCGAAGACGGGCAGCTTTTTCGTCCAGCATGTATCGCTGGGCTCGATGGCCGAGGCGCAGGAATGGCGCGCACAGTATGGCGCGCTGTCGGGCGCGAAGATTGTCGCGGTCAACACGCAGGACAAGGGGATCAAGTTTGCGGTGGTCTCCGGTCCGTTTGCTGACCGCAAGCAGGCCGAGGCCTTTGCGGCCAAACCCGGCGTGCCGGCCGACCCCTGGCTGCGCCCGGTGAAGTCGCTGCAGGGTGCCCTGCTGGCGGGCAACCGCTGATGGCCCAGGCTTGAGAGGAACACACGGATGTCCAGAGAAGAACAGACGCAGATTTTCCGGGGTGACGATGCGCCCCCGGAAATGGCGATCGCCGAGACCGGTGGCCCGGCCGTCAGCAAACGGCCGAAGTCCCCGGTCGACGAGCGCAGCCTGAAAGACCAGGAGCATGGCCCGTCGGATTCGCGGCAACTGCATGACGCTCGCGACGGCCATGCCGAGCAGCGCCACTTGCATGACGCGAAGGACGAGCTGGCTGACCTGCGCAAACTGCACGACGCCGACGGCAGCGCGGTGGCGCGCAAGATGCAGGATGCCGATGGTCCGGTGATCAGCGATGGCCATGGCCGCGCCGACGGCCCGAGCGATGTGCGCGAATCGCATGACGGTGATGGCGAGTCCGATCAGCGTGCGATGCACGATGCGGATGGCCTGTCGGACCAGCGCGCGATGCATGACGCGCAAGGCTTGTCGGACCTGCGCGCAATGCACGATGCCGAAGGTGTGTCGGATGTGCGCAGCATGCAGGACCACTATGCCGATATCCCGCCCGGTGGCGACAGCGGCAAGGTCACGCTGAACCAGTTTGGTGACGTGGTCGATGCCGACCCCGACGAAGACATTGCGCTGGACGAAGCCGAAGCCGAGGCTGCGGCGGCGCAGGAAGCACCGGTGAGTGACCCCGACCTGACGTTCACGGTCGAGGATGATGCAACGCCATGGGCGCTGTCGATCCACCTTGAAGAGCGGATTGCGAACCTGTCGGCAGTGACGATGAAAGTGAATGAACAGCTGGATGGCCTGGACCAGTCCATCCAGCGCCTTGCGAAACGGATCGGAAAATGAGCGACGACGCAAAAGACGACAAGGCCGCCGACGCGGCCGCAGGCGGCGACGGCTTCACGCCCGCTCCCCCGCCCCCGGCACTGAGCCCGGAAGAAGCGGCGGCGGCAGAAGCCGCAGCGGCCGCCGGCGAAGGCGGTGACCCCCAGTTTGCCGGCCAGATGCCGGATGGCTCGATCGCGGTGCCGCAAGACACTGCCAAGCGCGCGCTGGAAGCGGTGCAGATCCTGGTCGAGAACAACCGCGCGGCGTCGCAGCAGCTCGAATCGCTGATGACCATCGTGCTGGACGCGGCCGAAGTTGCGAACCGCTCCGCCTCCGCGGTGGCCACCACCGGCGGCCATGTGAACAAGGCCGCAGAAAAACTGATCGACGGCGCGCAGCGCACGTCGATGCAGGCGAAGGTCGTGCTGGCGCTGGCCGGCACGGTGCTGGTCGGTTGCGCCGGCGTGTTCAGTTTCATGAGCGTGCAGCTGCAGAACAAGGTCACGCAGCTCGATGAAATGATGCTGGCCGTCGGCAAGCGTGCAGTCGACCTGAAGCGCCGCATGGAAAGCATGGACGACATTCACCAGGCGCTGGAAGAACTGAAGCTGGCGCAGGAAAACACGCAATCGGTGCAGGAAGCGATCGAATCGAAGATCGCGAGGCTGACCGAACTGCCGCGCGCACCGGCACCGGCACGGCCGGAACCCAAGGCCGCACCCGCTGCGCCAGCGGCACCGGCCGGCGCAGGTGCCGCCGCACCGGGTGCATCCGCCAAGGATGCGCCGTCAGCCGATGCCGCCGCCGCGAAGAAAGCCGAGGCCGCGAAGGCCGAAGCCGCGCGTCAGGAAAAGGCACGTGCCGAGGCGGCACGCGTTGAAGCGCAGAACAAGGCATTGCTGCAGCAACTGACCGCGCTCGACGGCATGCTGAAGGACCAGGCCAAGGCCGTGAAGGACTTGTCGACGCAATTCAACAAGCTCGAAGGCTCGGTCGCGAATGCGGATGCGTTGAAGAAGGATGTCGACGCGCTGGCTGCGCAGCAAAAGCAGCGTGAAAAGGAGATGGCGCAGGAACTGGCCGCCGAAAAAGCACGCCGCGAAAAAGAGCTGAGGGACAAGGAGCGCGAACTGGCGCGCGAGCGGGAGCGCGCGCGCGAGATCCGCGAAGCGAAGGAACGCGAACTCGCACGCGAGCGCGAACTGGCGAAGGAACGCCAGGCAGCGCTGGAGCAGGCGGCAAAGGACAAGAAGGAAGCGCAGATCGCTTACTCGAAAGACCAGTCCAAGCCCAAGGCCATCGACAACAACGCCAGCGTGCCGGCTTACCGGCAACCGAAGGCGGAGCAGTGATCGCTACCTGAGCACGGAAACACGAAAGCCACCGCGAGGTGGCTTTCGTGTTTTTGAATCATCCGGAGCGAGCAGCGCGGCGGCGTGCCGGCGTTGACGCTGCGTCAGCCGCCGTAGGCGTCGACCAGCACTTCGATGCGCCGGTTCTTCGCGCGGCCTTCGCGCGTGTCGTTCGGTGCGACCGGACGCGTGTCTGCCATGCCGCGCACGACCACGCGTTCGCGCGGCACGCCGGCCTGGCCGGTCAGGTAATCGGCGACCGAGGCAGCACGCGCACCGGACAAATCCCAATTCGAGCGATAGCGGTTGTGGCCCGTCAGCGGTATGTCGTCGGTGTGGCCTTCCACGGTGATGCGGCCGCCGGTCTTTGCGATCGACTGGCCAATCTTTCTCAGCATGGGCAGAAAATCCGGCGACAGGTCGGCGCTGCCGGAATAGAAGCTGCCCTGCACCACCAGACGGATCACGATGCGTTCGCCATCACGCTCGACCTGTGCATCGCCGGCCTCGATTTCCTTGGCGAGCAGATCGCGCAGCTGGCGGAACTGACGCGTGGCTTCGGACAGGCGCTCGCTGCTGTCGCCGCCTTCGCGCACCTCGACCGCCGTTTCCACCTGCGATTGCGCATCGGCGATACGTGCGTACAGATCGATCAGCTCTTGCGGCAGCAAGCTGCTGCTGCGCTCGGGCAGCTGGATCACGAGGCGACCATTCTCGGCGCGCAGCTGTATCTTCTTGCCGACCAGGTCGGTCGACAATTCCTTCTGCAGTTTGCCGAGGTCTTTCGCCAATTGCTCGGGCAGCGGCAAGGCTTCTTCGGTCGGGCCGGCTACCAGCTGCGTCTCGGCCGGCGGTGACACCACGGTGGGTAATGCCTCCTTGGTGCCGAGCGATTTGTTGAGCGAGCCAGTCACATCACGGAAGCGTCCTTCATTCAGGTCGGAGAAGGACAATACGAGCACGAAGAAGGCCAGCAGCAGCACCGCCATGTCGGCAAAGGTGACGATCCACAGCGGCGGCCCCTTGCGGTGCAGGCTTTCTTCTTCCTCGGCGGTGACGGTATCGAACAGCGACATCGGCACGCGGGTGCCGTCATCATCATCGTCCAGGTCTGCGCGCGCTTGCGCCATGGCTGTCAGGCCTTCTCGGTGGCCTCGGCCGGCGCCTTGTCAGCACCGGCGTCGGCATCGTCCACCAGCTGCAGCGGCTCGTCATCCTGCGGCAGGTTACCGAGCAAGAGGTCGGGCAACAGGCGCGGATCGCCGCCCTTGTGCATGAACAACACGCCGGCCATCGTCAGTTCGTAATTGCGGCGCACGACCTTGCTGTAGCCATTGATCTTCTGCACCAGCGGGCCGAGGATCACGTTCGCAAGGATCGCGCCGTACAGCGTGGTCAGCAGCGCAACGGCCATGCCGGGGCCGATCGCATGCGGGTCGTTCATGCTGCCCATCATCAGCACCAGGCCCAGCAGCGTACCGATCATGCCCATGCCGGGCGCCAGTTCCTGCGCATAGCTGAAAAAGTCGCGCGCATGCTCGTAGCGGATCTTCACTTCGGTGATCTCGCGCAGCAGCGCATCCTTCAGCAAGGAGTGCTCGATGCCGTCGACCCACATGCGCGCGGCTTTCTGGATGAAGCGGTCGCGGTAATCGCGGTCTTCGAGGGTGATCATCCAGCGATCATCGTAACGGGCGACCCGGCCGACTTCGATCAGCTCGTCGATCAGCTCGTTGATCGGCACCGGCTTGTTGCTGAGTACTTCGCGCGCGGTCGCATAGGCCGCCTTGAATTCTTCCAGCGAGCTCTTGGCCAGCACCACGAGGAAGGTACCGCCGAACACGATCATCACGGCCGGCAGGTCAAAGAATTGCAGGAACTTGCCACCGGTGGCGATGGCGATCAGCAGCAGCGCGCCGCCGACTCCGATCAGGCTGACGATATCCATGGCTTACGCAGAACGCAGTCGGTATTTGTCGATCTTCTCGATCAGGGTGGTGCGCTGCAGGTTCAGCAGGCGCGCGGTCTTGGACACATTGCCCTGCGCGCGGTCGAGTGCCTGCTCGATGTACGCGCGCTCGATCTGCGCCATCCGCTCCTTCAGCGACAGGCCTTCCGGTGGCAGCACTGCCCCGCCCTGCGCCAGCATGATGATGTCTTCGACATCATTGTGCTCACGCGCACCGGCCTTTGCGCCGCCAGCGGCATGCGCCGCATTGGCAGCAGGCGCGCCGCCGTCAAGCGCAAACATCTGCAACACATCGGCCGAGTCGCCGGACAATGCTGCGGGCTGGCCGGCAGCGTCCGCGCCATCGATCGCCGCCGCATCCACGGCTTCAGCAGCTGCTGCTTCCTGCAGCGCTTCCGGCGACAGCATGCCGCCCTTTTCTTCCTGAAGCTTCTGCAAGCCCTTGGGCAGCATCGCGGTGGGCACGCCGCGCAATGCGAGGCGCTGGCCGGCAAACAGCGTGGAGAAACGGTGGACCAGATTGGACAGCTCGCGCACATTGCCGGGCCAGTCATAGCCTTTCAATGCATCGATGAAGTCGGCGCTGAAGCTGATGGCGGTGCTCTTGTGCGCGAATTTTTCTGCGTAGTGTCTGGCCAGCAGCACGATGTCGTCACCACGCTCGCGCAGCGGCGGCGTGCGTACCGGCAGCACGTTCAGACGGTAATACAAGTCTTCGCGGAAGCGCCCTTCCTCGACTTCTTTTTCGAGATCGCGGTGGGTCGCAGCAACCACCCGCACATCGACTTCGACCGGACGCGACGAGCCGATCGGATCGACGGTCTTTTCCTGCAGCACGCGCAGCAGCTTGACTTGCATGTCGAGCGACAGGTCCCCGATTTCATCGAGGGACAGCGTGCCGCCATGGGCGAGCTCGAAGCGGCCGACGCGATCAGCGAGCGCACCGGTGAACGCGCCCTTGCGATGGCCGAAGAGCTCGCTCTCCATCAATTCCTTCGGAATGGCCGCGCAATTGAGCGGGACGAAATTGGCGTCCGCGCGCGACGACTGGAAGTGCAAGGCCTGTGCGACCAGTTCCTTGCCGGTGCCCGATTCGCCGTTGATCAGGACGGTGGCGGTCGAATCCGCAATCGTCTCGATCAGCTTGCGGATCTCGCGCATCGGCGGACTGTTGCCAATGATGGGATTCGGCTGTCGCATGGGCGTCGGGGATATCCTCGGTCAGAGAATGACGGGACTGGAGCTGCAGTCGCAATAGCGCTGACTCGCACGCACTGACCCGATGTTTCCGAATTGAAACATAGGGGTGCAAGACTGTCAACGCGAAATGACGGATCTGAACTTTCCGGCATCAAAAACCTTGCCAATCAGGTATCGACCAGACATCGAGCTTGCATCGACCGTGCACGTATGCGGCCTTCATGACGCTGTGCTTGCGCGAGGTTGCGCAGCATCGCGCAGCGTCGCTGCCATTCCCCGGGCCAGCGTGAGCGCTCGCGAATGAGGGTCAATCTTTCCAAATAAGTATCACTCTCCGGCTTCCAAACATCCAAAGGCAGTCACGCAGGCAGTCGCTACAATGAGCGCACACTGACAAGCACGGAGACATCGATGAGCACGGTCGCAGAACTGCGCCGCATCCTGAAGGGCAGCCGCACGATTGCGGTGGTCGGTCTGTCGGCCGACTGGTTCCGCCCGTCCTACTTCGCCGCGAAGTACATGCAGGAGCATGGCTACCGCGTGATACCGGTGAATCCGAAGTACAGCGAGATCCTCGGCGAGCGCTGCTACCCGGACCTGAAGTCCATTCCGGAGCCGGTCGACATCGTCGATGTGTTCCGCAAGAGCGAGGACTGCGTGCCGATCGCGCGCGATGCGGTCACCATTGGTGCGAAGGCGCTGTGGCTGCAGATCGGCGTCATCAATGACGAAGCGCGCCAGATTGCGGAAGCCGGCGGCCTGTCGGTGGTGATGAACCGCTGCGTGAAGATCGAGTATGCACGGCTGTTCGGCGGACTGAACTGGTTCGGCGTGAACACCAAAATCATTTCGGCGCGACGGCCGGTGTAAGGACAGTGAGCATGGCGCAGGACCCGAACAAAGACCACGAATACGATTTCGACACGTTGTGCCTGCATGCAGGCCAGATGCCGGATGCCGCCACCGGCGCCCGCGCGGTGCCGATCTACCAGACCACCTCCTATGTGTTTGACAGCGCGGAGCATGCCGCCAGCCTGTTCAACCTGCAGACCTTCGGCAATGTGTACTCGCGCTTGTCGAACCCGACGGTCGCGGTGCTGGAAGAACGCATCGCCGCGCTCGAGAACGGCCGCGCTGCAGTGGCGACCGGCAGCGGCATGGCGGCACAGATGATCGCGATGCTGAATGTGTGCGAAGCGGGTGACGAGATCGTCGCCGCGCGCACGCTGTACGGCGGCACGATGACGCAGCTGGACGTGAACTTCCGCAAGCTGGGCATCAACACCCACTTCGTCGACAGCGATGACCCGGAGAATTTCGCGCGCGCGATCACGCCGAAAACGAAGCTGCTGTATGCGGAAACCATCGGCAACCCGTCGATGAATGTGCTCGACATTGAAAAAGTCGCCGCGATCGCGGCCGCGCATGATCTGCCGCTGTTCATCGACAATACCTTTGCCAGCCCCTACCTGTGCCGTCCGTTCGAATGGGGCGCAGCGGTGGTGATGCACTCGGTGACCAAGTTCCTTGGCGGCCATGGCACGACGATGGGCGGCGTGATCGTCGAATCCGGCAAGTTCAACTGGGGCAATGGCAAGTTCGCGTCGATGACGGAACCGTCGAAGGGGTATCACGGCGTACGCTTCTACGAAACCTTTGGCGATTTCGGCTTCACGATGAAGTGTCGAATGGAAGGCCTGCGCACCTTCGGACCGGCGCTGTCGCCGATGAATGCCTTCCTGCTGCTGCAAGGCGTCGAGGCCCTGCACCTGCGCATGGAACGTCATTGCAGCAATGCGCTGAAGATTGCGCAGTACCTGTCCGAACACCCGAAAGTATCCTGGGTGAATTACCCGGGCCTGAAGAACAACCGCTACTACGAGCTCGCGCAGAAATACCTGCCCAGAGGCGCCGGCGCGGTGCTGTCGTTCGGTGTGAAGGGCGGCGCGGCGGCCGGCCAGAAGTTCATCGAGAACGTCGAGTTCCTGTCGCACCTGGCCAATATCGGCGATGCGAAGACGCTGGTGATTCACCCGGCATCGACCACGCACCGGCAACTGTCGGAAGAACAGCAAATCGCCGCCGGCGTGCCGCCGGACCTGATCCGTCTGGCGGTTGGCATCGAATCGGTCGATGACATCCTGTGGGACATCGACCAGGCGCTGTCCAAAACCTGAAGCGGCGATGGCTGCATCGTGCCCGTGCGTACCGTTTCGCAGTAGACTGTGCGCTCGGCGTCACCGATCCGGCAACACCGTTTTTGATCAACCCTGAAAAAGCAAGAAAGTACGACCCATGAAGAAACTGTTCATCGCTCTGCTCACCGCCTTCCTCGCGCAAGCCGCATCGGCCGGCGCACCGCCGAAAGTGGATCCGAACGCACCCCCGCCCGAGTATTACGTCGAGCCATCCGAAGCCGACCAACAGGCGAAGAAGGAAGTGAAGAAAGACAAGGCCAAGAAAGACAAGAAAGCCGGCGACAACAAGCAGTAAGTCGCGTCACCCGCCTCCCACGGCAGGCCGCGGATCAGGCCAGGCGTTCCACCAGCCAGACCGCGGCTATCACGCCGATACTCACCGAGCCCCAGCGCTGCAGCCGGCCCACCAGTGCCGGCTGGCGCAACAGCGGCCACAACAACAGACCCACCACCAACAACACCAGTAATTGCCCGGCCTCGACGCCGAGGTTGAATGCCAACAGTGTCTCGATGAAATGCGACGACGACAGGCCGAGTTCGCGCAAGCCGTTCGCAAAACCCAGTCCGTGGATCAGGCCGAAACCGAACGCCAGTTTCCATTGATGGCCGCGCCGCCCTGACAACAGATTGAGCACGGCCGACACGATGATGGACGCGGCGATGCAGGCTTCGATCCAGCGGTCCGGCAGCACCACCCAATCGAGTGCGGCGGCGGCCAGCGTGATCGAATGCGCGACCGTGAAGGCGGTCACCACCGTCAGCGCATAGCGCCCCAGCGCCGCCGGTTGCTCACGCGCCAGCACCAGGCCTGGCAACAACAGACACAACAGGAACAGCAGATGATCGGGGCCGCCCCAGATGTGCAGCGCGCCCTCGCGCACATAGGTCCACAGCAGCTCGACCAGCGCGACCTCGCGCAGCGGCAGGCGCTGCACCGCATGGCGCGCATCGAACACGAAAGATTGTTCCTGCCCACCCGCATTCAGCTTCACGAAAGCGCGCGCGACTTTTTCTTCGTCATTGAAAAAACCGTAGCGCACCAGCAGCTGCGCTGCATCGGCAGGCAGCGCGGTCGCAGTATGGTGCTGACGCACATACAGGCCATCGTTGTGCAGCACCACATCCTGTGCATGGAAGCGCAGCGCGACCGGCGAGCCATCGGCTTCCAGCTGCAATGATTCCTGCACCAGTGCCGACAGGCGCTCGCCCAGTGCGGGCAAGTCGTCACGCTGTAGCGGCCGGCGCTCGGCTTCCGGAATCTGCAGCAGGCTGTCGATATCGCGCACCGCGAAATCCAGCTGCACCTGCAGCGCCTCGGACGTGCTCGCGATGCGCAGGTAGCTGTTGCCGGACTGATGTGCATGAGCTGCCGCCGGCAGCAGCATGGACACAACCATGGCCCATGCCGCCAGCATCGACGCGAGCGCGGCAAAGCCACGGCCGGGTGAAGGCATCAGGTCAGGGAGCGGCCAGCGCATCGATCGTCGCCAGTTTCAGGCTGGTCGGCCAGCGGGTTCGGAACACTTTCTGCAAGGCGGCGACCCGCGCCTGTGCTTTGGCCTTGGGCAGCGCGCCACTCGCTTGCGCCTGCAGGTAGTGCATCGCGAGAATGAAATGCACTTCTTCGCTGTCGATGTCCGGCTCGCGCACAGATAACAGGCTTTCGCCAAGCGCGATCTGCTGCTTCAGTAATTCAGGGGGCTGGTCGAAAGGCTGCAGCGGATGGTCGGCGAAGCTGTCATAGAAATGATTCTTCAATACCATGTAGCGGGCCAGCATGGACAGCCGGCCGTTCGGGTCCAGCTTCAGCGCCTCGCGATAGTGCGACAGATCGGACAGGTACAGTCGCGTATGCGGCGACAGCTGCAACTTGTGCACCGACGCATTCAGCTGGTTCACCAGCACCGAGGTTTCCAGCCCCTGGGTCTTGCCGTGGCTGATGATGTCTTCATTGAGCAGCTGGCGTATCTCGTCGAGCACCCGACCGGTCTCGACCAGTGCAGCCGCACGCGCCGGCGCAGGCGCGTTCGAACGCGCGGTGCGGTGCAATTCTTCCAGCTTCGCCAGATAGGCCTTGCGTGCGTCGGCACTGATCGCATCATGCGCGTGCGCAGTCGGCACAAAACCGAACTGAGCGAACCCCAGCGCGAACACCAGCGCGAGCAATAGCGATAACGTGCGCATCGACGCGATCGATAACGACCGACCGTTGTTCCGGGCCAGTCGCATGTCAGGCTGACGGCGGCGGTTCGAGTGACTCGCCCAGTGCAGCAGCGCGTGCACCGGGATGCACGACCATGCCGAACTTGCCTTCCAGCGGCACCTTCAGATGCAGCGAGGTCGCCTCTTCCAGCAAGGTGATCACGATGGCATAGCCATGGTGCAGCGGCAGGTCGTCACGTGCGACGAGTACGTGGCTGCCATTGTCCAGCATCAGCTGCAGCGGCATCGGCTTGAAATCTTCATACGGCGGGCGCGCCTGAAACATGTCGCGTGCATCGGCGTAGGACAACACGGCCAGCTTGGCCTGGTCGGTCTTCAACAGGCTGGCCACGCGGTTCATGTCGCGTGCGCGGCTCACCATCGCGCGCGACAGCGGCAGACGGTCATGCAGCAACGCAACCCAGTCGTCCGCCGCTGCATCGCCGGCGAGGTCGCTGCGCGAACTGAGTACTTGCAGGTAGCGCTTGCGGAAAATGTCCCACTGCCGATACGGCGTATGCGCATGCGCCGGCATCAGCCACAGTGGCGATGCCGCGATCGCAACAGCGGCGGCACTGCCCTTCAGAAAAGCTCGTTTGTTCATTCGCGTTCCCGTTCTCGCGCAGGCCCGTGCGGGATGCCGGGCGTCGTGCCGTGACCAAAACAAAGAGCGAGGCCAGGCCTCGCTCTTCGGGGTATCACGATCGTAACCGTGATTTAACGCCAGACATCACTTCTTGAAAATCTCCATCGGGCAGATGGTCGTGACCGCGTAGTTCGGCACGTCGACCACGTTGCTGATGCGCAGATCGCAAGCGACGCTGGTCACCACATACGCCTGTTCCTTGGTCAGGCCCTTCTCGGTCTGCAGCCATTCGATCATCGCCAGCAGCGAGTTGCGCGCAGCCATGGTGACGTCGTTCGACAGCTGGGTCAGCGGCTTGATCTTTTCGCTGTCCAGATAGGTCCACTGCGGCGGCACTTCGCCGGCTTCCTTGAACGGATAGCCCACCACGGCGTGGAACTGGTCCGGCTCCAGCTTCTTCAGCTGCGAACCACCCTCGAACATCGGCTGCTTCACGACCGATGCCATGCCCTTGCGGATCTCGGTCTTCACGGTGACGACCGCGCCCATTTCAATCGCGGTACCGGCCACTTCGCCGTCGCCCTGTGCATAGTGCACGTCGCCGATGAAGAAGCCGCAGCCATCGATGAAGCACGGCAGCAGCAGCGTGGTACCTTCGACCATCTGCTTCACATCCATGTTGCCGCCGTTCTCACGCGGCGGGATGGTGCGCAGGCACTCGCCCTTGTTGCTGCCCTTCGGGCCGCAGACCTCAGGCGGACGTGCACCGGTCGGCTCCGGCGGCAATGCAACGCCACCGGCCTTGGCAAGCTGGGATTCACGCTCAAGCCACTTCTTCACTTCCGGCTCACCCGGCAGCACGCCGACCGAACCCATGAAGCCATTCATCGGGATGCGCACGCCCGGTACCTGATCGGACACCGCTTCCATGCGGTTCAGCTTCCAGTTCGCGACGAAAGGCTCGGTGTACTTGTCGGCGAGGAAGCCGAAGCCCGGCACGATGGTCGTGTAGCCATACTCATCCGGCTTGATGTCGATCAACGTCACTGCCAGCACGTCGCCGCGCTTTGCACCTTCGATGTAGACCGAGCCCGTCATCGGATGGACCAGGTTCAGGTCGATCGCGGTCACGTCCTTCGGCTTGGAGTTGATGTTCAGGTTGGAGTCGAGCGCATCACGGGTGTGAACGACGATCAGGTCACCCGGCTTCGCGCGCGCCACCGGCTTGATGTTCGGGTGGTAGCGGTTGAAGCAGTTCGGGTCCTGCTCGCAGTGGGCGCCCTTCTTCTTGATCTCGACAATCGTCTGGGTCTTCACATCGGTCGTGTCGGCAAACGCGACCTGACCCAAACTCGCCGCCAGAAGGCTGGCGAGCAGTGCTGGCAATAAACGCATTGCTGTTCTCCGGATAGGGGTGGCGGCTTCGTGGTGAAACCGTTGTTTTATTTATAGCAACAACGCAATACTCACGCGTCGCAGAATGACCTTACTGGACAGCAAAATGTTTGTCCAGAGCAATTGCCTGTCAGAAATCATAAAAAATACCAATGAAATCAATAGACTTCGTTAATCCCCTCGGTATTCACTCGCGTTTCCACTCGTCAATAGCGCTCGCTGCGACGCAGCATGCGTGTTGAAGCTAGTAAAATTCAAAAGGATTTTTGCAACAGTTTATTGATTTGTATAATGTTTCGCGTTACCTTAATGGCAGGCGTCACCACGGATGGAGACGCCACCCTTGCGGAGGACTGTCATGAAAGCGAATGTGGGAAACCTGGACCGCGCACTGCGCATCATCGCCGGTGCCGTACTGATTGCCCTGACCCTGATGAACGTGATCGGCCCCTGGGGCTGGCTCGGCCTCATCGTCATTGCCACCGGCGTGATGCGCTTCTGCGGCGCCTACACCCTGCTTGGCATCTCGACCTGCAAGGTCGCCACCGCTGAAGAGCCGCCTGCGGCATGAACAAAGGCTTTTCGAACCCGCAGCAAACCTGGGACAAGCGCTTCGAGGCCGACGGCTACATCTTCGGCACCGAGCCGAATGTGTGGCTGGCCGGCCATGCCGGCCTGCTGAAGCCGGGCATGCGCGTGCTGGCCGTCGCTGATGGCGAAGGCCGCAACAGCGTGTGGATGGCGCAGCGCGGCTTGCAGGTCGATGCGTTCGACATCTCGCCCATCGGCGTTGCGAAAGCCAGGAAACTCGCCGCCGATGCCGGCGTCGACGTGAACTACCAGATCAGCAGTGTCGAAGACTGGCCATGGAAGGTCGGTGAATACGATGCGGTGGTCGCGATCTTCATTCAGTTCGCCGACCCTGCCACGCGCGCGACGCTGTTCAAACAGATGAAGTCGGCACTGAAGCCCGACGGGCTGATCTTCCTGCAGGGCTACACACCCAAACAGCTCGACTACAAGACCGGCGGCCCGCCACTGCTCGACCATCTGTACACCGAAGACTTGCTGCGCGAGGCCTTCGGCGATCTGGATGTCGCCGAACTTCGCATGTATGAAGACGTGCTGCACGAAGGCACGCAGCACAGCGGCCAGTCGGCACTGGTGGGCATGGTCGCGCGCAAGACTTTCGGCTGCAATTTCCGTTGACGCACTGCGTGCCAGTGCTCGCCCTCACCAGCGACACACGCAATCCCCGCCAGTACGCCTGACGTAAGCGACCGGGCCGCTGCACAGAGCCACTTCACAAAGCCGCTGCTGCATATGCCGCAGCTTTCCCACGGGGGCGGTCGTTGTCAGCCGACTTGTTTGCCCTGCATGCCCATGCGCGCGAGCAGCGCACGATCCTCTTCCACTTCCGGGTTGCCGGTGACGAGCAGCTTGTCGCCATAGAAGATGGAGTTTGCGCCGGCCAGATAGCACAACGCCTGTATGCCCTCGCCCAGCTGGCGACGTCCTGCGGACAGGCGCACGCGCGCCTTCGGCATCGTGATGCGGGCCACCGCGATGGTGCGCACGAATTCCAGCGGATCCAGCGGTTCCTGATCTGCCAGCGGCGTGCCTTCGACCGCCACCAGATGATTGATCGGCACCGAATCCGGATACGGATTCAGGTTCGCAAGTTGCGCGATCAGGCCCGCGCGTTGCTGGCGTGACTCGCCCATGCCGACGATGCCGCCGCAACACACCTTCAGGCCCGCCTGCCGAACATGGCCGAGCGTATAGAGCCGATCCTGATAGTCACGCGTGGTGATGATCTCGCCGTAGAACTCAGGCGCAGTGTCGAGGTTATGGTTGTAGTAGTCGAGACCGGCGCTGGCCAGGCGCTGCGCCTGCTCTTCCTTCAGCATGCCGAGCGTCGCGCAGGTCTCGAGACCGAGTGCCTTGACCGCCTTCACCATGTCTTCGACCGCGTCGATGTCGCGATCCTTTGGCGAGCGCCAGGCGGCGCCCATGCAGAAGCGGGTCGCGCCGCTGTCCTTCGCCGCCTGCGCGGCGGCGACCACTTCATCAACGGCCATCATTTTTTCGGCGACGACGCCAGTGTCGTGGTGTGCCGACTGCGGGCAATAGCCGCAGTTCTCCGGGCAGCCGCCGGTCTTGATGGAGAGCAGCGTCGCCAGTTCGACTTCATTCGCATCCCAGTGCGCGCGGTGCACTTGCTGTGCTTTCCACAGCAAGTCATTGAAAGGCAGCTCGAACAACGCGACGACCTCGGCCACCGGCCAGGTTTCATTCGCGGCAGCCAGCGCCGCGACCTTACTGGCAGCAGCGTGGAACGCGATCGGTTGCGCCGTAAGCGGCTGCGCCGCGCGCTGCGGTACCGCAGCTGGCGGCGTTGTAACCGGTTCGGAAGTGAGGGTTTCGGACGACATGCGGTATTCCTTGGTTCTGCGGGTTCAGCTTGATCTGCTGCTTCAGCCGCGCGGCGCGGGCCACGACGGCAGCAATGCACATTCGATATGGCTGGCGGCAACAGCCGCCGAGGGCGTGGCCATCCAGGGCACGACACCGACCAGCGGCGCCGGCAGCCTTGCCTGCAAAGCTTCAATGCTGCCCTGCTGGTGCGGCATGCCCGGATCAACCTGATTCGCGACCCAGCCAACGAGTTTCAGGCCGCGTGCAGCAATGGCTTCGGCTGTCAGCAGCGCGTGATTCAGGCAGCCCAAGCGCAGGCCAACCACGAGGATAACATCAAGCTGCAATCCGGCCGCCAGATCGGCGGTGTCGAAATCATCGGATAAAGGCACCCGGAATCCGCCGACGCCCTCCACCACGACCGCCTCGGCCCGCTCGGCCGTCTGGCGGTAGGCATCGAACAACACCGCCTTGTCCACGGTGACGCCCTCCAGCGCTGCCGCCACATGCGGTGCGCACGCCTCGCGCAGGATGTAAGGCGAGGTCATCGATACCGGTAACGCAATGCCGGCTTCAGCGGCCAGGGTATCGACATCCTCATTCGCGAGCCGGCCGTCAACTAGCGTGGAACCGGCCGCTACCGGCTTCATGCCGACTGCCTTCAGGCCTTTGCGCGCCAGTGCATGGACCAGCGCGGCCGACACCAGCGTCTTGCCGACACCGGTATCGGTGCCAGTCACGAAACAGGAAAAACGGGTTACAGGAAAAGTCATCGCATTAATTTACTATTCACCATCGTGTTCAAGGCTTTTTCGTCAACAACCCTGTTGGGCAGCGGCCTGCTCGACCTCGGCCAGCGCAGCCACCAGTGCCTGCACCTCTTCGGCCGGATGGGCAGCGGACAGCGTGATGCGCAAGCGTGCAGTATCCATCGGTACCGTCGGCGGCCGGATCGCGCCGACCCAGAAGCCACGCTCGAGCAACGCAGCACCGGTCGCGATGGTTTCCTGGTTCGTGCCGATCACGACCGGCTGGATGGCGGTGTCCGAAGGCAGCAAGCGCCAGCGGCGCAACTGCAAGCGCTGCCGGAACAGGTGGATGTTTGCAGCGAGCTGTGCGCGCAATGCATCGCCGTGCTCGCCTTCGATGAGGTCGAGGCTGGTCAGCAGCGCATGCGCGACCGCCGGCGGCGCGGCCGTTGTGTAGATGTAAGGACGTGCGCGCTGCACCAGCCATTCGACCACCGATGCATGCGCCGCGACAAACGCGCCGGCCACACCGGCGGCCTTGCCCAGCGTGCCAATGTAGATGATCTGCGGCGACGACAAGCCCAGTAACTGCAGCACACCACGCCCCTGCGCACCCAGCACACCGAAACCATGCGCATCATCGACCACCAGCCATGCCTGATGGCGCTCGCACAGTGCGAGCAAGTCGGCCAGCGGCGCGATGTCGCCATCCATGCTGAACACGCTGTCGGTCACGACCAGCCTGGTGTCGGCAGTACTGGCCGACAGCAGCGCTTCCAGCGCAGCCAGATCGCGGTGCGGGTAGATGCGGATCGTCGCGCGCGACAGCCGTGCACCATCGATCAGCGATGCATGATTCAGCGCTTCGGAAAAAATCTCGGCGTCTTTGCCGGCCATTGCCGACAGCACTGCGAGATTGGCCATGTAACCGGTCGAAAAATACAGCGCGTCACCATCCGGCACACAAGACGCCATGAAGGCTGCCAAGCGGCGCTCCAGCCTTGCATGTGCTTCAGAATGCCCGCTGATCAGGTGCGACGCACCACTACCTGCGCCATAACGCGCCGCACCTTCGCGCAGCGCATCGACGACGCGTGTATCGGCCGCGAGGCCCAGGTAATCATTGCTGCAAAACGCCAGCAGCGGCTGGCCGTCGGCGGTCAGGCGCGCCGCATGCGGCGTGGACACCGAACGCCGGCGACGCAACAGGTGCTGCTCATCCAGCTGCGCCAGTTGCTGCTGCAGCCGCGCAAGCAGCGGGAATTCATCAGGCATGCGTAAAGGCGGGAAACGTCAAAACCGACAGTGTAATGGACGGGCTGGATTTCAGAGCGTGCCGCACCGACGTGGCGGGCGTTCGACGTCTGAGTTCGATGTCTGCGTTCGATATTTGTCCGTCGATCAAGTCATCGACAGCTAACGGGGTCGGCCGACCAGGACAATGCTCAGTTGCTCAGCCACGAAGGCTTGCGCTTTTCCAGAAAGGCCGCAACTCCCTCGCGACCTTCGGGCGACACCCGCACTTCGGCAATGCGACGCACGGTATCGGCGACCAGATGCGGTTCGATCGGCTCGCCGGACACATCGCGCACCAGTCGTTTTGCCTCGCCCACCGCATGCGGGCTGCAACTGACTATCGCCTGCGCGATACGACCCACCGTCGCATCGAGCTGGTCTTCGCCGACCACCTCATGCACCAGCCCGATCTGCAGCGCACGCGCCGCATTGAAGCGTTCGGCGGTGAGGAAATATCGGCGCGAAGCACGCTCGCCGATCGCGCGGATCACATACGGTGAGATCGTGGCCGGGATCAGGCCCAGCTTCACTTCGGACAAACAGAATTCCACGCGCTCGACCGCGACCGCGATATCGCAAGCCGCCACCAGCCCCATGCCACCGGCATAGCAATCACCCTGCACACGCGCAATCGTCGGTTTGCTGCACTCATGGATCGCATGCAGCATGTCGGCCAGTGCAGCGGCATCGGCCAGGTTTTCCTGTTCGGAATAGCCGGCCATTTTTTTCATCCAGTTCAGGTCGGCGCCGGCACAGAAGGCCGGACCACGTGCGGCCAGCACGACGACACGCACTGCTCTGTCCTTGTCCAGTGCGCGGAACGCATGCGTGATCTCGGCGATCGAGATCTCGTTGAATGCATTGCGCAGATCGGGCCGGTCCAGCCAGACGGTGGCCACATGGCCGTCAGTCGCGATCTCGAGGGTGGTGTAATGCATGCGAGGCTCCGGAGGGAATCGTGATGCGCTGGTCGTCAGGCCTTGGGCTTGAGCAGATCGGCCGGGGTGTCAATGCGCAAGCGCTTGCGATCGGGCTCCATCGCCGGCAGCGGATCGACTTCGCGCATCTCGGCCAGGCATTGCACGGCGAGGTTCTGGTATTCCAGCGTGCCCTTGCGCTTCCATGCGATTTCTTCATCGCTGAGGGTGCGGGCAATCTTCGCCGGTGAGCCCAGCACCAGGCTCTTCGGCGGCACCTGAAAACCCGTCTTCACGAAGGCCATTGCGGCGACGATCGAAGATTCACCGATTACCGCGCCATCCATCACCACCGCATTCATGCCGACCAGCGCATTGCGCCCGATGCGCGCGCCGTGGATCACCGCGCCGTGGCCGATATGGCCATCGACCTCGATCACGGTATCGCTGCCGGGGAAGCCATGCATCACGCAGGTGTCCTGCAGGTTCGACCCCTCCTCCATCACCAGCCGGCCGAAGTCGCCGCGCAGGCAGGCGTTCGGGCCCACATAGCAGCCGGGACCGATGATCACATCGCCGATCAGCACTGCGGTGGGATGCACATAGGCACTCGGGTGAATCACGGGGATCACGCCCTCGATCGCATACACCTTCGGTCGATTACTCATCACTACTCCTGACATCGTGACCACGCGCTCCGGGCACGGACCGCGCTGTTGCGTTCATCTTGCGTTGCTCCGGCGCAGAGCTCGCGCTGATATTGCGTCGCCTCGGGTAGGGCCGCGCTTACTGCCGCGGGCGGATCACGATCTTGCCGGTGACCTTGCGCGAAGCCATGTCATTCAGCGCCTGCGGCACCTCGGTCAGCGCATAGGTTGCCGAGATATGCGGACGAATGCGGCCTTCACGATGCCACTGAATCAGTTCATTCATCGCGGCCACATGATGCGCCGGCTCGCGACGTGCAAAGTCGCCCCAGAATACGCCAACGACCGACGCGCCTTTCAGCAGCGGCAGGTTCAGCGGCAGCTTCGGGATTTCGCCATTTGCAAAACCAATCACCAGATACCGGCCGCGCCATCCGATGGAACGGAATGCAGGCTCGGTATAGCCGCCACCGACCGGGTCGTAGATCACATCCGGACCCTTGCCACCGGTGGTGCGCTTGATACCTTCGCGCAGATCTTCGCTGCTGTAGTTGATGCAGTCATCGGCGCCGTGCTGCCGGCAGATCGCGAGCTTTTCATCGGTCGAGGCGGCGGCAATCACTCTGGCGCCGATTGCCTTGCCGATCTCGATCGCAGCCAGCCCCACACCACCCGCTGCGCCCAGCACCAGCATGGTCTCGCCCGCCTTCAGCTGCGCGCGATCCACCACCGCGTGGTGCGAGGTACCGTAGGTCAGTGTCAGCGCAGCGGCGGTATCGAAGTCCATCTCGTCCGACATTTTCAGCACGGTGTTCGCCGGCACCGAGGCCTGCTGCGCGAACGCGCCATGTGCGACATACGCAAATACGCGGTCGCCCACCTTCAGGTGCTCGACGCCCTCGCCCACTGCGCGCACCACGCCGGCCAACTCGTTGCCCGGTGTGAATGGCAGCTCGGGCTTGAACTGGTACTTGTTCTGGATGATGAGCACATCGGGGAAATTCACGCCGGCGGCCATCACATCGATCATCACCTCACCGGCGGCGGCGCTGCGCTCCGGCAGGTCTTCGACCACCAGCGTTTCCGGCAGGCCCCAGGCCTTGCATACGACTGCTTTCATGTGTCTCCCGATGTTTGTCTTGTTGGGTTGCAGGGTGTGGTATCCGATGGCAGACACGCGGCTCACTTCATGAACGCTGGCTGCCTGCTGCTGCGCTTATTGAAATTTCGGCGCGCGCTTCTCGATGAACGCGCGTATGCCTTCCTTGCCATCGTCGGTCGAACCGGACGCCAGCATGTTGTCGCGCTCCAGATCGAAATGCTGATGCAGCGAGTTGTGATGCGCTGCATTCACCAGCGCCTTGATGCGCGCCTGCGCCTGCGCCGGCCCCTGCGCCAGCTGGCGCGCCAGCTGCATCGCTGCATCATGCAGATGTGCATCCGGATGCACCGCATCCACCAGCCCGATCGCGAGGCACTCGGCAGCCGGGAAGGCGCGATTGGTCAGGAACACTTCCTTCGCCTTCGCCGCACCGGCACGGCGGGTGACGAACCAGGAACCGCCCACATCCGGCGTCAGACCAATTGCCGAATAACCACCGCGCAGTTTCATCGATTCCGCCGCCAGCACAATGTCGCCGCACAGCGCGAAGCCAATTCCACCACCCCCGACCGCGCCATTGATCGCGCACACGATCGGGATCTCGAGCAGGGTCAGCATCTTCATCGCTTCATGCACCGGATCGAGCAATTCCTGCAGGATCACCGGCAGCGGACGCGAGCTGTCGGCAAACACCGTGATGTCGCCCCCCACACAGAACTGGCGGCCGGCCGCCGTGATCAGCAGCGCGCGCACCGAGCTGTCGCCGGCGATGCGGCTGACGGCAGCGGCAAAGGCCTGCGCCATTGCCAGGTCGAGCGCATTCGCACGCTCAGGGTTATTGAAGGTGATGACGGCCAGCCCGGCATCGATGTCGAGCTTCAGCGGGGAAGTCATGGGTGGTCTCCGGATCGTTATGATCGTTATGTTCGCCCGCGTGGGCGCGGGTCATCCCGAAGATTCTAGCAAAACAGGCAAGCTGGCCGGCGGGTGGCGGGCTTGAATTCTCCCAAAGTCAGTCTGGGTCAGCCACTGCCGACCGGCTTACCAGCGCAACTGATCCAGCGTGAGGCCCATGGCAGTTGCGGCCTTTTCCATTGTCGCCTTGCGAGGACGTTTGCCTGCCTCTGCCTGCGCATACGCTGACTGGCTGATACCCATCCGATGCGCAACTTCTGCCTGCGTTAGTCGGAGGTGTTCGCGCCATGCGGCCATCGGCGACACGCCACCGTCGAATACACGGTTGACGACCGCGTTGGGCACCATGCCGGATGCGACATCCGCCCGCATGCGTTGAAACACAGCGTAGGGTACGACGACGAACAACGGCTTACCGTCATCGTCCATGATGGTCTGAAATTTAGTAGGTGCGTTCATCTCGCTTCTTCACTTCCTCGATGAGTATGATGGTGGGCGAACTTTCAATCACGTCAAACAAAACGCGGTATCGTCCGACCCGCAACCGATAGCCGCAGTCGTGTCCAACCAGCGCCTTCACATGACGCGCATGTGCCAGATCAACCAATTCCTTGTCAACGCCAGCGCGAATCATTGCGCCTTCCGACACCGGGATCTTGCGCAATTGACGGAGTGCTCTTGCCGACCACAATATGGAATTCATCGAATAAATATTAGATAAATATTAGCCTATATGACGCTCCTGCGCAATCGAAATCGAGCCGCTGGTGCCCAGCCTTGATCGAGCGCGACCACAAGGTCGACGCACATCGAAGGGAATGCACGAATTGTTAGTAAGGGAATGGAATGCCCGAATGATCGGGCGATAGACAAACGCTGGGATGGCAATCGGTCAGAGAAGCCAAATCACCTGTACGCCGGTTTGGAGGGTCGGGGAGGACAACAGGGAAAGGCATCGCCCTTCCCTGTCAAATACAGGGATGTATCAGAAACGATAGCGTACACCCAGCATGAAGCTGCGCGGTGCGCCCGGGGCGACGAAGCGGCTCACGTTACCCGGGTTGGTGTTGGTGCCGAGCCCGGCGCCGTACTGGTCAAACGACGACGCGGCGATCATGCCGTAGGTCTCGTAGCGACGGTCGAACACGTTGTTGATGCGCGCGAAGTAATCCAGGCCCTTGCTTGCCTCATAGTTCGCATGCAGGTTCAACAGGAAATAACCCTTCACGCTGGCGTCGCCAGTCCCATCTTCACCGATATTGCCGACCTCATTGCCCTGGGTACCGATGCTGGATGTCGCCAGTACCGAGCCGCCCAGCGTCAGCTTCGGGTCATAGCGCCAGTCAGCGCCAACACGCAGCGTGTGCTGGGGCAAGCCGGCGATGCGCGTACCCTTCTTCACGTCGATCTCGAAATCATCGCCACCGAACAGTTCGCCCTCGGTCTGGTAGGTCGCATCGAGATAGCTGTAGCTGGCCTGCACGGACACCGGGCCATAGCTGGTGCGCGCGGTCAGGTCCAGACCTTGACGGCGGGTGCGACCGAAGTTCGTGAAATAGCCGCGCACCGGGCTCGCGCCAATTGCCTGAAACAGGATGTCATTCGTGTTCTCGGAGCGATAGACGGTGGCGGTAATTTCGGCATCGTCAAAGCGCCAGCGGCTGCCGAACTCGACGGTGCGCGCGATCACCTGCTTCAGGTACGGGTCGGCCTGCAGGCCGGTCGGCAAAGCGCAGGGTGTCAATGGATCCGCGCATCCGAGTTCGATGATGGTTGGCACGCGATTGCTCTGACCGACGCTGCCGAACAGCGTCACCGCAGGCGCCAGCTTGTGGCTGATGCCCAGCGATGGGTTCAGGCTGTTGTATGTGAAAGCCTCCCGCGCGCGATCGCTGCCGACACCATTGGTGTAATTGGTGATGATGTTGCTGACGTATGCGTGGTTGAAGCGGGCAGCACCGGTGATGAAGGTGCGCTCGGTGAACGTGAACGTATCCGACGCATACAGGCCCATTGCCGCGGACTTGCCGCGCACACCAGCCGTGCCCTCGGCCTCGTCACAATCCGACACTGCGCGGTCAGCACTGACCGTGCAATCCTCTGCACGCTGTGCACCGTAGCGCATGTGCGCGAAGTCGCTGCTGACACCCGCAGTGATCTGGTGGCGATCCATGATGCGGGTCAGGTTCAGGCTGCCGCCGGCACTGACCTGTCGGCTGTTGTTCAGGTTGATCGCACCTTCGTTGGAGTAATTCGCACCGCTCTGCTCTCGCTCGACATCACCACTGTAGGCATTACGCACCGCATGCCGCACATAGGCCATTGCCGCCAGTTCGGTGTCGGCATCGAGTATGCGCTGCAAGCTAAAGGTCAGCTGGTTCAGCTCGTTCTTCGTCTGGTCCGGGAAGGTGTATACCCAGCGACGGCTGTTTTCATACATGCCTGGACCGACCGGATCATCGCCGTCCGAACCATAGTTACGGCTCGGGAGCAGTCCATTACCAATCAAAGTGCTTCGTCCGACCAGCAGCGACAAATCCCAATTACTGTCGCCCTGCTGACGCCCCACCTTCGCAAACACATTGCCCAGCTGGCCCGATGAATGTTCACGCCAGCCATCCTCGCGGAAACCGGTGGCGGCGATGAAGCTGTGATAGCCATCCTCGCTCTTGCTGCCATACGCGACATCGGCGCGCACACGGCCGAAGCTGCCGGCCTGCAGTTTCACTTCGGTGCCCGGTGCGGTCAGGCCGGACTTGGTGGTGAACGCGAGCGCACCACCCAGTGTGTTGAGGCCATAGATCGGGTTCGAGCCCGGCACCAGCGTTACGTTGTTGATTGCCGCCTCGGGAATCATGTCCCAGTTCACCACGTCACCGAAGGGCTCGTTCACGCGCACGCCGTCCAGATACACCGACAAGCCCTGCGACGAACCGAGGATGCCGGACAGGCGGAAACCACGGTAGGTAATGTCGGCCTGGAACGGGCTGCCCTGAATGTCGTTGATGTTCACGCCCGACAGGTTGCGCGACATGAACTCGGTCAGGTTCATGGTCTGGCTGTTGTACAGCTGCTCGGCATTTACCGATTGCACGTCATACGGCAATTTGTCTTCTTCGATGCCAAGGCCGGGCAATGGCGAGGTGCCGACCACTTCGACTTCTTTCAATTGCTTGTCAGTCTTTTGCGCTTCATCGGCAAAGGCGGCATGGGAAGTGAACAGCGCGGCGATGGCCACGGCGATGACGGTGTGCTTCTGGGGGGCGTTCATGATTGTCTCTATCGTTATTATGTCCGCGGCGGGCGGGTCTGCGGGCCAGACAAGGCGGGCTCCGAGGTCGGGATGATAAGAGGAATGCCCGTATCAGCCTATGGGAAAAATTCCCAATCCACGTCCCGAAGGCGCGAAAACGACCGTCACGGCGTGCGATCTCAAGCCTGATTTGCGCAGCACAAAGGCAGCCTTCAGTACAGCACCTGCGCCTCGCCTGAGCTGTATCCGAAATTTGCCCGCTCCTCGCTTCACCTGCACGGACGATGCGTCGCAATCCGCTTGTGAATTTCTCCCATTGCCTGATCGCGCGCCGGCTGGCGACAATGCGCACTGCTTCGGCCTGAGGCAGCGCTGTGCGCTCCGACGGCAATCTCTCCCCGTGGAATCCCGGTTCGCCGGATCATCGGCGGTCGGCGTTTACAATGCCGATCGCCGCTTTTTTTTTCTTGTTGCCATGCCAGACACCAGGATCACCGTCATGCTGGTGGACGACCATGCAGTCGTCCGTGCCGGCTACAAACGCTACATCGAGCTCGATCCGACATTGCAGGTCGTGGCCGAAGCGTCGACCGGTGAGGAGGCCTACTTCGCGCTGGAGGCAACGCCCGTCGATGTGGTGGTGATGGACTTGTCGATGCCGGGTCAGGGGGGGTTCGAGTCGCTGCGGCGCATGCTGAATCGTTTTCCGCAGCAGAGAGTGCTGATTTTTTCCATGCATGAAAATGCATCGATTGCGCGCCAGGCGCTGCAGCTGGGCGCCGCCGGCTACCTGACCAAGAGCATGCCGCCAGACCAGATCGTCGCCGCGATCCGCGATGTGATGCAGGGTGAAACGCCGCTTGAACCCGGCATCGCTGCCAGCCTGGCCGAGCTCGACGCACAAGGCGCGCCACACCAACAATTGCAGCCGCGTGAGTTCGAGGTATTCATCCGGCTCGCTCGGGGTGAATCAGTGGATACGATCAGCAACAGCCTCCACCTGTCACCCAAGACGGCCGCCAATTATCAGGCGTCGATACGCAAGAAGCTGAACGTGAACTCGGGTGTGGAATTGCACCAGTACGCGAAAGACCACGGCTTGCTGTAACAGGGCTCAAACTGCTGCATCAACCGACGCTCAAGCTGCTGCCTCCAGTGGGAAGCGCGCCTGCAGCAGCAATCCTCCCGCCGCTGCCGGCAACAGCTGCAGCGTTCCCTGATTGGCCAACACCCGCTCGCGTATGCCGGACAAGCCCAGCCCTTCACGCACCCCGACGCCATGCGCTTCGCCCGTCGGGTCACCATCGTGCAGAACAGCTGCGTGCAGCCCGGTGCCATTGTCTTCCACCTGCAGCAACAGCGAAGCACGCGTGTCATCGACGGTCAGCCGTATGTCCATCTGGCTCGCATGCGCATGCCGCATCACATTGGTCAGCGCTTCTTGCGCAATACGATAGACAGCCACAGCCAGCCGCGGCGGTATCTCCGCATCGCCAAGCGCCACCGTCAACCGACAGTCGAGCGCGGTATCGCCACGCTCCTGCCGTTGCCGGACCAGATCACGCAAGGCTTGTTCGAGCGCGATCTGGTGCTCTTCATCACCCTGCAAGCCATACGGTCGCAGTTGCGCCAGCAAGCTGCGCAATTGCGACAGGATGCTGCCGCTGTTTTCGTACATCGCCTGCGCACAGGCTTGCAGCGCCGGCTGGCCTGCGGATTGCTTCAGCATGAAAGACGCATCGACCTGTATCGCGGTCAGCAGCTGGCCAAACTCGTCATGCAGTTCATGCGCGAGTCGACGGCGTTCTTCTTCCTGCACGTCCTGCAGGCGATGCAGCAGTTCGCGCTGCTTCGCGATCTGCTCGTCGAGCGCGCCGGACAGATGGTTCAGTGCCTGCGCGATCTGGTTCAGCTCGCGCGTGCCGCTGCGCGCAATGCGTGCCGCATAATCGCCGGCCTCGATACGCGCAATGCCCTGCAGGATGCCGGACAGCGGCGCCAGTGCGTGCCGCACGCTGATCCACAGCGCCACCACCAGCGCGAGTGCAATCGCGCCGAACAGGCCGAGCTGGAATAACGCCGACGTCACCGCCTCCGCACTCTCGGCCTGCGGCGCCGGCTCCAGCGCCACCGTCAGCAGCTGGCCGTCGGGCCGCCGCATCGCGAGCTGATAGGTCGGCATGCGCAAGTCCGCCATCATCCATCGCTCCAGCCAGCCCGGTTCGCGCGCACCTTCCGCATGCGGCGGGCGAGTCAGACGTTGGCCATCTGCATCGAGCAGCGCCACATGAAAATGCCGCAGCGTGTCGCCGTCATTCATTGCATCGATCGCCGCTGCCTGCTGCGCGACCGATGCATCCCCCTGCAGCGCTGCGAGCGCAGCGACCAGCTGGCCGATGCGCTGGCTGCTGTCGGCTTCATCGGCGATATTGCGCTTGGCCAGCGCCAGCGTGAGCGCCATTGCGACGATCATCATCGCTGTACCCACCACCAGCAGCCGCAACAGCAATCGGGTTACCAGTTGCATCGTGATTCTCCTGTCGTTCGCACGCTGCGAACCGGCACCGGCAAGCCCATGCATGGACGCGCGCTGAACTGCAACGCATGCGCAGTTTGTTGCCGGTCGTTAATTAGTGACAGGGATTATAGGTTGTACTGCACAGCCCCTCTCACATCCAATTTCACGTCAAACTGAAAATCGAATTGCACATCCGCCTGTTCATCCCGTGGCGCGCAAGCCTAGAATGAACAGCAAGGAGCGCCCGATGCCAGAACACCATGCTGTCCTACCTTATTTGCGTGAAACGCTGATCTTCCTCGCGCTGGCCGGTGTGCTGATGCCGGTACTGCAGCGCTATCGCGTGAACGCGATCCTCGGCTTTCTCGCAGTCGGCGTGCTGCTGGGGCCGTTCGGCCTGCCATTGTGGGCGGGTCACTTGCCGTGGCTGGAGAACATCACCTTTTTGCGCGTCGAAGGCGTGGTGGCGCTCGGTGAGCTTGGGGTGCTGTTCCTGATGTTCACGCTGGGGCTGGAACTGTCGGCCGAGCGTTTGTGGGCCTTGCGGCGCTGGGTGTTTGGCGCCGGCCTTGCGCAAGTCTTGCTGTCATCGCTGCTGATCGGCGCGATCGCGATCGCGTTCGGCAATCCGGCGCCGGCTGCCATCGTGCTCGGCATGATGCTGGCGCTGTCGTCCACGGCAGTGGTGATGCAATTGATGGCAGAGCACCGGCTGCTCGGCAGGCCGCTGGGGCAGGCGAATTTCTCGATCCTGATGCTGCAGGATCTCGCCGTGGTCCCCATCCTGTTGCTGACCGGCTTGCTGGCACGCGGCAATGTCGATCGCTTGCTGCCGCTGCTGGGTGATGTGCTGCTGAAGTCGGCCGCTGCGGTGCTGCTGATTTATTTTCTTGGCCGGCGCGTGATCCGGCCACTGTTCAAGGCGCTGTCACAGCACCACCAGCCAGCCACCTTCGTTGCGCTGATCCTGCTGTCCACGCTCGGCATTGCCGGCCTCACCCAATATGCCGGCTTGTCGATGGCGCTGGGCGCTTTCCTTGCGGGCCTGCTGCTGGCCGAAACCGAATTCCGGCATGAAGTGGAAGTCACGATCGAACCGTTCAAGAGCCTGTTGCTGGGCCTGTTCTTCATGTCGGTCGGCATGCAGACCGATTTGCGAATCTTGCTGGCAGCACCGCTGCTGTTGCCGCTGTCGGTGGTCGGGCTGTTCCTGCTGAAGGCCACGGTGCAGGCGCTGGTGCTGAAGGCCGGGCGGTTTTCCTGGGGTACGGCAGTTGAGGGCGGCCTGATGATGGGACAGGGCGGCGAGTTCGCCTTCATCGTCACCACCTACGCAACCGCGTCGCAGGTATTCAGTCGGGAATTGTCGCAATTCGTGCTGCTGGTGGTCAGCCTGTCGATGTTCGCGACACCCATGGTATGGCGTGCCGGTCGGCAGTTCTCGCTGTGGTGGGAGCGTACCCATCCGGCGATTGCGGCACCGCTGGAGGATGCACGGCCGGAATTCATGGAAGGCCACGTGATCATCGTCGGCTTCGGGCGCATGGGCCAGTTGCTGGCCAAAGTGCTGGGCAGTCAGGGCGTGCGCTATGTCGCCATCGATATCGACATGCATCGCTCGACCAACCGCCACCCGCTGGGTGAGCCGGTGTACTACGGTGATGTGAGCCGGCCGGAGCTGCTGCACCGCGTGCATGCAAGCAAGGCCGCTGCGATCGTGCTGACGATGGACCATGCGGATGCAGCGCTGCATGCGGCCAGCACCATCCGGCGCGAGTTCAGCGACATACCGCTGCTGGCACGCGCGCATGACGAAGAGCATGCGCATGCATTGCAGCAGGTCGGCGCCAATCATGTGATGCCGGAGGCGCTGGAAGCAGGCTTGCAGTTGTCGTCGCATGTGCTGCATACGCTGGGGATCGATGGCGAACAGGCAGCCCGCGCGATACGCGAGGAACGGGATACGCGGCTGAATCTGGTGCGGGATGGCGAGCCGGTCTGACCTGGCTCAGGGCCTGAGCGCCACCCGGGCTTTCAGGCTTCGAGGCTTTCAGGCTTCGAGGCTTTCAGGCTTCGAGGCTTTCAGGCTTTCAGGCTTTCAGGCTTTCAGGCTCTCAGGCTATAGGGCTATGGGGCTGCGGCCAGCAGAATTGATGCACGCTCCAGCCGCACTCCACTACGCGTGCAATCGGCAGCGAATGCCTCGCCGGACAAATACGCATACTCCACCGCACGTGCGGCGGCAATCGGGTCTGACGGGTCGGGCGCATGAACATCGGTCTGGCCCGGGTGACACATGATCAATGTACGGTCCGGCGATGCCTGCAACCAGCGCTGCATGCGCGCGGCGAAGCCATCGTCCGGATGCAGTGAATACAAGCCGCCGAATGCAGGCGGTGTGCGCAGTCCGCGCGATGCCGCCAGCGCGCCAAAACCACGCGTCGATGCACGCAGCACAGTTGCTTTCAGCGATGCATCGCTGCCGACCAGCCATTCGGGCACGCGCAGCCAGGGCCGCGCCGCCGCCTTGCCGGCGGAGGCGGGCCAGCCATGGTCAATCACGTCCATCACTGCATCACGCACGACCGGAAATGCATGCACATGCTGATGACCATCCAGATAATCCGGCAGGCGACCGAAGTGGCGTTCGAAGGTATCCAGCTGTCGCAGGAAGCTGTCGCGCACCTGGCTGCGCGACACCAGCCGCAGCTGGCTGGCCAAGAGCCAGAACGATAACGGCCTCGCCTCGTTGGCGGCCGCAAACGGATGCGTCAGGTTCAGGTGCAGGCCGACATCGGCCTGAACCGACGACGACAGCAAGTCTTTCAGCTGCTGCGCACCCTGCGGCCACGCAGGGCCGTCAGACAGCACTGACGTGGCCTGCAGCCGACCGGCACCCAGCAATGACAGAATGCCCGCATTGATCGCTGCCGACTGGCCGAAGTCATCTGCGCACAGCGTCAGCCGGCGCGGCGCGGCAGACGCGTGCGCGTCGGTGGTCGGCGCGTCAGTCGTTGGCACGTCGGCGGTCTGCACGTCGGTGGTCGGCGTCCCGCTCATGCCTCCTCCTGCCGCACCTCGGCCGCCGGCGCAAACGCCCAGGCACGCGAACTCGCATACGTGAGTGCCGCCACCAGCACCAGCACGATCAGCAATGCCACGCGATAGTCCAGTGTCGTGAAGCGCAGCAGCGCTGCGTACATCAGTTCATTCACGGCAAAGCTGGCGCATGCCACTGCAAAAAAACGCCAGCGCGATTGCGTGGCCGGCGCATCGTTGTCACGAAAGGTGAAGCGGCGATGCCCGGCATGGCTGACCTGAAACGCGATCAGGAAGGCAATCACATTCGCGACCAGCGGCGACAAGCCCAGCGGCACCAGCACCAGCGCGACGCTGGCCAGGTGGACCGCCATGGCTGTGACGCCAACGATGCCGAACCAGAACAGCTCGAGCTTCATGCCGCGTCGCGGCCGGATCCGCTGTGGCCGGACGGGTCGGACTGGGTCTGTGGATCACGCGTGCTGTCGGCACGTGTGATGCGGCTGACGAAGTACGCGGGGCGTTGCTTCACTTCGGTGAAGATACGGCCGATGTATTCGCCCAGGATGCCGATCGACAGCAGCTGCACGCCGCCGAGGAAGGTAATCGCGACTACCAGCGTCGGCCAGCCGCCGAGGTCGGTACCGAACAACAGCGTATCGATCACGGTGAAGATCGCATACGCAATCGACGCCAACGACACGATGCCGCCGATCACGGTCCACAAGCGCAGCGGTACATTCGAGAACGCGGTGAGGCCGGTCGCGGCCAGCCGGAACAGGCTGCCGAAACTGAAGCTGCTGGTGCCATGGCGGCGCGCATCGGTCCGCACCGTCATTGGCAAGCGCGTGAAACCAACCCAGTAGTACAGGCCTTTCATGAAGCGGTTGCGCTCGGGCATGCGCTTCAATGCATCGAGCACGCAGCGGTCAAGCACCCGGAAGTCCTGCGTGTTCTCCGGGATCTTGTTGCGCTCGCCAAAATTCAGCAACGCATAGAACAGGTGCGTGAACGCGCGCTTGGCCACGCCCTCGTCTTCGCGGTCCGAACGCACTGCGAACACCATGTCATAGCCGCGCTGCCATTGCGCAAGAAAGGCCGGGATCAGTTCCGGCGGATGCTGGAAGTCGCAGTCGATCAGCACCGCGACATCGCCGCGTGCCTCATCGATACCGGCCGACAGCGCGATCTCCTTGCCGAAGTTGCGCGACAACTGCACCAGGGTCACCGGCAGCCGGTGCACCACGCTCATCACGCGCTCGACGGTCGCATCCCGGCTGCCATCATCGATCACCAGCAGTTCATGCCGCAGGCCGAGGCCGGTGAACAGCGTATGCAGGGTGTCGAGCATGGGCACGACATTGCCCTCCTCGTTATAGGCCGGCAGCAGCACGCTGATCAGCGGGTCGGCAGGACGCTCGGCAGCACGCGCCTGCAAGGTGAACGCAGGCTCGGTATCGGTGACGGGTACGGCAGGAGGCAACGGCAAGTCAGTCTTCATGAATGGGGGCTGGAAGCCGGCTGAGGGCGGGCGCGCCCGCTGCAGACGCAGGGGTGGCGCAAATCAACGCGGACTGTATAAGGATGGGCAGGCAGGGTCAAGCAAGCACGACCGCGTGAAAGACTGGCCATGGATCGGCACAAGTGTTATACATATATGCATTCAATATCCATTTTGTTTTCGGCATGCATGCCTCAATACAGCCGAAATACGCATGATTACGTCGTCATCGACATCATATTTCTTATAGTCAACAAAATGTAATCGTGATGACAATAGGTAATTGATGCATATTTCGTCGCGTTGCGCTATTATATTTTCTTCTAAGAAATCCGCTATTCGAAAGGCTTGTGTGAGCAAACGCAGTCGTCCCGCCGACATTTATCTGCGCTTCCTGCAGTTGGCCGAAGCGCTCCGAGGCATGCCGTCCCTCCCCCCGCTCGAACCCCTGGAAGAGCGGATTCTTGAATTGATCGCGAACGCACGCCAGAACCAGGAACGCCTGTCGGTGAAAGACCTGATGGGCAAGCGTGAACTGGGTTCGCCGGCGATGCTGCATGGCCGACTGAAGTCGATGCGTGAAAAAGGCTGGATCCTGCTGGCCGATACCGAAGATGCGCGTCGCAAGCAGCTGGAACTGACCCAGGCTGCGCTGCTGCACTTCGACAAGCTGTCGAAATGCCTGGTGCAGGCCGTGAAGAAATCTGCCTGAGTCCGTCACTGCGTCGGACAGTGAGGCGATCACCCGTAAAGCAAGCACATACAACGCGGCCCGCGGCCTGACCAGGCCGGTGCCGCGCTGCTAGAACAGCTCGATCTCTCCGGCCACCGGCGTCGCCTGCAGCGTGCGCGAATATTGCTGCTCGACCTGCACCAGCTTGCTGTCGGCGCTGTCCAGTTTCTTCACCAGCACCTTGCCGGTACGCGGAAAGTACGCGACCTTGCGCGGATGGACATCATTCAGGTCGGCCGCCGCGACCGGTATTTTTTCCGCGCGCAGGTAATCGCGCACGAACGCCGCATTGCGCTCGCCCACATTCAGCGCATGCATGCCGGACAGCACCCGTCCTCCGCCGAAGACCTTCGCTTCCAGCTGCGCACGCTGCGCGCCCGCCTTCAGCAACTGGTTGATCAGGATTTCCATCGCCTGTGTGCCGTAGCGCATCGACGCTGACGCCGGGCCATCGGCATCGCTGCCGCCGCTGCCGCTGTTGGGCAGCATGAAATGATTCATGCCGCCGATACCCGTCTGCCGGTCGCGCACACAGGCCGACACGCAGGAACCGAGCACGGTCAGGATCGCCATGTCGGCGGTCGTGAAGTAATACTCACCCGGCAGCACCCGCGCCGCCATGCATTTGAAGTGCCGGTCGAAATACACATGCTTCGCAAAATGTTCGTCGCCCGCATTCATCGGCGGCCCAGCAATTCATAAACCGTCTTGCCGCGCAGCTTCAGCGCATCGGATACATACAGGAAGTTTTCCGAATGGCCGGCGAACAGCAAGGCATCCGGCTTCATCAGCGTGACAAAGCGCGACAGGATCTGGCGCTGGGTCGGCTTGTCGAAATAGATCATCACGTTGCGACAGAAAATGATGTCGAACGGCGGCTTCAGCGACCAGTCCTGCCCCAGCAGGTTCAACTGCCGAAAGTCGATCAGCTTGCGCAATTCCGGCCGCACGCGCACCAGCCCGCCCTGACTGCCCTTGCCCTTCAAAAAATACTTGCGCAATTGCTCGGCCGGCAGCGAACGCACGCGCTCGGCCGGATATATGCCTTGCGCGGCCGTCTGCAGCACATCGGTATCGATGTCGGTGGCGACAATGTTGACCGGCGGCGTCAGCGAACCATACGCATCGCACAGCGTCATCGCAATCGTATACGGTTCTTCGCCGGTGGACGCCGCCGAACACCACACCGACAGGCTGGCCCGCTCATGCGCATGCTGCGCCAGGATCGGGAAATGATGCGGCTCGCGGAAAAACGAGGTCAGGTTGGTCGTCAGCGCATTGGTGAATGCCTGCCACTCCCCGGCCAGCGCATTGCGCTCGAGCTGGTCGAGGTAATCGGTAAACGAGCCGAGACCGGTGGCGCGCAAGCGGCGCGCGAGCCGGCTGTAGACCATTTCCTGCTTGCCGTCGGCCAGCGCGATGCCGGCGCAGTCGCGAATCATCGCGCGTACACGGTCGAAATCCTGTCGCGTGAAATGGAATTCCTTCACCCGGTCCGAGGCGCTGGCTGAGGACACAGCCGGGGACCCGGCCGAGGACCGTGCTGAGAAGCTGGCCGTGAGGCTGGCCGCAGGGTGGGCCAAAGGACTGGCAGTGGTGTCGCGCATGGTCAGGGCAAATGGCCGGGTACAGCGTCGCATCAAACCATGGCCGCTACCGCTTTCAGGCCTCGAACAGAGGGCGGGAACCCCTGCTATTCCGGGCGGTCAGAGAGATCTTTCTGTGGAGAATGGCATGCGGATGAAAAGATCACCCGGCAGCCAGTGTGTATCGCATCGATTTGCTTGACTGACGGAAATTAGTTGCCTCACCGATATGCCTTGTCGCGCTTAGTTGCGAATTGTCAATAAGCGTGCAGGCGTCTCGCGGTGAAGTGGCGATGTGAAAACTTTGAGCGTCATCAAGGCCCGTGTGCCGTGAGCGCAAGCACCCATGGAAGATCACCCCCGTATGCTGGAAGAAACCTGGCTGACCCACCTGATCCAGGAATCAGGAAACGAGATATTCATCATCGATGCCCGTTCGCTGGCCATACTGGAAGCCAGTGAAGCCTTGCGCCGCAACCTGCAGTATTCCGCAGCCGAGTTGGCGACGATGAGCGCATCGCAGATCATGCGCGACCTCAGTGACGAGCAGCTGCATCAGTTCGTCGGTCGCCTGCGTGCCGGCGGCGAGCCCGAGATCACTGCCCGCACCACCCAGCTGCGGCGCGACGGCAGCCTGTATGACGTGACGCTGCGCCTGTCCTATGCGCAGCTGCAGGATGTGAGCGCGCTGATCGCGGTCAGCGTCGCGCCGCGTACCGAGCGCACGCCGGTCAGCCGCGAAGAACGTTTTGCGCAGATCGAAGCCCATGTGCCGGGACTGCTGTTCCAGATGCGGCGCGGCCCGAGCGGCCTGCTGCAATTCAGCTTCCTGTCGCAAGCCTGCCATGACTTGCTGGGCCAGCCACCCGAAGCGCTGTATGCGAACCCGGCGCGCTTCCTCGCACTGATCGCCGACGAAGACCGCGCCAGCTGGGCCGCCGCGCTGCGCGAATCGGCCTCCACGCTGGCCGTGTTGAACTGGGAAGGCCGGATCTGGATCGAGGCCTGGCAAGACACCAAATGGATCAACCTGCGCGCGACCCCGCGCGACGAAGGTGAAGACGGCATCCAGTGGACCGGCCTGATGACCAACATCACCCAGGGAAGAAAGCTGCAGGACGAGATCCGTGAATCACGCCGTCAGCTGGCCGAACTGTCGGCCCATGTCGAACAAGTCAAGGAGCAAGAACGTGAACGCATCGAACGCGACCTGCATGATGATTTGGGCGGCAACCTGTCCGCACTCAAGATGATGCTCGATCATGTGTGGAAGCAGGTACCGTCCACGCCGTATCTGGTGGAACGCCATGCCTACCTGAACCAGCTGCTGGATCGGTCAATCGAATCCATCCATCGCATCTCGGCCGACCTGCGTCCCGGCATCCTCGACGCCGGCCTGGTCGCCGCGCTCGAATGGCTGGCACAGGAGCAGCAGGCGCAGACCGGCCTGCCCTACCGCTTCAGCTGCAACCATGCCGACATTGATCTCGATCCGAAGGTGGCGACCTCGCTGTTCCGTGTCGCACAGGAAGCCTGCAACAACATCCGCAAGCATGCGCAGGCCAGCTGCATCGACATGCGGCTGCATGACGATGGCCAGGAGCTGCTGATGGAAATCATCGACAACGGCATCGGCATGGAAGGCACGCGTCGTGACAGCCCGCGCTCGTTCGGCCTGCGTGGCATGGCGGAGCGCATGGCGATGCTGGGCGGTGAGTTTTCCATCGTGTCCCAGCCCGGCAAGGGAACGCTGGTCACCGCGCGGCTGCCGGTGGAGATCGGTCGTCCGCTGGGCCACCTGGGCAGCTATCACGCCAGTCCTGCGACCAGCCACGGGGCCGACGCCGCACGATGATGCTGCATGCCGCCGCCACCGGTGCACGCAGCGCGCCGGGCTCGTTTCGCATCCGCGTGCTGATCGCGGATGACCATGCGATCGTGCGCGAGGGCCTGAAACAGATCATCGGCGACAGTGGCCTGATCACGGTGGCCGGCGAAGCCGAGAATGCGCAGCAAGCGATACAGAAGGTGCGCGAAGGTGGCTTCGACATCCTGCTGCTCGACATCTCCATGCCCGATCGCAATGGCATCGACGTGCTCAAGCAAGTGAAGAAGGAATTACCAGGGCTGCCGGTGCTGATGCTGACCATGCACCGCGAAGACCAGTATGCGATCCGCGCAATGAAGGCCGGCGCGTCCGGTTACCTGACCAAGCAGAGCGCGCCCTCCGAACTGGTGAATGCGCTACAGCTGGTAGCCAGCGGCCGCAAGTACATCACGCCGTCACTGGCCGAGGAGCTGGCCAACCAGATCGGCGACGATCATGGCAAGCCGCTGCACGACACCCTGTCCGACCGCGAATACCAGACCCTGATCATGATCGCGTCTGGCAAGACCGTGACCGAGATCGCGGTCGACTTGTCATTGTCGGTGAAGACCATCAGCATGTACCGCGCCCGCCTGCTGCAAAAAATGCGGCTGCGCCATAACGCCGAGCTGACCCATTACGCGATCCGGCACAAGCTGGTGCCGGGCATGTCGGAGTGAATCAGCACCGCTGCTCTGCAACGTATTGTCAGTGATGTCAGCATGCTGCTGACCGCGCCGCCCACCGGGCGGCATTTTTTTTGATGAAACACTGCTGACGCGCTAAACAAATTGCTCTCCCTGCCCGTAACCCAGAACAACAGCGTTGCAAAGCCAACAGGCCGACAAACCCAACGCTGAATGTGGCCAGGAATGCTGGCCGGACAGACGGAACTAGCCAAGGAGAGCATCATGCCCGCAGTCATCAATACCAACCTCGCATCCCTGAACACCCAGCGCAACCTGACCATGTCGCAAGCGTCGCTGAACACGTCGCTGCAGCGCCTGTCGTCAGGCCTGCGCGTCAACAGTGCCAAGGATGACGCTGCCGGCCTCGCGATTGCCGAGCGCATGAACTCGCAGATCAAGGGCCTCAACGTTGCGATCCGCAATGCCAATGATGCGATCTCGCTGTCGCAAACGGCAGAAGGCGCGCTCGGCAAAGTGGGCGAGAACCTGCAGCGCATGCGTGAACTGGCGGTGCAGGCCTCCAACGGCACCAACAGCACGGCCGACCGTACCACGCTGAACCAGGAATACACCGCACTGGCCGGCGAAGTGACCCGCGTACTGGAGAGCACCAAGTTCAACGGCCTGTCGCTGCTGAATAACGGTGTGTCGGCCGGCGGCTTCGACTTCCAGGTGGGCGCGAACAACAACGCGAATGAAAAGATCAACATCGCGATGAGCGACATCACCGCCGGCGCAGGCATCGCCGCCGTCACCGGTGCCGGCGCCTCGGCCAGCATCGCCGACGCCACCGGTGCGCTCGCGCTCGGCGCAATGGATGCCCTGTCGACCGCGATCGACGAAGTGTCGTCGGCGCGCGCCAAATTCGGTGCCGCACAAAACCGCTTCGAGGCCGTGATCGCGAACCTGCAGATCGCGTCCGAGAACCAGTCCGCATCGCGCAGCCGCATCATGGACGCCGACTTCGCCGCAGAAACCGCGAACCTGACCCGCGGCCAGATCCTGCAGCAGGCCGGTACCGCGATGCTCGCCCAGGCGAATTCACTGCCGAACGGCGTGATGGCTCTGCTGCGCGGCTGATCCCGGGACTGAGGGCGCAAGGGCGTAACGCCCCGAAGCCCTTGGTACACCCCGGTCACGGCAGCCGCTGTGACCGGGGCTTTTGCCCATCCCACGCATCGAGGATCCCATGAGACTTCCTGCGATTTCCACTGGCATCGGCGGTGCCGACAGCCCCCAGACCGTGGCCGCCCCGGCAGCGGTGCCCGCTGTGGTGGCCAGCAGCACGACGGCCACCACACCCCCGGCGGCCGGCGCCATGCCTGCGGTCGACACCCATGCACTGCGTGAGCTGGTCGACAAGCTGCGCCAGACCATCGGCACCACCGGCCAGCAGGTGCAATTCAGCATCGACCAGGACACCCATCAGACCGTGCTGCGCGTGACAGACGCCGAATCAGGGGCACTTTTACGTCAGATTCCCGGGGATGAAGCGCTGTCGATGGCGCGCATACTGGACCGCATGCAAGGCATCCTGATCAGGCAGAAGGCCTGACGCAGCACGGAGAACACCATGGGCATCACCGCATCGGGCATCGGCTCGGGACTGGACATCAACAGTCTGGTCGCGCAACTGGTCAAGGCCGAGTCGCGGCCAATGGCGCTGCTGCAGGGGCAGCAGAAAACCATCAAGGCCAAAATTTCATCGTATGGACAGGTGTCCTCCGCACTCGCCACCTTCCAGACCGCGACACGCACGCTCGGTACGGCGAGCCAGCCAGGCAGCAGCGACAGCATCGATGCAGCCGCACTGAAAACTGCTGTCACCGGCTTCGCGAAAGCCTGGAATGACCTGCGCTCCACGGTCGCCACCCAGACCGCGTTCAATGACGTCACCCGCACCGGCGCGGCGCTGCACGGCGACTCCGGACCCCGAACCCTGCTGTCACAACTGCGCAGCACGATGGCCACTGCAGTGGCCGGCGCCGGCAGCCTCGACGACCTGTCCGACCTCGGCATCAGCTTCCAGAAGGACGGCACGATGAGCGTCACTGACAGCAAGCTGCAGCAAGCGATCGACAATGTGCCGGCCGATATCAGCGCGCTGCTCGGCGGGTCAAGTGGTTACACCACGCGGCTCGGCACCCAGCTGACGCAGATGCTGTCCGACACCGGCGTCATCAACCTGCGCACCGAAGGCCTGACCAACAGCCTGCGCAATCTGTCGCGCCGCGAATCCGCGATGCAGGACCGACTGGAAGCGCTCGAGACACGCTACCGTGCGCAATTCACGCGACTCGACGCCGCACTGTCGCGCATGCAAAGCACCAGCAACTGGCTGGGCCAGCAACTGTCGGCGCTGGGCAACCAGAGCAAGTAAGCAAGCGAGAAGCAAACGAGAAGCAAACGATTCGTGCCATACCGCGCGACACCTGACACCGGAGAACCCAAGCATGTTCGGTACCCTACGCCCCGGCGCTGCCGCCTACCAACGCGTGAGCATTGATTCCGATGCGCTGGCTGCCAGCCCGCACCAGCTGGTGCTGATGCTGTACGACGGCGCGCTGCAGGCGATCGCCGCTGCACGCACGCAATTGCAGGTCGCCGACACCGAAGGCAAGGGCAAGTCGATTGCCCGCGCGATCGAGATCGTCGGCAGTGGTCTTGCGGCCAGCCTGGACCGCAAGGCCGGCGGCGACATCGCCGCCAACCTTGCATCGCTGTATGACTACATCGTGCGCCTGCTGGTCAGCGCCAATATCAACAACGAGCTGCACAAGCTCGATGAGGCCGCCACCCTGCTCGGCCAGATGCGCATGACCTGGATCGACATCGGTCCGATGGGCAAAGCAGCGAACGGAGTCCCGGTATGACAGCAGCACCTGTCGAGCATGACATCGTCGCGCTGTACCGCGAAGTCGAGCGCCTGACCGGCAACATGCTGTCTGCCGCGCATCAGCAAGACTGGGATCAGCTGGTTGCGCTTGAAGCCGGTTGCGCGCGCTGCGTCGAGTCCATCAAAGGCTGTCAGGTATCGGTCAAGCTGAGCGAAGACAAGCCGATGCGGTTTGGCACATCGTTCAGCATCTTGCCGATCTCGCGCAGGATGTCGCGCGTATACGGCTGCAATTGCGAACTGGCGGTCGCAAACATCGGTCGGTTCTGTTCATCCACCACCTGGATGCGCAAGCCTTCGCTGGTGATGTCAAGCAGGATCTGCTTCTTGAATTGCTTCAGCATCGAGTTGGCATCGATCGCGGCCTCGATCTTCGCTTTCAGCGCTTCGAGCTGCGCCTTCTCGCGCTTTTCAAGTTCAGTCTGCGCACTCTTCAGGTCGATGACTTTGCGAACCTCGCCGTCCTTCTTCGTCACATCCTTGCCGCCGCCCTTGATCACGCTGCTGCGCTCGGACACCGAGCTGCCGCCTTGCATCGCAATCTTGATCGGGGTCTTGAAGTATTCAGCGATACCTTCGAGCTTGGCCTTCGATGTGGAGCTGATCAGCCACATCAGCAGGAAGAAGGCCATCATCGCGGTCACGAAGTCGGCGTACGCAATCTTCCACGCGCCGCCATGGTGCCCGCCGCCCGCCTTGTTGACGCGCTTGATGACGATGGTGGGTTTGCCCGCGGCAGCCATGTCAGCGCGACTTTGCGTTCCTCAAATGCTCTTCGAGCTGTGCAAAACCGGGGCGCTCGGTGGAGTACAGCACCTTGCGACCGAACTCGACCGACAGCGCCGGTGCGCAACCATGAAAGCTGGCCAGCAGCGCCGCCTTGATGCACTGAAGCATCTTGGTCGCTTCATTTGCTTTCTGCTCCAGCAGCGTGCCCAGCGGCCCGATGAAGCCATACGCGAGCAAGATGCCGAGGAAGGTGCCGACGAGTGCGCGCGCAATCAGGATGCCGAGCTCTTCGGGCGGGATGCCGATGGATTCCATCGTGTGCACCACGCCCATCACGGCGGCGACGATGCCGAAGGCCGGCATCGCATCACCCAGCTTCGCAATGCAGTGTGCGGGAACTTCGGCTTCGTGATGATGAGTGTCGATCTCGTTGTCCATCAGGTTCTCGATCTGGAACACATCGATGTTCCCGGAGACCATGAGGCGCAGGTAATCGCAGATGAAGTCGATTGCATGGTGGTCGGCCAGGATGTTGGGGTAATTCGCAAACAGCGCGCTGTCGTACGGGCTTTCGATATCCCGCTCGACGGCCATCATGCCCTCCTTGCGGATCTTCCCGAGCAGTTCGGACAGCAGCGCCAGTAATTCAAGATAGCGCGCCTGCGTATAGGCCGATCCCTTGAACAGCGAGGGAATTGCCTTCAATGTGGCCTTGATCGCCTTGCCATTGTTGCCGACAAAAAAAGCGCCGACTGCGGCACCGCCGATCATCAGCAGCTCGATCGGCTGGAACAGTGCGGCGAGATGGCCGCCGGCCAGCGCGAAGCCACCGAACACGGAGCCGATGACGATGAGATAACCAAGGATGACCAGCACGATGCGCTCCCGAATCCGTTTATAGGGTTGAACCTGTCTCGGTTACGGCGCTCGTCCGTGGGTCATTAAATGGGACTGCGATCGCGTGGCAAGGCAGGCAGGGGCAGCCTCATTGCAGAGGCGGATGCAAGCCAGACAGGCCCCATGCAAAACGGCAGGATGCTGTTCGCTATCCTGCCGTTTTTTGGCATGGCATACCGGTCGTGCGTGATCGCGTGCTTATGCGGGCACGGCTTCTTCGTGATGGTCTGTCTTCTTTTTCTTGCCGGCGCGCGAAGGCGGATGGCACAGCCCGCAGCGGTACGCGTCATGCAGCTCGAACGTATGGCTGACGAAGTGACCGTGGCATTCACGGCACTCGACCAGAGTCAGCATCTTGCTGTCGAAGAAGCGGATCAGCGTCCACGCACGCGTCAGCGACAGCAGCGGCTCTTCGCCCGGCGCCGGCGGCATCTGCTCCAGGTACAGCCGGTAAGCCTTGATCACGGCTTCAATGCCGGATACCTGCGCATGTCGTACCAGGTGCTGGTACACGTTCATGAAGATCGATGCATGGATATTCGGCTGCCAGGTCACGAACCAGTCAGTCGAGAACGGCAGCATGCCCTTGGGCGGCGACACGCCTCGCAATTCCTTGTACAGCTTCAGCAGGCGCTCGCGCGACAGCGTCGTCTCGGTCTCGAGCAGCTGCAGGCGCGCCCCCAGCTCAATCAGCTCGATCGCCAGCTTGATCTGGCGTCCCTCGGTAACCACGCTCTTGTTGCCCATGAATCGCTCCTGCGTCCGGTGTGAATGGAATGATGGCCGCTGCTTTTGATGGTTGAACCTGCTGTTGTCGGCCCGCTGTCGTCAGTGCAGCGAGTCCGCCGGCTGTCAGGCGATCTCTTCGACCGGCTGCGCTGCCATCAGGATGGTCGCATGGGCCTGCGACAGCGAGCGCTCCTTCGAGTGGCTGGTCAGCATGCCCAGCACGGCGCTGTCATCGAAGCGGAAGCGCGCCAGCATCATGTTGCTCGATGCGAGCTTGACCACCTGAGCCGGCGACAGCTGATCGATCAGGTCGGCCAGCTCGGCGCTGATGCCGAGACGGAAAATGGCAGTCGCACGATCGGCGCGTACCAGCTGCTGCGCGAGCATCAGATAGTTGAGGTTCGCGTCGCGGATGTCTGCCAGCATGTCGTTCATGTTCATGATCTTCTCCTTGTGGGGGAATCCGGGACAAGTCATGACCCGTTGGAGAGGATTGTGCTGAAAGCCCTGCAACGAAAAAATCGGCGCGACACGGTATTTTTCGTGAGCGCTGCGCTGTCGTGTCTGTCGGTGTTTGTCTTACACGCTGCGCGGCTGAAGGCTGCTGCTCGGGTTTACGGCAGCGATGGGCGTGAATTTAGGGGTGCGCAAAAAAATTTTATACGACTGGGCATCAATGACGGAAAGTCTATCCGGAATGATCACGACCGGCTCGACTGCCGTGCTGCCCTCGCACGCTGCGGGAGCGAACTCTCAGAGTTCGTAACTGTCGCGCTCGCCGGCCAGCACCTGCTCGACCAGCTTGCGCGACAGGTTGGGCGCCATCAATTCGATGAAGGTATACACGTAACCGCGCAGGTAGGCGCCCTCTTTCAGCGCGACGCGTGACAGGTTCATGCCGAACAGCTGCCCTGCGGGGATTGCCTTGAGGCCTGTGTCGCGGCTGGCATTGAACGCGAGGCCGGCGATGATGCCGACCCCCATGCCGAGTTCGACATAGGTCTTGATCACGTCGGCATCGATCGCTTCCAGCACCACGTCGGGCTTCAGCCCTCGACGCTGGAACGCGAGGTCGATCTTGTTGCGGCCCGCGAAAGCAGCGTCATAGGTAATCAGCGGATAGGTCGCGAGCTCTTCGAGCGTGATGGACTTCGATGCAGCCAGCGGGTGCGACGGCGGCACCACCACCATGTGCTCCCACTGAAAGCAAGGCAAGGACACCAGGCCGTCGATGTCGGCAATCGCTTCGGTCGCAATCGCCAGATCCGCCTGATCGTTGAGCACCATGTCGGCCACCTGCTTCGGGTTGCCCTGCAACAGTGACAGCCGCACCTTCGGGAATTTCTGCGAAAACGCCTGCACCACGGTCGGCAGCGAATAGCGCGCCTGCGTGTGGGTGGTGGCGATGGTGAAGCTGCCGGCGTCCTGCGACGCGAATTCCTTGCCGATGCGCTTCAAGCCCTCGATTTCCTGCAGGATGGTCTCGACCGACTTCAGCACCTGCTTGCCGGGCTCGGTCAGCCCGCGAATGCGCTTGCCGTGGCGGGTGAAGATGTCGATGCCGAGCTCTTCCTCGAGCTCGATGATGGCCTTGGACACGCCGGGTTGCGACGTGAACAGCGCCTTCGCGGCCTCGGTCAGGTTGAAGTTCTGGCGTACGGCTTCCCGCACGAAACGGAACTGGTGAAGGTTCATGGCCTGCTTTCTTCCCGTCGCGGGGCACGGGATCCCCTGGTTTTACTGTGCTTTTCCCGGCTGGCAGCGATGCTCCCAGCGTCAAATATTGCCCATCCTGAAACAGATATCGGACTAGCAACACCACCCATCGCGGGGAGCGTTCAAGCGCCCGCCCGGTCGGCGACTTCCCCGGCGCCTATATATCTGAAACGCATATAAGCAAATAAGAGTTCTGTTGTTTGGAATAAGGGGCAAGTTTATTACTATCCGCGGTTCTTCGCGCGAGGTTTTATGACTTTGACTTATGTAGCATCCGGCTTTGCGGTCGGCCTGCTGGTCGGCCTGACCGGCGTTGGCGGCGGCTCGCTGATGACGCCGCTGCTGACCCTGCTGTTCGGCATCAATCCGACCGTTGCGGTCGGTACCGACCTCGCGTTCGCCTCCATTACCAAGAGCGCCGGCACGCTGACCCACCGGATCCGCAATACGGTGCACTGGGACATCGTCAAGCGCCTGTGCTGGGGTGCGCTGCCGGCAGCGCTGGCCGCCACGCTGGCGCTGAAGTACTACGGCGCGCTGGACAAGAACATCACGCAGATCATTCGTTACACGATTGCGTTCTCGGTGATGCTGACGGTGATCGCGATCATTTTCCGTGGCCGCATGCAGGCGTGGATGCAGGCGCATCCGAGCCGCCAGTTCCATGGCCGCAAACAGACTGTGGCCACCATCATCGCCGGCGCTGCAATCGGTGTGCTGGTGACGGTGTCGTCGATCGGCGCTGGCGCAGTCGGCGCGACCATTCTGGTGCTGCTGTATCCGAAGCTGTCGCCGGCCGAGATCGCCGGTACCGACATCGCTTATGCGGTGCCGCTGACCGCGATTGCTGCGATTGGCCACTGGTGGCTGGGCTCGATCAATTGGGAGCTGCTGGGCATGCTGCTGCTGGGCTCGCTGCCGGGCATCACCATCGGCTCGTTCGCCGCGCGTGCGGTGCCGGAAAAATTCCTGCGCGGACTGCTCGCGACCACGCTGACCGGCGTCGCGGCCAAGCTCGTGCTGTAAAACGATTCACCGAGGAAGACTATGTATCGCTACGACCAATACGACCATCAGATCGTCAGGGAACGTGTCGCACAGTTCAAGGGCCAGGTCGAACGCCGCTTGTCCGGCGAACTGACCGAGGATGAGTTCCGCCCGCTGCGCCTGCAGAATGGCCTGTACATGCAGCGCCATGCGTACATGCTGCGCGTGGCAGTGCCGTACGGCCTGCTGTCGTCGAAGCAGATGCGGATGTTTGCGCACATCGCGCGCAAGTATGACCGCGGCTATGGCCACTTCACGACGCGCCAGAACATTCAGTACAACTGGATCGAGCTGGAGCAGACCCCGGCCATCCTCGCAGACCTGGCATCGGTCGAGATGCATGCGATCCAGACCTCGGGCAATTGCATCCGCAATATCACAACCGACCAGTTTGCCGGCGTTGCCGCCGATGAGCTGGCCGACCCGCGCCCGTTCATCGAGATCCTGCGCCAGTGGAGCACCTTCCATCCGGAATTCGCGTGGCTGCCGCGCAAATTCAAGATTGCAGTGAATGCCGCTGCCGAAGACCGTGCTGCCGTACAGGTGCATGACATCGGCCTGAACCTGGTGAAGAACGATGCGGGTGACCTCGGCTTCCAGGTGCTGGTGGGTGGTGGTCTTGGTCGTACCCCGATCATTGGCAGCGTGATCCGCGAGTTCCTGCCGTGGCAGCATCTGCTGAGCTACACCGAAGCGATCATGCGCGTGTACAATCAGTACGGCCGCCGCGACAACAAATACAAGGCGCGCATCAAGATTCTGGTGAAGGCCCTGGGCGTAGAGGAATTCACGCGTCAGGTCGAGGCCGAGTGGGTGGACCTGAAGGACAGCCCGAGCACGATCACGACCGAAGAACTGGCACGCGTGGCGTCTTACTTCACCGCACCGGCATACGAGACACTGACTGACAGCGACGCACTGTTGCAGCAGCAGCGCAGCGAGAACAAGGCGTTCTCGAACTGGCTGGGCCGCAATGTGAAGCCGCACAAGGTGCCGGGCTATGCGATCGTGACGCTGTCGCTGAAAAAGACCGGCACGCCGCCGGGCGATGCGACTGCCGAGCAGATCGACTTCGTTGCCGATCTCGCCGACCGCTACAGCTTCGGCGAGCTGCGCGTCACGCACGAGCAGAATCTGGTGCTGGCCGATGTGAAGCAGTCCGACCTGCTGGCCGTGTTTCTGGAAGCGAAGGCGCATGGCCTCGCGACGCCGAACCTGGGCTTGCTGACCGACATGATCTGCTGCCCGGGCGGCGACTTCTGCTCGCTCGCGAATGCGAAGTCGATCCCGATTGCCGAGGCAATCTCGGAGCGCTTCGACAACCTCGACTTCCAGCACGACATCGGCGACATCGACCTCAACATTTCAGGTTGCATCAATGCCTGCGGCCACCATCACATCGGCAATATTGGCATCCTTGGTGTCGACAAGGATGGCTCGGAGTGGTATCAGGTATCGATCGGCGGCCGTCAGGGCAATGACAGCCAAGTCGGCAAGATCATCGGGCCGTCGTTCTCGGCCGGCCAGATGCCGGAAGTGATCGGCCGTCTGCTCGAGGTCTATGTGCGCGAGCGCCAGGATGAAGAGCGCTTCATCGACACCGTTGACCGCATCGGCGTCGAACCATTCAAGACTCATGTGTATGCGACCCCGATCGAGGGCCATCCGTACCAGGCAGGAGAAGACGCATATGCGTAAGATCATCAAGGACAAGGCGATCGTCAACGACGACTGGAACCTCTTCAAGCTGGCCGACGGCGATGCCGCTGACAGCGTCGCGGTCCCGGCCGGCAAGCAGCTGGTGCCGCTGGCCGTCTGGCTCGCGCAAAAGACCACGCTGGCTGCCCGCGCGGCGAGCGGTGAACTGGGCGTCTGGCTGGCCAGCGACGAGCGTCCGGAACAACTGAAGGAAGATGTGGGCACGCTGGCCGTGATCGCGGTCGATTTCCCGAGCTTTGCCGATGGCCGCGGTTATTCGATCGCGTACAACCTGCGTGCTCGCCTGGGCTACACCGGTGAAGTGCGCGCGGTCGGCGATGTGCTGCGCGACCAGCTGTTCTACATGTCGCGCGTGGGATTCAATGCGTTTGCCACCCGTGAAGACCGCTCGATCGAAGAGGCACTGAAGGGCCTGTCCGATTTCTCGGACGTGTACCAGACCTCATGGGACCAGAAGACGCCGCTGTTCCGCCGCCACGCGCGCCCGGCTGCGCAGGAAGCATGATGAGCACCACTGCAGTCAACGCCGGCACGGCCACCATCGACGACGCGCACTTTGCATCGGTGCTTGCCGATGCGAAGGCGACGCTCGCGCGTATCGCTGCCGAATACTCGCCGGCCGTATTTGCATCGAGCCTCGCGGCCGAGGACATGGTGCTGGCCGACCTGATCCTGCGTGCGAAGCTGCCGATCAAAATCTTCACGCTCGAGACCGGCCGCCTGCACGCAGAGACGCTCGGCATGGTCGATCGCATCCGCGAGACTTATGGCTATGAAGTTGCGCTGTACAAGCCGGAGCCGGCTGCAGTCGATGCCTATGTGTCGGCCAACGGCCTGAATGCGTTTTACGACAGCGTCGAGATGCGCAAGGAATGCTGCCGTATCCGCAAGGTCGAGCCACTGAACCGCGCGCTGGCCGGCAACACTGCGTGGATCACCGGCCAGCGCCGCGCGCAGTCGACCACGCGCGCCGAACTGGCCGTGCAGGAAGACGACGCTGCGCACGGCATGCAGAAGTTCAATCCGCTGGCCGACTGGACCGAGGCCGAGGTCTGGCATTACCTGAAGAGCCATCAGGTTCCGTATAATCCCTTGCATGACAAGGGTTATCCGTCGATCGGTTGCGAGCCCTGCACCCGCGCGGTACAACCGGGTGAAGATGTCCGGGCGGGTCGCTGGTGGTGGGAAAACCCCGAATCGAAAGAGTGCGGCCTGCACGTCGTTGACGGCAAACTGGTCCGCATCAAGTCGGCCTGACCGCTCGGACGACATCCTGCCCTGCGCAGACCCGCTGGAAAACATCCGCTGGAAAATACTATGAACACCGCTGTAGACAACACCCATTTCATCGATGCCGCAAGCAATCGCCATCTCGACTGGCTGGAATCCGAGTCCATCCACATCATGCGCGAAGTGGCGGCCGAGTGCGGCAACCCGGCGCTGCTGTTCTCGGGTGGCAAGGACTCCGTGGTCTTGCTGCGCATTGCCGAGAAGGCTTTCCGTCCCGGCAAATTCCCGTTCCCGCTGGTGCACATCGACACCGGCCACAACTTCCCGGAAGTGATCGAGTTCCGTGACCGCCGTGTCGCCGAACTGGGCGAGCGCCTGATCGTCGGCTCGGTCGAGGATTCGATCAAGCGCGGTACCGTGCGCCTGCGTAACCCGGACACCGATTCGCGCAATGCGGCGCAAGCGGTCACGCTGCTCGAGACCATTGCCGAGCACAAGTTCGACGCCTGCATCGGCGGTGCGCGCCGCGATGAAGAGAAGGCGCGCG
>JACCDU010473392.1_pt1 | contig 51512 bp, 76 predicted proteins | sample 7446081 | NCBI WGS metagenome assembly JACCDU01 (sample SAMN15323447, study PRJNA562643) | freshwater metagenome | isolation source: river surface water | place: USA:Blue River Watershed | collected 2017-08-17 | reverse complement strand
TTATGGTATAGTTTTATTATCAATTCATTACAAAGGAGATTACAATGGCAAAGCACGCAGACAGCAAACGTACCGTTCAGGCTAAGGCACGAGACCTGGTTATCAAGCAGGCTCGCAAGCAGAAGGCCCTAAACGGCTACACTCGCTAACAATCATTCAAACACATTCACAGGGAGCAACAATGATAGAAACACACTTTGACGCAATTGAAATTTCACCGACAACCCGCGTAAAAGCTTATTATGACACTGGTGCTGAGCTTGACTGGGTTATCGGGGACGATGTAAATATTTATACTGTTAGACCGCTAATGCGCTACAGCTTTGACCGCGGGGAGCTTACCCGCGAGTTGGGTTATATCAACAGCAACGTGGAGCGTCATCAGGAGCAGTCTGCAATGGGTAAGTATCTTGCGCTCGCAGGATATAGCTACAGCTTTGTTCAGCTTCAAGGCTATTCGCAAGGGGAGTGGGCTGAGGTTGTTGTTTACACTAAGGAGGACTTTGAGTTGGCCGGTACGGCTTATGCGCTCAAGGAGTGGTTCAAGGGCGACGTGTATACTATTGCGCTGGAGGGGCTAGAGGTGTACACTTCACCTTCGGGCAACACTATTGAGCGTTGGGAGACTATCGACAGCGTGGGCGGGTTTATTTTCAGTGATGATTATACTTTCGAGAAGGCAGCTCGCGAGCATTTTCCGATGTAGCTTCATAGCCGGACTGGCAGTCTTCAGGGTTCGAGACCTTGACCGGCACGCAATTATAACGGTTTGGTAAACGGGTTTGACAAACACCGATATCTGTGCTATAATTACATTATAAATAAATAGGAGGAGATATGAGCCAGCCCAAGCGCTCGAGACAAACAGGGTCAAAATCCACCCTGCCCGTTTTATAAACGTAGGTTTTGCCTATCAAGTTTACCATATTTTGAAACAAAAGTCAAGCTTATTTTTATAACGATTTACTCGTATTATCGTTATAATTATTTTCTCAAATTGGCACCTAATCCCCCAAAAGTGTGCTATAATATAAACATAACAACCCACCGATAAAAGGAGTTCCAATGACTAAGACCCGCTTCGACGCTTATTCAGTACAAGGCGAAAGCTTCGTATCAGAAGACAAGGCCATTCAAGTGAACTTTAACGTTCACGCCGATTACGGCATCATCGCTTCATCTACTGTCTTTCTAACCAAGACCGAGGCAGAAGAACTAATTCTAGAACTACAAGACGCTCTAAAAGAATTGTCAAAATAACTTGACAACCGCCAAGAAGTATGCTATAATGTAAACATAACAAAGGAGAGCAAGTGATTTACAAAATCGAAACTCAGCAGGGCCTAATCGGATACGAATTCAAAGACCCACAATCAGCCAAAGACTACGCAATGGCGTTCCTATCATGGTCCGGTACAAAATACCGTATCCTAAAAGCACGCCAGACCGTCCTACACCCGATTACAACCGCAGACCTATACAAGGAGACTAACTAATGCCTGACTGTAATGGCGTTCACAATTCAATTCAAGAGATTTTCAATTGCGCCGACTGTGCCAAACTACTAGAGGAGACTAACTAATGCTATACACCTATAACGATATCAAGCGTGAGATTACCGACAATTGGGAACTACTAGAATTGGCAACCTGTCCAGAAGATGTCTTAGCGGAATGGGCTGATAGTGCCGTCCCGATTTACACTAGCGAGATTATCAATGAGTGGACCGATATGCCGTATGAGTATCGAGACCGCTGGACTGAGATTACCGACAACCCTGAGAGCATTACTCACCTTATGAGCCTTGACCTTTATTTTTATTATCGTGAGCAATATTCTGTAATTTATGCCGAGATTTTAGAGAGTAAAGAGGAGGAGGAGTAAAACCTGTGGATAACTTTTTTTACGATAGCACCCCCTTTCCCGTATAAGTGTTATATAATATTATTTGATTATTATTATATTGTTAGATGATAATTGAAATTCACCCTAAAAATTGAATATGTACACGCGACACGCCGAAACTCACCCGCAATTCAATTGAATATGTAAAAGTCAATATGACTATAACCCCCTAAAAAGTGTTATATCTTATACCCGCAACATAGTATAAAGTATGTATAACTTATAGCACTTTTTACCCCCTTATCAAACAATTCAAAAAACATATTCAATTCGACTTGACAATTCCCCGTTATTCCTGTATAATATAACCATAGCAAAACACAAGAGTTATCCACAACCCAAAGGAGCAAATTATGACTGTTATTTCATTCACTCTAAGCGCCAAGCAGGCGACCTCGGTAGCGAGTTTCGCTAACATCGTTGCCGGTTCAAAAGAGCCAGCCAATGTTTTACAGCACGCTAAGATTACACTCTCACCGGACGGCCTAACAATTACCGCTACGGACCGATATGTTGTTGGCCAAACTATGTTTGACCCGTCGGAGTTTTATGGCACTCTACCGAAAACACCTGTGGATATTCTAGTATCTGCTGAGACTTTGAAACTTATGAAGAGCAAGTATGCGGTTCACCTGAAATATGACACCGAGACTAAAGACCTGACCGTCGAGGCTAATAACACTGTAATCACCGCTAGAGCGTCCGCTGAGCCAGAAAGATACCCAGACACCACTGCGTTCTTTACTGAGGCGCTAGAGACACCAGCTGAGCCGGTAGCAACCTATAATCTGAACTTTGCGCTACTAAACAAGGTTAGCAAGTTGGTATCAAGCACCGATTATGGCAAGCACGAGCCTAGGTTCACGATGACCCAGAAGGGTGCTAACAAGCCAATTATGTTCAAGCGTGCTAACCTATCGGTGCTAGTTCAGCCTATGCGAACCGAGGCGAAACTATGAGCCTCTACACCTGCCAAGACTGCTATGTGAGCCTGACCCAGATACCAAGCACCTATGATTTAGAGTTTTGTTTGGAATGTGGTTCATATAACTTGACAAGCACCAAATAACCTGCTATAATGTAATCATAACGCACCAGCCACACCACATTCACAAAGGAGACCTAATGCCAAAGTATTTCATTGACGCAACCTACTCATACAGCGCTGAGATTGAAGCCAATACACCAGAAGAGGCTGAGAGCCTATTCCTAGATGACCTGAATGTTTATTATTCGGGGACTGACAGCCTGACAATTGAAGAGTACGAGAGCGATGAAGAGGAGACCGAGTAATGACTGTTTATATCAAGAAGAACGCTACGGTGATTATCCGAGCAAAGAACTACAAGCACGCAATTACCCTGTTCGCTAACAAAGTTGGTTATGACCTTGAGTATGCTATTCTAAATGACGGATACACAATCGAAGTAGAGGAGACAATCTAATGGCAATGACAATCGAGCAGGTTATCAAGTCAATCAAGTTTGAAATTGACCGAGCGCACCGAGACGCACAGATGTCTACAAGTCAAGAAGACCTAGATTATCACAATGGCGAATATGACGCACTAAACTTTATGCTAGAGGTTATTGAGACAAGCGAGGAGAGCAACTAATGGAGTTTCGTATTCAGCAACGGGCCGAAGTATGGTATGAGACCGTAATTGAGGCTGAGAGTTTTGAGAAGGCTGTTGAGTTGGCTTATGATGATATGAACCTAGATTGGGCCAGCGTACCTGAGAGTGTACAATTTAGGGACGACTTTTGGGGACAAGATGAAGACGGCAATGAGTTTAGATTGGATAGTGAGTAATGACAATGATAACCGAGTATGATATCCAATTCCTATTCGACTGGGGATACGGCGACGAAGTGCCAGTATGTCGAGCGTTCCACCTGTGGATTGACGCTGACGGACTATTCAACACCAATAACTACCAGATTGTAGACCGCTATGAGTTTACCGAGGCTGATACCGAATGGATTTTGAAGCACAACAACTACGAAGAACTAGGCGACCTCAATGTAGACGAATGGTATTGCTCAAGCGAATGGCTTGCCCACGAAGGTATGCCAGACGGGTTCAAGAATTGGGTTCGCAACCTACCAGAATATCAACCATATCAGGAACTTGACATTCAGTAATTATTGTGCTATAATACAATAACACACACAAAGGAGATTACAATGAACGACCTAATCGAAGTTGAATTGACGCACAAGGAGGTGGACCTGCTGTTCGCCTCGCTAACACAAGCACACACAAGGTTCACTGACCTTGGCAATTACAAGGCAAGCACCGCGCTGGCTAAAATGCGTGATAGCCTACACCGACAGATATTTACTTACGGACAATTGGAGGATTAGATGAAGACATATAATCTACTTTATGTAGCAGACTATGCTGTGATGTCAATTACAGTGAACGGGCCGGAGGGTTGGACTGAGCGTCAATTCATCGAAGAGGCTGATACGATTATGGCAGGCTATGCCCGTTTCCCTGAGCAATTCCACCTAGACGAAGTGAGAGAGTACGACAATGAGTAAACTAGATATCTTAGACAAGTATGATTACAACATCTATGTAGCAGACGGTGAGGTTAGCCTATCAGCTTATCGCCAGTGTTATGAGACCCACCTTGTGAACGGTGTACCTAGTGGCCGATATGTTGCCACTGATACTCGCAACTACACCTCGCTACGACTGCCAATGAACCAAGGGTACGCTGAGGAGATTGCCCACCTGCTAGCGATTGAAGATTGGCAGGACCTGCCACCTGAAAACCTTGAAGAGTTTGATGAATGGCCTACGCTAGAGTTCTTGACACGAGGCGAAACACCTGCTATTATCAAGTCATATCTTGAACATCTACCTGACTACGAATTGGAGTAAATATGAGTAAACGAAAAGATGAACTACTTACACAAGCCATTAAGGACGCTCGCAAACTTGAGAAGGAGGCTATTGCCGAGGCTCGCCAGCGTGCTAGCGAATGGGTACGCGAACAGACACGAGAGCAACACGAGGTGGTCCTTGAGGCTGTGCGTGAGGCTCTACTCGGTGGCTACTCGTCCCGCCAGATTGGCTTAGCGTATGGCTCGACTGACCCTTACACTGCTAAGCGCCTTGTGTCAGAGGCTAACGCTACCAGCGGACGCAACTTTGCTCAGGCTATGGAAAACCACCCGGACTGGCTTGTTGAGAACCTACCAGACGGCACATTCCGTATCAAGGCTTTTGCTCTTGGTGAACAGAAACTATCTGGCGAAGGTATCTTTGAGATTGATGAAGACGGCCAGAACCTCACCCAGATTAGTGGTGATAGTTTCATTCAGGTTCAGGTATATCGCCTTGGCCTAGTACCGCAGATTTTGGAGGAGGTAAATGTTTAGTGAAGAGTTTGATGAACTTGTTGAAGCGGGTGAAGCGCTCAGCGATTACTTTAGTGGTATCACTGGGAGCAACATTCTTGTGGGTGCTGACGCTACTGGCGATGTTTGGATTAGTAGCACTAGAACTAATGGTCGCGAGTATCTTGAGAGTATTCAAGAAGCGGAACGCAGACTAGAGTTGCTTTATAGCGACTACTTTGATGATGACGATACTGACCCGTATGGAGGCTTGATATAAAATGGGAAACAATAATATGGGCGTGGCTTTTATATTTCTAGCGCCATTCATTCTGTATTACGCAATCAAACAGATTGTAAAATCGCTGTTCGCATACATTGAGGAGAAGACTGATGACCCGACCGAAACTTACGAAACTTACCCTTGAACCTAATCAGCTCGTAGCAGTAGATAAGATGGTTGCCGAACCTACTCGGGCTGTGCTAAATGCCAGCCTGATGGGTACAGGTAAAACTCTTATGGCTGTTGAGGTTGTCAAGCGACTACAAGCCAATACGGTGCTTATTGTTGGCCCACTCAACACCTATTGGGGCTGGTGGGATACTATCCAGCGCCAGAATGACTACTCTCAGGAGATTACCCGCATCAACTCGACCAAAGACGGCAAGCAGGCTCTTGAAGATTTGAAGGCTGGTAAGGCTGGTTGGTATTTTGTTGGTCGTGAGTATTTTCGCACGATTGATTGGAGTAAGACTGTTCCTGATGTTGCCTTGATTGATGAGTGCCACTTTGCTCAGAACCGCAACAGTAAGTCTTTCAAGGCTTTGACTAAGCTGAAGGCTGGGTTTAAGTTGTCGATGTCTGGTACACCGTCTGGCAACCGTTTTGAAGGCTTTTGGGCTGTGACCCGCTGGCTATGGCCGTCTGTTGTACCTAAGTCTTACTGGGCTTGGGTTGATGAATGGTGTGCTACCGAGTACTCACCATTTACCCAGAAGGCAATCACTGGTGAGGTAGCCCCTGGGGTTTATGTGAAGCATATCCCTTGCTACATCCGTCTTGAAACTAACCACAATCTTGAGGTTGTTGAAGAGACCCGCTATGTAGACCTTGTGCCTGCTCAGCGTAAGTTGTATGACAAGTTCGAGCAAGACCTTGTTGTGTGGCTGGGTGAAAACCCAATGGTTGCTGAAGTGCCTATTGCTGCTCGTATCCGCTTGCGTCAGATGACTTTGGCTGTGCCAAGCCTTACTGATGACAACGAGGTTGTCTTCGCTGAAGATGCTAAGTCTACTAAGTTCCAAGCGCTTCAGGAAATTATTGAAGATAACCCGAACGACACCATGTTGCTCTTGACAGATAGCCAAAAGTATGCTAAACTTGTGACTGACCGTTTGAACGCAAACAAGACAACTCCGGTTGCTTTTGAGTGGTCCGGTAAAGCAAGTCAGGCTAATCGTGAGATTGCCAAGCAGGCTTTCCTGAAGGGTGACTTGAAGTATATTGTTGCGGTTATCCCAGCGATTGCTGAAGGCGTGGACGGGTTACAGGATGTTTGCTCGACTATCGTTTGGCTATCCCATTCAGATAGCAACCTTATGAACCAGCAGGTGCTTGACCGCATCCGTCGTCGTGGCCAGAAAGAAGTTGTAAAAGTTTACGACATCGTGGCTCGTGACACTTACGATGAAGGCCAGATTTCAACCTTGCTTCAACGACAACTAGATATGAACGCAACACTTAAACTTAAGGAGATTAATGTATAATCCAGATGACCGATACACTTCAGTCCTAGGACTACTAACCGATGCTGACCTACGCAAGACCGCTAAGCGCTCTCATAAGAAGATGCGTGGCTATATGAAGCGTGGCTACCAGTCGCTTGCTTGGGAGCAGGCTGAGCTGATTGAAGCAATCCACGCTGAGTTCCTAAAGCGTAAGACTTCAGAAGGCGGTGGCAAGTGTCCAGTAACGAACAATCAGTAAAGGCTGTTAATGAGTATATTCTTTGGCGACGTGACCGAGAGATGTATCCATCGCGATACACTCCAGAAGAGTGGATTGAGGATGTATTAAAGTCGGAGGCTCGTGTTAGACTGAACTTGCTATCTGATTATCTGCTTACTATTGAGCAACCGGATAGCGAAGCATTGCTTAAAATTCATGAACTTGTATTTGACCCATTGGAGGTAATTGTAGATGACGCAGGAGTATAACAAGGTAGTTGATTACTATCCGGTTGTGGACGACAACCAGCAGGAGACTATGCAGGCGCTAATCTCTGGCCCACCTGCACAGGAGCCTAAGAAGCCAGTACGCATCAATCCTGATAGCATCCCTGTGCTGGCTACTGCTGTGGCTCTGGTGAGCCTGCTGATGATATCGTCGTTCGCTGTATCGTTTAGTGGCATCTACGAGGTGTCAGCGTGGACTGGTATTCCTAAGTTTATTCAGTGGTTGCCTGCGTTGTTTATTGATGCTGCAATTCTGGCTTACACTATCTCTCTTATCGTCTTTAAGGCTCGTGGTGAGAGTACTTGGCGAACTATTCTAGGTCTATCAGGCTTCGCTCTGGTGTCCATCTTCGCTAATGCCACTCACACGATTGCTTTCTGGGATGGTTCACTAGCTGATTATCGAGCATGGATGGGTGTTATTATTACCGCTTCTGCTCCTATCGCTGTGCTACTTGCTTCAGAGGAGATTACACGATTGGCTTTCAAGGGAGAGAAGTAGGTGACGGATTATAAATTCAAAAAGAAGCCCAGGGGGACGCACTGTTCCAAGGGCCACGAGTTCACAGACGACAACACGTTCATCCGAGCCTACGATAACGCTCGTGTGTGTCGGGAGTGTCGCAAGCAATATGCCCGAGAGAAGTACCAGCGCAACAAAGATAAAAACGGGGGAGTTGCACGTCCTAAGAAAGATAAAATAATCTTCTTTGAGTTGTCAGAATCTATACCAGTACTTGACAAAGCCGAGAAATTATGGTATACTTTACAAGACGGATTGCGAGAGACAATCACACCATGCACAGATAACCCGCACGATTATGCGGACCATTCAATTCTCATGTCTGCTGATGAAGCAGAAGAGATGTGCTACGGTTGCCCACTGCTAAAGAACTGCTACGACTTTGCTGTTGCGAACGAGGTGAACGCAGGTATTTGGGGTGGCGTTCATTTTGACCAAGAGGAGAGTGTTTTATTTGAGTTTAACGAATAATGAAGTAAAGCAGATGGTTGTAGATTTGTTTCTACAAAAGTCTGAACGAGACAAGCAACACAAGGTTGGGGCATCAAACATCTCTGACCCATGCACAAGGCACCTAGCCCACGCATTGCTTGGCACTCCAGAAGCGGAGCAAAAGTATTGGATGGGTGGTAAGATTGGTACCGCAATTCATAGTTTCCTCGAGGACGCTATCGAGAAGAGTGATGACAACCTTCTCGATGGCGCAATCGTGGAGCAGAAGATTGAACTAGGTCACATCAAAGGCTATGGCGATGTCTCTAGCAAGCCTGACCTTGTGTTACCTAATGCACGACACTTGCTCGACTGGAAAACATCTAGTCGAGCAAAGGTAAAGAAAATGCAGAACCTAACCGATGGACTAAAGGATTATCCAGACTCAGCGTACACGCTTAAGAAGTACATTGGGCAGGCTCAGCTATATGCCTGGGGCTTAAACAACTCAGGTATCCCGATTGACCGAACTACTTTGGTGTTCATTAACCGAGATGGCACTAACGCTAATGACATCTGGACTTACTCTGTGGATTACAGTGAGACAATCGCTGTTGCCTTATGGAACCGAGTTAGCAACCTGTGGGCCGAACTAGAAAATGGCGCTCACCCAGACAATTATGTTGCTACTGAACATTGCTACAAATGCTCGGTAGGTATCTAACGACACGCCGATAAATGAACATATTTGACTACAAGCATCATATGTGTTATAATATTCACTCAACAACAATTCTTTAGGAGGAATAATGAGTACAGAATTTCCGGAACTAGCCTTCGCGCAGTTCATTCACAAGGCAGAAGTCTTGAACGCACCTAAGAGCATCTTGCTTTACGGTGACGCAGGTCGAGGTAAGACCTGGCTAGCAGCATCCATCTCAGCAGTAGAGGAATATAACCCTGTGCTACTGATTGACGTAGAAGGTGGCGCATCAGCTATCGCTCGTGACTGGAAGAACGTGGACGTAATCAACATTACCACCCACGAGCAATTCCAGGCTGTGATGGACGGTCTGCTAAACACTCCACACAAGTACAAGACGGTAATCATTGACACCATCGGTGTTGTTATGGACCGAGCAGAGAAGTTCTTTGGTGAGAAGCCAGAGAATAAGAGTAACAAGTTTGGTCGCTGGGGCGACCTAAAGAACTGGGCTAACGAGGTCTTCCGAGCGTTGCACACTGCACCGTTCGTAAGCATCTTGCTTGCCCACGCTCTTGATGACAAGGATGAAAACACTGGCGCAGTGAAAACAACCGCCATGCTTCCAGGTTCATTCAAGAGCACACTCCCTTCAATTCCAGACATCGTTGGATACCTTGGTGTAGAAAACACCGAAGAAGGTCCACAGCGAGTTCTGGTAGTTGGACAGTCTGACCGGTTGGTAACTAAGAACCGCTTTGGTTTGCCACCTAAGATTTACCAGCCAACAATGAAGGGCATTATCGACGCAATTAATCAAGGAGGTACTAAATAATGAGCAACATTCAGTTTAACATTACTCAGGAGGCGCTAGACGCTTCAGCATCATCAGACTACACCCCAGTCCCTGAAGGCAGCTACAACGCTACCATCTACGACGTAAAGCAGGAGTTCGTGAAGTCTGGCCCAAACGAGGGTAAGCCTCGCTTCAACATCCAGTTCCGCCTGTCAGATGCACCATACGCTAACCGTCGTGTGTTTGGTTACGTTGCATTGTACCAGGCCGGTGACTTCTGGAAGACCAAGGCGTTCTTCTCTGCGCTTGGCATTGACATGACTGCCGGTGTCTTCACTGTGCCTGAAGCCAATGACCTACTAGGCAAGCCGATTGGTGTGCGTGTCAAGGTGGGGAAAGACCAGAACGGCGCTGACCGTAACGAGGTTGCAGGCTTTGATAAAGCCACCTCGGCTGGTTCAAGTGCCGATGCAGTGATGGCTTCGATTGGTGCAACTGCGGTTACATCATCTGGAACCGTCTGGTAATACCCAAATGGGCAGTCCTGAGACATGACTTAAAACTGTCTCACAAGCCCCTACTGGAGTTATACGCTTTTCTCTCTCCTCCTTTGTGCGTATAGTCTGAGTTCGATTCTCAGCCGGGGCACTGACCTAGACACTATCTGGATGATTCTAGACAATCGCCAGAGGCGGCTAGTGGGTTAGCTACCCAGACTGAGCATAGGCAGTAGTCAACCTCTATGCAATTCCCTGCTAACTCAGTTGGTAGAGTGTTCGGCTGTTAACCGAAATGTCGTTGGTTCGAGTCCAGCGCAGGGAGCAAACAGCATTGGCCTGCTCTCCATGACCGCTAGGTATGTGGCGATTACGCTTTGCTGGTCTTATCACCCATTGCCGAGGCAGGTGGTAGGATACTGAGTGCAGCACACTTGGTTGGTTAGACCTGAGTACAGGCAATAGTCCATCCATGCTGCATCCGTCAAAGGTACTCCGAAACCTGCGTATGCGAAGTACGGAAGGGATTGTATGGTAACTGGAAGCACTCCAGGTGAAGCCATGGCAAACGGTGCAAATCCGACAATCCCACTGGTAAGTAGCGTAGCGTCAACAATCTCGTCTACTTATCCGAGGAGCGAGTACTTCTAGCGGTGATTGTAACGACTAGAGGGAAAGCACCTCACACTAGGTTAGACCTCGCTTCTGCAGAAGTAAGCTGACCTCCCGGCAATCGGGCGTGTGTGGACAACGATAGGTCGCTCCAGGGCTGGACTAGTAAGCAAGGGACGGGAGTTCTCGTTCCGTTAAAGTGGTGCAATTCCACTTCAGCCCACAAGGAGAGATACTAAACTAAGGAGGATACATGAAGACCAGCGACTTTCTGAGCGCTATTTACGGGGATGCCAAAGGTCTGGCAACCATCGTCACACGAGGCGCAACCGGCGAACTAACCGAGCAGCAGTTCTTCAACTACCCAGAACAGCGTGACGCAATGGCAAGCCACGTCATCCAGCACCAGTCTGAAGACGTTTACTTTTCCCCAATCCTGTTCAATGCACCACGTCGCATCAAAGAGAACGCAAAGACCGTTCACGTTATCTATGCCGATGCCGACTTCTGTGCCCCAGAAAACTTCCTCGTAGAACCATCAATCTCTGTGCAAACCTCCGAAGGCCGTTGGCACACTTACTGGATGCTGGACTCCGAGGTTGACCCACAAGTTGCAGCACTCCTCTCAAAGAAGATTGCATATGCACACTCTCACCAAGGTTGCGACAAGTCTGGCTGGAATACTACAAAACTACTCCGTATTCCAAACACGATGAACCGCAAGCAGGGAGTAGATTACGCCATCACAGCAACAACCTCTGGTGCAATCTACTCCCTCGACGACCTGCTGCTTCACTATGAAGATGTAGAAGTCGAGCCAATTCGTGAGCTATCATTAGAGCCACTTCCTGAGCAATGGCCTTCAGTAATGCAGGCTATGGCCAAGATTCAAAGTAACCCAGAGATTGTTGGTCTTTACATGGACCAGCCTTCAGCGAGCGCAGACCTGTCTGTGCTTCTGTGGAAACTAGAGATGCTGCTTTTCAAGCAGGGTCTAACCGCTGAGGAAGTTTTTGTAGTTGCCCGTAACGCCAAGTGCAACAAGTACCACTCACCACTGCGCCCAAAGCGCATGGATGCAGACGGCGACTTGTGGCGTGAGGTTCAGCGAGCAGCTGCATCTTATGGTCAGGAGCCAGCCGGAACCTCACTGGTGCCGGTTGACCTGACCGATATTACCCCTACCGAAACATTCACTAAGCCAAAGTTCTTGACGGACTCTGAACGCCTAACAGTGTTAGAGCACAGAAGTTTCATTGACGAATATCGTGAATGGGCCATGTCGAAGACCGATGGTGCAATTGCGTACCAGAACGCTTCGGCTTGGACGCTGTTGTCTTGCGTATTCTCAGACATCGGCTACGCTGTGCCTAAGTTCGGTAAGATGGGCCTAAACCTTTGGTTCATGGTCCTTGGTGAAACCACCCTAACCCGTAAGTCTACTTCTAGAAACCTCATGCTAAGGGCTGTACGCCAGTATGAGAAGTTCTCTGGATACCAGATTGACATTGGTTCGGATGCAACACCAGAAGGCTTGACCGCAATCCTCGGAGAGCGTGACAAGCAAACATCGCTCCTTCACAGGGATGAAGTCCAGGGTATGTTTAAGGACTTCATTAACAAGACCTATATGGCATCGGCAGCTGAACGCTTCACCGAGCTGTATGACGGTCACGTTCCTGTGACTATCCGTTCATCAAAGGGCAAGACGCAGACCGAACGAGCCGAAACCAACTTCATCATGTACCTGATGGGTATCACCAGCAAAACCGCTGACGTGCTAACCACCGAGTACTTTAGAAGCGGTTTCTTGGCACGTTTCATTTATGTTACAGCACCAACCCCACCTCGCACCAAGGAATCAGAAGACATCCAGCAGGCTGACGAGTATGAGGTAGTTGTTCGTGACGAGGCTCTTGAGAACATGATGAAAGGATTGTCTGAGAGTGTTATGTTCTGGCAAAAGAAGGGTGGGCCTACTCCAAGACCTATCCGACTAAGCCAGAAGGCACTGGAGCGATTCAATCAGTACAAATGGGAAATGGGTAACTGGTCCGAGAACCATCCTGAAAAGGAATCTATCGAACCATCACGCCAGCGTCTATCGCTATCTGTTTGGAAATGCGCTGTGTTATTGGCAATGTACGAAAAGTCTGAAGAAGTACAGGAGCGTCACCTGTTGACCGCTATTATGTACTCTGAGGACTGGTTCTGGAACCTAGTTCAGATGGCTGGAGCAATTTCAGCGTCTGAGTGGCAACGAGATGTAGACCGTCTTGAAGCGTTCATTGTTGAACGTGGTGGTCGTATCCGTTACGAAGAAGCGTACAAGAAGTTCAGTAACAAGCGCAAGCGTGAGTTTGACGAGATGGTGGAAGCACTAAACTCTCAGGCTCGTGTACACGAAGTAACCGAAAATCAGAAGAGATATTTGGAGGTGGTTTCAAATGGATAGAGCACAGGAAATGCGTGTTGCTCAAGCGCTAAATGAAGCCATCTGGCTTCGGGACAATGTTGCTTCGCTGGAGAAGGACGGGATTATCGATGCAATTATTCGCATTGGTAAACTTGGAGTCTTCTCCAGCAGGCAACTGTCTGCAATTACTAACGGGGCTTTGCCCCACACTACTGTCAGCAAGTTAATCACTAAGACTGACAAGACGGGAGGAAAACTGAATGTTGGAACTCTTGATATTCTGCGTACTATTCTTATTAGCCGGGCTGATTCTTCTACTGACTTCAACCTCATCGCTGATGCAGTTGGGCAGGGAACTTCTCAAGGCATGGTGGCGAAACTTACTGGTGTCAATCAAGGAACTATTAGCAAGAAAATGAGGCAAGCAAATGAACTTCGATGAATGGCTTGAAATAGGCATCAAGAATAATTGGACTGGCCCACCTGTGTGCTACACGCACGATGGCTTGCCAACCACTCGTGAAGAAGATGAAGAATGGGAAGATGGCGAACCATGTATCCATATCGTTAGACTTTACGAAAACCTTGACAAGAAACTCTATGTCGAGGACAATCACCCACCGAGCAAATGGAGGAACCAATGGCTGACCTAATGAGTCGCAAAGCAAAATTCGATGAAGTAAAGTTTCACAAAGAAGCATTGGACTTCCACGCAAACAGATACGCAAACGGCTCGGTTGATGCTCTTGCAAAACAGTGTCACCAATGGAAAATGATTCACGAATTCAAAGAGAGTTTGAAAACCCCGTATGAACGATTCACAGAGGAGGCGAAGCCAAATGGCATTAATATTGAGTCTTGACCCTGGTGGCACGACAGGCTACGCCCTGTGGGACGTGGCCGATGATGGCAGCTATGTTGCCAAGGTTCGAGAAGGCCAGATTGCTGGCAGCCTCAAAGGGTTCTTGGACTTTCACTGGGACGTGCTAGAGGATTACCCAATCGACAAGATTATCTGTGAGTCATTCACTCTCCGCGAGGGAGTGCATGGCGCAGACCTATCTCCTGTGTACATCATTGGAGCGCTGGAGGCTTTATATCCGACTACTGAGATTATCTATCAGGAGCCGAAGATTAAGCCACTGGTAACCGACGCAAGGCTAGTCCGGCTTGAAATGTACGAGCCAGGTAAGCCTCACCGAAACGATGCTGTAAGGCATCTTGTGATATACTTGAGAAACAAGAAACATAAAGGAATACTCGAACTTGGATGGAGGGATTAAATGAAGATTCTATTTCTAGACTTGGAAACAAGTCCGAACCTAGCATATGTCTGGGGTCTATGGCAACAGAACGTAGCAATTACTCAGATGGTTGAGTCAACTGAAGTTATCTGCTTTGGTGCTCGATGGGCCGGAACTAAGAAGGTAATCTTCAAGTCAGTCCACCACGATGGCAAGAAGGGAATGTTAGATGCGCTACATGAACTCATGGAAGAAGCTGACGTTCTGGTTGGCTGGAACTCTCAAGCGTTTGACTCGAAGCATATTAAGCGAGAGTTCGTGGAGAACGGCTACCTACCGCCATCACCATACAAAGAACTCGACCTTATGCGAGTCGTCCGAAGTCAGTTTAAATTTCCATCGAACAAGCTAGATTATGTCTCACAGAAGCTAGGTGTCGGGGCGAAGGTTAAGCACTCTGGCTTCGAGCTGTGGACGCAGTGCATGGCTGGCGACAAGAAGGCTTGGAAGGAGATGAAGGAATATCAGATTCAGGATGTAAACCTGCTGATTGACCTTTACGAAATCCTGAAGCCTTGGATTAAGAACCACCCGCACGCAGGCGCACACGATGACGTTCCTAACGGATGTCCTAACTGTGCATCAACCAAGCTTGAACGACGTGGTTTTGCTGTAACAAGCACTCACAAGTACCAGCGTTATCAGTGCAAAGACTGTGGTAAGTGGGTGAGAGGTGATGAGAAGATTCCTCAAGAAAATAAGTTCCGCTCTATCTAGGAAAAAGACGGAACCAATGGTGAACCCAGTAAGCATCCCTTCGGGGGTGTTTGCTGGGTTTCCTGACACTCACAAGGTTTACTACACAGAATCATTCTACGATGAGGCATCTGACATGGACTTTACAATTCAATTTATTTGCGCCTGTGGGCTTCCAGTCTTCAGGCTTCGTGGTGATGACTTTGGTTTTGCCTGTGAGCATTGTGATTCAGTGTGCACACTAGACTCTCCAGAGACACCATGCGAGAGATGCCGAGAGTTGTTCTCAGTGGATTTTGAGGAGGGTTAAATTGCCAATTTACGAGTTTTATTGCGAAAAATGCCAAATTAAGCACATCGAATCAAGAGGAATCACCGAAGAGCAGAAGTTGACCAACTGCCCAGACTGTGATACACTACTGAAACGTATCTTCAGCACGCCAGTGGTCACGTTCAATGGACCAGGGTTCTATAAGAACGACAAGAAAAACTAAGGAGGAACTTTGAAAGTAAAAGTTAAAGGAAATATTCCAGTCTACGGCAAGCCAGGAGACGCAGGTGCAGACCTGATAATCACCGAGGACCTGCATCTACGCTCCGGCGCACGAGGTATTGCTCCAACTGGTACATGGATTGAAATTCCAGAAGGCCATGTCGGCTTGATTCACCCTCGGTCCGGAATGGCCATGAACCATGGCTTGACTGTGACCAATGCCCCAGGTACGATTGATGCTGGTTTCCGAGGCGAGATTAAGGTCTTGCTAATCAACCATGGTAGCCACTCGCTACAGCTTCAAGCTGGCCAGCGAATTGCACAGCTGGTAATCCAGAAGTTCGAGACCGCTGAGTTCGAGCAGGTTGAGGAACTATCAGACAGCAGCCGAGGTGATGCAGGCTTTGGCTCAACAGGTAAATGACTTAGTGAACCACCCAAGACACTATACGTCAGACCCCTCTGGGGTCGAATGTATCCAGATTACTAGGCACCGAAACTTCAATATCGGTAATGCTATCAAGTATATCTGGCGTGCTGGAATCAAAGACGACAAAAAGCAGATAGAAGATTTGCGTAAAGCAATCTGGTATCTAAACGATGAGATTATTAGATTGGAGATGACAGATGACAGAGGTTAAATTTCGCTCCGATGTAACCGTTGAGCTAATCGATTCAATGGGCGATGACAATGCTGTAGTTCGTGCAGCTCGTGTATCAAGTGGCAGTGCGTCAGATAGTTCAGATAGGGACGCAGGTCTAATCAATTACCTAATGCGTGACCGGCATGGTTCACCGTTCGAGCACAATGCCTTCACGTTCTATATTGAGGCACCTATCTTTGTATTCAGAGAGTTCATGCGTCACCGCATTGCCTCTTATAATGAAGAGTCTGGTCGCTATAAGCAGCTAGAGCCGGTGTTCTATGTCCCAGACGAGAACCGACTGTTGGTCCAAGAAGGTAAGCCTGGTGCCTACTCATTCTTGCCCGGCACAGACGAGATGTTCGAGTCTGTTGATTCTCGCATAAAGATGAGTTCAGAACTTGCTTATGCTCACTATGAGGCAATGCTGAATCAGGGCATCGCCAGAGAAGTTGCTCGCATGGCGCTCCCTGTGAATATCTACTCATCAATGTACGTCACAATGAACGCACGAAGCCTCATGAACTTCTTGAGCCTTCGCACAATTCATCCAGATAGTAAAGTGCCATCGTTTCCTCAGCGAGAAATCGAAATGGTTGCCGAGCGTATGGAGAGGTTCTTCGCAGAGAAGATGCCAATTACATACGAGACCTTCAATAAGAATGGTCGAGTAGCACCATAATTCAGGTAAGCAAAAACCCCACGTCACCTCGGCGTGGGGTTTTTGTCTTGTCGGGTATATATCCTACGGTAGTAGGCTTGTTATTACCGACACAGCAATAGCTGCAATAGCCAGCCAAAGGGCCGTAGATGCCGCTTTGTTATTCCGCTGTGTTTTCAATTCAGTAATGTCGTGTTCCACAGTAGTTAGCCTGATATCATGTGTGTCAAGCTTCTTTTCCACACGCTCTTGAGACTGTTGCACGTTACTAATCTTTTCCTCAATGCGCCCAATCGCGATGAGTATTGTTACTTCTGTGGTATCTTCTGGCATTGGTTATTAGTTCTCTTCTGGTTCGTGCTTTGCAGCTGCGTTACCAAACGCTCGGTTAATCTCGTCAATGTCCAACATACCGTCGTTAAGGTAAGAACGAGATAGCTCCTGAGCCACACCCATTACACCAGCGATACCTGCCATAAGAGCAGACTGCCAGACCTCTAGACCGATAAATGAACCACCAACAAAAGCGCTGGTTACGTTAAGGATGATTACCGCAATGGTACGGCGAATGATATCCATAATCATATTTTCTTTATCCAATCTTGCCCATTGCATTTAATACTATTATACCTTATTATGTTTCCTAGCCGCTTTTATATAAGCGGTGGTGTAGGCGTTCATAAAGCCTTGCTGATAAGCCTGAAATTCACCTGCAGTCCTGCTCCGGTTAGAGTAGAAAATCTTTGCAGAGTCGTAGGCTAGGTTACGGATTTTGTTTCGCTTTGATTCTTTTAGGCGCTTAATTGCTTTCAGCATATTATTCCTTCGGATTGCGTAGGCGGTATGTTATAACCCAAATACCAAGGGTCATCAGGATTAGGTTGCCAGTTACGGTCTTTGCCGACCCTTCAAGCACAAGCCACGCTGTGCCAAGGCCAACCAGTGTCCATGCCTGGTCCAGCATATCCTTCAGAAAATCCTTCATTACTTTATCCTTCGTGTAGAGGCACTTGCTGCAACGCTAGATGCTGCTGCCACCTGTGCAATTTGTCCTGCGATGATTGCGCCCACTACAACTTTTTCTGACTTCTCCCTGACTTCCGGAGCCATGTCAGCACCAATATTACCAAGAGCATTAAATGCCTCCAGCACTGCTACAGCTGCATTTCCAATTAGAGGGATAGCAACTAATTCTTCTGGCAGCTCTGGGTCATCAGCTTCTGCCTCTTCTGCAAGCTGAACCACAAGCTCTTCCTGTGTTATAATAGGTTTCTCAACATTTTCTACAGGAGGTTCAATTGAAGGTATTTCTACTAAAGGCGGTTGTGGTGTCGGTTGCGGTTCTTCCGATGCTTCTAATGGCAACTGAGGCTCCGGTTTGGTCACTGGGGCTTCTGGGGTTGGTGATGGTTCCGGCGTTGGTTCTACTGGCGATGGCTCTGGAGAGGGCTGAGAAGGCTCAGGAGAGGGCTCTGGAGTTGGAGTGGGAGAAGGTTCTACGACCACCGCGGGAGCGTAATGAGAAGCTGTAATAGCCTCCCAGCCAAGGCTTCCATCAGCAGGCATTGAGTAGAGCGTAGAGCAAGCTCCGCCACCGTACTCGTAGAACCAAGCATCTAGAGTGTAAGTGTGATTAGGCACAGGAGTGAATGACACAACCGACCCAGAGCATCCCTTCAGCGTCCAGTCCTCAATTACCGAAACGCCATCCAGGCTTAGGCTAAAACCGTCATCGGCAATTGCCATAAGGTAAAGCTCGTTTCCTTCTGTGAAGGTTAGTTGGCCGGTGTAATGAATTGCAACAAAGTCGTATCCACAGCCGAGAATATCCCCGCCACCCCAGTCAGCGTTGATGCTATCCGAATAGGTAGTAACGCAATGCGTTAATAGTTCTGGGTTGCGCTCCGGATACAGGTAGTCAGGGCTAAAATTGTAAACGTCCATCTTGACGTTATTAACCTCACTGGCCATCGAAGGCGCAGCAACAAAAGCTCCAGCAAATAAAAGAAGGGCTGCAGAAATTATCCGCAGCCCATTCTTTTTAACCATATCTCTAATCACTTGAGTTTCAGAACCTGTCCTGGAACCAGTGACTTATTATCATTTAATTTTTGCAAGACCTTATAGTCCATCTTGTGCTTTTGAGCAATGGCCCAGTAAGAGTCTCCTCGCTTCACAGTGTAAGTGCTTGCTGCAGTCTTAGCTGGAGCCTTCTTGGCAGGAGCTTTAGCAGCCTTGACCTCAGCAGCTTTTGCTAAAGATGCAACCTTACCGGCTTTAGCAGCCACCACAGTAGCCTTAGCAGCCACTCGCTTCTTCTTGCTCTTGTCAATCTCCTTAAATAGGTCAATCAACTTAGGACGAGGAGCAGCGTGTGGCGTGTGGAACTTAGCAGCCGAAGCGTGTAGGTGGTAAGCCTTGGAGGCTGACAGAGAGCTTCCTGTGCAGCCGATACGACCAACAACGCTCTTTCCACCATTAACAACTTCTCCAACTTTAAGCGGAGACTTTTCGTTCATGTGGTTGTACTCTACATAAACGCCATCGGCAGACTTGATAATTACTGTGTGACCCAGAGCGTCGTTCCAGCCTGAGAAGGTAACCTTACCTGAGCGAATAGCAAAAATAGTCTTGCCCTGAGAGCCGTTGCTAAAGCCCCAGTCGCATCCTCGGTGAGGCTGTGAACGATACGGGGCAAAGTTGCCAAGCTCATCTCTGCGCTCGGCACCAGGGCCCTTAATCGGTTCGTAATAAAACAAGTCTGACATTTTACTCCTAGGCTAGTGAGTATGAGAAGTTTAGGATAACCTGGTCATCCACGCTGAACGGTGCTGGGCTAGTGGAGCCAGCAGTCTTCATGTCAAGTAGACGTGATGGGCTGGTGGCCACATACATAACTTTAGCGTTTGAGCTTGAGTTGTGAACAACTGACAAGTCGTAGTAGTTAAAGGTTCCAGTACCATCGCGGAAGACCCCCTTACCAATTGGCATGTTAGTTGAGACTGGAGTCGATGACGAGATTGGCAGTGGCACAACCAGGCTAGCAAATGCTCCTGAAGTGTACACAAGAACAGCCTGAACATACACGACGTTATCTGATACCATGTACTTGAATGTAGAGCCAGTACCGCTCCACTCAGTCATACCGCTCATGTCGTAAGTGGTCCAAGGCTGATAAACAAGCTTCCAAGCGGTTCCATCAAACAAGCGCTGAGACTTGTCAGCAGTGGTGAAACAGATGCTTCCTGCAGGTGGCGAGACAATGGCGCTCACCTCTGATACAGTAGTGGTCTTGTAGACGTTAGCCTGAAGTCCATTAGTAAGCGGGGTGACGTGCTCAACGAAGCTATCGTAAACGCTATCTGCTAGCGTAGAGAAGGCAGTGTGCAACGGCGCAACGCTGTCAGAAGCAACAGGGTACGCGATTTCATATGGGGCTGGGGTTGTAGTAGGCATATATCTATTCTATCACATAATAATGGACCAGACACCGGCGGCTTGATTCCATTTCTTAATCACTCCGGTGCCTGTTGGGTCTGGTGGTGCAGGGGTATAAGTCTCAGCCATCTCCACAGTAGTGTATGGGCCAGTGCCGATTGCGTTAATTGCTGCCACCTGTGCATAGTAAACAGTGTTAGCTTCTAGACCGTTTAGGTTATAGCTAGTTGCTGTGCTGCCCGTTGCCTGGTCGGTGTAGGTTGACATATCTGCAACAGTGCTGTAACGCATGGTGTAGCCGGTGATGGCCGAGCCACCGTTGTATGGGGCAGTCCAGCTTCCACGCAGTCCAGTCGCTGACTGAGGCGTTTGCTGACCAAATACAAAAGAGCCAGGGGCCTCAGGTGGGGTTGCACCGCTGGTTGGTGCAGCTGACGCAGTTCCACTGTACTTGCTTGTGGTGCTAGCAGCGGTCGCTACAGCGTTGATAGCAGCCACTCTGAAGTAATAGGTATTTCCGTTGGTTAGCCCCGTCCAGACGTAGCTGGTGCCCGTCTGAGTGGTGCTGGTGAGGCCAGTAGTAAAGCCAGAATCATCGGCTTTTTCAATCTTGTAACCAGTGATTGCAGTTCCACCGTTGTTCGGTGCAACCCATGACAACGTTACCTGTGCGTTACCTGCGGTTGCAGATAAGCCAGATGGGGCAGCTGGCAAAGTGTAATAGTTGTAATCTCCAACAAGGCTAGCATCGGTCCATAGCGTACCGCTAGAACCAAAGTCATCTGCAGATGTCGAGTTAGACCCGTCATAGTTGATGTCCACAGTCTGACCGGTGGCATCGCGCTGGAAATAAACCGAACCAGAACCAGAAACCCAGAAACCCATCCTCACAGAAGAGACCGCTCCTGAACCGTTACGCTTAATAAGAAGGTTAGAAGTCAGGCTCTTATAAGCAGTCAAGCTTGCGCTAGACGCAGCAGCGACTGTAAAACTAGCAGTCTCCTTGAGAATTGTGTTGCTGGTGTTCCAGATTGCCAAAGCAACAGTACGGCTAGCATCCTTACCGCTAAGGCCCATTCTCATGTTGTAGATATAGAAGTAGCCATTGCCATTAGGGTCATTGTAAGTGCTTGAAAGAGTAGGTAGAGCAACGGTGCAGGCAGCCTGGGAATAGCCCATGAAGCCTGTGCTGTGAGTTGCTACTGCATCGTTAATAGAAGCGACAGTCATCTTTTATCTTCTTATCTGGCTTCGAGGGCCGCTAGTCGAGCTTCGAGCTTTTCGTTCATTGAGATTAGGTCGTTGATTGCTTGGGCCATGACCGGAATAATCTTAGCTTCCATGACTTGCTGGTAATCAGGGGTGCCATCTTCGTTCACCGCATCCTTCTCACCGATAACCGCATCAGGCTGGACCTCTGCGAGTTCGTGAGCAATGAAGCCTGTGTGAAGGTTATCAGAAGGGTCAACTGAATCAATCTTGTTAAAGGTATAAGCCTTAGCCTTCTTCATGCGTTCAATCGCATCAGTGATAGGCGTGATGTTTTCCTTCATTCGGTAGTCCGAACCAGAAGCAAAAGCTGGAGTACCACCAGAGGCGATGTTGATTAGGCCGTTGTTTGTGCCGTTGTAGATAAACTGCACAAAGGAGGTTGTGCCCGAAGCCCCATAGCGATGGATATAAGCAGGGATACCACCAGTACGGGTCATAATACCATATCCGCTGGAACCCAAGTAGCAACCGGCAGACTGCTCAGTTGGGGTAGCTGACTTTCCAGAAGTAGTAACCGACACGTTAGAGTTAGCGTTACCTGTGACCTGTAAGGCGGTTGTGCCAATGTTTCCAATGTTTACGGTGCTGCCTTCGCTATTAATATACAGCGGAGCGATAGACCCGGCGTTTACTGCAAGGATTTCATTGTCGTCAATACGGATGTTAGTGTTTCCACTATCGCCCACCTGGAAAGCGTGACCAGTAGAGGTCGGGCTAGCATCAGTAGTGCTAGTAACCCTAATGGTTGGCATAGTCTGCTCTAGAGAGAAAGTGTTAGCGTCATCGAGGCCAGCCTTCTCAAGGAGAAGTGCATCCATCTCGGTCTCGGTGTAGTACCGGTCATCGTGAGTGTGAGGCTCAGCCACCACAGATGGAGTACCGCTAGGGTCAATCCAAATGTCACCATCAGAGATAGCTGTAGGCTCCACAGTGGTTACGAAAACGCGAGTGCTAGTAATAACCGCACTGTCAACGTCAACCTGCGGAGCATTGACGCTGGTGCTAGTTACGCTAACGGTGGCAGTATCAACCGCACCAGAGTCAGGGCCAACGTAAACACCAGTACGGTTTACAGTTACTCCGTTATCCTCAGCACCAACCGACAGCTTGCTCTCGTACTCGCCACGAGATGTAACAACATAGGCCTGACCACCTGAAACATATGGGCCAAGTTCCGTACAAGCAACCGTAAATACCATGGTGGCACCATCGTCACGAGCGTCCCAAATAGGCACATTGATAAGGTCGTAACCAACAGGGTCAACACCTTCGATAGTTACAAAAGCTCCAATAACAAACTCGGCTGGGTTCGTGCCTGTGCCGTCAATCGTGTAAGTTGCATACTCGCCATCGGAAGTGATATCAAGGATATCAGTACGCACAGGAGGAAGCTCAGTGGCGCTCATAAGCGAAATGTCTAGGCCTTCACCTGTAAGAGTTCCATTTACGTTTGCACGAAGCGTACTGTCGCTCATTACGATGGTTCCAGGCTGGAAGTACTGCTCTCCGGTTCCTGGGTTGATTCCGGAAACTCCAGGGATAACCTCAAAGTTAGCAAAGCCATCTGATAGTGGGTTGCCAGCTGAGTCGTAGATTACCTTAGCAGCATCGCCAACGCTTAGCGATGACTTTGATACGATACCAGCATTAGCCTTAACGATGCCATCAAACTCCATGCCACGAGACTTCGTGATGTAGGTTGATTGGCTTTGCTGCTCAAAGTCAAAAGCGTCAGATAGCGCTGAGTTTAGTTGGGTGTCAACATTGATTCCAACCTTAGACAGCTGCACTCGTACAGTCTCCAGCTCTCGCTGAAGCGAGGTGATGTCACTATCGGTCGTGCGGACCCAAGGCAGCATATTGCTTGGGGCATTACTGTCTGGCTTACTCATTATACTGGCTCCATAAGTGGGATGATAGCTAGGTCGCTATACTTCATGTACTCGTTAGGGTTGGCAATAGGGTCGAACATCAAGTCGTTAAACTCGGTAATAGTCCTACCAGCCCAGAGAGTATTAAAGTCATCGAAAGTTACATACTGCGACGCTGTAAGCGAGATGCTAGCGTAGTTGTAAGAAACATTCTCGACTCTATACTTGGAGCCTTCCCATTCAAAAATAGCACCAGGGAGGAAACCAAATTCCTGACCTTCTGCTTCTCTAATTATATCAGTAGCAAGCGAGATACTGAGTTTTGGCCCACCAAGTAGCTGGTTAGCATAGTAAGCGGTGTTGTACAAAGCCTTCTTGCCAGCAAGGAAAGGGTTAGAGTCGTAAGTAGTCTCAGCATCCCCTGTGCCTAGACCTGTACCAAAAGGAACCTGACGGCTCTTAGCGTAAGCTCCAGTACCAGTCAACATAAGTGCTGGGTACTTGTCAGAGAACTCGAAAGTCCAAGGAGTGTTGTACTGAATGTTTGGACCATTCACAGTGAGGATAATCTCAAAAGGGTTGTCTTCTGAAACTGATGGCACAATCGAAACGCCAGCCAATGACACAACACTAGCAGGAAGGATTCTACCGTTCTTATCACGCAAAGCGTAAAAGCCATTAGGGTAGTCAGCAGGAGTAGTTCCCACTGCGTCTTCTTGAGTATAGTCGATGTAAGTGATTGGCGGGAAGCCCAAGTACTCAGGAGTGTTTACCGAGTTGAGTGCAATCGGAGTTTCAATCGCAATTTCTTTTTTCTCATTAAAGTCGATTGACTCAGCGTTATCGTTAGCACCGTACATCTTAGCAATGCCGTTAGTTACCCAAGAAGTGTCATAAAGGGTAAAGATAGACTTCTTGACCTCTTTAGGCATAATAATGTCAAGGCTGTAGCTTGAGGTGTTGTTCATGTTAAATGTCTTCTGGCCACGAGGTGCCACGAAGATTACGCCATCAATAACGTACATCTCAGCGCTTACAGATACACAGAGCATCTTCAGGTTAGTCCACAAGTCACCGGACCAGCCTGGGTACACTACGTTAATCGCATACAAAGAAGCATCAATGTCAACAGAAGTAATGCCAGCAAGGCTGAAATAGTACTCTAGAGCGCCTCCGACGGTGCCATCGTAAGAATCAGCACTATAGGTCGCGTTAAGCGGCTCAAAAGCAGACTGAGCGCTAATAGAGACCGAGTCTAGGTTCACGTTTACGTCAACAATGCGCCCTGTGAAAGTGCCTCGCTGAGAGTCTTCAATAGTAATCTGGTTATCTAGCAGCAGAAGGCTTGACGGGTGAGTTGCCCCCTGTGTCTCTACTGAGTTTCTTTTACCAGCAACGGAAAGAGTTGGGATTTCGCCAGCAAGGTTAGTTACTGAGGTAGCGGTAGCAGACTCTGCAATAGAGTAGCTTGAGATAACATTGCCCTGTTGCCCTGTGGTGAACTTACCATTTCCAGTGGTTGTTATCGATACGGTCATTCAATCACTTCAATCATTGTAGCGGTCATGCCAATTTGGCCACCATTAATAGGTGCATTGTAGTAAGTCATTCCGAAGTCGCTAAACTTCAAAGACTGAGTGCCTCGACCCGAGATGAACTTTCCAGTTGCCGGAGTGGTTCCAGTTGGAAGCAGCTGGGCAATGAGGCCAGTAATGTGCATCTCGCCTGCGGTGCCAGAAAACTTCTTGAAGTAAAACTCTACTCGGCTAGTTGCAGAGCCATCAAATGAGAGGTTCACGCGGGTAGTAGTATTTACACCTAGAGGAGTAAGTTGAGTCTCTGCACCAGCAACGCCAGACAAGTCGTAGGGAATAGCAAATGCGCCAGTCTGTGAATTGTGAAAACCATGGAAACCTAGCCAAAGGGTATAGCCATCCGGAACAATAAAGGTCTGCTTGTAGCTGGTTGCCTCGGCTCCAGGAATTTCATACTTAGCGGTCTTGAATGGGTAGCCTTGAGTGTTGCTACCGACGCTACCGGAAATGCTAGCAGTGGTAACGGTTGAGAACTGCACAGGGGATGAGGCTAGGTCAGGTGCTGGACCGGCCCAGTCGTAGTCAATCGACAGGAACGGAGCAGCCCATCCAGGTGCAAACAAGTTCTGGTCGATAGCAAACGGGTCAACCCAGTAGAACGGCTCATCACCGTACAAGCCATCCTTAAAGTCTTTGATAACACTAAGGTTAGTTGTTGGGTCATCACCGTTCATTGAGCCAAGCCATGAGAACTCAAACTCTCGGTGAGCCCCTTTACTTGTACGCACAGAGGCTCCACCGTTTAGGAACTCAGTAGATTCAGAGTAGCTTCTTGAGTCAGCAGTCATGTCCGCTGCTGGAGCTTTAATCCAAGTCTGGTAATTTGAGTTACCGAAGTATACTGTTCCTGCCATTAGTTTCTTCCTCGTCTTGCAAGTTCTACGTTACCAGCATTTGCTGTCTCAGCGATTACTCGGTTGCTGGTGTAAAGTGCAACTGGTCGGTTAGTTGCATCCTGGAGAAGTTTTCTATCCTCTGGAGACAAGTATACCATTTGTGCACCACCATTTGCAGGATTGCTTGTCGCAGTCATGTTAGACATTGACATAGGCACTCCACGCTGTTCGTTTAGTGAGTTCATGAAGTCAACACCATAAGCACGCACAGCAGAAGCTCTCATAACAAACTCACCGTTTGATAGTCGAGCTGAGATACTGTCGCTTGTACCGCTTCCAGGACCCTTGACTAAACCACCAGCTGCATAAGCGCCAGACGCTAGGCTGTCTTTCATGTTAGTGATAAGGTTGTTGTAAGGGGTTCTTAGGCCACCGAAGTTAGGTAGCTTGTCGCGGACACCCTCAAGTCGAGCAATCTCCTTCACAAGGGCAGCTCTACGAAGCGCCTTCTCCTGTGCAAGGAACTCGTTATAGCTAGGGAAGCTAGCGGTAACGCCAATAGTCACCTTAGTCTTCTCAGTTTTGGCTTTAAACTCAGTCAATGCTCTATCAGCATCTGACATTCCAGCCTTGAAAGTTACTGTAACCTCCGGCTTGACGTTCTTGATGGCAATGCCAACCTCTTCAAAAGGCTTGGTGTACTTGATAATATCTGCCTCGGAAAGACCCATGGCGCGAAGCGTCTCTTCAACGCCCCTCTTAGTTTCTTCAAGCGCAGTAGTAAGAACCTTCTGGTCGCTAGTGATGGTGGCTAGACCTGCAACGTAATCAACCCCACCAGCAACTAAGTCCTGGATTGTAGCAAGGTTATCTCGACCAGCCTGAGTGTTCATGTCAAGGCTACCGGTTGCTAGGTCGGTATTGTAAGCGATGTCCTCTTGGGCCTGGCTGATTTCATTGTCAAGCACAGCGATTTGACGAGACAAGTCCTGCATTGCTGCAGTGTCACCAAATTGAGTAGCAATGCTCAGCTCGAACTGAAGGTCGGTTCGCTCAGAAGTCTTACCAGCAACCTGGTTCTGCAAGTTCATGATGCTACGACGAGCGTCCTTAGCTCTCTTCTCAATCTCAGCAATAGTGTTCTTAAAGGCAATAAGACCTTTTTGCTTTGTGAACTTAAACTCAAGGATGCGGTCAAACACGCCCTTAAGGTCACTTGCGTAATCCTTTAGAGTTCTAACCTGCTTCTTGGCCTCGCTATTGGTCTTCGAGGTTGCCCTGGAAACCGCTGCTAGGTAGCGAGTAAACGCCCCGCCATCTAAGATGTCAGCAATCTGCTTCTTAACGTTCTGTGATACAATTCCAGTTGCAGCGATTGCAGCCTGTAGCTGTGAGAACGAAGTGATTACAGTAGGGTTAAGCTTCAGGTTGAACTGCTCGTTTAGCAGCGTCACAAGGCCACCAACCTGCATCGAAGCGTCTCCACCGCTCTGCTCAACGTGCCTAATAGCACCAGCAGTCATCTGAAGGGTACCAATTACATCGTTACCGTTGTACTTAGAAATCTCCTCAAACAAAGCACTGAGAGTGCTTAGTGCACCACGACCAGCTTCAGTGAATGGGTCAATGCTGCCTTCAGACTCGATAAGCGCTAGAGCAAAGTTCTCTGCAGCATCGGCAAACGATGCCATCTTGTTTGGGCCTTCAGAGAGCGCCCGATTCAGCTTGCCTGAGATGACACTTGAAAGCTCTTCGCTGTTTTCGATTACAGAAAGCTCAGCAAGTCCCATATTTTCAAGGCTTGGTGGCATACTCTCCACAGCGCTTTGGAACTGAGGGAACAGTGCAGTAAGCTCCTTGATAGGGTAGCCCATTGCAAGTGCTTCAACCTTCATTTGCTCAAAGATTGCAACAGCCTTGTCTCCACTGCCATTGGCAGCCATGGCAGACAGAACCTGGTCCCACTCGTCAAACTTACCCTTCGCCTGGGAGAACGCAAAACCAAACTCGCCAAAGCTCTCCTGAAGGAGTTTGATGTTGGTTTGGAACTCACCCAGGTTGCTTGCGCCAACCTCGAACAAAGCCTGACCACTGTCGCCAGTGAAGATGTCTAGGTCAGCTACCTTGGTCTTAGCGTCGTAATTCTTTTCAAGAGCTTTAGTCTGCTCTTCAATCGCATCCGTAGTGTCAGCGAGCATCGAAAATAGGGCGATACCAGCAGAAACCCAACCAATAATAGGCAGGGCCTTCATAGCAACACTAAGTGCTCTGGTTCCAATAGTGGCTCCGGCTAGTGATGATGTCAGCCCATCCACAGCTGGCTTAGCTGCTCGGCTACCCATAGTGATAGCAATAAACTCCTGAGCCACAGAGCGGAGGGAAATCGCAGTAAGAGCAGAGTTAGTTGCTAGCTGCTGCTGAGTTAGCTTGAACGCCATCAAAGATGCAGAGGCCTGGAATAGGGCTGCTTTATATAAACCAAAAACACCGATAGCACCAGCAACCGCTGTGACAATGCCAAGGAACACGCCCACAACGGGAGTCTTAGATAGTTTGGTGAGAGTGCCACTGATTACGTCAATAACAGCTGCTAGTGGGCTTAGTACGCCAGCAAGGTTAGAGTCAGCAAGTGCCTGAATAGAGTTCTGAAGCTTCTTTAGCTTCTCAGATACGGTCTCGGAAACCTGTCCGAACTGCTTGTTGACCTCGGTGCCTTCCTCCATGGCGATGCCAGCGTCCTTCATGGACTTAGCAACAAGCTCAGGAGCTCCAGCCAAACGCTGAAGGGTTGCAATCTCTCGGGTCTCGACAATACCAAGGGCGTTAAGTGCTACGTTCATTTCTGCAGCACTGCCACTAGCAGAGCCTAGAGATGCGGTGAATTTAGTAAAGAATTTAGATGGGTCGTTTTCCCATAGTTTAGCGGTCTGGTCTCGGGTGAGGCCCATGAGTACGCCGAAGTCGCTCAGCTGCTGGCCACCTTCGGCAACAACCTTATCAAAGTCAGAGAATAGACGAAGGATAACACCACGAGACATTTCAGGTGGAATCTTCAAAGAAGCAAGAGCGGTCGAAAGACCAACAACTTCATCAGCAGCGAAACCGGCCTGCTCAGCAGATGCAGCAATCTGGGTGGTTACAGCAAGAATCTCGGACTCAGTAGCCACAGAGCGGTTACCTGTGTAAAGAATAGCAGAAGCAAGCTTCTCGTACTCGGAGCTGCTTAGGTTAAGTAGCTGGGCAATACGACCAAAAGAGGCTGAAGCGGTATCCACAGATACGCCAGTCACAGCGGAGAACTTAGCAACAGTCTCAGCAAAAGATGCGATGTTGTTAGCGGAAATACCCATCTGGGCACCAAGGGTAGCGAGCTTAGCCACCTCTGTGAAGCTGATAGAACTTGAGGTTGAGATGTCAACCAAGTCTTCGCGAAGCTGGTTCATTGCCTCGCCTGTAACGCCAGTAACACGCTTTACGTCAACAAAGGCACGCTCAAAGTCGACAGCAACCTTTAGAGATGCAGCACCAACACCGATAAGCGCAAGGCTAACTCGACGAGCCTCGTTGGCCATGTCGTAAAGAGCGTAACGGGCGCTGGTTAGGTTTTCCGCAGGGTCAGCCATAGCAGCACCCTGCACAACCTGGGAAGCGTACTGGGACTTACCAGCAGCAACCGACTGGCGAAGCATATTAATTCTAGCGGTGCTGCGGTCCTTGCCTGCTTTATTGAGCTCAGCGTTGAGCTCTTTCATGGTAGCCTTAAGGTCTACTGCAGTCTTGTTTGCGTTAATAAAGAACTTTGACAAGCCACGCTCTTTGGTGACGTTATCAATACCTGTCAAGCTCTTGTCTAAGGCTTTGCCAGCTTTGCTAACCGAGTCTATAGTACCGGTTACAGTTTTAAATTCTTTTTTAAACGTAGATACGTTAGCCTTGAGTTCATACTCAATTTCAAATTTAGCCAAAGTTCACCACCATCAATTCTTTGTTCTATTCTATCTTATCTGATAGCCCCATATAGAAGTCTCGACGTGATGGCATCGGAGAGTCATCGTAACTGTAAGGAACGACGTATGGAATCTCACCATGCTTGAGTTTCTTGTTCTGCTTCTCTTGGCGCTCTTGCCATTTCTCAAGTTCGCTCTTAGCAAAGCAAACAGTACTCTTTACTTTAAATCCAACATTAGTTGCGTTTTCGTTACGGCAAATCCAAATAGGACTGCCACACTCTCCGCAAGTTTCTTCCTTAAGCGTTTCGTAGGCCTCAATCAGCATAAAGTCGAATGGAACCCAAGGGTCGCTAGGCTGCTCATGGAACAGCATAGCGACCGGGCGGATTCCAGCTGCGATTGCAGCTTTAATCTTAGTTATGTACTGACGGTTACTATCCCAGCTTAGGACTTCGGTAAAAAACCTGCATCAGTGATTCCTTGGAACACTCCAGTTGCTAGAGTTAGTTGCTCCACAGCCTGAACCAAAAGCTCCCATGACTCACGAGGTAGCTCTCGGTAAAGCTCTTTAGCTTCTTCTAGCGTGATGTCGTGGTCGTCAATGTTACCTTCTGCGTCTTCAACGAACCGAACACTGTTAGCGATTAGCAGGCAAATGTAATCCTTGCTCCAGGCTAGACTCTCAGTGTTACCCTCCTGGGCCTCATCACCAATACGGTCCACATCTTCTTGACCAAGGCCCTTCATGTGGAACACTAGCTTAGACTTCTGCACAGTGGCAGCAAGCTCACGAGCTTTAGTTTCTAGTTCTGTGTAAGCTTCTAGGTCACGCTTCATTGCCACAATGTCCATCTCGTTCTGGAGCAAGTAAAGCTCACGAGCTGACACGATGTCAGTGTAGATAACTACAGATTTCTCAGGGTAAGCTCTACCCTTGATAGCATCTGCTAGTTTAAATTTATTGCGCTTCTGCGCTTCCTCGACAAGGTTGATTACCTCGGAGATAGTTTCTTTTTCGTCCATTTTATGCGCCTTTCAGTTATGAAAAATACCCATTATAATTGCTTAAGGTCTGGAGAGGGGGAATGGGCGCAAACCCCTCTCCAGACCGGCTTATTAAGCTGCTGCTGTTACGTTGATGCCCAACTGGCCCTGAGGCTGGAAGTTTACCATGAACTTAACAGAGTCTTCACCTTCAGTGTTGTCCATAGCTGCGTCAGCGATGAACTTGAAGACGCTTACAACGTCATCCTCAGCGAAAGCACCGGTTGATGGAACACCGATACGAGTTAGCAAGTAACCAGTTACACGAGCATCGGTAGCACCCTTGAAGGTGTTAAATGCGTCTGCGTAAGCACCAGTGGTCTCCGATAGGATACCGCGGAAGAAGGTTAGCGAACCAGTGAACTGAGCAAAACCACGAACCTGAGCGTTTGACTTGTCAGCAATACCCTTGTCGTCAATCTTGTTAGACTCAGATGCACCAAGCTCGTAACCATCAAAAGCAACTGCCTCAGTTAGGTTAACACCGTCAGCTGCGATAAGAGCAGCAGATGGAGCGGTAAGTAGAGCTGCCTCATCGGCAACGTCTGCAGAGTTAATCCACCAAACAGCTAGGTTACCGTTTGACTGTAGCTTAGTACCAATAACAGTCTTGGTCAATGGGCCAGCGCCAGCAGTACCAGCAGCAGTTGCAACGTTAACTGCAAGCTCACCAGTAGTCAAGAAGCGAGCACCGATACGAACCATCTCACCGTCGCCAATAAGGTCAACTGGGTAGTCAGTGGTTACACCGTATACAGATACTAGGTCGCCTAGAGCGAAAGCTGCATCGTGAAGCTTACCAATACGCTTGATTAGGTAGTACTTGGTGCCAACTGGAGCTGAAGCAAACTTGTCGCGGAACAAGTTGTAAGCTGAGTCAGCTAGTGGGTTAGCGTCGCGGAAACCATCAAGAGAGGCCTCGTAGTTGTACAGGGTTGGGGTTGAAACAGAAGCGCCGTCAACGATAGCAAGTGAGCTGTCGGTGTCAGAGTCAGTCATGTTTAGGGTGTAGTCGTCAGTGACGGCCTGTGAAATGTTGAACACCTTGGTTGGGTCAGTAAGCTGCGCTAGAGTAGGGGCCCAGGTAGAAGCTGTAATGTCAGCACCACCGAAAGCATCCGCAGTCGCAACGTAAAGACCAACGTTAGGTCGAAGCATCTTAGTAGACATATGCTTTATTCCTCGTTTTCTTCAGTAATAGTTACAGGTTCTGCTACGATTAGCTCGACCTCTGGAGCAGGCTGCTCCTTCTTTTTTGTTTCTTTCTTTGGTGCAGCCTGAGCCTTGCCACCTTCAGCGACAAGGTTCTTGCCCAAAACTGGGTGACCGAGGTAGTGAGCAGGTACGTCAACTACAATTCCGGTCTTAGTGTTCTTAGCGAGTGCCATTAGAATCCTTCCAATACTAACTTCTATTCTACCATACAGTGTTGACTGGGAGAGTAAATGAAACCTCAGTCACAAAGCGGTCTGGCTTACTGTCTTTAGTAGTGAAGAAGACTGAGCGACCAAGCATCTTCATCTCTCCACCATTCACAGGAGTGAACCCAGTAAGCTTTTCTCTAACCACGTCAGCTACTTGGCGAGCTGAACGCTCGGTAGGGCCGATGCAGGATACGATTACATAAGCTTCAGCCAGATTATATTTAGAAGAAATAATACCTGAGCCAACACCGCTCTCGTACATATCAGAGAATTGAATAACGACATAAGGTAGCACTGTGCCGTTTGAGTCGAAGCGCAACTTGCTGTCATCCGGTGCAGTAGTCTCATAAACGTCCTGCGGGATAGTGCTCAATTGCGCAGTGATTGAATCTTGCACTGAGAGTAAATCTAAGCTCATCTGATTGGGCCTTTCATGCCTCGTCTATAGTCTCTAGACATCTTGTTAATTTCTTTACCTGCGTGCAGTCTACCTGCTAGCATCGCTGCGTTAAGAGAGTGCATTGGGCTAATCAGCTCAGTTCCCTCTTCTTGGAAACCAAAGTACTTGTAGAACAAGTCAAGCCATCCGGCCCTGGAGCTAGTCTGGGCAGCGCTCGCAACCTCTGTGCGACCGTAAACACTTCTCTTCATCTCGCCAGTCTCGATGCGTCCACCGATTTGGCGCTTCATGGCTTCTTTCATTACTGCAGAAGTTTCCTTAGCAATATTGTTAACTCGCCATTTGATATTCTTACGCCAGTAACCGTTTATCTCAAAGTCTTCAAAAGCAGTTCCTCTGATAAACTCAATACCATCGCCAGCTTTAAGCTCACGAACGTGCTGGGCAGCCATTCGCCTTACTTCTTCAATGCCTTCGTAGAACTTTACATAAGTAAACTTGATTTCAACTTCGTTGTTGAAATGTCCGCCACCACGTTTGTTGATGGTTCTAGTATAGCCATCGCCTTGCCTGACGCGAAACCCTAGTCTTTTATTACGACCCATTAGGTCTCCGTAGGGTCTAGCTCTGTATCAACTCTGCACAGAAGGGTGCGTTCCCAAGCATTGCTTGAGTTTAAAACATCGGTGACTGTGTAAATGAATTTTGCAAGAGACTCGTTGTAAGGCGAAGAAGTTACAATCATTCGGTCATTAGGGCGGAAATCTGGAACCTCATCGGTGGCACCAACAACAGTGTTTTTGTTGTAAGGAATCTGGACTCGAACGGTCTTGATGAAAGTGGGGTTGTAGTTCTCAGAGGTCTCTGATACTGAGTTAATCGGCTGGACTCGTGCTGGACCAGTATAGAGAGTAACAGTCGTGCCGGACCAAGTGTTAGTGGTGGCATCATAAGTCTGAGAGACGCTGGCTGGGTTATAAATCTCAACGGTAGCAAGGTTTAGCCCATAACCGACAGCTCGGTTATGGGTTAGCCAACGTGGGTCAATTGCACCGCGAGAGTTTAGAGCCAAGTGTTGCCCCACTTAACTGCAGGAGGAGCAATGATGAAAGTCTCATATTGCTCCACAAGGTCATCTTCTTTAGCCTCGTCCTGAAGTGCTTTTGCTTGAGCTCGTAGCTCTGCGCCTAGCTTAGCGCCGTCTGTAGTGTAGTCAGCAGTACGGATAACCTTGTTAATCAGAGCCTCAGAAGTCGCTAGAACAAGCTTAGCCTGTGCTGCTGCCTTCTTAACGTTGTTGCCGTACATGGTGGCAAAGGCTTGAATCTGTGCATCGCTAAATAGGTACGAAGCATCAGCTAGCGGGTCAGCTAGGTTTTCTAGCTGCTCAGTGTCTGGGACTAGAAGTCGAATCTGTCCGATTACTGTTGAATAGTCTGGAGGAGTAATGTCTGGCATAATTCTATTCTACCTTATCCTCAACCGCATCCCACAATCCCATTGGGCAAGACGCGTGTGGAAGCTCTGTCTTTAGTGGCATGACGCAACCGCACTTCTTACATTGCTTACTAAGCTTCATGTAGAAGGGGCAGTTGGCGCATATGTCCAACCGCTCCTTCTTCACTTCAGCTGAAACTCTACCCACGCTTGGCTTAAGCAAATCCCAAGGTCTTGCTAGCTTTGGCACAGGAGGCAGCTCATTATTCATTTGGTACAAATTCTCCATCTACATATTTGTGACCGACCTTAACAGTGATTACCGCTGGGTCGAACTCGACGAACTTAGGCTGAGAGAGGAAAGTGTCAGCCATTTTAGTATCGGCACGAATGACATCAAAAACCTCACCGACAACTACCATTGCCAAATGGTGAACCTGCACCTCGTCTGGGTTAGGGTTTCCATCCTCATGAGTATGGTCATGCTCGCTTCCATGATTGTGGTCATGGTCAACAGTATGACCCGAGTCTGCCTGCTCGGGCACCTCGTTCTGTAGCCCCTCTTTAGCCTTCTGCTTGGCATGGCTTTTAAGGCCGCTTTGAATCAAAGCTTTACCAACCATTTCGCGAAGGGTAATTTTTCGCAAGCCGTCACGTTTCCAGTCAATCTTAAAACCAGGCACTTCTCTAGTCATTAGTTATATTCCTTACGATGCCACATTGTGCGTTTGTACGATGTTTCTGGCTTGCGAACAACCTGAGCATGAACCTCTAGTCGGTCAGATAGGCCCTGGTTATTTTCGACCATTTTCCAAACATCTCTCTTCACAGGAAGAATCTGTGCGAATACGGTTCCGGCCTTAATGGTACCCTCCCAGTTTTCCCGAATAAAGAATGGGATATTTCCAGCAGCACCAAACTCGTCTGAGTCCATAAAAGCTGAAATAGTGTGGAACGGTAGGTCTACTCGATTGAATGGGTGGGTCACCAATGTACTATAGCCTTTAGGGGTCTTCCATCCCCAGATGCCAGTGAAGACAAGGTGATTTGGGGCAAACCCAAACGGTCTTGGCATCGTGGCTCCCATGTTAGCAGGGCGCTCTGCCAGGAACTGCCCAGCCTCGGTTTCGTCATAATCAAACCTAGTATTGCCGTTCTCGTCTAGGCTAACGTGCACGTCTGTAGGGAACACTAGAGCGTACCCGCTCATCATGATGTCTACATATGGCATACACTTTTTAAGGCCAGGCTCTTGCTTCTTGGAGTAAGGCGAGAGGTAAGTGCTCTCTGCGTTCTTATACCACTCTGGCAGTGTCTTCTTAATCGGCACCGGCTGGCCGATGCTGTTCCTTCGTTTATTAGCTGAAAAGCTTATTATTTTCATTTTCGCCCATTTCTTTTTTTATTCTGCTGGAAGCTCTAAAGCTGGGGTGCTAAAGGTGCCTGTTGCAGGGTCATAAATATCGCCTTGAAAAACAGTCTTCCTATCAACTTGTATAAAAGTTGGCTGCGCCATAAGCTGTGCTGCATACTGGCCATCAGCGTTGATAATCTGATAAACAGTGTTGTTGATAACCAGCGCTAGGTCGTATGGCATCAGCGCTTGAGGCCTTGGGAATTCCTTGATTGGAGGAATGGGGGTTAGCTCAGTCATTAGTTTCCTTAATTACGGTCTATGTCAATTGATGAAATAGTGTTACTTTGATTATAACTTGATGGAGAGATGCTGAAGCCAAAGCCTTTACCCTTATTAGCCCCCGACGCAGTGTATGCGACTTCAGAGCCTGTCTGGATGGTGGCATCAGTATCGGCGTATGCAGTCACTGTTATAACTTCCCCTTTTACAGCAGCCTTGATTGACTGCACAAAATTAGATACACTCCAGGTTGCGACTGTGCTTACTACAGAAGCGATGGATTGAACCACTTTAACATACTGAGGGTAACAAGTCTGGCAGGTGGTCCCACAGTTGCAGGGATAGCCTTCCTCGCCACCGTAACACCACCCCATAATGTCAATGCAGTTACATGGGTATGTAGAGAACCAAGCAATGCACTCGTAGGTATCATTAATACAGCCGTAGCCAGCACTGCATCCATATCCAGTGCAACCATAGCCACCGTTACAGCCATATCCGCTACAGGCGTAAGTGTACTTGCCTCCACCAAGGGGGATTCTGGTGTAGCCAGTGCAGCCATAACCCTTGCAGCCGTAGCCAGTGCATCCGTAGCCCTTACACCCGCTGTTAACGCAAACTCGTTCTTTGCAACCACCGCCACACGTTGAGCACTGCTGCTTAATTACACACTCAACATAGTATGGCCTATAGCAGGTCGGGCAAGAATAGTAGCAGTTGCAGCTTTCTGCTGCAGAGTGGATACCTGCGCCCCACCAGTTCCCAGCATCAGAAACCCATAGAGCAGTCATCGCGCCCTGGCCAACGCCCTTAAGCGTTACAGAACTATCCTCTGTTGGCATATCAACCACAGCTAGAGGCCATTGGCTAGGGTCAGCCACCCCAGCTTTGCTAGACACGATGCCCAGTGTACCTCGAAGCGTTTTCCACATAGAGCCATCCTGGGCTCTGCCTAAGTCGCTTGAATCTGAACGCTGGAAGTTATCCTTAAACTTCTTACGCACAGAAGCAGCGATTACACCAATAGGAATCATAGTGTCAAGTCTCCTGATAGAAGCCAAACATTCGACGCTCTCTTAATAAGCGAAGCCGTTGACCATTGTGCTCTGGTTTTATTTCCAGGAGTGTAGTTTAGTGTCACTCCCGAGTCTGGTGATATAGTAATCTGCCCTGCGCCAACCTGAACCACCAGAACTGTTGAGCCAACAGGAAAGTTAGCAGCAGCATCGGTTGGTACAGTCACAGTAGTAGCTGAAGCGTTAGTTACTTCAACAAGTTTATCCTTGTCGCTCAGCACAATCGTGTACGATGCGCTCTGTGCGTTGAACCCATAAACTGCAGGAGCCTTAGAATCCAATGAGGTCTGCAGTGAGGTTACATCGCTAATAGCGTGAGTGTGGCCAACTGCCGATAACCCAGCCTCAGCTGCGGTCTGGTTCTTCCACAGGGAAGACGCAGAATCGTAAGCAAGCACTTCGTTGTCGGCTGGGGTATCTGTAATAACGTCATGAAGCTCGTTTAGCTCGTATCCATTCTGGATAGTAACGAAAACAGCACCTTCGGTTGCGTGTGAACGTACACAATAGCCAATCTGGACGGTGTGCACAGGGGCAACTGGCTTAGTTGATGTCATTCCACCAGCAACAGTTCCAGATAACCAAACGGTTGCGCCTTCAGTTAGCATCGAGGTGTCGATGCCACGCACAAGACCAAAAGTAGTAGCAGGGGCTTTTGCTCCGCCAGAAGCATTGTCAGTTAGTACAGCAAAAGTGTTAGCCGATGTTGGGTCGCTGGTTGCGATAGCGTAATCAACTAGCATATTAGCACCGTTGGAGCCAACTACATAAACAACTTTACCATTGGTCAAACCAGAAGCGTCAAAGCGTTGAACGTTCTGAATAAGCTCCTGACCTAGCTGGTAAGTTACGCCTTCAGACTGCAGGTCCAAGGTTTTATCTACAGCGTTCCAAGACAACACGCCAACACCAGTAGGTACGCCAGTTGGGGTGGTATCGAATTGAATGTAGTTCAGGGTTGACAGGTGGTCAAACGCATCTTGGTTTACGCCAATGGTCTGTGTGCCAGAGTTATAAGTCGCTGGTAAAGTCGCAGCAACTACGCCCGGTTCACCCTGCGGACCGGCAGGACCCATCGGTCCAGTTGCGCCATCCGCACCAGCGGGACCAGGTGCACCGTCAGCCCCATCAGCTCCAGGAGCCCCATCGGCACCAACCAAAGACTCTAGCCACTCAGCTTCAGTTCCAGTGAAACCATTAAACTGAGCAACCTGATAAGCTGAAAGACCTGTTAAGCCTTGCGGGCCTTCAGGGCCAGTAGCGCCTGTAGCACCAGCAGGACCAGCTGGACCCATAGGACCTTCAGCGCCTGCAGGACCTGGAGCGCCATCAGCACCGGCAGGGCCAGTGGCCCCAGTTGCGCCCGTCGCACCTGTTTCGCCCTGCGGTCCCATAGGACCAATCTCACCCTGGAGACCCTGAGGCCCCATAGGCCCCATTGGACCAGCCTCTCCTGGAAGACCTTGTTCTCCCTGCGGACCCTGAGGTCCAATATCGCCTGTAAGGCCAGTCTCTCCTTGTAGGCCTTGTGGGCCCATCGGTCCAACTTCGCCTTGAATTCCTTGAGGTCCTTGTGGACCAGTTTCTCCTTGTGCACCCTGTTCTCCTTGAATACCCTGTGGGCCTTGTGGACCTTGTGGTCCGGGCGTGCCAGAATCAGAGCCCCCACCACCGCCACCGCCGATAGGTCTCTTATCTAGTTTCTTAATCTCTTTCTCAACCTTATCAGTCCATTCCTGGGACTGGGGAGGGAGATTTGTGTCTGGAAAGTAGATTGTCATAATACATCTATTATACCATTGGTTGTCCCGAAAACGCGAAAACCCCCCGGAGCGATAATGCTCTACGGGGGGCTTCTTAACACAACACACATAGTAAGGAGGAACTATGTAGTTATATTATATCACACTAAAAATCCCAGTCACTGTCATCGGTTGACTCGTGCTTACCGATTACATAACTTGAGCCGGAACCAGAGAAGAAATCATGGTTCTCATCGGCATTAGGAGATAGTGCAGATAGGATTGCTGGGTTCACATCACAAACGTCCTTCGGGAACAACGGGTCAAACCCAAGGTTCATTAGCGCCTTGTTTGCGTTGTAATGCAAGAACTTCTTTACATCCTCAGTCAATCCAACTGAATCATAAAGGTCTGCAGTGTACTTCACTTCATTCTCATAGAGTTCCATGAGCATTTCATAAGTGTACGACTTCAGCTCCTCTTGCTGCTCCACAGGAAGCGCTGATAGCTGCCTTTGGAACTTGTAACCGATGTAGTAACCATGAACAGCCTCATCACGAATGATTAGACGAATCAAGTCACCAGTGTTGGTCAGCTTTGCGCGTGATGACCAATACATCGGCAGATAAAAGCCTGAGTAGAAAAGGAAAGACTCAAGCAGTGTCGAAGCAATCTTACGCTTCAACGGGTCCTCGCCATGGTAGTAGCTGAGGACGATTTCAGCCTTCTTCTGAAGGAAAGGGTTTTCCTCAGACCAGCGGAAGGCATCGTCGATGTCAGATGTTGCACAGAGAGTGGAGAACACTGAAGAGTAACTCTTGGCGTGCACTGACTCCATAAAAGCGATGTTAGTAAGCACTGCTTCCTCGTGCTGTGTAGCAGCATCCGCCATCAAGGTCACAGCCCCCACTGTGCCTTGGATGGTGTCTAGCATTGTCAAGCCTGTGAAGACTCGCATGGTCAGCATCTTCTCGCTGCCTTTTAGGGTTTCCCAGCTAGGGATGTCATTGGACAGCGGGACCTTCTCCGGCAACCAGAAGTTTGACGTTAGTCGGTTCCACACCTCCAAGTCAATCGGGTCGTCGATTCGGTTCCAGTTTACTGGTCTAGCAATCATTCTTCCTCCTACAGCATACAGCTGACACAGTTGTCAACTTCGGTTCCCTCAAGCGCCATTTGGCGAATTCGGATATAGTAAATGGTTTTGATGCCCGATTTCCAAGCGTAAATCTGAGCCTTGTTAACATCACGAGTAGTTGCAGTATCCTTAAAGAACAGAGTCAGAGATAGGCCTTGGTCAACGTGCTGGGTTGCAGCTGCGTAGGTGTCAATAATCTTCTCTGGACCAATCTCATAAGCATCCTGGAAATACTCCATGTTCTCCATGTTTAGGTATGGAGCCGGGTAGTATACGCGACCAAGCTTGCCCTCTTTGCGAATCTCAATCTTCGATGCAATGGGATGAATCGAGGATGTAGAGTTATTGATATATGAAATTGACCCTGTTGGCGGTACAGCCTGTAGGTTCTGGTTATATAGACCATAGACCATCACTTTCCTCATTAGCTCCATCCAGTCATCCTGGGTTGGGATATATACATTCTTCAGAAGTCGAGCTGCAACTTCAGTCTTAGGCTTCCATTCCTGTGTGATGTACTTATCAAAGAACTCACCTGATGCGTACTTGGACTCGTAGAATCCACCAAACACCTGATTACGTTCCATAGCAAGCTTGTTAGAAGCTCTCAGCGCCTCGTAGAGGACCGTATAGAAGTAGATGTTGGTAAAGTCTAGGGCAGCCTCTGAACCGTACTCTACGAGCTCCCTGCCAAGGAATCCATGCAGATTCATCTGGCCCAGACCGATGGCATGTGAACGTGAGTTACCTTCAGCAATTGACATAACTGAATCAATGTAACTCAAGTCAGATACAGCGGTCAAAGCACGAACAGCAATCTCCACAGAACGAGACAAGTCGCCACCGTCAATAACCTTAGCAATGTTCAATGAGCCAAGGTTGCATGAGATGTCGTTACCGATGTCTTTGTATGACAGGTCAGCGTTATAAGTAGTCGGAGTGTTGACCTGAAGAATCTCAGAGCAAAGGTTCGACATATTAATACGGCCAGCAATCGGGTTAGAGTTATTCACAGTGTCCTCGTACACGATGTACGGGTAGCCTGATTCAAACTGCAACTCAGCGATGGTCTCAAAGAAAACACGAGCTTTAATCTTGGTCTTTGTAATCTCTGGGTTATCTACAAGCTCCTGGTACTTCTCAGTGATTGAGATATCCGACATTGGAACGCCATAAACTCGCTCAATGTCATACGGGGAGAACAGGTACATATCTTCGTTCGTCTTAGCGAGCTCTAAAGTGATGTCCGGAATAACCACACCAAGGCTCAGGGTCTTGATGCGAATCTTCTCATCAGCGTTCTCACGCTTGGTGTCCAAGAACTTCATAATGTCTGGGTGGTGTGCATTTAGGTACACAGCACCAGCACCCTGACGAGCACCCAGCTGGTTAGCGTAAGAGAACGCATCCTCAAGCATCTTCATCACAGGGATGATACCAGATGACTGGTTCTGAATCTTCTTAATCGGTGCGCCAGTCTCACGAATGTTAGTCATGTTCAAAGCAACACCACCACCACGCTTTGACAGTTGAAGTGACGAGTTAATTGCACGAGAGATAGACTCCATGTTATCCTCAATACGAAGCAAGAAGCAAGACACGAACTCTCCACGCTGAGCCTTACCTGCGTTCAAGAACGTAGGGGTTGCAGGCTGGAAACGGCCAGTAATAATCTCGTCAACTAGCTCAAGGGCTAGTTTCTCATTGCCCTGTGCAAGCATCAAAGCGTTCATTGCTACTCGGTCTTCAAAACGCTCCAAAAAGCGCTCGCCGTCAAAGGTCTTCAGTGCATATGAGGTGTAGAACTTATAAGCACCCAGGAAAGACTCAAAACGGAACTTGTAGTCATATGCTCGCTTGAAAACATCTTTGACAAAGTTTGGACCGTACATTGAGAGCAACTCAGGCTCGTAATATTCGTTCTCGACTAGATAATCTAGCTTCTCTTCTAGCGAATGGAAGAAAACAGTGTTCTGGTTTACGTTGTCCAAGAAGTATGCTCGTGCAGCTTCCTTGTCCTTGTCGAACTGAATCTCACCATTTGGGCCATACAGGTTAAGCATGGCATTTAGTTCGTGGTAGCTGTAACTCATTAAGCTGCCACCAACTTGTCAATCATGTCTGGACGGAAACCGCTCCAGTGTGAATCTCCTGCAATTACTACAGGGGCAGACTGGTAACCAAGAGACTTAACCATCTCATAAGCTGCCTCATCCTCGTGCAGCTTGACCTCGGTAAACGCAATGTTCTTCTTCTTTAGTTGGCGCTTAGTGCTCTCACACTGAACGCAGGCTGGTAGGCTGTATACAGTAACCATGTGGTCCTCCTTCGGGGTCGTTTTTTAATTGGTCTATTATTATAACACACACCCCCAGACAAAAGCAAATCCCCCACCCCGAAGGGTGAGGGATTGCATTTTGGAGCTTATTAAGCAGCGCCACCGCGTGATGCAATGGTACCTGCTGGAACCAAGAAGCCACCAGTTGCGATGTGACGGATTCGCATCTCGAAGTCGTCGTTGTCAAAACCACCGTCGCGAGCAGGAACTGCACCGCCACCTAGGTATAGACCACCGTTTGCCTTGACGCGAAGCTCAGGAGTCTCGTATCCACGAAGGAAACCAAGAGCAACTGAAGGGTTCAAGGTTGCAGATGGAACTGGAATTAGGAACCAGTAAGCGTCTGCGCCTGAGTTAATCTTCTTAATCCAAGGGTTTACAACAATCTCAATCTGTGAACCGATTGGGTTGCCTGATACGGTGCGAGTAACAACGTCGCCAACAGTCTCTTCTACTGCAACTGACTGAACTGCAAGAATCTTCTTAGCAGTTAGCTCTAGTGAAGCAGGGATAACCAAAGCGAACTTTGAAACTGGGGTTACAGTCTTGCCGTTGTAAACCTGGGTGTTAGCAGCCTGGATTGCAAGCTCTAGGTTCTCAAGGGTCAAAGCGAAGTTGAACAAGTTGCCGTTGCCAACGCTGAAGTTGCTGCCGTTTAGACCAGTGGTCGAAACAAGCTGCTTGGTAACTTCTTCGTCTTCCTTGCCAGCAGCCTTTAGGCCAAGCTCAACAGGTAGACGCTCTAGAAGACCAATGTTGCCGTCGTTAACGATTGACTCCCATGAGAAGCGGATACGCTGACCGGCCTTCTTTAGCTGGATTGACTGCTCAGTAGCAGCGAACCAACCGGCAGTTGGGTACTCGTCGTATTCTGCAACGGTAGGAAGTGAGCCATCGCGGAAGGTGTCTCCAGCGTTGTCTAGACCTGCATCGTCGTAAGCCAAGTTCATGTAAGTCTGAGGACGGAAGTCGTCAAGCACTAGCTTTGAAGCGAACTTGTCCCAAACCTTTGGAGCTGACTGGTAGTTCTCAAGAAGAATCTTGTTGATAGCTGGAGCCAACTGCACAGGAAGGTCAGAGGTAGCAATACCTTCCTGAAGCTTTAGCTTGTCAGCGCGGTCTCCACGAAGAGCACCTTCGAGAAGCTTAGCAGCCTCTAGGTTGCGAGGGGTAATGTTTTCAGTCATGTCTATTCCTTTTCTGACTAGGCTGCGGCCTGAACAAGGCGGACAACTACAAAGTCAGTGCCTGACTTAACAGCGTGACCAATGAACTTGTTGCCTGTTGCGGTCTCGGTAACAGCGCCAGCACCGGTAACGTAAACGTTGGTTCCTGGAGCGATGTCTGCATCTGCAGTGGTGAATTGGAAAGCACCGTTAAGCTTCAGAGTAGCGTAGTACTCGCCATCTTCGCCAACGATTGCATCCTGCTGGGCTACGCCAACGATGGTTCCAACTGCAACCAAGTCACCTGAAACTACAGTGCTTGCAACAGGGAAAACCAGCTCATTGCCGTCTTTGTAAATCTCGTTAAGAGCCATTTACTTTTCCTTTTCTTACTTAACGCCAGTGATGCGAGAAGTAACTGCTTCCCACTCGTCTACTAGGCTTGACTTGTTTGCTTCCTGGACAACACCAGTGGTGTCTTCAGTGGCAGGGGTTTCTACTGCAGCAACTGACTCAGCAATTTCAGCAACATATGCCTTCTCTGCTTCGATAAGTTCTGCTACAGTCTTTTCGTTGGTCTCTGACTTTAGGGCCTCTGCTACACGAGCAATTGCCTTCTGTGGTAGACCGGACTCGTTGAACTGCAGTGCTACATCAATTGGGTTTAGTGCTTCAGCTAGTTCTTCAACAGCCTCTTCACCTTCCACGATTTCAGCAGGCTTTGCAGCCTCAGCCAGAATCGAAACTGACTCGACTACAGGCGTGAGTGCCTCAACGAAGGCAGTCTTGAGCTCAGCAATAGCTGCCTCAAACTCTTCCTTAGTAATGGACATTCCATTTCCTTCCGATACGGATTCTGCAACCGGAGTGGTTTCAGTATCTTTTCTGGTGTAGCTTTCGAGGAGGGTCAAAAACTTTCCTCCTGCGCCAGCTACGGTTACAACATCAACACTCGTCGTAGGGTCTGCGACAAGCGATTCGATGATGGGTCCTTGACGACCCTCTGCCTCACCAAGACTAGCATTACCTAATGCGTGGATTGACAAACCTACATCCCCAGCCATCTCCTTAATAATAGGAGCATAGTGAGAGTAAAATTCAATTTCTGCAACAAGACCGTTCTCTGAGAACACAGCGTCAGAGGTTAGCTTACCAGCAAGCTGGTGAACATCACGCTCTGGGCGGTCAGCAGCTTCGGTTGCAGATGGGTGGTTCATATAAACTTTGGTTCCTTTTTTGAAAACCTGAGGCCCGTACTCGGACAGCATCTCTGCACCGTAGTAACCAGATGAACCCCAACCGGCTTCAATAACTTTAACACTCCACTTATTACCCTTTTTAGTTGGGGTAGCGAGTGAGGCGTTCTCATTCAGTGTTACTGACATATTTCTCCAATAAGTTATTTACTAAACACTATTATACCATAACTTTGTTATGCAGTAGGATTCGCGTCCTGGTCACGAAGGTCATTAGCGTTATCCTGCATTGAACCAACCGCTCCAGTCTGACCCTGACCAGGGAGAGGTGAATCCCCCTGGTCCTCTGAACCATCATTCGTGACATCTTCTGCATCAACACGAGGTGGAGCATCGTGCAGCTTAGCAACATCCAGAACCTCAAGAATTGCCTCGCGGTACTCGTCATCCCACAGTGCACCAGACTCATAGGCCAAAGCAAGAGCCTGCGTCATTCTCTGTGAAGGTTCAGTCTCAATCTTAGGCCAGTTAATCTGCAAAGTGTCCATGTTAGCGCCCAGGAACTTAAATACTCGACGGTAGAACATGGTCCAAACCTGCTGGCGAGCTTCCATCGCCTTCACAGTAGGAACATCCAATGTCTGTGCAGTACCGTAAGCGCCAGAGGTACCTGGGTCAGATAGCAAAGCCACAACCGACACCTCAAGAGCCGAAGCAACCATCGAACCAAGTGGGCGACCATTAGTCAAATCCACAGTAGAGCCAGAACGAGGCATCGAGCTTAGCTCCATACCGTCACCCATGACAGCGGTTGAACCAGCCTGTGTAGGGGTAGCAATAGTAGCAGCTGCAGCAGTAGCGCCAGCCTTGCTCTTAGACTTCAACTGCCATGCGAACATCGACAGAGCCTTCAGCATACGAGAACCGTCTTTTAGGTAGTCGTTATAAGCGTGAGCCCAAGGCAGTGCAGGAAAAGCATCTGGAACACCCCAGATTTGACCAGCACGACGGTTAACGCGAGAAGCAATCATACGCATACTACGGTCAACACGCTGGTTCTGGATGGTTGATGCAAACTTACCACCCAAAGGCTCGTAAGTGTCAGCAGGGTACCAAACGTTCATCGCCACAGCCTTAGGAGTGGTAGAGTTCAACTCCTGCTCATAACGAGTCCAAGAACGACGGTAGTAGCGGATAAGCTCAGGGTCATCCGGGTCAGTAACCACAGCAGTAATCTCATTGAAAGGAATACGTTGCAACTTCTTAGTAGTGATGTGACCCAGGATAAAGAACTGGCCATCAGTGAAGTGGCTACGCTCGTTAATAACCTGAGCCTCAGGCGAGAACAAAACATCCATGTTCTGCTGGTCCATCATAACCTTACGGATACGAGGTGGCTGCTCAGAGAACGAAACACCACGACCAAAAATATAAGAAGTACGCAGACCACAGCCACGCTTTAGCAGCGGGTTAGCCTCAGAGGTCTCGCGGATAATATCGGCAGCACGCTGCAACTGGTCAAGCTGAAAAGCATCAGTAAGCTCCACAGAACCAAGAGCGTTCCAGCCCTTATCCTCGAAAGCAAGCATAGCCTGCGCCATCGCAGCATAAGACTCAGAAAGCACCTCATTCTCGTGCATAAGCGAGTGAATTTGCTCAGAAAAAGTCTCAGAAGTCATAAAAAAGTCCTTAAAGTTGTTTATAGGACTATTCTATCACACCTGTAGCCTAATTTACCAAACCCATTTACCCAAAAAAGGCTCACTATCATCCAACAAAGCCATATCCCAAGTCATAATATCACCAGGCTTCTTATCAGCATAAGGAGAATTAACAATATGGTCCAAATTCGCTGTAGCATACACCAAAGCATCCAAATGGTCAGGAGACTTAACACCCCTAGAACGCATATCGTCCTTAGACTCAATCTGAATAGCACCCTTAGCAGAGAACTTATACTGAATCATCAAAAGCTCATCAAGCAAAATCTTATCCTCAGGGTCAATATCAATCTCCCCAGCCATCATCTGCTCACGAAGCGAATCAAAATTATAAGCACGAGCGTTCATCCAACGAGTGTTATCTGGGCTAGCAGCAGAACCCAACATAGATATAACAGTATACTTGCCATTAGCCAAATTCGCTAAAATATCAATAATCGGACCACCAAGACCCGCACCGTCAACACGAACCTCTTTACAGCCATTATCAATAGCAATCCTATGCACTCGGTTAGCAGTCTCAATAGCCGTAGCCTTAGTCCAGTTATCAACCTTACGCACACGACCACCACGATTCAAGTAAACAACCGAATCATCCTCACCGAAGCGAGCAACGTCCACACCAAGCTTAGGGACAATATTATAATCCTCATCCACAGTAGCATCAATAGCCCTATCAAGCGCAATCTGTGAAAAGAACGTATTGTCAGCTTCATCAGGGAACTCGGCAAGAATCTTGGACTTGTACCGAGCAGAATCAACACCCCAAGAAATCTTCTGACGCTCAACCCACTCAGGCTGGATTAAAAGAGGTAGCAGCTCAGGCTTAACCTCATGCTTCTCATCCGTAAAATTAGGCGTATCAAAAGCCGAAATCTTAATCTTAGTCCAAGTAGGGTCTTCCCTAAAAATCTTATGAAAAGGCGTACCACGCTGGTCAGGGTTACCAATCGCCAAAACACGAGCACCCTCAGTGTTAGTAACCGCTTCAGTAGCAGTATACAAATCCTCAGGAATACCACCAGCCTCATCCAAAATCACCATCACATAACGACGGTGAATACCCTGAAAGGCGCTAACAATATCCTTATCAGCAGGCCTACGACCCCAAGCCATAACCGTACCATCATCAAGCTTCCACTCCTGTGACTGAGTAATATAACCCGGAAGGCTTACACCATGCTCCTTAGCAGCTCGGAAATTATCCTGAATTTCCTTAAACAAAACACGAGCAATCTGAATGTACGTCGGAGCCGAACAAATAACCGCAACATCACGCGGGTCATGAACAGCAACCCACCAAACAGCCAAAATACCCGCAAGACCGCTCTTACCAGCACCGTTACAAGACACAACCGCAGTGTGCGAATTCTGGACTACAGAATGGGCAATCTCACGCTGCTTAGACCACAACTCCTTACCCAAAACCTCCTTAGCCCACAAAGCAGGGTCAGTCAAATACTCAGCCTTCTTAGAGCGACCCCTAAGGTCCGCAATAACCGAATCTAAAACATTATCAATCATTAATCACGCGCCACAACAATAAAAAAAGTAACAAGAATAGCGGTGACCGCAATATAAGGTGCAAGGTCAATCATTACTGCTCTCCTCTTCCATAATCTCAAACTTAGCCCTCTGCAAACCCTCAGCAACCAACTCCTCAAGCTCACCACGAGTAATCTGCGGATAACGCTCCTCAAGCTGGTTCTTAGCAAACTCCAAAGCCGTATCCATAGCCCGCAAAAGAACTCTTTCCTGGAACTGCGTCAACTTAATCAAATTCTCATCCAAAGCCTGCTGCTGACCATCCAAACGCTTACCAATAGTCTCCAAAGTCTTCAACATCAAACGCTGACTATCCAAATCACCACCCTTAGACTGCTCCTGCAAAACATTCTTCAACTCATGCAACTCAGTCAACAACAACTGACGCTGCTCATGCTCAGTCCACACATTACGAGTCTGCAACAACTGCTTAACATGATGCACAGCCTGAGCAGCAGGAATACCCGTCATCCGCTCCATCTCAGAACCCGACTTACCACCAGCAGCAGCCTTAATCAAAATATCATCAAGCAAAGCCACCTGATTAAAAGCCATCACTTACCATCCTTAAACTGAAAACTCAACAAACGCTCCAAAGTAGACACCCGCGTATCCAAATCCCGCACAAGAAGCGCAACCTGGTCCATAAAATCCATAATGTCACCATTAGACGGCCCATCACTATATTGGCCCTCAGTTTCCTCCGGCTGGATTGGGGTAGTATCAGAAATACCTCTAGACATTAAAACTCCTTAAAATAATTCAAATCTTTTAAAAAATATGCGAAAAAAAAATTCGACCTAGACTCACAGACAGAAGTGTTCTTATTCAGACCTCTAAACGATAAGTCTGAATCGCCTCATCAATCAAATCCCAAGCATCATAATCCGGCTCCATCTCAAAATAAACCACATCACAATCACCAGTAGACGGGTCACAAAAAGTAGCCTCCCAAACCTCAACCTGGCTCAAGTCATCCGACGGGGCAGGGTCATGCAAATCAAGAGACATCGTAAAATCACCAATGCCCGACATAGAAACTTTAATATCACTCATAATGCTATCTTACCACATAACATCCCAGTTGTAGCAAAAATAGGGGCGAAAAAAATCGAAATCAAGAGAAAATGGTTACGGTGGTGAGACGGTTATTTCCCAGCTAAATAGCGGGATAAATTGATTTCTTTGGGGGTTTTGATTTGCGCTCGGCTGGGGGTGGGTGTAATGTTATTTATGTAGTCGGAAACGGAAGGGCCTCGGAGGCCACGCCACCCCCGCACCTACTTGACAAATTGAAAATTCAACAGTGGACCTAACCCCCGATAGGGGGCAACCTTAGGCCGGGACTTCCGGCCTAGGGACTTCACCTATCGAAAGAATAAGAAGATGACAACCTGCGATATTTGCGAACGGCATCAGGCAACAGTGGACGGCAAGACAATTGCCGGGCCGTGGGCTTTTATGTGCGTCCCGTGTTTTGCGGACTACGGAACTACCCTGTACACTGTACTAAAGAACAACTAAACGAAAGAGGAAAATAATGTTCAACCTAGATGAACTGTTCGACAACGAGGACAACAACCGAGAGAGCGCCCAGTTTGAGGAGCGCCTAAGCGTGGCTGAGATGGTCCGGAGCGTGTTTGGCGAGGATATCGAGATTGTTTTCGAGCCGTACGACAACGACGGAATGACCACCTACAACAAGGGAGACAAGAACTAATGAGCAAGTTTGGAGTTTGCGAGGCGTGCGATACTGTGCGCCTCGCTGAGGACCTAGGAACTGCGGACGGTATGCTAATCTGTAATTACAACGCCTGCGACACTGCTAGCCCTTGGGCTATCTGCGGAGACTGCGAGGAGGTATTCCCTGCGGACGACATCACTAATGGCGGGGAGGAAGAGCCTTGGGCTTACCGTTGCGAGGCCTGCCACCGTTCACACTGGGAGGACCTGCGAGAGGCCCGAGAGGCCGAGCAGGACTACCGAGCAACAACCTAGCAACAAGGACCTGAGCAAGTCTCTAAAAGGCTCACCTAACCCAACAAACAAGGAGACAACAAAGTGAAAAGACTAACCGCCCTAACCGGCCTAATGCTGGTGATTGACGGGTTCAACAACCTGCCGGACCCAACAGTGTTCACCCCGTTTGAAATCATCATCGGCGCTAACCTAGTTTTGGCGAGCGCCTTAACTTACCTAATCAAGAAATTTATCTAAGGAGCAACCACAATGAGAAACGCAAACTACCGCCAAATTCCGGCCCTGCTAGACAACCGCCAGCCATTCACCGGCAACTCTTCAAGCGCCCGAATTGACGGGCAGGGGAACTACCACGTTTACAGTTATGAGACACTGATTGCCACTTGGCACGCTACCGGCAAGACTTGGCTTGACGTTCGCAAGTATTCAACCACAACCTCCCGGCTCCAGAACATCATCAAGCGAGCCTGGGACCTCTAGGGCCTGCCCTTGGCTCCCGGCTTAAACTCCGGGGGCCTTGGGGTGGAACTAGCCACCAATTACAAAGGAGCATTATGTACACTTTTCAAACTACTTTCACAATCACTTACGATATGTTCGAGGATGTGATTGACACCGGCTTTGAGTTCGGGATTGGCTACTGGGCTAAGTTTGGCCACCACGATAAGGACGCGGAGAGCCTGGTCATCACTTACAACGGCTCAGACTTTGAGGACAATGACCCGCGTTCATCTGGTACCGCGCTAGTGTCCTATGCGGATATTGCTCAGGTTATTGAGAACATTCACAAGGGAGAGACCCGGATAGGGAATTGGCTGGTTGAGCAGTTGAACAGTTGGCTGGCTGGTGAGCCTTCGATGGATTCGGACTTGGCGGACGTTATCTTGCAGTTGGCTTGTTTCAATGAGATTGTTTACGGATAAATTATGCCCTTGATTAGCACACGAAAGTGTGCTAGTCTTGGGGGTGAGTTATCATCCATTCACAAAGGAGAAAATTATGGAGCCACTAACTAGGCTAGAACTAACCGCTTACGAGGCTGAGCGCCTCCACGAGACCGAGAAATCAGTAGCAGCACATTCTATATCAGTTGGGGCATTTGTGACCCGCTACGGGCCGCAGGAGGCCCTTAGCGAGGCCGCTGGGTTATTCTTGGGGTTGCTAGATGGATTAGTAGCAGACACTAACATTCGTTCTGGCGCACTTGGCTACGGTATGCTTATGGCAGATTTCCGCAAAGAAGAGCGTCAGGTTTCGCAGACCTATCAGCTACAAGCTCACTTTCTGTTTGACCTGTACCGCGCGGCAATCGGGGAGCGGGGGTAGTTTTACAACCTGGGCAAGTTGACAAAAGGCCTATTTTATGGTATAGTTTTATTATCAATTCATTACAAAGGAGATTACAATGGCAAAGCACGCAGACAGCAAACGTACCGTTCA
>JACCDU010482454.1_pt1 | contig 51596 bp, 68 predicted proteins | sample 7446081 | NCBI WGS metagenome assembly JACCDU01 (sample SAMN15323447, study PRJNA562643) | freshwater metagenome | isolation source: river surface water | place: USA:Blue River Watershed | collected 2017-08-17 | reverse complement strand
ATCCTGTTGGCAATATTGTAATATATCTATTAGTTCCTTTTGATGCTTCTCCCAGTTCATCTTTAACAACAAATATTTTTCCTTCTCTATCTGCTTTTGGTAAAGTAATAGTAACTGCTCCTGCATAGTTCACTCCAATATAATAATCCTCAGGTCTTACTGTATATGAAGATGATGTTACAGATTTAACTGGAACATCCATATAAGTAAGATTTGATTCACCACCTCCACCTAATGTAGAAAGTTGCTGCTGAATTCTTTCTACAAAAGTTTTATAGTGTTTTTGTAACTGATCAAATGTTACAAAGTTTTGATCTAATGGAGTAAGTGGATCTTTTTGCTGTTTAGTATTTGAGGGTTCTGAAAGAAGACCTAAAGATTTTTCAATTAAATCCTCTTGAACTTCTTCCTTTACTTGAATTGGTTTTTTGGATTTTTTTGGAGCAATTTTAGTTTCTTTTGCTTTAACTTCTTCTGATAATGGCTTTACAAAATCTTCAAAAAAGGAATTTCCGATGATAGAATCTATCTTATCTTTCTTTTCCCTTTTTTCAGATTTTATTGCTTTGAAAAAATCAAGTAGTTCAACATTGATTTCTTCCACTTATCACTCCTCTTCTACTGATGTTCCGAATAATGATTGAGCAATGTATGGAGTTACACTATCAATATTCTCACTAGATTTCGTGAATAAAATTTCTTTTATCTTATCTGAAATTTCTTCTGATGAATTATCAGATAGAATAATATCCATCAATTCCTGACTAGATTCCATAAATGACCTCAAATGTATAATTTATTTATATCTCTGCTGCCTTGGCATTTATCTTCATATCCTTGTCTGCAGATAGTTGAGGTTCCATAGGAACTTGTCCCAGCATTTGCCCATCTGAACCAGGGATCATTGGTTGCCCATCTGGACCAATAGGAGGAGCAAGTTTTGGATCTGGGTACAATCCTTCGTCAATTTCCTTCTTCATCAGTTCATTTTCATCTACGATCTCTTGATCGGTTTGACGAAGTATCTTACGTCTGACATAATCTTGGGAGTAATATGTACCGATATATGGTTGAATTGCTACCATCAAGTTCAATCTTTCGTTCATCAATTCTGTATCTTTCAATTCAGAAAAATGTCCGTCATATAAGTAATCGTATTGAATATGATCACTCATCAACTCCCAATCTTCTGGAGTTACGATATTCTTTAGAATTAATTGTGTCTTAAGGAGATCGTGGAACAGATTGCTAAATCTCTTTCTCAATCTTCCTACAAACTTACCGAACATTAATTCATCACGTAGGATCTCTGAAGATCTACCTAAATTAAATCCACCATCGGAAGCAGTTCTTGATTCTGGAACATTTAATGCTCTGAAGAGTTTTTTCTGGAAATATTGAACGTCTGTGAGTTCTCCTAGGTTTTGACCTCCAGGAAGAGTAGTGATTTCAGTTCCTCTTCCACCTTCTCTACGAGGCAACCAGAAGTCTTCCATCATAGACATAAACTTCTTGTCATCACGCATTTCACCAGTGTTAGCATCATAAACAAGTTTATTTCTATACCTGTTCATAACATCACGAAGATATTGCTCTGCTTTTACCTTAGGAAGATTACCCACATCAATGTAGAAAATTCTACGTTCTGGAGCACGAGATAGTCTATAGATTACAAGAGCATCCTCAATCATTCTAAGTTGATTGAGTGCCTTAATTGCTTTATGGAGATAGGATAGAGTAAGTTGCCTATTTCTATCAACAAGACCAGATGTTACAAAGGTAATCGAATCCTTTGCGATCTTAATACCTCTATTAGTAGAACCTACTTTCTGAATAGTTCCCTGTGGATAGTATATAAAATACTCATCGATTTCTGGTTCTTGGAATGATTTGGGATTGCTTGGATCAATATTATTGAGGTAATTCCCACCCAAATTCATTTGAGATTTATCTTTCTTTTGCTGCCTGATAAATCTTGTTTTAAGTGCATCAATGTATCGTAGATCTTGAATTCCTTCGTGAGGTTTCTGTAGATCAATTACTTTGTGGTATAATAATCTTCCGTCAACGTACCAATTCTTGAATATTTCGTGAGACTTCTTATCGAAGTCTAGTAAATCCTTAATATACTTAAACTCTTCTCTAATAATTTTTTTGAGACCATCACTAGCATTTAGATTACTGAGCTCAATTTCAACGGGGGAATCATTTAGATCACTTACAATTGCTTCATTCACAACGTTCTCAATAGCACTATCACACTCTGGGTGAAGTGCCATCTCACGGTATCTCTTAATTAAATCGTATTCATTTCTGAATACACCTTCAATATCTACATATTGACCATAAAAACCACTAGTCAAATAATAATCTGCCCCGTCCTCATTATTTTTGGGGACGGGGGAGACTGCATTCTTTGGTAATTTATTATCGTCCTCTATCGAGAATCCAAATAATCTTGTCATATTATAAAATTAAATCTTACTACTATTTAGATTACTTGTCCGGAGTTAGTTCCATCATATGCTTCCCACCACTGAACTTGAAGATCTACGGTGAATTCTTCAATTTCATTTTCATTATTGTAAGAAAGCTCAATTTGAGATACATTAGTTGGGAATAATCCACACAGTTTATATGATCTTAAAGATTCAATTTTAGTGCTATTAGTATTTCCTGCTGTAGATAATGCAGAACCTGGACCTCTAGAAAGTTGAGATACTATTGCATTTACTTGATAGTCATTAGGATTAATGGAACCACTTCCATCAGAAACTTTGACAATATAATTCATCCATCTTTCAAAAATATTTCTCCATTTGAAATCAGTATCATTGATAACTGTAATTGACCAAACGTCAAATGTTCTGTCTCCAGCAATTTTTAGAGTTCTTCCTCTAAATGGAACTGGAATTTCTGAGATAGTAGAGGCTGGAAGTCCCGCAGTTTTAATTAACATGTTGTGAGATGCCTCTACAGATCCAATATCTCCTGGAAAATCAAATTTTCCAGAATCAAATGAATCACCAAAACTTACCTCAAATAAGTTACTGCGAGCACCTCCACCAGTTAATTGTTTTTTAAATCTATCAATAGTTCTATCTGAAAATGATGGCATTGTTCTTCTCCTTTAAATTAAACGGTTCCGACGACAGTTTCAAACGAAACACCAGTTCTAGTCGCAACAAATGTCAGACCAATAAAGTTGATAGAACGGGCAGGTTTTACATATATATCTGCAATAAACTCATTTCTGTCAATTACTGCAGGGGTATTGTTAGTTTCGTCACAAACAAGTAAGAAATCAGTAATTCCACGCTTTGCTTGAACGTCTCTCAAATATGGTTCAACGATATTGATGAAGTTTGCTCTCGTTGAGGCATCGTTGAATTCAAACAGTTGATCGTCTGCGGCACCTCTAATTGCTTGTTCGATTGTGATGAATAATCTACGAACGTTAATTCTATCGAATGCTGAAGGATAACCAAGAGCAGTTTTATCTCCGAAGAGAATTGTTCCTGAACCAGGATAAGTGATTACTGGATTTACTCTATTTGAATAGAGTTCATCACGATCATCTTGATCTGGGTTGTAGGAAAGTTTAATAGTGTTCTTGAAGGTTCCTCTAACCTTTCCTGCTGGTGAGTACCAAGGGAACTGATTGATATCAGTTCTTACACAAAGACCAGCAACATCTGCAGAACAAGGAATATAAACATATTGCTTGTTAAATCTGTCATAGATGTATTGATATCCAGAATCAAATACTGCGTATGAAGATGATGATAATGGAGTGAAGAACGAAAGAACATTATTCAGTTTATTAGATTCAATCGCAACATTTACAGTTGCTGATCTGTAGGGAGAAATAAATGCCAGGCAATCCTTTCTATTTTCTGCAAGTGAGATCAGATAATTTGCCTTTGCTTGTTCTGTTTCTACAGAACCTGAAGCACTTCCCTGGAGGAGGAAGTTTAGTTCTACTTCAGTTGGGTTGGAGAGTTTATCTAGGGCATCTGTGATGTCACTTAATGAAGCAGAGAAACCTCCAATGTTTGATTCACCACTGTAATCTTTACCACCTGTTATGGTGAAGGAAACATTTCCGACAGAGTTGAAATGAACCTCATTAGATTCTTGTCCCCATCCATTTACTCCTGTGGAAACTGGAGTAAATCCTGAAGAGAAATTGGAAGCAACTTCAGAAACTCCCCAATAAGCATCAGTTCCCATTACAGAACCTGCATAAACATATCTGGAGTTCAGTGCAAGGTAATCCTTATAGTAAATCTTTTCTGAGGGACTAACTTCAGCATCAGTTGCTTTTGATAAGTTTCTGAAGATTTCTAAAATTTGCTGTGGATTTCCTGCAAAGTTAGATGCTCTTGTGTTATCAATAATGGCAACGTGCATAGCATCGTTGCTTCCTCCCCTAGAGGTTACATATTGATTTGTTCTTGGTTTAGAAGCAATTGACTTCCAGAGAATTGTCTGTCTATCACCATTTGCAATATTTAAAACATACTGCTGATTGTACCAATCAGCAACTGTAGATGGTTGAATTGTTCCAGAGTTAGAAACTCCAGTGACAGTCATTATCTCATTACTTGCTGGGTTGATTAAATAATCCCCAACACTTACATTACCAAGTGAGTTTAATTGTAAACTTGTTGCGGTGCTAGAAATTCCTGCAGAAGCGGTTACGTCTGCTGGTAAAGATGTTAAAATCTTGATGGTAGATCCGTCATTATGATTTGCTGCTACTGTTCCAAATGAACCTCTTGTTACAGTAACTTCAGTACCAGAAAAAGTAGTTACACCAACTATCTCATTATCAATTAATAAGAAGCTGGAAGGAGTAATTCCAGTGCTGCTCTGGACGTATAGTATGCTATTACCAGAAGCAAAAACTTCAGATCCTGCCATATCGACAGTTGTTGTTCCTACTACATTTAATGTAGTCAAAGTTTGCCCTGAACCAACAGACGCAGCAGAATATGTACTTAACCCCGCACGAGTGAGTGTTACAGCAGTAATTCCAACTCCGATTGATCCATTGATATAGATTGGATTTGTAGTTCCGAAGGCATAAGTTCCTCTTTCAGTATATTCCTGATCGGTCTCAACTCCACCAATAACTTTATTTGTTACTTTAACGTAGAATTCGGAGTTTCCAATTCCAGAAACTATACCCTTCAGGTGTCCTCCAGTAATTGCTTGTGTAATTCCAGCACCAACTGTAATTGATGCAGTGCTAATTCCAGAGAAAGTTTGATCGGCAAAATTATCAATTACACATACTTTGATCCCATCGGCCCAATATCCTGGGTTTTTTGAAATCCAATATGAATTGAATGAAATTGCGTTCTGATAATCTTCGAAGTTTTTGATCTTTGTGCTAGTTGAAGCAGCACCAACTGCGGCATTAGAGTTCTTAAGGTTGTCAGAATCTGCTCTAACTACCTTTAGACTTCCACCGTATGAAAGGAAATTTGATGCTGAGTACCAATATTCGTAATGATAATCGTTCTTTGATGGTGATCCAAAGACATTTACTAAATCGTTCTCAGATCTAATTGTTACAACTTCTTCTACGGGACCTCTTTCAAAAGGTGCTGCAATTCCAGCTGCTAAAGGAGAAGTTGCATTAACTGAACCTCTAGTTAAATCTACTTCTCTAATTGTAATACCTGGAGATGATAAGCTTAAAGCCATTTTGACTCCTCTAACTGCTTCATTTTTTATCTAAAAGTATTTATAAATTTCCCCTTTTACCTATATTCCCACATAAACGATCTGTCTCCATACTCATCAACCTTCCACAAATCCCCATCAGCATCTGTAAATTGATTATCATCATCAATTCCAGTCAAGATAAATCCAAACGGTGCCATATCCTGATCTATTTGCTCCTTCTGTTCTTCGTATAATCTCTTCCTAACATCTTGATCGGTAAGTTCTTTGAAATAGTCCTGTGCGACCAACCAGGCATAGATCACTAGGCACATTGCCAAATCATCATTACAACCGTCTTCTGCCTCAAATGAGTTGTGTTTCTGAATGAATGTAGTTAGTTCACTGATGATCTCATAGTCATTGAAGATTAGTTTGTCTTCCTCAATCATAGTCTTGAGGTTCATACAACCGACCTTCTTCACAGTTTTAGACATCTTAAGACCTAATTGAGTTTTCTTTCCAGAAAAACCTTGTCCTACTATTTGGCCTGCTCTACCTCTCATCGAGCACATCAAAACATTTTGATATTCTAGATCATAATTTAAAATAGAAGCTACTTGGTCTCCGACATCATTGACCTCGCAAAGGATAAAAGCACTATTGTACGCTTTAGCAACCTCGTGAATGATGCTTGGGAATAGCATTGGTTTGATTTCATTGTTCCTGTATTTTGCTACTATTTTATGCGGAAACGATGTTATATCAAACACAACGAAGGCAGAATAATCATTACCAACACCTCTGGCAACGTCTACCGTAATTACATAATCTCTAGTTTTTTCCGATTCAAAATATATATCTAATCCCTTATTTCTTTTAATTGGAGAATCATATACCAAACTCTTCAATTTGCTTGGGGCAATCAAAGTATCTACTGATCCTAAAAATTCGCACTCAAACTCAATTTTAAATTGCTGTTCTGATGTGTTCGCAATTGTTTGTGCTTTCCAATTTGAATCTCGTCCAGGAACCTCCGACCAATGAACTTCAGTTGGAACGTACTCATTTTTACCACGTTCAGCATCGTGCCAAAGTCTATAAAAGTGATTCATACCGTGGGGGGTAGAAACAATTATAACTTTGGTAGATTGACCTGAAGAAATTGTAGGATAAACAGACGCAAAGAAATCATCTGCTAAGTGATTTTGAACGAACGCAAATTCGTCCAAGAAAATGATATTATAAGAACCACCTCGAACAGCAGACGCTGATGTTGATGCTGCAAGAATTTTAGAACCATTCTCTAGTTCCATAGAACCCCTGTTCCAGGCAAGAATTCCTTGCTGTAACCACTTTGGAAGGTTCTCGTAGGCAGTCTGTAACCTAGATAACAAATCTCTAGCAGTAGATGCCTTGTTTGCTAGGATAGCAATGTTTACATTGTCATTAAAAAGAGCATAATGAAGTAAGTATGACACAACAGTTGTAGATTTGCCTGTCTGTCTAGGCATCTTACAAATGTTGAATCTATTATTATGGAAATTATTGATTAAATTTTCCTGAAAATTATATGGTTTAAACTGTTGTAATCCGTGGTCTAGGGTAACAATTTTAATATAGTTTTTGGCAAAATATACGGGATCATTCTTACACTTAACAAATTCTAAAATCTGATCTTCGCTAAATTCAATTGGAGTATTTGCCTTTTTTAGTAAAGGGTTTCCAAGATATACATTCTGACTAGACATAATTTATTTTTTTCCACAGTGCCATTTTCTAAGTGCTAGTGCTTTTCTAGTAGGTCTACCTTTTTCATCTTTCATAGGACCAGGCATTCCTCCCATACGAGCACAGAAAGATCTTTTACGTGGTCCACCTTCGGGTTGAGGTGGTTTGAGATCACTTCCAGGATTTTCATCTTCATAAGATCTTCTCCCCTTTTCATTAAGTCCACCCTCAGGATTTTTCCCCTCTTTACGTTGCCAAGCAGCAACTTCAGTCATAAATTGAGAATATGTTTTTCCTTCAGATACATCTTCGTCACTGGAAATATATTCTGCTGCAGTATCAATAAAGTCTGCTGCTCTAGTGATTTTTGATTGTACCCAAGCAGGCAGTTGCTGATCTCCCTTCTTAACTAATTTTCTCAAAATATTAATTGACCTTTCAATTTGATCGAATTCAATTCTAGCCATATATCCTTCTTCATCTTTCTTCTTTCCACTTGCAATCTCTTTATGATCTTCATAAATTGCAGATTCATTTGTTGGATGAATGGAAGCAATGCTATACTTTTTCCACATATTAGGACCCCAAGAGCACTCTGATTCTGTCTCGTGCTTGTTGCATAATAAGCAATATCTTTTTCCAGCAAGAAGTTCTCTATTATTATCTAAAGATTCTTTGACTGAAGATTTCTTTTTTTCCATCTTTTTTAATCTACTGTAATAATCTGGAAGTTCCTCTAAATGCTGTAGAGCAGTTATTTCTGCATTTTTCTTACTAGTAGTATGCTCGAACTCAACTTCAGTTCCAAGTTCAACTTGCTTATTGATATAATCCAATGAAACATTATGCTTCTTGGCAATTTCTTCTGCAGTTTTATATGGTCTGGTTGGACCCTTGGGATCTTTCATAGTAAATACTACTCTTCGATATTATTTAGAAGTCCTTGTTTTATAAGTTTTGATAACTCTGCTGTCGATCCTACGAACAAAGCATTATTTACTGTAGTTGGACTTCCCTTCACTGGAGCATCAAGATCTTTCATTTTCTTTTGAAGATCTAACAATTTGTCACTCACATCTCCAACAGACTTAATTAGTTGTCCAGCAACTTCATATGCTCTAGGATGATCTGAACTTTGTGCTACCTCCAAAATACCATTAATTGCTTCCTGACCCTTTTCTATCAAATTATATAAATTTGCTCTAGTATATTCATAATCTTTTCTTGGATCATCTGGAACTTCTACAGAAGATACCTCAACTGGTTCGACGGGAGCCAAACTAGTTTCGATATTAAGTGATTGTTCTATAGCATTGAATTTATTTTCTTTCATAATTACGCATCAACATCAGTTCCTAGTGAAGTACTAAATTCTTTGAAGTCTCCAAAATTTTCTAATTGACTATTGAAACCAAAATCGTCTCCATATTCAATTAGAGGATCATCGAGTGAGTTAATAACTCCATCATCATTATAATCTTGAAGTGCCTTTGGAGTTACGGTATATCTCATCTCTCTCTTGGCATTCTTTATTGCATCTGTAGCATAATCAACTTGAACTTTCTTAATTAATCCAGTAGAATCATCTGGTATTTGATTGAAGATATAAGTTTTTGCTGTGAAACTTAATGTATAATAAATTAGTCTTCTCTGATTAAAATCTTCTTCATAAGTATCTCTAAAATTAATTCTATTTAATATAACAGGAATATCCTTGACTTCGTTTATTTCAGAGATCAAATTAACACTCAAATTAAATGATGGTTGGAAGAATGGTATAATTTGTTCTATAATCTGAAGGCAATCATCTTGTATTTTTGAAACGATAGTCAATTCAAACCCAATATCATAAGGAACTGGAACGTAAATATTTTTTATTTCCTTTCCATCTACAGAACTAGTTCCTTTGAAAGTTTGAATTGTTGATGATTTTCTTGCAGAGGCATATTCAAGGGAAATCATTTCAAACGACATTCTAGGAAGAGTAGTTGCAACTCTCCTATTCCCATCTGGAGATTGTTCTACTCTAGCTAAAAACTTTTGTATTGGTCCATATGCTAATGGAACTTTAAAAGTTGATAAAGAATTATCATTAGCATCGTTATGCTGTATCTTTATATTATTAAATAAAGTTCCAAAAGCAACTACTGTTTTGTGGATACATTTATTATAAAAATAATCTCCAAGCATTTTAAAATTCCCTTAACTATACTATTTAATAAATTACACGTCTCCAAATGGATTGGATTCACTGAAATCTATGATTTGGTCTGCTTCGTTTTCTATATTTTCATTATCATCATATTTAGTAGAAGATGTTGGGGATTGATAATTAGAAATAATATATGTGGAATTTGATGTTTCTCCTGTAATAATTTCACCAACTACAAAATCTGATCCAATTCCTGATATTTTTAATTCTCTTGTAGTCGGATCCCAATTTTGAACTATTCCAGTTATGTTAGTAATTGAAGATATTACATTCTCACCAAAGATAAAGTTTCCACTAGAAACTGTGGAACCTCCAGAAATTGTAATTGTCGGAGGTTGTGTGTAACCGTAACCAGCATTAATGATTCTTATTGATTCAACTTGTCCCGAACTATTGATTTTAGATTCTGCTATTGCAGTTGTTCCTCCCCCAACTGGAGACGAAAATGTAACTGTAGGTGCTGAAGTATACCCTGAACCTGGATAAGTAATCGTAACTATTCCAATATTACCATAATCGGATATTGTAGGTACTACTTTTATTCCAGTTCCACTTCCCCCAAAGAAAGATATTGATGGCAAGTCAGTTGATGTGTATCCAGATCCAGGATTTGTGATATAAATTTTATCTAAACTTTTCTTTGTTAAGAAACTTCTCTTTTCTGTTACTATTCCAACTGCTTGTGCTTGAATTCCAGTTTCTGGTTCTTCAATTATAATAGTTGGGGATGAAGTATATCCATATCCACCCTCAATAACATCTATTTTTCGAATTCCTCCATTTAAAATGGAAGTATATGCTGTAGCAGTAGATCCTATGCCAGATAAAGTTAATACTGAAGTATATCCAAGATCCTTCAATTTCAAATCTATATCATTAAGACCAGTATCTATTTCATCGTCTTCAATTTCGTAAACTTCACATCTCAATTCATAAACATAGTTCTTTTGAAGTTGATAGAATGGTTTTCTATTTTCAACATACTTAATTTCCATTAAACTATCACTTAATGGAACATAGATTAAGTCTCCTTCATTTGGTCTTAAAGAACTCTTTACATTTTCTATATTCTTCATCAACTCTGATATATAAAGTTCAAATCTTTCTTTGGAAATTATCAGAGACATTTCATCAGTAACTTTAACTCCAAATTTACTCATCAAAACACTATTTGCATCAAATCCTTCATAATTCATAACGTATGCCTCTATTGGAAAGGCATTTTTGAATTTGGAATAAATTACATCTCTGATTACTTTCCCTTCCGAAAAAATTTGTCGGGGCAGATAATAAACATCTACCCCATAAATTTTTAATTGCTCGTTAATTAGATCCTGAACGAGATCTTGCTCGGAGTTGGATCCTTGTAGGAAAAATGAATTTAACATATTATCCGATTAAATCCATAGGAGGTAATTCAAATTCTAGCATCATACGATCTTGGATATCCTGAAGATCCTTCAATGCGTCATCATAAATTTGTCTTCCATTCAACTCAACCCCACCAGGAAGTTTTACTCCTTGGAATTTAATTAGATTTTGTCCCCACTGCCTCTTAATTAATGCTGTGAGATATAACTTAAGGAATGAATCATTCCACACTTTAGTGTAATCATTTGGGTCTAAAATTCTATAACATTCTATCAGTAGATAATCATCTACTTGTAGAGTATCCCAACTTGTATCCAAATATAACCTATCTTGCCTTTTATTAAATCTAATTCTTCTTTCTGGATTGACTATCCAATCAATATCTTCAAGATATCTTTTTGTGACATAATAGTTTAACAGTTCTGTTGAACTAAACCAGTAAATATCGTTTAAGAACAATTGATAATTTACATTAAAAAGGTTTGATGAAATTGTTCTATTGTCAAGTTTAAATACCCTCTCCACTCCGATTATAGTTTCTGGAACTGGAATATAATTACTATTTTCTTCCCAACCAAATGTGCCAATTCCAGAAGTCCCGAATGTAGTAACTATACCAGCAGATGTTTCTCCACCTCTAGCACGACCTCTATCCTTATCTTCTTGAGTTAATTTATACTTGAGAAACATTTTTTCAACACCATCAAAATGCCTCTCCTGGAAATATTGCAGAGCATCATCAACTAAATCATCAAGTTGCTCTTCTGCAATATTAATTTCCAATACAGGAGCACCAAGTTTTCTTAGGCAATAATCGATTAATCCTTGTCTTGATGCAGGTTTTGCCATTATTCAAACACTTTTTAGTTATTTATTCCGTTGGCATTAGATTTAAATTTTGAATCATCTCTTCTAATGCAAAATATAATTTAACATAACACTTGGAGATATTTTTCAATTCATTTATATCATTACAATTTTCAATTTCTCTAGATATTTTTTCATATTCAAATAACTTTGAAATACTAGTTAATTGTACGGAATCACTTTCCATCAATAATCTCCCTAAGTAAATTTTTAATCTCTTCAACTGAAGACTTCAATTCGACTATATCGGATTTGATCTTATTGAATTCACTATCCTTTTTTTGCCTTAGTCTTCTATTTCGATCATAATTGACAGATTCTGTAGAATCTGTATTAATTATTGCATTAGTATCCAAATCTCGGATTAGATTTGGATACCCATCAACTTTAGCATATTTTTTTATCATTTAAGTGCTATCACTCTCAAGTCTTTTAATATTGGTGAATAGGATTGATTTCTTGATGTTCCAACTATTTTGATTGAGAATGAAGTAAATTCTGGCAAGTTATCAATACTATATGTATAATCACGATACTCATCCTTTAAACTTTCGGGAACAAATTCATCAGGTCTTCCATTATTATCTTCAAAATTAATTATATTTCCATTAATATCTAGATTATTATATCCTGGGAACAATCTCCAAATTTGATCGTTATCTGGTGACTTATCATCAAAAATCTTATAAAGAATTCTAATATCAGAATCAACATTTCTATAGGCAGAGTGGAGAACTTTCAATGATGTAGCAGACTCTGTGAGATTAATTCTCTTGGAAATGTAAATAAATGCATTTGGATCATTTACATTTGAATTGATTCTAGAATCAATTTTATAATCTGCAACCCCTTTATTAATTCTATAATTTTCAGCAAATGCCGAAGCAGAATCTAGATTAATAATTGGGGATAGATATGTGTTTGAAGTATCTAAATTCAATTGAACAGTGAAAGATTTTCTATCAGTAAATTGTGATGATGGTAGATATTCCAATTCATTTACTCTAGAGCAAACCATTCTAGGTGTTTTGAATTCATTCACTCCAGTGATAGAAACTGCATCAAATCCTTGATCGGCAAATGAAACTTCTGTTCCAGTCACACTGGTCGAAGATACTGTTCTTACTGAAGAGGATACTGATGTTGCCTCATACTTGGTGACAAAATCTTCTGAAAACTCAAGCATACTGAATTGGATATTCTTTGTGGCATAAGCATTGCTTCCTCCGCCAAATTTAGTAGATTCGAAAACTGGTCCAGAATCTGAAATTTGAACGTAGTAACTATCAATAGTTGGATCAATAATACCATTAAACGTAGTATTGATTTCTCTTAAATCAATTCCATTAAACTCATACTTATAGACTTTTGAATTTAAAGGATGATTTGCTGCTACTGTTCCTAATAGTCCTCTAGTAATGTTAATTAATTGTCCTCCTGTTGCTTCTTCATAAGAAATAATCTCATCATTGATTTTGATATATCCTGGGTTAGCTGCTTCAACTGGGATATCACCAAAAACATCAAATCCAGAAATTGAAGAGAGTTCAATTGGACCACTTGAGTTTTTATCAAGTTGAGAGGTCAATTTCACTGGCAATCCATCGGGATCAATGCCAGAAATAGTTACTTTATTATTTTCGGAATACATTCCGTGGTTTGGATGATAAACCAAGATATGACGACCATCATTATATGGAGAATCTGCAGATGATGACAATGCTGCAAGTGGATTTGTGGGAAGTTTATTTTGTAATGATTTTGCGGATAATACTGCATTTGTGAGGAATGCAGTTCCACCAGTGTTAGAGAATTCTGCACGGTTTAATGTAAATTTCAAATCTTCCTCTTGAGTTGGAGTCCAAGTAGAACCATTTTGAGATTTAAATATTGAACCGAGAGAAGGTTGCTTACCAATAATAATTTTTTGTATCTCTGGTAATGAGGCAGTTGAAATTTCAACCTGTCCTACTCTAGATACCCAAACATTATAGGAATCGCAATCTGAGATGAGAACAACTGCATATTCTCTTCCACCCTCTAATCTAGTCAAATTATCAAACTTGAAGTTAGTGGCAACAGATCCATCAGCACTTATACCAATCTCACTTGGGTTCAACACTTTCGAAAGAGATCCAACAATTTTATCTGGACCTCCTGGAATTCCTGAAGATACTTCTCTAATTTGAAGTTCGACTGGAATTGTATCATCCTTGGAACCAAAGAAGATATCAACAGATGTTACAAATACTCCTTGCTCCTCTGGTACATTGAATGTTTGTGCTAGAGGATCTGCGTAGGTTATTCTAGTTGTAGTAATTCTTTCTCCCTCAGATATAAAGTTTGCTTCTGCAGCACTTGAACCTTGAGAAGAAACCACTTTTGCGGTTGTGTTTCCAGTTTCAAAAGTAACATCACTTTCTTCTGGATTTGGTATGAAGAATGCTCCAATTAATGCTCCGTTGTCATCACTTACCAATTCCACAGAAGAAACAGTTGCTAATGCACCAGAGGATTGTCCTACCAAACTCATTCCTTCTGTGATATTTCCAAAGAATTGTGAAGCACTAATATCACTTAATGAATCCACATCAACATTTAATATTGTTGATTCTGGACCATATAATTCTGGAATTGATGTATTTGGACTATATGGGTTTACATTATAAATTGATGATGGATTATTATACGTACCAGACTTATGATTTGGAGTACATAATCTAAAACTAGCAGTATTTCCATTCGAATCTGAACCACTTACAGTTTCACCAACTTCAAAACTTCCAGTTACACCTGATACTTGAACCAGTTTGGGGAAAGCATAAGTAGATTCTAAACTGTTGTTAGATAAGTTTCTGGAATCAAATAAGAACTCAAACTTATTAATTGGTTTTATTCTGGTGGCAACAAATCCAATATTTCTAGATCTAATATATCTAATATTTGATCTTTCTGTTCTTGTTCTTTCTGCAGTAAATGCTTGCCAAAAAGATCCTTGTACTGGAGATCTATCATCAACATCAACTCTAACCTCCCATCTATCACTATCTGGGAGTAACTCCATTCTACCAGACCAAGTTACGATATTAAATGGATTTATATTGACTAATTTGCTAGCAAATGGTTGCTTTTGATATTCTTTTTCGGAATATTTTAAGGTTAAACTATTGCCAGTAACTTGTAAATTTGTTGCTGAGGTTTGCACTAAATCAATTTCTGTTCTAACAGTTTCTGCCTTTAAAGAATCGTTAGAAATTTCTGCTCTAAAGATGCTATTATTTTGATCTGCTCCATCGTAAGATTTGAAGTTATCAACGAAAAATCCGCACTTAAATCTATTAAATCCATCAGCATCTTCAATTAAAAGATTTTGAGTTGCTACTTCTAGAAGTGATAGTGAAGTATAATACTCCAGATTTTCTATTCTAGTTTCAAGATCTCTAATATCAGACATAGTGTAACGTTTGTGATCCACTAATTCAATTTCAATGTCCTTATTGACATTAAAGACATATGCAGATGATCTAATTGTAGCTACATCTAGAACTTCTTTAGATACTTTTGGAACTATTGGAAACTCACTAGGTTCTCCTAGTACGATGTTAAAGTTTCCATCTTTATCTAAAGTCAGTTTATCACTTCTTGGGAGATAGAATTTATAATCAAAAACTACAGACTCATTAGATTTTAAAATATTTGCCGAATTATTTGATGCTGAAGTGAATTTTCTGGAAATATAATCAAATGGACTACGTGAACTTGATGTATAATCAGCAACTCTAGGACGAGTATCAATAGTGTCAGTGTTTCTTACTCCCTTAAATACTGGAATTTTATCCCCATACAGTTCTGATGGATAACTATTTACTGAGATAATATCTCCGGAATCAGTTGTCTTAAACTTGAAGTAATCAAATATAATAGTTAATTTTTTAGAAGGTTCTCTAGAAGAAGCCTTTCTAATTAATCTTCCAATGTCATAGAAATGTTTTCTCTGACCGTTATCAACTATAAACTCTGATAATATGTTATCACAACCAAATGTAATATTAGTAACTGTTGCTTGAGTTTCAGACTCCTCAAAGGTAACTATTTCATTGAAATTGAATGTATTTTTGGACTTGTATATAAATGATACTCTAGAACTTGATGGAGTTGCTACACAAATTGCAACAGCACCAGAAGTCTGACCTACAATCTTTTCACCTATAATTAAACTGTTAGTGTTTAACCCAGAAATTGTTAATTCTGGAAGTTGAGGATCATCTGAATTTGTGGATTGAAATACTCCGTGAACTTCGAAGATATCAGGATAATTTAAACTAATTTCTTCATCTTCTACACGTCTTCCATATACTCTAGAGTAAGTCAATCCATTTGATGCTGGATTGTATTTAGATCTAGTTATTGATACTGATTGGCATCTATCCAACTTTTTAAATTTGGATGAAATATCTGATTTAATTTGAGTAACGATGACATTGGCAGTTCCATCTGGAGATAACCCATCAAATGATGCTTCCTTTCCTCCTGCAGTAATCTCAAAATCATCACCCGACAATGAAACATTAGTTCCATCATTTAATACGACGCAATATCTTTCCTCATCAAAATCAGCATATACAAAGTTTGTATTCTCTAATGTTGGGAGGTCTAATGTTCCTGAAGATATTGTTAGTCCTGTATAATACTTTTTAACAAAAATGCTAGAGTTTAAGAAACTTACTTCAGAAACATTTGGATTTTCTAATGGAGCATAGAATTCAGAATCATTATAATTCTTAATTCTAGGTCTAACCAATTTAATTTTATTTAAAGTGCCAGTAGATCCTAAACTATTGGAACATACATTAGAAACTGATGCAACTAGGGTATTATCTATTGTTATAGAAGTTCCTCCTGCACCAACAGTAGAAATCCCTGAATATGTTGGTAAAGTTGAACTTGGTATCGTATATGAAATAATATCGCTTACTTTAAATCCGGAAGCAAATGAAGAACCATCTTGACTGGTAATTGTTGCTTGATTGCCATCAACTGTAATATTGAAGGGTCCATCTATGGGTTTCTTTTTTGATAAGACAGAATCTGCTGTGAATGTTGTTCCATCTTCAGAAGATACTGATTTAATGTCCTTAATTGAATAATCTACTACCGTATCAATGGTAGTTATTGTATTAATGCCACATACAACTAATGGTTCATTTATTATAAAAGTTCCAGAAACTTGATAAAGAGTAATGTCTTGCCCTGAGTTTGATTTAACGTATCCAGATGCGTTACTATATTGACCTTGTATATAATCTCCATTAGTAAGACCACTAATTGTGGCACTTGTGTTTATTTCGGTATATGTTTGGATATCAAACAGGTATAGATTTGCCTCACTAGACTCATCTGCAAAACTATTATTATCATACTCATAATCATATACTCTCGCAATTCCGATTTGATTATCTGCTACTACTTCATGATTATCATCCAACCTTACCTTATGAAGTAATACAGAAGAATCAGTGGTAATTCCAATTTTTGGAATTCCTTCTATATTATTAACTTTTAATATATTTCCTGTTCTGAAATTTGAAGAAGATGAATCTACAGTCTTTGTAGTTCTTGGTTTTGGATAGTCAATTAAAGTTGTAGTTGTAGGAACTTCATATCCCTTCACATATGCTTTACCTGGGGATACTTTAATGACTGCTAAATCATCAGATGGTACTAAACCACCTGATGTCTTTTCATCACTGGTATATTGACCTTTGTTCCCAAAATCATCATTCAGGGATTCACGAGCAGTAACTTTATATGGTCTGACGTAGTAGTTTCCAGATTCATCGTAAGTTCTTCTTGCCAAAACATCAGTTATAAAGGCATATGGATCATTTTGATCTATCTTTCTTACGATTCCGTTTTCAACTCTAAACAGTTCAATGAAATCATCATCATTATAATCTTCTATATCCTTCTTAATTAATGTTGCACTAATTTTAAGTCTGTCTGCTCCTGGAGCAGCATAGTTCGAAAATCCTCTGGCATTATCAACCAAATCGGTATCTTCATTAGAATCTATGATAGATTCTGTTATCTGCAATCCAACTCTATATGAAGGGGTATTTGTATAAGGATCTAATATAACAGTATTTTTTTCTATATCAACAAAATAACCTCTTATGAAATAAATTCCATCTTCGATTTTTGCAGAAGATCCAACAGAAGAAGCAGTTCTATCAACTGGAGATAAAACTCTGAATACTGCAGAATCTTGTGCGAATAATGTAGTTCCTGCGGTAACGTCTTGCTCTGAAACTAACTCTTCCCCATCTTCAAAAACTTCAGCATCAAAATCTTGGGATGAAGACTTCAAATACTTAACATAAAGTGCTGTGGTTTTTCTAGTTGAATCTGCACTATCTTTAGATAATACATATTCTACTTTAGCAGTAACTCCTGTATTTCTTCCTCTTATTTTCTTCCCAACAAAATTTTCAAAATATGTCTCTACTAAAACACCTTTGTAAGTAGATTCAATTTCAATACAACTAAAATTGCCATCATAAGCAAAGTTTCCTGGGATAACAATTCCACCATTAGAGAAGAACTTACTACCAAATTTTTCAATTTGACTTTGTAAAATTGACTGTAAATTATTTAATTCTCTAGTCTGAACTGTTACACCAGGCTTGAAAAGAACTTTATAGTAGTTTTTGTCCTCACTAAAATCATCATAGTAAGGACTTACATTTAAGTTAGTGCTTTGTGGCATTTTTAGAACTCTATAATAATTTTAATGTCTTCTCTTTGATTTGATGCTCTAGTGATAGTAGATCTATTATCTACGTATAGAATATCACCACTCTTTGTATTTATATCTGGATTTGATAGTCCGTTTGTATAAGTTTGCCCTAAATATTCACCTGAATATTCAGAACCATCAATATCAGCAACAGAGTAAGTATTTGAATCTATTGTCACTGATGATGTATTAAATGCAGAATATGTGTATGATGATGAGGTGGTAATACCAGAAAAGTCTGGATTTGATACATATGGATCAAAAGATTTCACAACATAATCATTAGAAGAATAAGTATCTACATAAAGTTCTCTAGATTGAATATACTTAACAAATGTTGCAGATCCTATTTCTTCGGAAGTTACAATGTATCCCTTTGCTCCAGTGGAAGATTGAGTAATTAGATCATCTGGAGTAATACTTAATTCAGTATCATTCAATGCTATTCCATAAACTCCTGATCCAGTGGATCCACTAAAATATGACCCAGAACCATTACTTAAAACATCTTTTATAATTCCAACTCTAGCAAATTCATTTCCCACAATAAAGTCTGGATTTGTTATGGAGTTTTCAATTCTGCTATACACCAAGCATCTAAATGCCCCAAGATCTTTGTAAATATCTGCTCCATAACCACCTGGTGGAGGAATGATTACATTGAAAATACTTTTTTCAATAGATGTGTCTCTAGGGACTACTGAATCCAAATCTAATGTGGCATAAGTGTATCCAGAACCGGGATTGACTACTTCTACGGTCTCTGGGTATCCTTCGGCATTAAATGTAACTAAAGCAGTGCCTCCAGTTCCATCACCCAGTATAGGGCACACTACACCCAACTCTGGATCAGTTCCAATTAAATATTGAGTTGATCTTTCGATTAAAATGGTTCTAATTGCACCTGGTATTGCACTAGATCTCACTTCTGATATTAATGTATTATTGCTTGTTTTCCAATTATTTGGAACTGGTATATAATCTGTAGAATCAAACTTCAAATAATCTGCTGGACTAATGCTATACATAAATTTCCACACATAGCCATCACCTCTGTCTACGTACTCATTGGTATCTGTATGTGTTGGCTCAATTGTAGATGGAACTCCCTTTAAGTTTCCTGGATTAGTTCCATTATTCAAGCACATATAAACATTAAATTCACTATTCATTACATAGTACTGACTATCATAAAGTCTAGGGAATTGTGAATTGCCGGATAAATTATAAACACTATAATCGTGCCTATACATATCATATCTGGTCCCAGAAGTCCAAACAATTTTGGGGATTGCTCTAATTACATCAGATGATGTAATTTTCTTCACTCCAAGAATGGATTCTTTATATGAATTATGATAATTGAAATTATCTATTGGACTTTGTGTATTTGTATTCCAAGAATTCCAATATTCATCAGGATTTGGATAACCAATAAAAACATAATAATTTCCTTGTGAAGGATTATCCTCAACATTCTTAATTGAATCTACAAAATTGGTACAATTTTGTATTTTTAAATTATCAGTTATAATTGCTGGCATTTTTGTGGTGTTTTTACCTTATTTATTCTTGTTTTCTCCAAACAGTTATTGTAGATGTCGTTACTCCAGTATTAGTAGCAGAAGTTGAGATTCCTATAACTCCACTGGAAATTGAAATGACCTGATATGAATCTGTATATTCAGATTCTATATAATCTCCAGTTTGAATTCCAACTGTGTTAATTCCTACAGTAGAAGCATATGCTGTTGCAAATGTTCCAGTAACCGCAGTAACAGATGTGAATGCAATTCCAGTAGAACTTAAATAATCTCTTGCCTTGCTTACAATTTCTCCTCCAATAATTAAATCTGTTGATTGTGGAGTTAGATCAACTGGACGATACGTAATTGAGTTATATGAAAGACCGACTTTATTGTAGATTTCTGTTTTCAAACGGTCGGAACTCAATATTCTCTTAACTGTTCTACTAAACTGTGTTCTTGGATTCAATTCTATATTTTTCTTTACAACAACTCTATCACCAACTTTGATTCTGGGATCTATATCGTTATAAATGGTATCTCCTTCACTTCCAGTGTAGAAATATACTTTTAGAGTGCTTCCTGATGGGGGTGCCTCATCAAATATAAGTTGAGTACCTCCATTAAAGAAATAAGATTCGTCTGGTATTTGTAGAACATCATTTACAAATACTAGAAGTGTTTGTGATATTTCTATTGGAGATCCTGGAAGTGCTTCTATACTGACTAATTGACCATTTTCCATTAAATTGAATGTCCTTCTAACACCATTTACATAACTAGAAAGATCATCTAATTTTCTCAAGTTACCTAGATTCCAAGCAGAGAACTTATCTCTCTCAACATATAGAACAATTACTTTAAGTTCATCTCCTGAAATTTGAGTTGATTTTCCAACAACATTCGGAATCGACAAAGTTTCACCAACTGTATATCCATATCCAGGATTGGTAATTTTGAACTCCTCTATATTTCCAGAATCTGAAACATTAAATGACACTCTGGCACCAATTCCATTAGTGGAACCAGTCAACTCTAGGTTTTCATATTCAAATGGAGGTTCTATTACAATTGCTGGTGTCCCAGTTCCAATTGGATATTCACAATTTTCTAAAATATTAATCGAAACAATATAACCATCTTGGATGATTCCAGTTCCATATCCAACTATTCTCTCTCCATTTTGCTCAAATATTACTGAAACTGCATAACCAACCTCATTTCTATATCCAGAACCAGAATATGCTATTCCAATATTATCATTACTAATGATATAATTTCCGTCTTCTTCTATTTTGGAGGTTTCTACTAGTTTTGCTTCTCTTAATGGTTGATAGTTATACCCACCACTCAATCCATAACCAGCAATAATTCCACCACGAGGAAATCCTTTAACATTAACATCATAATCTTTAGTAGTATAAAAGTCTGTTCCTATTCCTATGAAGTTAATATTTGTTTGAGTGCCCCCAACTTCTTCATAGACAAAGGACTCCTCAAATTCTGGATATTGGAATATATTGTTAATTAACACAATTCCATTATCTGATGCAATTCCTACAGTAGAAATGCCAGATGTCTTTAATTCAAATGAGGTGCTAATTCCATTAAATCCTTGAGATATATCATCAAATACTGCGTTGCCATCATAATCAGACCTTAAAAATGCTCTTCCTGTAAAAGAGGAATTTCCAAGTAAATCAATAAGAGTGATGACAACATCTCCTATTGGTTTAAGTTTATCATACTGACCTTTATCAATATCAAATTCAACTTTTACATTTGAGATAGCATCTTGATAGGTATCCGCAAAACTGAAATTATTCTCATAATTCTTGATTGCAAAATATATTCTCCCAGAATCTAATCCCTTCGGTGGATTTTGTGTAGTGATCCCAACTAAAGATCCAGTTTTAATATTTGTATTGAAAATATTAAATGAGAAACTAGATTCTATGAAATCATTTGGGGTTAGTGTGTAATTAAATTTTCTCCCTTCAAATGGTGCGTCTGTAAAATAAATTCGATCTTCTACGATATTATATTGACCTGACATCACACTCACATAATCAAGTGAAGCATCCCATTCTATCTCTGGGGTTCCCAATATTGCTTCTCCACGAAATAGTACAACTGTTCCAATACCAGTATTACTTTCTCCATATTTAACTGATATAACCTTTGCATATTCATCATTAACTTTTAATATTGTGCCTGGAGTTATTCCTTCCAGTGATGCCAATTCTAAAGTTGTATTATCAACAATATCTAAAATTGCTACAGTGGAAGCAACTGATATTGGAGATTGAATAATATTGTCAATAGATATCAAACATTTTGTGTTCTGCTTCTCACATTCAAATGCGTGTGGGTTTCCAGTTCCTACACCTACTATATCAATATAGTCATTCTGAACTGCCAATTCTTCAGTAAATGCCAATCTAATTTTTCCAGAATCCACTACAATTGGATACACCTCATCTGGCAAAAATGAGGTGCTTAATGTATTTCCTGGACTAGATGGTGATATTCTTATTCTATATCCAAGTGCAGGTGGAATGTAAGTTAATTTTTCCCCAGTAACAAAGAAGTGATCTTTAATTGATATAATGTCATTGCCAGAATCTACGACTTCAGAATCTTCTCCATCAAATTCTTTATAAAAAATAGGTTCATTTTTGTGTTTTAATGTAAATGAATTGGTTCCAAAAACTGAAGGAACGTAAATTGAACTTGAAGAATTGTCTGACATTTTTATTATAATAGTGGATTAGTTGCTCTTTCAATATTTTTCTCATAAAACTTGATGTCATAATCTGCCAAATCACTTGGATAATATGCTAACGTATATGTTCCCTGATTTGGATCAAAGATAGTAGAAAATTCTAGATCATCAAAATTTCCAATAATTCCATAATTTACATTATTTAAGTACTTTTCAATCTCAGTAACTATATCGTAATGAACCGAGTTTATTTGAATAATATTTCTAGTTACAGTGGCACCTATTGTCTTTTCAACTTCAATTACATATTTAGATGCTGCATAATCTTTTGTTATAGTTGTAATGCCAACTGGATCTAATGTAGAAGCAGTAAACTGAACTCTATCACTATTTAATCTTCCATAAGAAAGTGTTTGTTCTTTTGGATTAGTTGAAGTTTCAACTAAAAGATTGGCATTGATGTATAGTTTTACTGCTGTATTGGGAATTCCAGTATATGTAATCTCAATATTGCTAGAAGAACCAGTTTTAATTCCAACTTCTCCCAAGTTTCTAATTTCGTTCTCGGCATATACAGATTGTATTACTGAAGTTCCATTATACAAGAAAGTAAATTCAATAAACTCTTCTATGCTGTTAGGACCTGTAGAAATCCCCACATAAATGTTTCCAGATTTGCATTCTGATATGTCGCAGAGATTAATTGTCCTTTCAGATGGAGTTACTTGTGAGGATAAAGAAGTTGTTATTGCAACGTTGCTAGTATTTCCATAATCATTAATGACTATTCCATTGTCTAATGGGACAAGTTCTTTAATAGTTTTTGCACTTAAGATGTTGAATATGTTGTATGGAATAAGTTCCAATACAATTTCTGATTTATTATTAAGGGTAGTTCTTATTCTAGCATTGAAGGCACCTAATTCTATATCTTCAAAATATGAGTATGCAACGAAATTAACATCGGAATTATTTCTAGCCAAATATATTTCAGAAAGTGATGGCAACTCAAAGTCAGTATAGAATGATTTTGTAGACTCTAAAAATACGAGATATTTTGCAATAAGAGAACCATCTCCATAAGTAGGAGTTGTATCAATTATTATTGATACAAATGATTCGTCAGTATTAAAGTTATTTGAAATATCATCTATGGAGAGAACTCTATTATTAAGACATAATAGATAATCAGATAACTTCAGACTTCTAAACTTAAGAATTTCTGAATATAAATTTTGATGATCGTCAACATCTTCTAATACCAAATCAATATCATTAATAGTATTGATATTTACATATGAAGTTAATGAAATGTTTATATCAGAAACATCATTTGTACTTATTTGATATGGATTGGAATCTTTAGATTCCACTTGAAGATCGCCAAATTTCTTTAGACCTGCAACGTGAGTAAGGTCTGAAACTGGAGATTCCCACTTTGATATCTCTTGTTTGCTCTTCAATGAATATGAGAAGTTTTGATAATAATCATTATCTGGTAATTTTTGTGTTATTTCCGATAGATTTCCTCTTTGTGTAATCCATCCAATTGCCTTTGATTTACTGCTAGAAACATCAAAATCTGCAATAACACTGTCAATCTTTATAACGGTTCCTTTAGATTTACTATTTGAACCTTCTAAAACTTCTCCAATTGATATATTGGAAGAATCATAAACTTTTATTGTTGATTTGCTGGTAGTATCAACTTTATTGTTAATTAATTTTGTTTTATCAACTATTTCATTTGCATAAAATTCACTTTCTGATATTGTCAACTCACAAGTTGGAATATCTTTCGCATTGATTACATATGCAAGATCGTAAGATACTGGTGTCCCTGGACTATTTGGAAGTTCATATCTAATAATAGATTGATCTGGACTGGAATAATTTGTGACTATTCCGACCACAGTGAATGTCTCATACTCGTATTTTGACGAATCAAATCCATAACCCAACGAAACAATTCCTTCAACAAAAATTTCATCACCAACTTCAAAAGGAATTGGACTGGATGTAGTGAACCCAGAAATTGGAGTTTCTACAGTCAGTGATACTAGATGATTTTCACCAGATAAGGTAGAAGTAGCATCTAATATCTTCAATCCATTTGAGTTATCAGTAAATATTGCCTTATTTCCATTTTTTGGAAGTCCTGAACCTTGATTATAAAGTACAATATTACTTACTGATCCACCAGATAATTCACAATAAGCACCAACTTGATCGTAGATTGTATTAGTATCTTCATTGTAAATTTTTATTGTTGGTGGAGATAAGTAATTTGAACCTCCATAAGTTAGGTTTATATTAGATACTTTATAGTGATTTTTTAAATATACTAATGAATATAAGTTTGATGATGGTTTTAAAGTTTTATCGGAGGGGCATATAAAATTAGAAATACTCTCAATCTTATTAATTTTTCCTATACTGTTAGTAATTGGAATTAAGATTGCATTTTTTCCAGTAGATTCTATTTCAGAGATCGTTGGAATTTTTTTATAATTTACTCCTTTTGAAGTAATTCTAACATCTTTTATTGAACCAGTTGCGTTAGACTTTAATACTGAATAAGTTGCCGAAAAATCACCACTTAAGTATTCAGAAACTTCAGGTTCTACTGGTAAGTTAATTGTGTACGTTCTATTTGTTTTATCAACAATAGTTGATATTGAGGAGTATTTACTTGGAATTATTTGGATACTGTTTCCATTTCTCACAGAAAGATCTTGATACAGATCATTGGTAGTTTCTAGGTTATAATATAGTTTTGATGGTGTATTATCTGATATAGTAAGAGTTAGTTTATCAGAGGTCTTTATAACTTCAAGACCAGTATCACTATTTCCAAGATATTCATTTTCAAAATTTTCATCAAGATATAATTTGAATTCTGAAGAACCTAGTCCAGATGTATCAAATTCCAAAGTTTGATTTCGATATGCAACTAATTCTGGATTATTTTGAGAATTTATACGTAATTTTGCAGTTGATGAATTTCTGGTAACAGTATACAGAATGGTTTCTTTTGATGTTAAGTCAATATTCACTATATCCCCAACAAGTAAATTATGAAGTGAATTAGTATAAACTGTAGTTTGGTTGAATAGAACATCACCTGTAACCACAGATCTGTTAGTAACTAACTTATGTTGCTTACCAGTTCCTGCAAATACAAATAATAATAAATCATCTGTAGAATTAATCTTTGTCTTATCATCAACAAAACCAATCAAATCATTCCCCAAGTCAACAATATACAAAGGAGAAATTTGGTCGAGTAGTCTTGTGCTAGGTGAATCATCAATTCTAATGAAATCGGAGTCAGGATCTCTAGTATAAGTTACCTCTTCTCCGTGTTTGAATTTATGATTTGGCATCCAAATGGCACCATTTCTAACAAATCTAGTTTCGGACTTTCCATCTATTAGAGGAGTTTTTGTAATAGTATTTCCACCTGCTGGTTCAAGGTCAGTACCAATTGAAATTAGTTCTGAATCAAAGTAATAAGTCTCATTCTTTGTGGCAATATTTAAATCCTTACTTTCTTTAAATTGGAACTTATTCTGAAGTAAAGTAACCTCTGTTTGAGCAGATGCAGAGAGGGAATCATTTCCCCTAGATACAACTAAAGAATTATTAATATAATCAAATCCAATTACAGTAAGAGTTTCTGTTCCAATTTTAATTTGAGAATCTATATCAAAGATAGAAATTGAATCAGTAACTTTAATTTCAGTTACTGCACCAGTTCCAGCAGAAAGATTTGAACTTAATTTTGTTGTAAATTCAGTAAATGTTATCTTCTTATTTCCCTCTAAAGTAGAATAGAGAGAATTTGAAATTCCATCTATATTAACATAGAATTCATCTTGAAGATCTATAGGAGAATTGCAAATTACAGTCACAGTGTCCCCGTTCTGGATAAAGGTCGCATCAGAAGATGTTATTGTTTCTGATGATACACTGCTTATTCCTACTCCCTTCAACTCCGAAACTTCTGCACTTGCACCAAATCCTTCAGTTCCTTCATTATTGAAGACAATTTTATCTCCGATAGAATATCCTCTTCCACCAGCAATAATCTCAATATCGTCAACAGTTCCTTCTGATACATCTATAACAGAAATATCTTCACTGTAAATATTTGGATAGAAGTCGAAATAATCATAGTAATTATCTTTATCCTCAACATAATATGGGAAAGTATGTTTGAAGATGCCCAAATCTCCTATATTGAGGTCTTGAGTGTGTTGTGGGTCAAAGTTATCAATAACAGGTGAGTATCTATAGTTTGGACCAATAAAATAGGGGAATGTTGAGGTTGCAAAATATGCATATACCCCATTTGGATATTCTGGGGTTACACAATATCTTCCATTAAATTCGTCAAGTGTTCCCCTCCCTCCTCTATAAACATAGTCTTCGGCACAATCTAAAGTGCTTGAATTTGAGATTGATGGAGAAATCTTAACTTTTCTATAACTACTAGTCATTCTGATAATATTTCCAGTACCATCCACATTTTCATATGCGTATGGACCATAGATAGGACATCCATCATAAGCCCAACCAATAATTTTTGAATGAGCATCACTTGTAATTCCGAATTCTGTAGTAAGAGTTGGAGTTAAGTAATATACTCCTATAGTATTTCTATTTGCATTTTGCTTTTGACCTACTAAAAGTCCTCTATTTAAAATAGAACTTGAATATTTTGAAACTTCATTTAGATTTAATTGAGTTATATTTGCCTTCAATGATGCTCCAGACCCATCTGACTTAATTAAAAGTCTTGTATATTGATCGTATCCAATTCCATTACTTAAAATCTTAACGTCTGTAATTTCACCGTTTGTTATAATGGGTTGCAATTCTGCTCCAGTTCCAGATCCAATAACTTGAATGCTGATATTATTGAAGTAGTTTTCACCTGGATTTTGAATTAAGACCTTCACAATCTTTCCATTGATTATGATTGGTTTTATTGAGGCATATCTTCCCTTTTTAACTTGAATTCTTGGTGGTTTCTCAAAATTTAATATAGTGCTGCTATATGTCTTCGAATTGCAGACATTAACATTCTCTATGGATCCAGTGACAATTGGTAAAAGATCTGCTGAATAACCTATTTCAGAAACTCCAACTTTAGTAATTCTACCTTCAACCTCTGCTCTAATGGGAGAATATGAGAAATAATGTACGCTAGATGTATTTGATGAACTGATATTTACTGGAGATGATAAATCTTTAGTTGAAGATAACTTAAATTTATTATCATCAATCTTAATCACATAATAGTAACTTGCAGTACTTAATATTGAAGTTCCAGTATATGAATATTCAACTTCGTCACCATCTAAAAATCCGTGATTTTCAAACTCAAGTATATCATCATAATGATTGACATTTTCTTTGATTAGTGGAAGTTTTTTGTATTTGAATTCAGTCTCCAAATCTATTACATTTACCGAATCAATAACACTAACAGTCTTCACTGAAGTAAATCTATGAAGACCCTTACCTCCAGAACCGATATTAATTGTCCCAATTCCAGCAAATGCATCTAACTTATTTGCTGCTAGTTTAAATGAAGTTCCTGCTCCAACGTCAAAAATATAATAAATTCCATTATTTTGTAAGTTAGTAATAGGAGTATTATCAAATGATTCATAAGTTACTGCATCTCCCACAACTAATCTGTGGGCATCTTCAAATACGAATTTATTGATTGGATCAGTTGTAATAACAACATTTGGATCTTGGGAGTTGAATGAAATTTCTTTTTGTATTTTCTTTAACTTTACTTCAGTTCTAACTGAATCGTTTCCTCCACCCTTTATTTTTACTATTGGGGTCTCTAGATAATCAAACCCAGGATCAAGAACAGAGACGGATTTGATATTTCCAACTAAATTTGGAGTTAAGATAGTAGTGGTATCATTACCATAATCTATATCAAATTGTGGGGGATTTGATAAACTATAGTTATCTCCACCATCTAAAATATCAATAGATGTTATTTCTCCACTATAAACTTTATCAAATGATTTATAGTTTTGTATTTCAATTCCATTCACAAAAACTCCAATTGAACCAGATGGAGTAGAAGTTTTTTCTTGAGAATAGGTTAAATCCTTTGGAATTTTCTTGAATAATTTAGAACTAGTAAATTGATTTCCATATAACTTGGATAGTGTTAATTTAATAGTTTTTACATATCCAGTTAAATCTGTGCTGTATTCTGAGATAGTTTCTGCAAAATTAATATAATTTTCATCATACAAATCTTGTTTTGTAAATGCTAATTTAATTTCGTCGGAATCAATCCTCTTTGCATATAAAGACAGACCTGTGTATATCCCAACATTATTTCTAAAACCAACTGTTCCTGGAACCACTTGAATGGTATAATTTGAAACAGTGACGAGTTCTCCATCATAGAGTTGATGACTTCCTAAAATTGATGTGGAGATGCCAGCAGAAGGGGTTTCTAGAGCAAGAGTGTACTCTCTCTTGTAAGGATTAATATTTCCTAAATTGAACCCGTTAGAGGTCAAATAATAGTTATCAGAGTCTTCATAAGAATTTTGAATGTTGATAGAAAACTTTTGATTTACTTCCGGATAGTTGGAAGAAGATGATTTGAATACCTTTCTAAACAACTTAATGCTGTGTCCGATAGACAATTGCGAAGTGCCATTAAGAGTAAATCCCTTTTCGGTGACATTACTAACTTCAGCATCATATAATTTTTGATTTAAAGTTTTACTATAAACTTCTACAATATCTCCATTTCTCAAATAATGTTTATATTGGGTCTTTACTTGACCTGAATTTTTATTAACTCCAAATTTACCAGAAGGAATGGATGAATATACCTTTCCTACGGTAATAATTGATGGGATATTATAAACTAATGACTTGGTAAATTTATTTTCTTTAATTTCACCAATATTATCAATTTTTAATAAATCATTTTTAGTTGCAAGGATAGTATTAGAAGTGTCAATTTGAGAAACAGTATTTAATAATCTAATCTTTACCAACTTGTCAGAATCACCATTTTCATAAGAATACACAAAATTTTCAGCATATATCGCAGAAGAAGAACTAATGTCTTCTGTGATACTACTACAATCTAAAAATTCAGTATTTGTCTTATCTTGATAATAAATTAATAGATCTCCAAAAACTAAAAATCCTGATTTTGGAAATCCTATTGTAGAAACTACAGGAATAGTTGTACTACCTGCCAATACATTTTCGGTACAATATGTTTTTGGAGTAATTTTAAACTCTCCAAAAATAGATCCTTTTGGATTTAAGTTATTTGAATACCCGGAGAAAATATCAATATTATAATATTGATAACCATCTAAGGATGCTGAACTTACTTTATAGATTGAACCATTAGCAGGTAAATCACCTACGAAAGTATCCTGATCCTGATATAAAGTCTGTCCGTTTAGTTTTAAAGGATCACCACTAACTGCTTCTCCAATAAATCTCTCTACTACTATCCATTGATCGTCTGATGGAGTAAATAGGAAGTCTTTTGGCTTGATGATATCAATCTCTTCACCGTACAGAACCTTAAACAGAATTTTAAATGCTTCGTCTGTTCCTTTGGTCTGATAGAAGTTTTTTACCTTACTAATAAAATTGGGAGCATCAATTCTGGGGTCGAAATCAAACTCCTCGAACCCAGGAGAAAATTGATACTTAATTTTTTTGAAGAATTCTAATAAAAATAAGTTACTTAAATTATAAACTACTGAATTATTTTCGTGCTCGTTTACCTCTGAAGAAGAGAACTTTAAATATTCTGGTGATGTTGGATCGGAAAGAGATTCTACTCCACTAAATCCTCGGATACATCCAGTGAATTGAGGACTATTAACATTAAATGCATAATTATTGGTGTTGGAATATCCAAAGGAAGATGTGCTCTCTAAAACAATCTCCGATAAAGTAACAGATGTGGAATCTACCAATACTATAGTTAGAGTTTTGTTTATGGATGGTATATTAAAAGGTCGTCCAATGTATAGACTAGGATCTACTCCAGACACATAAGCAATGTTAGATCCAACTGATATCGTACAAATTCCAGTTAAATAATTCTCCTCAATTCCAGTATATGTAATGATCTCATTGTCAATCTTGAGAAGACCATATTGACTAGGCCAACCGTGTGTGGAATCTACATTGATGACATCATCAAAATAAGAAACTTCTTGAGTTGTTACAGTTGATTTAATTAAGTTTGTAGAATCAAAACTGTCAAAATTTTTATAGTCTACTAAATTCTCAACAAGGTCTATAGTAGCACCTTGATATTCTTGAGAAATATAATATTGTTGTAAGAACTCGACTAAATTTGGATTTTCGGTAAGAATAAATTCTGGAATTTGATTCTCAACTACATCACTAATTTTGACTACTTTTTTATCTTGATTCATTTTAGTTTCTTATTTTTGACTCTGTTGTATAACTTGATTCGGGGTTAAATCTACTTCCAGACGAATTCTCACCAGATGAAATGATGTCCTTCACAAGTGAAATTTTGCTACTTCCAACATCAAGTTTTAAATATACTGATTTTCTAGCAATAATATCGTTGGAGTAAGGAGTTGCCTCAATTTGAATAATGTCATTTTCAACAGATGTAGAACTTACATTTATATTATCTATACGTATTTCACCAGTCATATAATCTACTGTACCAACAGAAGTTGTCTCAATAACAACCTTATTATTTTCGATAGAGAATAAGAATAAAGTTCCAGTTTTTAAATCAGACTTTGGAGTGTCTGAAATATAAAGTGTCTTAGAATTTCCTTGAATTTTAAATCCAGTAGATCTTATATTGTATCCACTTGGTGAAACATTAAATCTATTTTCAAAGCAAATTTCATAATTAGTTGGATTCTTGATAATACCAATATTCCTTCTAATTATAACTCTAGTAATGTTTGACGTAATAGCATCATTTGTAGCATCTATTGATCTCAATGCCTTACTATACTTAAATCTCCCACCAAATCTATTCAAATCTGATGAATTTGAGTAAGAATCTAGTGATGTATAAACTTGTGATTCCAGATCACTAACAGAATTCACTAAATTTGAATTATAATAAACTGTAGAATCCAATTCTACGTATAGTACATTGATATCAGTAAATCTGACGTTAATTCCTGCTACACTATATTGTTTTAATGAATTTAAGATTGATTGTTTTGTAAATTCTGACAAATAATCAGAATTTTTTGGTTTAACTGCCAAATATACTGTTCCATATTCTGGTGGAGTGAGTTCTTCTCCCCCATAAGCAGTCACAGATTCTACATTTGGGAATATAGAAGGTAAAAGTGCCTCGTAATCATTTGCTGTTACTGCTCTATACTGCGATGCATACAGTCTTGGAGCATAATAACGTACAGATTCAGTAGGTTGGATGTTATCTCCGTTCTCTGCTGCCGAATTCGTGATGACTGAACCGACATTTCCACTTAAATTTGATGAATCTTCCCCAACTAGTGTGCCCGAGAATGTGAAATTTGAGGCACCATTGCCATCTTTTCCATCTGTAGTGATATAACTTACTGTAATGACACTTCCATTCTCAGGTTTTTTGCCAAAAATACCATCTCCAAAGAAAATTTCATACTTTTCGTCAGAAATTTCCTGAACCAAGAAGATTTGTGATTGAGAATTGATGCCAATTATGTTATCTACGTAAGAATATTGCTCTGTTGTACCATTTACCGCAACTTTTACACGAATTGTTGAGGTATCAATGTATGGATTTGGTAAAATATACTTCTGATTTGGTTGAGAATTATCAACTGTGAAGGTTTTTGTTAAAAATGTGCCCTGATAGATGTCAATTTCACTTAAAAATGCTTCCCCATCATCAATACCAACCGTAATATCTTCAGGAATTGAGAAAATGTATGAAGTATTTCTCTGATTTCCAGTACAAACAATTCCTGCCTTGAGTGTAGCAGTCTTTAAATCAGTATTTTCTAGTCCAGATGCTAACATTGAGACATTTGCCTTTGCTGCTCTTCTAGATAAAGGCACAAATCCAATGTTTCTTGCCAAAGAAACTACATTCTCTCGAAGTGTGGCACTATCCAAGAAGGATTCATTTGCTACCATATTACTGTTGTATGCAGTAATATAAGTGTTGTAGGCAAGAATATCAATCAGGACAGATAAATTAGAACCTTCAAAGTCAAAATCTGTAAAGGTGCTATTTGACCTAAGATAATCTTTAATGGATGTTTTGACTAGATCAAAGTCTAGATTTGTAAATTGAGTAAATGCCATTAGTATCTTGTTGGTTGTAATACGAAGGTTATATTTTGTGTAGGAACAGCAAGTCCAACAATATCATAAATGATGAAAACCTCCATCTCATTTTGGTCTGCCCTTAAATCAACATTTACTTGCCTTAAATTAACTCGTGGTTCGAAGTTATTAATTGTAGTACTAATCTCTTCTGTGATTGGATCGACAATTCCAGAATCTGCAAGTTCAAATAACATTGATTCCACATTTGATCCCAGAAGAGAATTAAAAAATCTCTCACCAATTCTAGTACGAACTAGATTGATGACAGATCTTTTAATTGCATCTTCATTTGTAATCACAGCAATATCATTGGTTACAGGATGTCTTTTAAAAGACAAACTGATATCTTTAAAATATCTTGATACTGCAGATTCTACTGGCACTTTATATTAGGAATATAATACTTATATTTATTGTGGTTTACCATAAGAAGGTTCAGTTCCATACTCCCAATCATCGTAATCTTCATCATTACGAATTCTCTGGTGAAGATCAGTTTGTTCTTTCAAATGATGTTTCTTCCCAATGTCATCATTTACAATTTCTTGAAGAACTCTTTTTTCATTGAGTGCATTATAATCTGTAGTCAGTTTTGTTGTACCCCACATTTGGTACATATAATCTTCGTTTCGATCTACTGGTAAGTTAGACATTTTGCTTCCTAATTCGATGTGAATTAGAACTTTTTACGGGGTTGCTATCCCGAAATCGGAAATATCTTTTCTATGAAGAGTTAAGTTTTTTTGAATTCTAATATCTGAATTTTTAAAGGTCCAACAGTATCCACCATTATCTAGGAAGACAACCCATTCAAGGTCGTGTTCTTGAGAACGATCAATTAAAAAAAATGCCCAGCCTGGACCTTTTGGGGTCAGGACTGGGATTTGTGGATCAAGTTGAAGCATTAGTTGCCTTGACCTCGATAACGTTTCTTTGCTCCATTACGAGATGAAGCAGAAAGTTTTGTATTTTGAGAACAACCTTGACGAGTCTTTTTTGGTTTGCTCTCAATGATTACTTTACCATTCAATGAAGGACGTTTTGCCATAATTCATTCTACCTCAATACTTTTACATTCTACCATAAGATCCTCTGGTTTGGGAACCCCTGTCTCATAAAATTGTTGAGACAGGTCATCCATTGCATCCATTAGATCCTCTTCAGAGAGATTTTTATAGATCACTCTACCATTACAAAGAATATCAAATAATTCTTGTTTTTTCATGTCCTACTCGAATCTTTGGATGGCACCAAATTTCAAAGTCACATTTACGAATTGCATCAAGACAGAATGATACATCTTCACCACACATATCCTGAACTTCACCAGAATCGAAGACTTGCATCTGAGGAGCAAACCAAGGATATTTCATTTCAGGATGTTCAAACACACCTTTCTTAATTAGTACCCAACCAAATCCAGTATAATCAACAGTGAATGGTTTTTTACGATTTGAGATCGTATCAACCATCTCATGATTCATGACACCACCATTGTTCTTGAAGTCGTCTTCATCCAACCAATGAGCAACTGAAGTGGTTCTTCCATCTTCTGTTGCATACCAACCACAAGCAATGTCCTTATCCATCTGCACCAGTGCCCAGAAGGCATCAGTATTGAATACAATATCACTATCAATCCAGAGTTGATAATCATACTGAAGTTTACCTTGCCAAGGAAGTTGATCTGGTCCTGCAAGAACATTTGCACCAAGACACTTACAACGAGCAAAGTTCACCATTGAACTATAGTCTTGACTAATTTGAATGCTCGCACCTGATTGTACTAAATCAAAACAAAGTTGAACAAAACTCTTCAAAAATCGATATGAAACTCCTCTTCCTGGTAAACAAAATACAATTGTTTTACCCTTAATTCTTTCTTTACATTCCTCTAGATTAAAAAGGGATTCTTCTTCTTGCTCTGGAGGTTTTGCCTTTACAGTAAATCCTTTTGCCATGTTAATACTTCAATGAGTAACTACGTAGTACCACTTCATATGATACCCCATTATTTATCCCACGTCAATCACCATTGCTAGAGATTACGAGCGTCATAAAGATGCTAGAGAAACCGGCACAAAGACACTCACAATTCAAGAGATTCTTTCAGTCTATCAAAGAAATCCTCATCCACAGGAATAGGTTTTTCCTTACCACTTTCCACATCTTTTGCCAGTTGTATCAGATATTCCAGAAACTCCCTGGGATAAGTATTGTCCTCACCAAGTGACACCCAGAACCATTCTAGACATTCTGTGTAAGGGTCATCACTAGGAAGGAGTGCATAATCCTTATAATTGTCTGTCATTAAATCAGACCATATTCTATATGCCCCTCTGATAGATTGCCACCCACTCATCCAACAATGACCAATCCAATACTCAAACCAATTCATTTTCCTGCCTTTTTACGATTTGCAAATTGTAGATAAGTCTCACCTGGCATTAATCTTTTACTATAATCTGGTTTCTTCTGTACTGATGTATCCTCCCCACGATCTTCTTTTGCTCTCATCTTATTCGCAGGTCCACTGATCCTACGATCCTTCTTAGGATCTGGATGCCACCAATCCCCTGCCTCATCTAAAAATTCTTTGAAAGTCTTCATTGTTCGTTTTTTAGATATTTATTTTTTAGTATCACAAACTCTTCTACTTGGAAATCTGTAGATAATCCTGCACTAATCATCTGGGAAATGTCTGTGAGTGTCTTTTGACACTCATTCAAAGTTCCCTCACAAAATACCCTGTCCCTTGCAATTAACCTATACGTCATTTTTTACCCTGGGAATTTTTTTTACGAATATGGGATTTAAGTATATTTAAGGTTTCTCTCAGACAACTTACAATATATTCGATCTCATCTAAAGGACTTATACTCGTTCCCCACCCCCTCTCATAGAGCAACCTTACAGGCATTTTTTGTCCCCAAAAAATTTTTTTTGGCATTTGATATCACTCACTCGATTTGTCACCTCTGTAGGTTGGATAGGACCCTTTTTTTATAACCGCATTACAATATAATATAATACAACAACCCCCGATATAACTGTCGATGGACGAATCGGAATCACTGCCTATAATTATACACGAACAATCAAAGACTGTCAAGTATAATAACCTGTGGAAAACTTTAACACTTTTTCCACAACCCTGTGGAAAACTATTGTACTTTTTCCACAACCCTGTGGAAAACTATGAGTGACTGTTAGTATCACATAGTGGCACATATAACGAATTGATTAACACCGAACGATTAAAAATCCCCTGGAAGGCACGAGAATACAACGAAAGGATCAGATATACCTAATACGAAATTAAACACGATTGTAGACGATTGTAGATGCCTCTCAGTGATTTACAGTATCACGAAACGACTGTTGTATTATAAACGTGAAAATGGACGATATAGGGGGTGTCCTGTGAGGACTTGACAAATCACTGTTTATATGTTATTGTGTTCGCTAAGATAACAATAAGAGAATACATTAACAATCAAACAACACAAACATACAATTCACGCATCATAATAAATTTAACAATAAAAAAATGTGGAAATCAAAACAATCTTTTCCGCAACCCTGTGGAAAACTATAATCAATCAAGACTGAAATGAACGATATAGGGGTATCAATTCCAGGTGTCTAATCTAAACTTACAATCAAGATCATAATGTAACTCACTGATGTAAGACCATTCTAACCAAGCAATCGTCTTTGTTTCATCATCCTTACAATCATTGATTTGTTGTTTAGTCTGTCGTTTCAGTAATTCAAGTGAATTAAGTATTCTTTGTGCATCCTCTTTACACAATTCAATTTGAAATACTTTGTTTGATTTCATTTGAATGAATTCAGAATAATGAGTAGTTCTTTACCGTTAATTGCTTTAGATAGCAGTTCGATTTTAGTTTTCTTTTTCATCAACAAACTTAGCAGGTGATCCACAAGAAATATAGAAGTCAATCATTGATTGTGCTTCTTTGACTGTAGGGAAAGATTGAAATCTCCACTCACAGTTATTATAAGGAACTTGATAAGTGATTTGAATTTGATTATACATCAGGAATTGATTAGAGTTTGAACTTGATTGAAGTCCTTACATTGTCCTGCTTTAATAGCATTGAGAATGTTAGTTGTAATCATACCACATTGATGATGTGCATTACAAACAGCATACACAGGTTGTTTTGTTTGAATGTCGAAAGTGGTTTTGATGAGCATCAGTATTTGTGTTGAAGATTCAGAGAGTGAGAAAACAGATATTGATAACCAGCAAGATTACCAAAGTTTTGAGTTAGTGCCTTATACTCAGACTTAGCAAGAATAGTTTTAATTTGCTTCGTATTGCAATGTTGAAAGATGTGCTTTTTGATCATTGATTGTTTGTATGAAGAGTGAAAAACTAAAGATCAAACTCGGGACAGTGCATCTTTCTTTTGTCTGGGATTTTGAGTTTGTTTGACCCAGGCAGACTTACGAGTTGAATTGATTTGTGAAGGAAGTTTAGATTTACCTTGCACTTCATCAATCAAAGAAATGAACTTGATAAAGAATTGCTTTTCCATTCGTTGCTGTGTGGTCAAGGTCTCATCCTCTGAACTTCGTTCATCATAGCACGGGGGCAGGGTGTCCCGTAGTTCGCCCTGATACACTTTGAGTTCTTCTACCTATCAGCATCCCTGATGGGTATGCTGGACTACAGTTGAGATAGCACCCACATCATTGCAGAAACTTCGTGTTTCGTATTCCAACCAGAAACATCTTCAGTCATATTTCCATTCGGTCGGAAGATACCAACTTCAAATGTCTCATCTTCAACTTTCCCGTACAATCCAGGACCAGCAACTACAGAAATCTCCCAATCATTCTCAAACTTATGTCGTGCAGCAATCGCATTTGGAATACCATTCAGATGCGGTTGGAATTGAAGTTGATCAAACATTTCAGTATCAGGCACAGATGGAATAAAGTTTGTTGAAGGAATAATCTCCTTCATTGTTGATTGCCTCATAAACAATCACATTTTCACCAGACAATTCTACACTCCAATCAAGTGCATCTTCTTTTGCTTCATCAATATCATCGTACCATTCCGCATCAATCAAATCAAATGAAACAGGACAAGAAACAAACATTGCGGAAAAAAGAATTAGGTTGATGGAGCAAGTGTGATATGCCTCATCAGGACATAACAGGGACTTGCCCTCTATCGTTACTATTTAATCAGACTGTAGGAACATCAGTAACAGAATTATCTTCAACTTCAGTTTGATCAGGTGCAATCACATCAAGAATGTCCAGAATTTGATTTCCAGTCTCACCCTTGCGGAGCATACCAATCATCAGATCTTTAGAGAAAGAAACAGTCATCGTAAATTGAGTAAGTTGAACATTTGTGGGTGGGTCTGACCCCTTCCACCCTCTTAATATAGCACCTTTTGGGGTCTGTGCTCATTTAGTGTGCCACAAAAACAAGTGGCACATCGCATCATTGGTCTCGATGAGATCGTGTTAGATCATGTTTCCAACAGATCAGGATAATACTCATCAATTTCCGCAATGAGTTCCGCATCAGTATATGCAGAAAGATTTTCTTCTAGTTGATCTCCTACAATTCGAATCAAATCTTTGGTTGACATATTATCAAGCACACGATCCACATATGCTTCAACCAATTCGTTGCGAGTTCGAGTTTCCATTGTCAGTTAGATTCAGCAATTACAACATAATCGAGTGATTTAATACACCACCCAGTTTCATCAGATATTACATCTGCTAGTTCATTCTCATCATCAACCTCAAATACTTCTCCAATCACAGATTTAGAAACAGCAACCTGTTCATCATAAGGAAGTTCTCCAGATGAATCAACAAAATCAAATTCAATATCAGTGAGTTGAAGTAGCATTGTCAGACAGTAGCAAATGGATTAGCAAGTTGAGGAATAGTATTGAAATCTACAACCTCATAAGGGATAGGAATGTTGTTGAGGTATTCTTCAATCTCAAGATTCATCTCAACTCGATTGAGAAACTTCTTGGATTGAGTTTTACCCATAAAAGTGAGGATTTTAATAAACCACTCATCAGATACATTACCAAATGGTGTTTTGATGGGATAGAAATCTACCACCATGTTGCCATCTTTAGATTGAAGTTTCATCAGGAATCGTAATCGTATGCGTGAGCAATTTCAACAGAGTGGAGGATTCCAGTATAATCCTCCTTTTCCTTTTCATTGAACTCATATGCTTGTTGTTCCAAGCAATAGAGAATCAATTTAATTTGGTTGTCGTTAAGATAAAGTCGCATCAGAAGTTCTTGTGAAATACAAAACCATCAGTGAAATCAAAATCATATCGGAGATTGCACTCCCAGGTTTTAGACCAATCAATCACAATAGGAAGATCTTGCAGTTGATTGGAATAGCAATCATCAACAAATTGCTCTGCAAACTGTTCCTCACTGTCATACTGACCATAATAGGCATCAGTGAAGTATTGAATACAATCAATGTCGAAAGTATCAATGAAAGCATCTACTGCTTCATAACAATAATCTTCACCGCACTGTACATATTCCTCATAGAATTGTACGAAATTATCTTCACCATACTGTTCGATGAACTCGTAGATGTCATCGACAGCATAGTTATTTTCAGTCAGTTCATTGATAAAATCTTGAGTTGATTCTTTGAGTTGAACTTGAGTGGCAGTCATTGCTTAACCTTGATTACTTCGTAATTATAGCACCACCAGAGGTGGTTTGGGGGGTGTAGTGTGCCACTAGGATTGGTGGCACATCGCATCATTGGTCTCACTCATCATACCAGTATTCATAACTGCTGATAATATCATCTGGATGATTATACTTCTCAGTCATACGGTCAATAAAATCTTGCACCTCACCATCATCCAAATCAGCATTGAAATAAATTGTGAGATTCACAGATTTATACTGAGTCATAGTTTGTTGTTCCATCAAATTAGAAAGTTCTTTGAAAGTATAACCTGAATTGTTCAGATTGGCAATCTTATCTTAATTTGCAGCAAGAACAAGATGAGCAACACGATTTTCAGGAGTAAAATGTTTGAGTTTATCTAATACTAATTGGAATTGATTTTCCATCCTCATATAATAAGCAGCAAGTTGTGCATCCTTTTGATTATAATAAGCATCATTCTCATAGTAATCAAGTGCCTTGATAATATCAAGCAATTCACCAGAAGTAAATGAAATTGAAGTCATTTGATGTCGAAAATGTCGAAGATTTCTCGTTGTGATTGAGTGAAGAGTGTATTCTCTTCAGGATAATTGTAGAGTTCCATTTGAAACTCTTTGTAGTGATAAAGCATATCTCGAAGAGCAGTTAATTGCTTTTCATTCAGCAATTCTTCAGTCATCAAAACAGTATCAATCATAGTTTCAATAGTCAGTGCCATCATTTTCACATTGTTGAATCCAATAAGAATAACAGGGGAAGTTCAATGGATGACCTTCCTGCCTGTTATACCAATTAACAGCAAGATTTAATCGGTTTTCCGGAACTTTCAAGTAAGGAATACTCGATTGAATTGGGGTGTAAGTCATTGGAGTTCCTCATCCATACAAGTATGATACCAAAAAACCCCCTGCACTGCAAGGGGTATAGTGCCAGTGCTACAAGTGGCACCTCACTTCACTTTAAGTTCTTCCATAATGATTTGTTTAGGAAGAAAGTTCCAACAATAATAACTGCTACTAAAAGTGATCTTATCGTTTGCTCTCCCATCAGGACTATTAAACTTCATTCTTTTATCAAACATAAGAAGTTGAAGATCCTTATCCTTAAACAACTGTTTTGGAGCACTATCATTCAACCAAGTGTTAGTCATAATGAGTGCAAATGGTTTGCCAAATGACAATGCTCTCTCGAAGAACTTACGTTTGTTTGTGAATGGTGGATTGGATACAATTACATCCCAATCAAAGTCAGGATTGTAAGTTAAAAAATCTTGTCCTGTTGAAATGTGAGTTGAGATCACAAGATTTTGTGATCCAATTTGCTTTACAAACTCACTCTCTTTAGTATCAAATGGGCACCAAACTTTTGCATCTTTAGTAATGTACTTGAGAATGGGTTTAACACCATAAGCAGGAGTATAACATTCATCATTATTTCCTGCGGAATACATTAGTTTTCCACTATCTAAAGTCATACAATTTTAGTTCCGTATTGATAGATTTCTTTCTTTGTCAGAGAACCAGAGAGTCGGGGATCTTTATGTTTGCCGTTAATTTTACGTCCCCAATCCTTTTTCAGTTTGGGGAGAAGAATCATCAAAATATCATCAGAAGAAAGTTTCCAAACCTCTGCGACTTTTCCACCTTCATAACGGGCAATATAATGATTAGAATACTTGCCAAGTTTATCTTCAATCAAATAACGTTCTTGCTCTTCCCAACTATCTTGAACACTAATTCCATTATACGTTCCATTGATAGATTCGGCAATCGTAGATTTATATTCACATTCACCATCATCATCTATAGCATCAGCACCAGAGTAAGTATCTGCTACTTTGTGACCAAGAATACTAGCAAGATGAATCTCACGGGAACGAGCATAACTGAAAGGATCTCCCCAACCTTGCTCCTCACAAAGTTGATACATTTCTTCAAAGAGTTGCTGAAACTTTTGCTCTGGAGTCATCTGACTTTTGTTTGATTCCATCATTATAGGGCATCAGGGAGCAGAAAGGGACTTTACTGTGCCACCAGTCCAACTGGCGCATAGAGATTTATGCAACAAGAACTTCGCCCTTCACAAAGATAGTATCAACGACAGTTTGAAGTTGACGAGCAATCTTATCACCATAGTTGTTGTTGACAGGAATAGTGATAGTGCCAAAAGGTTTCTTATAGAAAGCAAACTCTCCTGCCTTCATCTTACCATCTGCGATTGCTTGTCGATCATCACGGTGCATACGGATAACACGTCCAACAGTCTGTGCCATTTCAATCAGAGGAAGATTGCGAAGCATAATGCAATGGGTCAGACCGTGAACATTCATACCTTCAGACAAGATACTGTAGTGAAATACAATGAACTTCTTGTCTGGGTCAGCACCAAACTCATTCATCTTCTGGAAGAATACTTCACGGGACACTTTCTGTTTGTCAATATAAGCACCGTGCTTTGAAGTGATGTGCATAATTGTATAACCCATATCATTGAGTTGTTGCAGCAAATCACTCTCAGTAAACATTGCCCAGATTACTTTAGTACTAGGAGCAGCAACAAGAACTTTAGCAGTGGTTTCTTCTTCAATTTCCGAAAGAATACCGATGATGTTTTCAGCATCGACAAAAGGTGCATTTTCTTTGGTACGAATAGTTTGTGCTTCATAAGGCACAACTTTGGGAGGAATGATACTACCTGCCTCAATCAGTTCTTGTGCAGGAATACTGATGATGTTATTACCATAAACATCAGTATTGTTCATCGACTCCTTGCTGTTATTAAACTTTGGAGTTGCAGTGAAGAAATAAGCATTATCTGCAACTGCTGAAGTGTGAGCAATACCCACAAAGTTAGATGGTTTCACACAGTGATGTGCCTCATCAAAATACACAACATCAATGTTAATATCTGCTTCATTCACACGACCTATCGAATTATATGTGGTGAAGATGAATTGATGTTTACCACTTCCGATTGCAGTGTCATTGTATTCTGCAATGACTGATGGACGTGTAGAGGATTGATGATGAGTTTCTCCACTGTGAACGTGCAGATAAGAAACATTCTGGTCTTTGAGATATTCTTCGAACTCCGAACAGAGTTGATTTGCAAGCAGAATACGAGGTGCGACAACAACAAACGTCATCGGTTCTAGTGCATTTAGAACACGTTGACGTGCATCTTCCATCATCACAACAGTCTTACCACCACCAGTAGGAATATAAACAGAACCCCTGATAGCATTTTGAACTGCCTTGAGGGCACGTTGTTGATAAGGAAGAAGGTTCAGCATCATAATCAAATCAATACAAGTATTATAGCACCTACAAGGTGCAAATGGGAATGTTATGGACAGTGCTACAAGTGGCACATAGTATAAATTATAAGCCCACGGTCGGACTTGAACCGACGACCTACGGTTTACAAAACCGTTGCTCTATCCAACTGAGCTACACAGGCATTAAGATGATGGTAATAATTCAGGGTTTTCTAAATCTAATTCAAATAACATTGGATGACATTCTTCATCAATAAGATAAAAGGAAGTTTTATATAAATCCTCTGGATCAAATCGACGTTCTTTGTCAGCAAGAGCAATTAACTCTAAATCGGAAATTGAATCTGCTGGAAGTTCATCAAATGTAAATGGAATTTGATTTATGAAATACATCAGAACAATCATTGTTCCTTTATTATACCAGACATATCTGGCATCAATTCTGTACTTCATAAGTAGAATTTCCTCTAGTTATTTAGTTCCAGTTCTTCCACAGAATCCATAGAAGAAGTGCTAAACCACCAATGAGTAGAATATACTTCCAGGCAGCAATACAAAATGCAATGACAAGAAAAAATAGTATTCCTGCTCCATCTAATGATGATGAAGAATTAGAATCATTGTCATCAGATATTTCTGCACCATACTTTGGAGTTGCATTGATTAACTTACCTCCAGTGCTTGATTCTGCAATACTTCTGGCATCATTGTAATTATATGCCTCCACAATCATATGTTGAAGATAATTGGAAGGCATACGAACAGTACAATCCCATTCCTGCATCACATAAACTCCATCATATAATAATCAACGGTCACTTCAAGCATTGCTGCTTTCATTTCAATTTCCATTGCATACTCATCAGCAATACTATCATCATCGTGATCACAGAAAAGATCTAAAGTTGAATCGTGCATTTTGTTTTGTTGAAAAATAGTATGAAGAATGAACTTAAGCATTAGAACTCAATCGGTTCAAGAGTAGGAACAGAGAACCCAAAAGTAGTAGGACATACTTCCTCAAACTCATCAGTTCCAGGTATCTGCTTATAGCAGTGCAAAGAACCCTCTAGAGTATTATTAAGGTTCTCATTCACCTTTTCATCTTGGACAGACTCATTATACTCAGTTTCTACAGTGCTGTCAACTGTATCAAAGATGATGAGGTTGATACAAGCATCTTTAGCATCTTTGAGGGTCTTTGTAACGTGTTGAGGAGTGTCTACAACATCAACAACAATCCACTTTGATGCAGATGCTTTACGAATGAATCCAACAGTATTAGAATCCTTCTGGACTTCGTAGATGCCAGAAGACAGACGAGGGAAGGTGAAAGTCATAATAAGTTAAGGATGTTGAGATTGATGCAATGAGTCAAGAAAAACGGGAAAGAAACTTAAGTGCGTCCTTTTCCTTTTTGTATGTTTTAACTTGTTTAGTTACCCAATAAGCATCATCTCGTAGTGTGTTTTGTTTGTATTCCTGAACTATCACAGTATAGTGAGTATTAGGAACAATAAATGCCTTGATGTTTTCCATTAGCAATACTCAGGAAGAATACAGAAAGAAGCACAGAAACTACGAACCCAGTTCAGGGTATCAGCATAGCAACGAGGTTCACTCATCACCATACTCGTATTCTTACGAGGATTGTAAGCAACAGCAACATAACGGTAGCAATCAGGAGATTCTTCAATCTCTTGAATCCACATTTGATTTACATTACCATCTTGCCAATCCCAACGAGAAGCCGTGTAGTTAAAAACAGTGTTGAGGTCTACCAAGTGGTTTCCTTTGCTTGTGTCCCTGTATTATAGGGCATCAGGGGGGTCTGCGGGACTTTACAGTGCCAGTGCTACAAGTGGCACACCAGCATCACTTTGTAGATTCCTTGATTAGTTCAACATACTTGTAATTTTCTGGATGAACTACAATACAAACGTCTTTAACTCTTTCCCTTGGAAAAGTGCGAACACACACAGTAATGTATTCATCACAGACAAACCTGATGATTCCATACTGCTGTTTGTAATAAACCTCTAGACCTTCTGAAAATAATCCGTTAAACATTTATTGATTCTGATATTGTCATCTTTTCATATCTATCAAACATTTTATTGTCACGTTGAATAAGAAATACATTCCAACTGACAATCGCAACAACCCCAAGAAGAATGTAAGCAATAGTTTTAGAGTTCATTTTCATTTTACGTTGGGTTCATCATCATTATACTCAAGAATTGCTTCACCAGCATCGTGATTGAGTTGTTCGTAGATACTTTCATAAACCCAATCACAAGATGGTTGATCATCTTCAAGAAGAAGTTTGACAGTAATAGTGACTTCTTTCATTAGATTACTTTCAGTTTGCGTTTGATATGTTGAAGTGCTTGCTTCCTTGCTTTGAGTTTCCCCTTACAAGTCCCTTTACTATTCTTATCTTTTCCTGAATTGTGTTGCCAATTTGGGGTAGTCATCCTCCCTCTTTGTTGATGAACTTAGTATAACACCTCCCCAGTTGCTTGGAGAGGTGTTATGGACGGTTGTACGAGTGTCACATCAATTATATGAATACTCATTCCATTCTGGGTCATTTGCTCTATCTAAAGCAAATAACATTTTATTTATTGGTTTTCTTGGAATAGTGCGAAGAGACATATTAGTTTCTTCAAGAAACTTATCCCCTTTTCTAGTATTACAAGGCATACAAGCAACAACTAGATTTTCCCAAGTATCCTCACCCCCACGGGAACGAGGAATGATGTGGTCGATTGTAAGTTCTTTAGTAGAACCACAATACTGACACTTATGTCCATCACGTTTGTAAATCATAGACCGTGATGGTTTGTTTTGTGCCAATTTCTCATATGGTAACTTAATATAATTCACCAAACGAATAACTCTCTTGCCGAGTGCTTGTGCTTTATTCTTCATAAGCAATACGATTGCCCTTTTCCAATTAGTAAAGTTAATTGGTTCGTAGGATGCGTTTAGAACAAGTATTGTTTGGTTTGGTTCAATGTTTAAGTAATCCATACGAATTTGTCAGTGGAGAGATTATACTTCCATTAGTATCTAGACTTTAATTTTATTTTACCTCAAAATCAAATCCTATTGCTTTCAACCAGGTATTGATTCTTTGCTTGATTACTTCTTCTGAGGCATTTTCAAATGAAACATTCAAACTCATAACAACATCCCTTGTTTCAGAATGACGGCAATCGTAAGAAAGATTAAAGGAAGTTTCGGTGTTCATAATAAAGATAAGAGTGAACAACGTCTCAGGTTGGATTCGAACCAACGACCGACCGCTTAGAAGGCGGTTGCTCTATTCCACTGAGCTACTGAGACAAGAGACCCTCCTGTTTGTGCATTATTAAGAGGCATGGAGGGTGTGGGACTTACTTAAAGTTTGGACCTTTAATGCCCCTGATTATCTATCAGACGTAAGTTACAGTACCATCAGCATCGGTGAGGGAAACATAACCATCATCTTCAAGGTCCACAGGTTGAGTATAATTCTCAAGCACAGTGGAGTCATAATTATCCAGTGCTTCAATCAATTCAGCACCAGTTTCTGCTTTAGTCAGATTAACAATGAGTTGAGCACCAGCAGGGTTGGTATCAACAATTTCAGAAGCAATAGCAATCAGTTTAGCAGACATTCAAGAAAAAGTCAAGTGAACAAAAGGTGGATAACTTTAGGGCAAATCCATTCCCAGAAATCAAGCAATCACAGGATACTCAATTTCAATTTCATCTTCATCAGGAAGACCAAGTTGAAAAGTCACAAAATCATCATAATCAATACCGAGATACTTATTAGCAAAGTCCTCGTAATCATCGTGAAGAACACAAGTATCAATCATCTTGAAACCTCCTTGACTTGATGAATACATCATAGCAGATGTGGTAGGGTCTGTAAAGTGTTATGTGCCAGAAGGATTAGTGGCACAAGTGGTATCAAACATCATACCACTTGAATTGATCGAATTGTTCCTGATAAAAGAAATTCTCAACTTCAGTATTACCTGGAAGACCAAGCAGGAAGTTGTAATGTTCCATCCAGGATTTGCAAATCATTTCAATCATATCAAAGTCTAAAGAAATTTGTTGGTAAGTTAGCATTTGTCAGACTTCGAGTTCTGCTAGTTTTTTCTGCTGTCGCAATTCCTTCACAATCATCTGAAGTTCAGCAATGTCCTCATTTAGGATTGTGAGATCATCATACATCATTTCTGCTTGATAAGCACTCCTACATTTTTTATATTGCTTAGAGAGTTTATCAAACCTTTTCTTTGCTTCCTTGAGTTCCTTTTCGTACTCGGAAAGAGGTTTTGTATAATTCATTTGCGGTAAGGACTAGACCAGTAAGAACGAAAAACAGAAAAAACAATAATAGCAGTGCTGATAACACCAACCAGACCAAAAAAGGTAGTGGCATCACCTGTAAATTGATAAGTTTCGGGCATAACCTCGATTGATTTACTTTGTAAGTATAGCACCTTTAGAGTGCCTTAGCAAGTGATGACGGACAGTTCAAAAACCGTCCATCGTTATACTTATGTATTAGACTTATCGAACTTTTCCAGAAATTCATCTATCTTTGCAATCTTTTTAGTATAGTCTGCTACTAGATCGCAGTGAGGATAGTTAATATATTCAGGACGTTTCATACAGTTAAGTAAATGTTGCTTAACTGATTTTTGAATTTCACATTCAATTTGTATTCCTGTCATCACCAAGTCCCTCGTTGGATCATAATCTTTTTGATTTCATTGAAGATAAACTTCTTCAGTTTAGCATCATCAGTTGCCACATAGGCACGATGCAGTCGGTCCAGGTAATCATCCTGCGTGTTAATTTTAACTACCTTGGCATTTGTCATACCAATATCACGCAAAGGAGATCCTGCCTTTACTTTTGCCTTGCCGAAGTTACCAGAAACAACACCTTCAGTGCGAAGTTTAGGTTTGATTTTAGAAAGGTTGGAAGTCATTGCCCTTTTGAGGATGTACTCATTATAGGGGTGAAACCACCCCAGATGGGGGTGGAGTGTGCCACTTCCTCAACTGTCCCCACAATATAAAAAGTATTGATATCTTGCTGCATTTGTAGGAGCATATTCTATTACATCACAACCTTTGTAAGTATCTACGACTTTAAACTTCTCATCCTTTAATGTTGGTTGAGAATACATCCAGTTAATGAAGTATAAAACTGCAGAGAGACCTACAGCAAAAATAACAACTCCTCTAATCATCATTATCATCCCAAGGTGCTTTACGATTCATCAGTTTTTTAATACTTTCTACTACAGCAGGATCTTGTGGCTGATTTAATCTTTCTACAAGTTCATTATAATCCTCTACTGATAGAGTAATCTTTGGTAGTTCTTGTGCTAATCTCAACTTACGTTCTGGACTGATAGTTAGATTGTAAGGGTCATCATAAGGATAGATATACTCTCTATACCAACCAATACTCAAACTCTCCCAGAACTCACCATATCCCCATTCATCACCATCATTATAACAGTCAAGAATATACAAGATGTTGTGGAAACCATCAAGAAAGAGTTCCCATTTTGTTGGTTCTTGAAATCTCACAGCGTTTCATCACTCCAATAGTATCTCAGTTTATCACCATCAGCAGAAATATTCAAGTGATATGTTTTGTTGTTTTGTGTGTAAACTCCCACCCATAGAGTTCTTTCATTCATACTTTCAAGATGAAACATTTGAATGTCTTGTAGTACAATCTCATCTGGGTTTTCAGTAAATCTACTCATTATTCTTTCTCACTCGTTCAAGAAACTCATCACTCTGTTGATACAATCGTGCAATCAAATCCTTGATATCATCAATTGCAATTACATTATACTCCACATTCATATTCTCACAGATGAGAGCATCCACCATACATTCAAGTGTGATTGCTTGTAAGTTCTCCATACTAATTGGACCCCCTGTCGGTAAAGAAGCACATTCTTTATTATAAAAATCATTATATCTTTGAAGAATACGATTACTTCTTTCCCGTTGTTCGGCAAGTTCAAGCATATCTTCGTGTGTAAAAGTTAAATGATTATATGCCTTCTCTGCGGCATCAAACATTTCATCAGGATAAAATCGGTCTTCCACAACAGTTCCTTTGATTTCTCTTATTATACAACAAAGAGCACCTGTTTTCAAGTGCCCGTGTTCCAGTTTAGAAAGTGTCCTATGATATTCTCACTCGTTTAGAAGTATCAATACCCTTTGCCCTTTGATAATGTGTAAGTGCTCCTGGTGTGGTTATATATTCAGTTTCTAAACACATCCATTTTTGAGAACTTGTTGTTTTTCCTGCTCTCATTCTTGCAGATTTTGGTATTTTTTTAGCATCTTCACTCATTTGTTCTTTCGTTCTCCCGTGAATACCCACTTTTAGTTCTACTGCTCTTTTTCCTCCTATTTTACCTGCTTCACTTCTTACTTTTTGCTGTTCTTCTTCCGTCATAGAAAAAAATCCCAAACCAAGTTCCTTATTTTTTAATCCACCTTTACTTCTTTGTTTATCAGTTAAAGTAAACAAACCTGTTCCAGTTTTTCTATGATTTTCTACCATTTTTTTAGAATTTTCACTTAATTGTTCTTTTGGGAGTGAGTGAAATCCTAAACCAAGTTCTTTTACTTTTTCTCCACCTTTTTTACCGTTCAAAATTCTTTGTTCTAATGGAGTATCATAATAAAACTTTGTAGTGGATTGATATGCTTTATTAGCAAAATGTGGGTTCTCAACTACCTTGTAGTGTTCCTGTAAAGTAATCTCATCAGTATATGCTTCTTCTCTTGTAGCATAATCACTTTTGAGTATTATTTTTTGAGTTGGTTTGAATGTTTTGTCTTTAAAACTACCAAAATACTTTACATCTTCTTCTGGTAAGCATTTACAAGTTCTACTACCAAAATATCCTCTACCATATTCCTCATAGGAATAATAGACATAATGATACTCTTTTGGAGTTTCCATAGTTCTACTCTGTAAGTCGCAATACTATTTATACAAGAAAAGGTGCCGAAGCACCCTTTCCACCCATAATGCGACTTACAGGTATTGTTATTTATTAATCTTTTGGTTCTTTCAATCTTTTCAAGTCAGCATAATCACCATATCTTTTCTTATCTTTTTCTCTTCTTTCTTTTCCACCCTGCGTTTGAGACATTACAGCATAACTACCTTTTCCTTTTTCAGCATTTCTACCTCTCTGTGCTCCCGAATGAACCCCAGCCATTCTTCTTATTCTACCAGCACTATGCTCACCACCAAGACGACCTTTTGCTACTGATTTGAATTTGTGTCTTTTTTCGTCAGAAACTTTCTTATCTTTTTCCGTGTCGTGTGCTGTTTTTAGTTTTCCATATCTCTCATAATCTCTTTCACTTGGACCACCTTTATAGAATGATGGTTTATCAGGATTTTCAACACCTAATCTTTTTCTAACTGCCCTATTTTTTTCTCTTGGAGTTAGTCCAGATTGAAGTGGTCTCTTGGGATTATCCCATTCTACTTTACCCTCAACCAACTCACATTCCAATATAAACTCTCTAAAAGTTTTCATTTCTACTGATACTTTTTAGGTATTTATATCTTCCTCTTTCTTTTGGTTTCTCATAAGTTCTTTCAACCTCTGTTTACCATATTCAGTCAATTCGTGTTTTTTGTTGCGGAGTTCTTCTACTTCTTCTTGTGTGAGATTGACCCACGGCATATCTTCATTCATCTTTATAATGTTGTGCGTTAAGTGTTCTCCACATTACAATCTGTTCAAAACATTCTCCAAGAGAACGACAGACAAAACTATCTTCATCAATTCCATCAGGACCATCCCAGATTGTAGCAGTGTATCCTTTAGTTGGATGTGGTGTATGAGTAATTTCAATTTTCATTGTTCCCAAGCATAAGATTTCAGAAGTTCATTGTCCTTCTCCAGTTGTTCAATTCTATCACATAACTCTGTGATAATATCAATCAAGGCATCATAATCAATATTTTCAATATCATTTCCATTCTCCATATCCATATATGAAGAATAATAGAGTTCTTTCTTGAAGTTTCGGTTAGTCATCGTAATTTACTCTTGATTTTAGTAAGACAATCGTTGAAACCTTCTACACTACACTCAACATAAACATTTTGACTTCCTGCTGCTGATTGTTCTTTCGGCAACCAATCTTCTACCAAATCTACAACATCATTACAAGCATCAAAATCATAACCAAGTTCATCTACCAATCTATTAAAAAGTTTTTGTGCTTCGTATTTTTTCACCAACCTAT
>JACCDU010139708.1_pt1 | contig 51618 bp, 80 predicted proteins | sample 7446081 | NCBI WGS metagenome assembly JACCDU01 (sample SAMN15323447, study PRJNA562643) | freshwater metagenome | isolation source: river surface water | place: USA:Blue River Watershed | collected 2017-08-17 | reverse complement strand
TAGGCGAGGAAGCTGTAACCCCGCTAGAAACGAAGCTGTGGGCCTGTGTGAAGGTCGATGTTCCGACTGATGTAATCCCGGTTACGATACCGTTTGCTGTAAGGCTGTCGCTTGTAACTACAGGATAACGGATAATGACAACACCGTCACCGCCTTTACCTGACCAGATGACAGTTGTACCAGAGCCGCCAGCACCACCAGAGCCAGCCCCAACGAAGTTTTCTGCGTCTAGTGACGAACCTGTTTTGTTACCCGCCGTAGCACCTGATGCTGCGGCACCAGCACCGTTTGTTGTACCTGTACCACCACCGCCGCCACCGTACTGATCAGCAGTACCGTTTATGTTAAGAGAACGTCCACTGCCGCCTGCGCCGCCTGTTGCAGATGATGCAGCACCACCAGCAGTAAAGGCACCACCACCACCACCGCCAGCGTTGGCGGATGCTGTAGTAGAGCCGAAGCTTGCACCCCCAGCGTTGCCTTGGCCTGTTGTGCCTGCAATACCAGCGTTACTTGTGCTTGAAGAAGAACGAGAGCCGCCGCCAGACGCAAAGCCAGTAAGACCTTGAGCATATGCACCACCAGCACCACCACCGCCACCTAGAGCAGTAAGACCATTAAACGTAGTGCTTTCCCCAGAGTTACCACGACCAGATACAGTCTGCCTTGCGCCGCCTACACCTACAACAATAGGAAAGTTGCCAGATGCAAGAGTGATCTTTGTGCCGCCAATGTTATGCAGTACACCGCCACCACCACCGCCGCCAGCAGATGAACCTGACGAGGATGTATAGCCACCAGAACCGCCACCGCCTACAAGAAGATACTCAATGTCATTTCCGCCAGAAGAAACGGTAAGCGTACCATCAGAGGTAAACGTGTGAACACGATAGGTGACACCACTGATTGTAGTTGTAGTTACGGTACCACCTGTCGCGTAAGTCATTCTTCAACTACCTCCATTGGAGTGTTAGGAGGCTTGAAACCGATAAACTCATCCCATACCCATCCAACAGCAGGGTACTGAGACATATCGTTAACTTCGATCCAAAGCCCCGGATAAAGGTCAGGATACTCAGCGATTCGTTCAGCAGAGACGCGACGTACTGTAGTTACAAAACCATCAGTTACTTGTGCAAAATATCCAGTTGACATTTACTCACCTATTATGCAGGATCAGGAATACCAATATCGAACGAGGTCAGAGTGAAAGTATTACCAGAAGTTACAGCCTGAGAAGTCGTAAGCGAACCAGTTGCAAGCAGACGCGAGTTGACAGTATCAACAATTGCGTAATGCGTAGCTGTACCAGTAGCAGTCACAGAGCCGTTTGAGATAGCGGAGACGGTGACTTTACGACCACCGCCGACACGATCAGCAGGAGCGCCAATGGAGATACCAGTAGCGTTACCAAGAGAAGCAGTTGACGTGGCAGCAGTGTATGTGGTAGGTTCCGAAGAACAAATGTCGATGCGGTTAGCTTCCGTATCAAACTTAGCCAGTGCAGCGTCATAGACGTAATCAGCGATTGAAGCCATGATTCATGTTATCCTTATGAAAAAAGCAGGACCGTTGCTTTCACACAGCGGCCCTGCTCATATATGTTACACTTTGCTATTAGGCCAGCGTGTCACGGTCAGCAGCGTCAGCAGCACGAACCGACTCATTAACGTCAACAGCAACGACAAAGACGCGACCAGTGATGACGCCCGGAGTACCCGAAATAGTCGTCACAACGTCAATAGTGTCAGCAGTGGAGACGAGGCCAGCAGTGGTGCCGAGCTTGATGGTGCCAGCAGCAGTAGCATCGAAGTTAAGGTCATTAGCAAAGACAGTCGTACCGTCAGTAATGTCCATAGTATAGGTCGTCACATCGGGAACAGCGACAGCAGGCTCAAAGCCAGCGGCAATAACCAGAGTGCCAGCGGGAACAGCAACACCGACAGTAGTACCCGAAGTGCCAGCCAGCGAGACGTACTTTTCGATAACCACTGCACGATTGCGGAGGGATTGTGAAATAGCCATTGATTTACCTTTCGTGGTATGTTATGCAGTGTGTAAGGTGACAAACCGTATGTCTATCACCTTACGTTATCATTACGCGAGGTTGTACTTAGCAACCGTCAGGGCTTCGGGGCGCAGAATCTTGCGACCGTACAGGTGCAGACCACGAACCACGTCAGCAAACGAATCCTGATCGCGCAGGGTTTCAGTTTTGTTGATCTGTTCAGCGGTAGCAACAGCCGAGTCGTGACCCGCAACAATCACACCGAAGTTGGTGTTTTGGTTGGCGACACCAGTCGTACCAGCACCCGTACCCACTTTCGGCAGGTTGTTCGACACGTACACACGGAAGCCGTGGAAGTTGTTGAGGACCAGACCGTTACGCAGAGCGCCCGAATCACCGAAGTCAGCGTTCAGCAGACGCGAATCTTCGTCACGCAGGACTTCCATCAGCACCGGGTCAATCACCAGCCAACGGCCAGTCGAGTCCACGTTCTGTTGGTCGAGCAGACGAGCCATACGCGAAACCAGCATAGCGGGCGAAACGTATTCGGTCGGCAGCGCAGTAGCACCCGGCAGACGAGCAGCAACGGGGATCGAGTGATCGCCAGCGCCAGCAGTCGTGATGTTGCCGAAGCTACCTTTGTTCAGCTTCATCGAAGCCAGCAGTTCGTCGTTACCAGCGGTCGAAACAGCTTTAGTGCCGTTCACAATGTCGTTGACAGTATCAGCGTTCTGGTGCAGAGCCGACTGTTTGTAGCCCGACAGGTAGCCAAGCACTTCTTGGTCATACTGGTCAGCCAGACGATAGGCAGCACGGTTAGTGGCGAGGTCCATGAAGTTGACGTGCGAATGCTTTTCTTCAATGTCATCAACTTTGAACGCGAAGGCGTTAGCTTTGTCAATGACCAGCGAGAAGTCTTCGTCGTCAAGGTCTTGTGCAGTGATTTGCGTACCACGGCCATACGGAGTCACCGAGATTTCCGGTTCTTTGATGATACGGACGGTATCGCCTTGAGCCGAGATTTCACCGAAGTAATCCGAGTTAGTAATACCCTGCACGACAGTTTTCTTACGCAGAGCAAGCTGGACTTTCTTGGAGTAGATTACCGACGAGAAATTGCCATTAGGCAGAGAACCCCAACCGGGGGCGGATTGAAAAGCCATATTAAATCTCCTTATAGATGGCTGTAAGTTTTAACACTACTAAGTAGTATCGAAACGAATTTTCCATCAGCAAAGAGGCCGTTCATCCGGGGTATTGCTTCGAGGATCAGTCTCAGCAGGCCCATCATCCGGGGTCATCTTACTTCTGTTATTCGTTATCCTGTTACACAAATCTAGGAAAAATTCTTCTGAATATTCCTGTTTCATGCGATTGACAGAGGCTGACACGAGTTGCACATTTCCTGCACAGTATCCCATGTTACTGTCTTTTCTATCAAGCGATACGCTATGTGGGTGCTTTGCCTCTAATTCAAGAGGTAGGCCACTATATACGCACTTTCCGCCTTGCTCGTTCCAAAGAGTCTCAAGGTAGCTAGCAGTGAGACTGTCATCGAAACTTTTTTCTCTATTACGTGCCTTCGTCACAAGATTCTTTAACTTGCTTTGTAAATCTCTGTAGTGCTTAGGTACGTAGTATTCTTTTTGCTTTTTAGCACGTTCTTTAGAGCATGTCTTGCATTTCGTAGGACGATACGGCTTACCGTTTTTGATGGTAAGGTAAAACTCCGCTACTGCCTTGTCTTGATGACAAGTGTTACAGTGTTTTGTTTCTTGCAAGACACACTCCTAAGATAATTGTGCGTATAGTTATACTGACACTTTAATGTTTGTCAAGTACTTTTTATCGTGCAGCACTAATATTTGACATATCGTAGATAAAATTACCAGTGCGGATAGCTTCTGCAATTTCATCAGCACGACGCTCATACTCTGCGGCACTCATTTTATGCACTTCGGATTCACGAATCTTAGCGTTAGCACCTTCTGCATCAACTTCCGTACGAGTACGTTTAGTGACAACAGCAGTTACAGCCTTCTTCTGCGACTCTTTCTTGCCTTTAACGTCGAGTCCATTTTCAAGCTTATAAAGGTTCACGACCTTAATTACAGCGACAGGATCATCTTCGTTTTCATAGAGTGCATCAGTAATCCACCGAGGCTGGCTCTCAGCCCAATCGTGAAATGCATCGCTCTCACGAATGTCATCCCAGTCTTTGTGAACAGCTTTAATCTCAGCTTCCGCACGAGCGGCACGAGTAGCTTGTTCTTGTTCGTCAATCTTACGCAGGCGTTCATCAGCAGATGCGAATTTCTCTGCGGCCTTCTTCTCAGCAATAGCTTCAACGATAGCAGCAACGTCAGGATACTTTTCCATCCAAGCTTTAACATCAGCCTCGGACTTGGGAGGATTTACGGTATTAGACTTTACCCCTTCCTCAAGAGCTTTTACTTGCTCTTTCAGCTTATTGATGTGACGACATGCATCAGCGTAGCGTTTCTTATATACTTTTTCCTCTTGCGAAGTAGGTTCAGGTTCGTCGTCTACTGCTTCGCTTTCAGGTGCAGGAGCTTCTTTAGCTTTTTTAGCTGGCTCTTTACCTTCTTTTGCAGCAGGCGCTTCGTCTTCTTCTTCGTCTTCTGGTTCATCAGCCTCTCCACGAGAACGCTTAATCAGAGCTTCAAGTTCTTCTTCATCTTTCTGGATGCGTTTAGAATTTGCGTTAACATAAGTCGTATTAACAGCGCCTGCATATTTAGGACGCTCAAGTGTGCCTTCTTTGGCCATTAGTTTCTCCATTGTAGGGGTCTTTGTGTGACACGTATACTGTGTTGCATAAATGTCACACTCAGAGTGACCCATATATAATCGCACTTTATTAGTGCTTTGTCAAGTTATTTCTCTACTACTTTAATTTTTTTACGAGGCGTAGAGGGTTTAAGCTTAGTTTTACGTGTGACAAGCCCGCCTTTAGCGCGACCACCACCATAAAGCCCTGTGTTGTTTTGCTCAGCAAAGTCACGAGCCTCTTGTTGCGCCTCTTGGGCAGTTTCTGGTGGTGTGTACCCATCAGAGTCATTAACAACCTGACCGCCTTCCCATTGCGTAGGGCGAGGCTCGGAAGCGTATTCACGATATGTACGACCGGGCGCACCCGTAGAAGGCTGTGCTGTATTGCGGCCTGTAACAGCGTCGATAATTCCGCTAAAGACACCGCTAAGTCCGTTTGTTACTCGGCTGATTCCAGTAGGCTCCGTAGTACCGCCAGCATCCTTAAACTTGTCGCGCAGACTTTCAAGCTCTGCCTGTTGTTCCGGCGTCAATCCACCAGACTCAAGCCGCCTATTGATTTCTGCGTAGCTGTCCTGTACCGTACGATTGTAGCCTGACTGAATGGCTGCACCAAGAGGCGGGGCTGCAACACCAGCGGCACGAGCGAGTCCACGAGTAAAGTCAGCTTGATCAAGAACGTCTTGGAAGTCCTCAATCTCATACGTAGAAACGTCAGGACGCTGATACGCTTCTTGCGGGTCACGATCTTCTGTAGCTTGCTGTCGAGGCGGCGTGGTACCGAGTTCGTAGAAGCCTTCTGGAATCGGAGTAGTTGGATTGCCATTAGCATCAAACGTAATTACGATAGTGCGGCCAGATTCATTTACGTAAGTCTTCGTAGTCGTCTGCTGCGCTTGCGGGGCTGCTTGTTGCTGCGGCTGTGAAAGCTGAGAGCCTTGCGGAGTAGTACTAAACCCGTACTGGAAGTTTTGCGGATTCCAGCTACTTTGCCATTGTGCAGTCTGTTCTGCGGTAGGGCCAGTAACTACACCACCATCAGCAAATGCAGGCTCATCGTCACCGCCAATAGTCTCAAGCTCAGAAATGTCAAACGGAAGGTCATCATCTTCCATTTCATCTTCTTCGTCTTCAACTTTGCCGCCGCCAATGCGACCTTCTGCATCCATTTCAGCAAGACCTTCTTTAGCTTTTTTACGAAGCTTCTCGAAGAAGTGTACGCCGTAAAACTTCACAACGTCAGCCGGGACAACGTATTCGTTCTCGCTAAGCTTTGCGTCAATGTCGTCACGTACTTCTTTCGGAGTGCTGCCAATAGGCACTTCATTGCCGCTAATTGGATCGACTGATGCAGAGCTAGCGTTAAGCCCCCCAGTTTCAAGTAGATTGTCCATTTGTGTTCCTTTTGTTACTACGCCACCCTCTGCGAAGCGAAGATCACGCTCCTGCACTTTCTCAGGATCAAATGCAGCCCTAACGTCACGAAGCACTGCTGATTCGCCTTTTGGCCTATCAATTAACATGATATAAGATACATTGCCTGCATCCTCAATGTCGTTTACGTACGGAATGTGAGTAAATCCATAAGCAGGGAGAAGCTCTCTAATGCCAGCAGCGGCTGTGTACTCGTCTGTGTTGTAGAACTCAGCCATAGAGTTGATTATGATAGAAATGTCCCTCTCTGTAAGTCCTTCGCCAGAGCTAAGTTCTTGTACACGATTTTCAGGCAGAAACATATCAATGGCATCTTGCTTTGTGAACGGCTTATCCGTCCTAGCACGAAGCTCCATTACGTGACCTTTAGGGTCAAGATCGCCTGCTGTAGCCCGAATATTTGCAGCGTGTGCAGTGCCGACATGAGGTCCGATAATGTCGTGAGGGTTTACGCCACGCCTTTTAGCGGCTTCTGGATCAACAGTGTAAAAGTCAGTAAACTCTTTAGGTGAGCTACTGTAGTGATACACATGTTCGTTAAAGCCAAGAGCCTCAGCTTTAGGGTCCGAGGGACGCTGTGGACCTTTTCCTACACGTGGACCAATAGGTTCCATTGGTTTCGTGCCGCCAGTAAGAGCAGATTCCCTTTTTGAGACTTTTGTGGTATCCATGTATTGTACAGCATCATCTAGAATCTGCGCTAGAGTGTGAGGCTGCACACCTATAGCCTTTTCTGCCTCATAGACTTTATCTAGGAATGCACTGTACTCATCTGCGTCTTGCCAATGCGGCATGTCCTCAACAAGCTTTTTAAGCTCCTGTGTAGTAAACGCTTCGTGTACTTTTAGCCTGTCTCCTACGCCGTATGTGTCTCCGTTTAGGTTATAATCCCTGAGGTAGTCCTGATATGAAAACTCTAGGTAGGACTCTAGTTTAGACTTATCAGACGTAGCTTTAGGTGTAGCAAGACCTAACTCTGACATTACAGCATCCCAATCAATGTCTCCATCAGGAAGCTCTCCGAGGTCTTCAAAATCCATATCAATAACTTCATCGGCAGCCTTTTTAGAAGCAGAAGTTTTTGCCACAGATGTAATATCATCAGCCAGACCTGTAAACGCAGACGGCCCCATGCCTACCGTAAACTCTGTCATGCCAACGAGGTCACGGCCCAAGCGCATTTGCGAAGACTTATCTGTAGCTATAGACTCTGCAACAGCGCCAATAGCGTATTTCATAGCTGCATCAGATGCATCAACGGCTGCTAGACCCATATCTGCGAAGTAACCTACGCCACGATTAAAGGCGTTGAGTAGGCGGCTGTCGCTCTTTGGGATAATGCCTGCCACACCTTCGTCGCTGCCCGCTTTTACGACACGATTGTACGCAGACTCAAAAGAGTCACTAGCAAGCTCAGCAGGAACGTCCCAACTACTTTCTTCTGTAGGACTTACGTATTTAGGGGCATCAGCACGTGGCGGCTGCGTAATTACGGCAGCGCCAGTGATAGGATCATATACCGTAGAGTCAGCCATTTTCGTACTTATCCCTCATATGCTTCAAGCGTTCGAGGGCCATTACAGCCCCCTGTGCGCGATACATTTCAGCTTGATCGGTTGACTGAATAAGCTTACGAGTGTGCATGGAAATCTCACTGTTAAGCTCATCAACAAAAGCATCCCAAGCTTTCTTATTCGTTGTCAGTAGTTTGATACTCAAATCTGCGGTCCTTGTGCTGCACTAAAGCCTTGCTCACCGGGAGTAGCAGCAGCACCGACACCGATGTTACCGCCGCCTCCACCAGTCATATCCTGAACAGTAGGAGCGCCTTGTCCAGACGCTTGTGGAAGTGCAGGAGCGCCACCCGGAGGTGCCATACCCATTTCAGGCGGCGGCGCTGCAAACTTCTTGTAGATTTCTGCTTGAATCGCTGCATCGGACATGCTATTCGTAACCTTGTCAGGATCAAGATCAAGAGACTTAGCAATCTCACGAATGATGTAGTCAGCTTTGACAAAGGGCATAAGCGCAGGATTCTGTGCAGTAGTGAGGAATTGCATCAGTCGTTGCGAACGTACCTCGTTTGCCATCAGCGATTCTGTACCACTTGCCTTAATCTCAAGGTCGCCCTTAATCTCAGGATCATAGTCGAATTGCATGTTGAAGCTATAGAAAGCTTTTCCAAGAGGCGCAAGTAGGAAGTCATCAATATTCTTCACAACAGCACGAATGCTGCCGTTAGCTGCACTCATAAGCATAGAAATGCCGGATGCAGTACGTCCAACGCCACTTACGCCAGTCTGTCCGTGAGCAAATGAAGGGAAGCCAGTAGACTCATCTGCAAGCACACGAGCTTTATCAAAGAGTTGCAAGTTTTCGTTAGCAACGTTAGGGAATTTAGTGCCGAAGATAGCTTGACCCGGAGCGCCACCCTGACGACGGATAACTTTACCCGGATACAGCTTCAAGTCTTGGCCCGGAACAAGGTTAGTTTCGTCTACTTCAAAGATAAGGTTCCCAGAGAGTACAGCATTGTCAACAGCCATACGCATAAAACCATTCATAAGCATCTGAGAGTCAGCCATGTTTTCCGGCAGACCGATACCGAAGAAGCTGTACGGATTAACTTCCCACGGAACAGCAAAATACGGAATGATAGTGGGTTTATACGGGTTCATAACGAGACGCAGCACTTGATTGTTACACACCCAAATGTTAACGCTCAGTTCGCTATGATCAGCAAGCTCTGACGGAATCTTAATGCCGTAGTCTTTAAGTACGTCAATGTCAACGTAACCCCAAAACTCCAACACTTCGTAACGTTCAGCCTTATCCCGTGCCGAATCATCTTCCATTTCGCTTTCCCAATATTCTTTGGTGTAGCTTTCGCCAAGCTTTACAGCAGTATCAATTGCGTTTGAACGGAAGAAGGGACGACGCTTAAGCTGACGCAGTTGTGTACGAGACATTTTGTGACGTTCAACAGCATACTCAGCTTCTTCCATATTCGTAGCATCGGGGTCAGGATAGAAGTTCCAGATAGACACGTACGAAGCTGTAGGGACAGTCTTGATGATAGGATCATACTCACCATCTTCCGTCCAGCGAGGGTATTCTTTATTTACAGCTTGCGGACCCTTCATAATGCCAGTGCCAAAGATGACAAGATCGTTAGTCATAAGGCGCAGAGACTTAGAAGCGTTGCATTCGTCAAGCTGATCGTGAATCTTCTTCTCCATCTTCTTGGCAGCAACCATAGCGGGATGGAATGTTACAGCAGTAGGAGTAGTACCCGGACCCTCAACAAGCTTACCAGCAACAGGCTCAAGCTTAGACTTCATGCCACCGACACGAGACAAGAGGTCTTGCATGGTTTCGCCCGGTTTAAGGCGTGTTTCTTCGCTACCAAAGAGTACAGGAGTGACAGGAGCAGTGCCAAACGCAGTCTTGTAACTATCCCCGGCTTGATCTGCTTGGGGGCTTGTATCAAAGTGGACAGTATCAACTACGCCTTCAGGCAGAACGGTAGGGCTAACCGTAAGAGGGAACGACGAATTACCAAACAGAACGTCATTAACCTGTCCAGCAGCAGCAAGGCACTTAGTTTTAGTTACTTTGATGAAGACGCGAGAGCGTTCATTGTCAGTAAACTGAACATCAGGGCCATAGATGCCACGATAGTTACGATATGCGCCAAGCCAGCGTTGCTCGTCAGTATAGCGGGCAGTGCGGCTACGCTCAAACCTCTCGTGAACGTAGCTTACAATGCGACCGCTTTTGGGGTCAACAAGATCATTGACCTTTGTATCTTCTAGAGCCGCCGACTCAGGCGTATCAAAGAGTTCAGTGTTATCAGCTTTCATTTATTCCTCTCAGTACCCGAAAGTTGTGTCAGATGCGTTGAACCGTGACGAATCATGGTCAGGCGAATAGTCCCAAATACTGCTACGAGGACGACTCATTACTCCATAGCGCAGAGCATCATAGCCGTGGTCGTTAGCTGACGTATCAACGTCTTCGGGGTTGTTACGATCAAGCGGAAGAATAGGCAATTCCGCAATGATGTTTGTGCAAGTGTTAAAGAATACGACACCCGGCCCCTCTAGAAAGTCATCATATTTAAGGAGACGGTGAATTTCGTTCTTACCTGCTACACGAGAGCCTTTGCTCCTATCAGAAGGACGCCAGCGACACCCCTTCATAATCATCTTTTCAGCAAGTGAAGGCCCAGTGTCACCTCTTTTGTGCCACAGAGACGAGTCAAGAACGCCGTAACGAATGCGGTCGCCCATTTCAGCGTCTAGTACCATATCTGCAAGGTCTACAGCGGTAACTTTAGAAGTATATAGCTCTCTGTATACGATAAGCTGCCCATTAGGTGCCACTGCAAACCACAAAACTGCGGTCTTGCTTCCGTATCCATAGTCAGCAGCACGAAAACGCGCCCACTCTTTAGGGATATTGAAAGGTTCAATGACGTGTAGCTTACGATTAAACTCAGGAAAAGCAGCACCGTCGCTAATGTCCCAGCTACCTTCGAGAAGTTGCTTACGCTGAACCTCTGGAAGCGACATAAGCATGGCTTCATACTCACCATCTTGCGTCAGATAAGGGTTATCATACAGTGTTGCAGGGATAAAGCGGCGCTTATAGAGTCCTTTACCCTCTTTAGCATGACCTTTTGGATACGTTAGTACCTCACCAGTCTCAAAGTCCGTAGCCCAAAATGGCGTATTCCACGGAGCAGGGTCAACAAAGCCCTTCTTAACCCAAGCATGACCCGCACCACCGGGGTTTGTAGTACCTCGCATGTAGAGTCGAAGCGATGGATCAGAGGTACGAAGACGCGAACCCATATAGTTAAATGCATATGGAGTTGCCCATTGCGTCAATTCGTCAAAACCGATCCAGTTAAACGCAAGACCTTGATAGCGCGTAACGTCTTGGTCCCTGTCTAGGAAGCTTAGCCACAGTCTTCCGCCACGAGGCGTAGTCCATTGTTGCTTTCGTTCACTCCAAGTGATGCCGGGAATAGCTTTAGGATACAAATCTTGTGATTTTGCGATAAGTTCTCGCAATTCCTCTGTAGTGTGACGTACGAGAAGCCCAGAGAAGTTTGGGTTATTCATGTCACGTAGAGGGTCTGACAGCATTGCGTAGCTTTTTCCGCCACCCGCCGCACCACCGAAAAGCACTTGCCTCTCTACAGCAGAAAGAAACTCAGTCTGCGGGCCGGGGTTAGGCTTAAACACAATGTTTTGTGCTTCAATTGGATCATACGCAGCAGGCAGAGGCGTTGCAGGAACGACAATATTTACACGTTTCTTTGCTTCTGCCGCAGCTTTACGCTCACGCTCTGCTATTTCAGCCTTACTCGGACGGCCCCTTTTTCGCACCGAGCCTTCTGTGTTCGAGGTCTTCGATTTGTTGGAGGATTTTGCGGAGTTTTTCGGCGTAATACTTTTTGATTGTAACGATTCCCTTACGCTTTCGTTCAATTTCTATCCTCTTTTTGAGTCCCATATGCGATATGCTACGACCGCTCTGCGTTGATAGCCAAGCAGCAACGTCTCTGTAGCTGTACTTTTTAAGGTGGTCTTTAGCTTCCTCTAGTAGCTCTAGCTCTTTAGGCACAGGAAGCAGCCAATCAGGATCGTCAGGATTTACAATGTATCCGAACGGAGGCTTCTGATTGTGCGAAAGCACGAGATTAGGAATTTCCTCCCACTCGTGCCTATACTTCGCTTTTTTGTCTTCTGGTGCCGGAAGTCTCCATAGACCTACATCATTGAGACTCATTATAACACCTTCACTCGTCGTCTTCAACTACATTTTTAGGCGGCAGAATGAAAATGGCGGATGCACCAGCAACGTCAACCTTTTCACTCTTAATGATACCGCTGCGATCCAGAATGTCACGGGCAGCAATCATCTTGTCCCGCAGTCCTAGCGTCGTAGGGTCATTGAGAGCGCCATGGAGAGCCACTGCGGCTTTTGGTGCAGTAGATGCAATGTAGTTACGTGTAGCCTCTAGAATCTCGTCTTTGAGGCTGTTTACAATGGATGAAGTAGAGGTGTTCTCGCTGTAACCTGCCATAATCTTAGCAGTTACGAAATCGCCATCGGCTTGATCGAATAGCACCTGTAGAAACAGTTGTTGTTGTTCAGTAAGTTGTCTTGCCATGTTATCCTCAAATAGTGTAAGCAGGCTGTTCGTCTACAGCTACAGTCAATTTAATGGTACCGCCAGTCCCAGCTTTAGCTTCGATCCTGTCGTTGACAAGAGTGAAAAGCGGGTTGGTGATTTGTACCACTTGCCCACGTGATAATGTAACATTCTTTACGATTTCGTGGGTAATACCGCTAGCAGCTTCGAAGTACGAAATGTCAAAGGTAGTTGCTGTAGTGCCTACATTGGCGACAAGAATAGAAGTAATATCAGATTCAAATCGCGGCGGGGTAAGGTACACAGACGTTAAGCTTGTTCCTAGTACAGCGTGATAAGTACGTTTTCTACGCATGAAGTCCTCACAAATAGTTGTTGTCTACTAGGATCAACTGTTGGTTGGAGTAGACACGGCTACCGGGGTTATCTACTGTCTGTACCATATTGTCCAAATCAGTTTTAGCAGGAATTGCACCCGGAACAGACGGTGCAGAAGTGATGAAGCTTTCGTACACTTCAGTACGATACACAGTGATAAATGCGCCGCCAAAGAATCGCCACTTAACTGCAAGCTCCGCTTGGTTGCCTTTGTTACAGCTAAAGTCTCCGTATGTAGAGAACGCAGTATAGCCGTTAGGTACCGTATAGATGGCCATGCTAGTGCCGCTCATATTAGGGTCAATGACACCGATAATAGAGCCTGCACTTGAGCCATAGCGAAGGTTTACCGTTCCAACAGGAAGCGTAGGTGTGACAACAACAGCACTATTCATACGAATGTAGTTATTAACAGTGTTGATAGAGGTAAGGCCGTTAAGCGTAACTACCTCAGACTGCAAATTGTAGCTTGCATCAAGACCGCTGATAAGAATACTACAGGTATCTGCTGCATTTGTGCTGTTGAGATACACTTTTGCAGCACCAGCAGTCCAAACACTCCACGGATACGTATTTGCAGTGTTGTTCCATACAGTCGTAGGTGTACTAGAAGGAGATACGGAAGGGTGCCTTCCACTAATGAAAACGACACTGTGTCCGGGTACGTTACCCTTTGCAACCTCAAAGTTGAAGCTCTTTTCAGTTTGTGGAAAGCTATAGATTCCCATTCTCAGCCTTTCTTCCAGCTACCGTCAACGTTCCAAGCATCAATAGGCCGCAGGGGCAGACCTTTTGCTTGACGTTCACGAAGCGACATTGCTTGCCACTCCGCTTTAGTGTAGTTGCCCATACGAGCGCCCATTCCTTTTGCAGTAGCAGCACTCATTTCAGCACGATCAGATGCAGAAGGCGCACCACTACGAATAGCAGCTTTGGCACCCTTAGCAGCGTACGCTGTTGCAGGAGTCGGAGACGTAGGACGCGACTTAGATGCGGCGCTGGGCTTCATGCCACGGACTTGTGCAGCAAAGATTTCTGCATCAGTAAGCTCTTTAGCTTTAGGCAGAGAGGTTTTCAGGACAGTACGAGTGATCGGCTTCTTGTCGAGAATAGGCTTTGTGCTAGTAGGGGCATCAAAACCTGACTTAGACTTAGTAGCTGTGGACGTACGAGTAGAGGGCTTAGCTGCACTCTTTGCTGTAGGCTTAGTCTCAGCTTTTGCTTTGAGGACAGAGGCAACTTTAGAGCTACCACTGTACACCTGACCGTTAGCGTTGATGCCTCCTACAGTAGCGCCTGATTTGTTTAGGACAGCATTGCCACTCTTGCTAACCGTGTATCCCATAGCCTCAAGCTGTTTTCGTTGTGAAGGAGTAATAGCCATAGCTTACTTGCCCTTCTTAACCATGCCACCACAGGCCATGCACGAAGGCTTACCGACAGCACCGCCTTTAGCCATTTTCATAGGTTTACCGCATTTTGGACACGCCTTCATTTCACGTTTCTGCTCCATCTTGGATTCGCCTTTTTCGTGCTTCCGCATAGCAGCTTTACTTGCGTAGCGTTCACCAGTAGCTTTCTCTACAACGCCACCTTTTGCCATCTTAGTCTTAGCTTTCATCACTTCTTGCCTTTCTTAACTTTGGCTACACCTTTAATGGAGCCTTTATTCTCAGCGGCGTAGAAGACACGCTTTCCGGCCTCTTTACCGTACTGCTTCTTCATAGCCTTCATAATCTTCTCGCCCTTCTTTGTAAGAGGCATTTGATTAATCCTTCTTGTTGACTTTACCAGCAGATTTCGTACGTGGATACGAGCGATTCTGTGATTTAGGAACAGCTTTTAGGTTCTTCGTAGTGTTGATCATTGGATTGCCATTCTTGTGATCCACGTCTAGTCCGTCACCTTTACGAACCTTTCCAGCAGCTTCCATCTTTCTACGAGCAGCTTTACGAGCATCATTACGCTTTCGCTGCTCAGGCTTTGCATGGTAATTAAGATACTCGCTTCTGTAGTCCCTAGCCATGTCAACAATTCCAAGCTTTAAGTGAGAGAGCCTTACGAGTAGGACGACCCTTTTCATCCTTCATCGGACCCGGCATACCAGACATACGAGCGCAGAAGCTCTTGCGTCTAGCGGCATCTTTCTTAGTCTTAGGGTGTGGAGCAGGCGGCTTAAGATTGCCACCAGTCTCTTTGTTGTAGCTGGCCCGACCCTTCGCGTTCAGCCCACCTTTGGGGTCTTTCCCCTCTTTACGTTGCCACGCAGGCGTCTTTGGTGCCATAGCTACCTCCTTGAATATTGGCTCCCCATGAAGGATTCGAACCTCCGACTCTCTGATTAACAGTCAGGCACTCTACCAACTGAGTTAATGGGGATCATTACGAATTAGTTACACTGAGCCTCAATGACTCTACTGAACACTACAGCCTGCCTAAGAGTGTCTGTCGTGTCGAAACGAGAGTATGAAGGCGTAGCTTCCTCAATAGCCTCACAAAAGGCTCTGTGGGATTCAATCCCGTAGCTTTCCTGCTTTGTGCAATTCATCAACGAGAAACAAATGGCCAGCATCATCAAGTAGTACTTGCTCTTTTCGTAGAGCGTCTTGAGTTTCGTTTTTGATACGAATGGCATTTTGCATATCCTCTAGTTGAAGCTCTTGTTTTACTTCAGTCTCAGCTTTAGCTTTAACAGACTTCTTAAACAGAAAAATAGACACAAGTGAAACTGCCAAGAAGACAGCCACTTGTGCCGAAGTTGCGAGGAAAGACTTTACTTTACTAAAAAGCATGGTCAGTTAATTCCCTTTAGTTATACACGGAAGCCTGTATTTGTCAAGCTTTATTTAATGCCTTTGCCCCATTTCTTGATACGCTCACGAAGAATCCATGCAGCGGTAAGAACGACAACACCAGCGATGCATAGAGCTACAATCTGAGCCGTACCAGAGAGTGCAGAGACGGCACCAACGCCAGTAACAGCACCTGTCAGAAGCTGAGCAGATGAAGCCTGAACCGTAGTGGACTGCATTACGCTCTTACGAACAGGGGTATCGAAACGTTGACGTTCCTCTTTGCGACGACGAGTAAGACCATCAACGACACGACGCTTCTGCTTATTCCAACGAGGAAACTCAGCGGATGCGCCAACGTAGTCGCCCATGTTAAGCTTACGAAGCATTGTGGACTTCCTAAACTGAGGCTCACCAATGTTGAATACGAATGACACAAGAGCGTCGTACTGATACTGATTCAGCGGAACCTTTACGTTACGAGCAATGATAGCTTCAACTTCTGCAACATCCTCTGCAAAGAGACGATTAGCCTCATCCTCAGTGATAACACTGCCCTGCTTCACGTCTTTAGTGTGGCCGTAGCCAATAGTCCAAACATCATCTTTCGTGGGAAGGTAAGCATGAAGCACAAGCTTCTCAAAACCACGAATAAAGTCCAAACACCATTTAGATACTTTCATTTTCATTTCCTCTCTTTCGCTCAGTGCTGAGCTTTTCATCTTTGTATTCTTCCCACAGCATCCTTTCATCACCCTCAAAGCAATCGCTAGGATCAAGGAAGCCTTCTTTCATCATAGCCCACTCAACATAGCCTAACGAGTAGTTTTCACCAGTGGCATCACGAATCATGTTACGAACATAGAACACATCGGATTGTGGAATATGTAGCTTAGCAATGATTTTATCTGGACGCTTAGCATTCGCTAGACGAATCAAGTCAGCGTAGAAAGACTCCAAAACTCTGTCTGACGTATACGTTTCACGTCTTGTTGTCATGTTAAATTTTCCTCAGTGTATAGTTATAACGTTTAGTGACACGTTATGTTAAGCATTTTTTCTAAGCTTTCTGTATGTTTCACATTCTTAGTTTCACAGAATGCTAAGCAGATAATGACTCACTGATAGTTCGTCATTGCCCCTTTATCCCCACAGTTATACCAAATTATACGTATCGTGTCAACATAAAAGTATCATATTCGTATGTAACAACTGATAATAGTTTTGTAGTGTTGCATATTTCACACAGTATGACGCTTCACGTAAGCATAGTGTTGCATAAATATCACACATAGACGCTTACATTTCGCTGCTAGCTGTGGAGGCATTTTCGCCATTTTCGTAGTGTTTACTGTTGCATAAATGTCACACATATTCGTACAGCATAGACGATACAGCTTTAAGTTGCAATATACACTACTGCATACGCCCCTGCTCACTGCTGCAACAATGCAATTATAGCACAAAAGCTACGAATATTGTAGTGTGTAAAAGTTGTTATGTATCAATGACTTAGCTGAAAAGGCTTGAATTTTTCACTTCTGTGTACGGTGTTGTATATACGCACGGCTATGACCCCCATGGCCCACGCCTCCCCCTCCGTTTCGTGCATATGCCTAGCAGAATCCGCAAGAATCCATGCAATGCAATGCTAAGCCATTGAAAACATTAGCTTTTACATAGGATGCATGATGCAAGCTCTTTATACGTACAAAAAATAAAGACGACAATTTTAGTCGTGAATCGGTGTTGGCAATGATGCACAATCCACCTGTTATAACATTACATTTTACCCATATCCCCCCTTACCGCCATGGCCGAATGTTATAACGTAACAGTTAACAGGGGTTTTCATGCCACGGCGAACATGCCACGGCGAACATGCCACGGCGAACATGCCACGGCGAACATGCCACGGCGAACATGCCACGGCGAACATGCCACGGCGAACATGCCAAGCCCTAGCAGGAACGAATCAGGAACATATAACATATTCACAAAACAGAATTTGTATATAAGTACCGCAAGCCATTGAAAAGCTTAGCTAAAAATTTCCTATTGACTATCCCGCCGATATGTTCCACTTTCAATTCACCGAAGCGGAGACGACGACGGACCGGATCGCTGAAACTAGCTTGCTAAGGCAGGTTAGAATGACGCCCCGACCCGATAAAGGCTAGTCGGTTGCAATCTAGTGCCGATACACTAATCCGCCGAAAATACCATGTTGACACGTTAACGAGTATCCTGTAACACTAAACCTACGAAAAGCCGCTGGCATCGTATCTGCCTTGCTCTTTGACATTGTTAATGGCGTCACGTCCTTAGTGCCTTCATGGTGCGATGATAGGGGTCTAGCATAGGGTAAAAACCTAAGCTAAGCTAAGCCGCAAGTGCTGCGTGACAATATGCCAAGGGATACTTGCCATGCTAAGCCCTATTGACACGGGTGAAAAGTAGCATGTAAATAAAAAGTAGCAAAGCCATGCTACGGAGAAGCTTAATCCTTTGTTAAGGCGGGGTGATGGTATAAAGTAAATGCCTATAAAACGCCCCTGCCTAACATGCCTCTTGACATATAGCAAAGTATGCTGTATCTCTGGCTGCATGAAAAGGATGAAGCTGTGACGCTGGCACATATGAAAATGGTTCTTGACCTTCGCTGCGAGGTTCACAATAAACTGGTGTGCATGGACACGTCAGACATGACGACAGAAGAATACGATCATCGCTGCCGCATGGTGGCGGTTTCGTGGAAACGCTACGCTAACGCAAAGAATGCGTACACCTACGCCTATGCAACGGGGGCTATCTAATGTCTGCTATCGGCTTCAATGATCTGGTGATCTTCCGTGGTGCTGTCGATATTGACTTGTATCATCCCGATTACAAGGCTATTCATGGCGTCATGGGGGTCGTGCGTAAAGTAGGGCATACGTTCTACTCTGAACGCTATGGCAAGAATGTCACAATGCTGGATGTTCACTTTCCAGTGCCTTGCTCTAACGGGGAAGGCGGCTATACGTTCCGGTACGTCGTGCTGGACAACGAAGTAGAAAAAACTGTTTGACTTCTTGGTGACACTGGTTTAATTCTAGTGTCACTTACTAAGCCAAGTGACAGGAGAATATCATGGCTAAACTTCGTGAACAGATCATCCACCTGCCTGCCTTTGACAATGACAAGGTGTCTTTGCGTGATGAACGTGAGGCTATCGAAAAGATCATTCTTGCAAGCTTTGGCGGCTTCACTTCGCAGGAGTGCCGTGGCGCATGGAAAGACGAAGACGGTACGGTGTACGAAGAATATATGTATCGCTACACGATTGCCCTTGACGAAGATGATGAAGTCAAGGTACAACTTTTTAAGGCTACGGCACAGATTGCTGTTGACGTGATGCGGCAGATTTGCATCTACACTGTGATCTGCGGTGAGGTTCAGTTTATCTATGGGATGGATGCTGATGTAGAATAAGGCTTGACACATAGGGATAGGCTAAGTAAAACAACTGCACCAGTAACAGAAGGATGGATGCAATGGAAAAGGTTTCGATGAACGTCGGTGATCGCGTGATGATGAACGCCCGTGGACATGATGCATGGGGGTATGGTAAGGACAATCCGCAAGGGGTGGAGGTTGTCATCATTGAATTGGTGGAAGAAGGCGACTTCTTTCGTACCTTGGGCTTTGACTGCCGTGTAGAATGGGGTAACGGCTATATCAATTCCTACTCCTTCGCTGATCTTGATCGGCTTGACGTTACCGCTTGACTTCTCGGTGGCATCGGTGTAATGCTGGTGCCACTAGCTAAGCCAAGTGACAGGAGAAAATCATGGCTAAGAAGTATCACATCCTCGCCCTTCGTGACAACGACGGGGAATGGTTCTGCGAATTTGGGGCATACGACAAGGCGGACGTACGTGAGGAACAGAGCTATTACCGCAGGCTTTACGCTGCTAAGAATATGCAGATTATTTCGCTTGACAGTGAAGATTACTCTGCTATCAATGATGCTGTGGCAGCACTTAACAAAAGGAAGTGAGTGATGTATAAGGAAGATGTTGCATCCATCAAGGCTATGGGTGCCTCTCCCAAAGGCTTCGTTAACGTGGTGGCGTTTACCATGGCAACGATACAAATGCCGCTACAGACGTGCCTGATGCAGTGTCAGGATATATCTGTCAATGGGTACAATAGCAAGTACCTGTGGGGCTGGAAGAAAGATGGCTACGACTATGCCGTGGCCTATCGCAACACGATCTTGCATAAGCTTGACGTGATCCGGGGCGACTACTATGGACAGGACGCCGCAGCTAAAGCTGTTGCATTATTGTCACACACTCCGGGCCTCGGCGTTGTCAAGGCGGGCTTTGTGGCGCAGATGCTGGGCTTTGACGTGGCGTGTCTTGATCGCCATAACCTGCGAAAGCTTGGCATGGATGAACGTTCCATAAAGCTTGACGCAAAGGCTAACGAAAAGAAGCGCCTTGACAAGTCCAAGGAATACGTGGCACTGTGCAATGACACAGGCGGCTCCGAATACTGGTGGAATGAATGGTGCGGCTTTGTGGCCGGATCAAAGTACAATAAGAGACTTGACACGGCTGAAAAAGTGTCTAAGTTTCACGTCGAATGCATCGCAGTCTGATAACATAGGAGATACAGACGTGTTCGCTATCCTCGCAACCAAACCCCTGAACGACGGTACGCAAGGCTTCCGCTACAACTTCCTCGGCATGAAGGGGCTTGTACGCAAGCGCAAACACAAGAGCCGTGGCTGGTTCAAATTGCAGCGTCAAGGTTCCATGCATGGCCTGCATCTTGGCCGTATCACGATCTATCGTGAACACGCTGCGAACAAAAAGACCAAGCGCATTCTTCATCACTTCGCTGGTTGACTTCTCGGTAGCACTGGTGTAATGCTGGTGCTACTAACTAAGTCAATCTTCAACGGAGCTACAAATGGACACCTTCGTAATGATCTTTCTAGTGGCACCAATAATTGCGTGTCTGTGGGGGCTTCTGTGCCTAGTAGGGTGGATTGTGTTCATGGTAGCAAAGTTGATTTGGGACGAAAGCAAAAGAGGGTGACGCAATGCTTGCATATCGTATCGAAGATGCAGAAGGCCGGGGTCCATACGTAACACGCGGCCTTTGCTACTACCAATACGCTTCATCTGACAGGTTCCGCAATAAGCCTATGGCTATGCCGGGGCCAGTGAGAGACTATCCCCTGCTGCGTTCTGGTGTAGACTGTGATAAGACGTTCGTCTACGCATTCAAAAGCTTGGATGATCTTCGCAGGGTCTTCAAGAGCTATGAAGGGCGGAAGGCAATGAAACGCAAGGGCTTTGTCGTGACTGTGTACGAGTGTCATCCAGAGCATTACGTAGAAGGCACCGCTCAATGTGTCTTCCGCAAAGAGCATAGCAAAATGCTGCATACGATTGACCTCGTGAAGCTGAAATAAGGGATTGACATTTCTTTTCCGGCAGTATAGAACGTCAACATGAAAGGAAAAAGACACATGGAACTGAAAGCTGGAAAATACTACGAAGCCGCTAATGGCGAAGTCTTTGGGCCTATGCGTGAATACCCGGAAGTTCCCGGCATCTGGGACGCAGGTGAGGATCACTTTCTTTCCACTTCGCTGCATTGGTACGATGATGGACATGTTGGTGCTGCGCTTATCATCTTTGGCATGTACACCTACGAATATAATCTTGTGAAAGAGGTTGAAAAGCCTTCCACGCACTGACATAAAGGTGTTGACTTGGCCTTCAATGTAGGCGATAAGGTCGTGGTAGGCTTCAACTGCCACGCCCAACGTTTCGATGGTGTCGGCACTGTCGTAAACGTAGAAGAAGACTTCGCATGGCGAAACATGGGCATTGACTGTGCCGTATTGACGCCTAATGGTGAAACATGCTACTACTCCTTTAATGAGCTTGTGAGAGTAGCAAAAGAAGGGGATACAAATGTCCAAACTCAAGTTTAAAGTTGGTGATCGCGTCAAATACGTCGGTGATGCATACGAATACAAAGCGCCGGGTGTCGTTACTGACTTCATGTACGGCAATAGGCTGTTTCCGTATGGCGTCGTTTTCGAGGACGATGCTACTGCACATATTGTCCCCGCCCTCTGCCGCGAAGATGAACTCAAACTGATCAAGGAGTAACTACTATGGACAAGCAGCCTATCGTCGTCGGTGATCGCGTCTACGTCAAAAATGACTACGACAAAGAGGTTCGAGGTCTTGACAACCCCATCGGAACAGTCTATGCAGTAGAGGCTGACAGCCCCTTCAACCCCGGAAACCCCGGCTACAGCATCATCCTAGACATTGACAGCCCTGAAAATGGTGGTGACAATGACAGGGGCTTCTACGAAGTTTACGAAGTCTTCAAGCTGTAACTGAAACAAACGACTAACATACACATATACCCATATAAAGGACACACAGACATGGCTAAACTTAACCTTGAAAATGCCCAACCCGTTATTGTCGCTCTTGAGGCTGGAGAAAACGTCACCCGCAAAGAGATTTCCGAAGCCATGGTGATGGTCGGCCTCGCAATTGCAATGGCTGACTCCATTCTTCCCGAAGATGAAGCGAATAAGCTGGACCCCCTCGTGGACCTCTATGTCAAGAGCAATGAAATCATGGACGATCTGCCTGCACTCGGCGCACTGCTGAAACAGATTGTCGATGTTCAGAAGGCTATTGACTTCCACATCTGATCAGCCTAAAAGGTTGTTACTACCTAGCGCCGCTTGACTGTGGCGCTATCATGTGACAATCCATGTCTACTTAGGAGCAAAACAATGAGCAATTACATCATCTTCAAGCTTGACGCTGGCTGTGATATTGGCGCAAGTGCGCGTACCACTCGGCAGATTGCTACACTTGACGCAATGAGCAAGCTAAAAGGCAATGTTCTGCGTCTGATCAATGTCAACGAGGATCAGGCATGTGTCGCATACATTGTTCGCAAGGACGATTTCCTCAACTACATCGTCTCTATCCTTGAGTATGACGTTAACTACCAAGGGTACTACGAAGTGGCAAAAGAGCCGCAAAACAGCGTATGGTTCACCAACGAGTACAATAATCGTGTGTATGTCGGTGAAATGGAAGAAGTCCCTGCTCCCATGTTGCTTGACATTGACACGGATTACTTCTATAACGAGAACCTAGAAATGTGGTTCGCAATCGTTCCGCCATCTAAAGATCGCAATGAGGGCGACATTGTTTATGACGACGAGAATGTAGAGGGTCGCATCATCAGTGTTGAAGGTAACATCGTTACCGTTGACTTTTCGCAAAACAAAAAGGACGCAGCAAATGGCTAAGCATAAGTACAATGTAGGTGACACTGTATTCTTCTCAGGGTACACTGTAGCGTCAAAGGCTACGATCATGGAGCTTTTGGATGAAACGCATCCTGAATACAAGGGTCGCTGGGCTTACAACATTCTTCTGTGGAAGGATGAAGAACGCTTCGCTCAAACAGAAGACGTGACCTTGTTCTGGCCCTGCAATGAGATGGAGTTGACTGACTTGTGAAGAAGCCAAAGCGAACCCGTGACCCTATGAAGCGTGATCTGCTGACACAGAAATATCGCTTGCAGATCGTAGCATCCCGTGCTAAACGTATTCCGAGGAAACAGAAGCACAAAGCAAAAGGAGATACCAATGAGTGAATGGATTGAAAACACTGGCACTGTGCCGGAAGGTGTCACCAAATATACTGCTCTTGAAGTAATGTATCGTGACGAAATCAAGAATATCTGGACGGTCTGTGATACGTTTCCGAATGACGATCCCGTTCTGTGGGAACTTCGTAACTCTGTACTTGACGTTATCAAATATCGCTTCTTGTAACCCAATGTGGTACTGGCGGCAGGTAAGCTGGAACGCTTACGTACTCACAAATACAGACACAGCAGAGCGTCATGCCTTTACTAGCTACGAAGCTTTGTACATGTTTTGTATAAAGCATAACATCAACGCACACTACGTCTAATACAAGGAGCAAGTGATGCAAGAAGTTTTTGTCCTCTATAGCGACAGGGGAGGCGAGTACGGAAAGCTTATCGGAATTTTCTCCACAAAAGAGAGGGCTGAGGCAGCTAAAAAGGCATATCATTTTATGTCACGAAACAGCATGTACATTGAAACAGAATTGGTTAAATAATGCATATCAAAAACATTAACCTAAAGCTGCAACTGATTGATCTACTGCTTGATGAACGCAATAGGAGCGTTTGTCCAGTTGGAGAGTGGCCTTCCGTTACGCTACTGCGTGAAATGAAGGAAGACTATATCAGCATCAAGGAGAAGCAAAATGGTTGACTATAACAGTGGCGGGCCTGCGTTTCCGATCACGGCAGGACAACAAGTATACGCACAAGGCATGACCTTGCGTGATTGGTTTGCGGGGCAGGCTTTGGCTGGATACTTTGCATACAAATGGGCAGAACGCCAAAACACCGCCACCATTGATACTGCAAACTACTTTTACCAAATGGCAGACGCAATGATTGCAGCGAGGGAGAAACAAAATGGTTGACTACAACGACGGCAACTGGCACGGATGGGACGGCGGGGAATGCCCGGTGCATCCTGAAAGCGTGATTGATGCGGTATGGCCTAGCACGATGGATGATAAAAAATCTTACAGGGACGCCAAAAAAGCAAAGGATTTCCCTTGGTTCGTGGGTGGTCCATGGACACCTTTCTTGTTCCGCGTGACCAAGCCCTACGTCGAACCGCCAAAGCCGCGTGAGTTTTGGATCAATGAATATCCCGGTTGCTTCGGCACCCCGTATAGCAGCAAGGCAGAGGCTGATGAAGGCGGCGGCGGCATCCGCACCCGCTGCATCCATGTCCGAGAGGTGATCGAGGAATGACCAACGAACATATCAAAGCACTAGATACGCTGATTGCGGCGGCAGAGAGTGGAAGTATCATGTCTATGGATGCCAGAAGTGTATGCCACTGCTTAGGTTGGAAATTTCCAGATATGAGGACTAAATGGCTACTCTCAGCTGAGATAGGATCACTAGACGCAGCCAAGGATTTGCATGAGGCGCTGTTGCCAGGGGTAATGTGGCAGCGTAGTCCTAATGGGCAATTCTGTCTATTCGATTCATTTGCAGAAGAAGTTAGTTATGCTACCGAAACCGACAACCCCGCCCGTGCATGGCTAATCGCAATCCTGAAAGCTTATCGCTCCATTACGGAGGACAGTTAATGAACGCACCAGAACGAATTTGGGTTGATGGGGATGCCACAGGCAGTAAGCAACATGTAGATTGGGACTGGGATAGCGGATGTTGGGGGCATCAACAAGAAAGAGACGGAGAGTTGGAATACATCCGTGCCGATCTTGTGCCGCAATGGCAACCGATTGAAACTGCACCAAGGAATGGCACATATGTAATTGGCCTTTTCAATGGTATTGTTGCACAAATGAAGTGGTCAAATGGCGGTGGAAGCCACCGTTATCACTGGATGGCACTAGGAAGATGGACGCCTATTGACCCAACCCACTGGATGCCGCTACCGGCACCACCTAAAGGAGTTGTAAATGAAACGCCCAGACTTAGTTGACGTTATCGGATTTCTCATTATCGCCCCTATGCTGACGCTTCTTTGGGTAGTAGTAGCAGCCACAATTTACAGCATAATCTCTGCTGTACTGTAACACCATGCAGATGTTCACTTTGCAAGACGTGTATCGTGCCGCTTGGTTGTGGTACGGAAAGCAGGACAGAGATTCCACCTGCCTCGCTGAAAATAGATTGATGCGTGGTGAAATACCTGATAACTTCTACAAGTACCATCACGCTTAAGACAAGGAGCTACTACTATGGACAAGACGTTTGGCGAACTGAGCATTGACGAAAAGCTGGAACTTCATCGGGCTATGTATGAGGATCGGCTAGTGCAATACTGGGCGGATAATCTGTGGATGATTAAGGTTTCTCACACGTTTTTTGATGATTGTATCTACCGCATCGCACCAAAATCTGAAACTGACATTGAATTGCCATGGCATGTCATCTCGACGGAATACCAGTGGGCTGCGCGTGATGCTAATGGTGCTGTGTGGGTGTATGAAAAAGAACCGTTTCCGAAGTTTGATATTTGGTGTGGGGTAGGTAAGACTTGTAGGCACATCATCCACAAACCCGGCAATAAGCCTTGGGATCAAAGCCTCATCAAACGCCCGGAAGGAGTGTAATTATGACTAAAGAAGTTGGAACGCTGGCAGAAATCGGCGCGAAGCCGGGCGATACTGTGAAGCTCGTTGAGAATGGCATTGTTGCAGGCAATGATGTTGGGAAAATCGGTGTTGTTATGGAGGGTGCTGATGGGGATTTGTATACCCGTGGAGATGGCATGAACCGTGGAGATAACTGTAGCCACAAATTCCAGATTGTCTCCCGTGCATCTGACAAGCCTAAACTCTGGCGAGATATGACGCCGGAAGAAAAAGGCGCACTGTTGTTGGCGTATCATGAAGGGAAGGTGATTGAGTGGACTGGGTATTTTGGGTCGGAATTTAACCTGGACAGCATTCGTGGAACTCCTGTTTGGAGTGATACTCACGCCTACCGCATCAAGCCAGAACCCAAAGTTGAGACTGTGACGCTGATGACTGCTAAAGTTTATGCTTGGATTTCAGAGCCTTACGGTAGATGCGGTACACAAAATACCCACCGTATCACTTTCAACCTGATCGACGGTGAACCAGACTGCACCAGCATCAAAATGGAGAAACTGTAATGAACGACATTACTGCACAAACTTTTCCTTGGAACGAACTCAAAGAGGGTGACATTCTTGTATGCGTTAAAGCAAGTACCAGCTGTTTCACGGAAGGTAAAGAGTATAGAGTGAGCAGAGACGGACGTAACCTAAGCATCAAATACGATGACGGTTGCCGCTGCACAAACTCATCCTCGCGTTTCGTACTAAAAGATACCGCGTATGACAGCAGAAAGTGGGCTGATCTTTCGCGTGTAGAGAAGGGAGAGGTTCTACTTAGTATCAGAGAAGGTGTTGAGTACGAATTTTCAACGGATGGGGCTACGTGGAACAAAATCTACGCTATCATGTGTCCACGAGACAGCGAGTACGTACGCAAAAAACGTAAAGTCCATCGCCCGTGGGAACTCAGCAAAGCTGACGGTACGACCAAAGTAAATCTTGGTAGTGTAAAACATGAGCGCGTAGACCTGCCTAACACGAAACAATTTGCGTATCGCATCCTCGAACAATGAAAGGAGCTAACCTCGTGATCTGCTACAAAGACAAGACGTTCTGTAACTCAGACTGTGTGAATGAAAGCTGCCACCGCTTCTTTGGCGATACGCAGCTAGAGAGTGCAAAAGCGTGGTGGGGAAACGACACTCCACCTATCGCATTCTCAGACTTTAGCAATCGCTGTGAAGACTACACAAAACCTACGGAGACTACTTGACACTAATCGTAATCGCCTTTACTGTCGCCGCTGCCTCCTACGCAGTGTGCCTCGCTCGACTCACAGCCAAAGGCATTAGTGAAATCTCAAAACAAAGGACTTGACACAATGATCCAACAGACTGTAAAATTCCGCTCTAACAATGAGAACGTTACCGTCGAAGTCACAATCTACTGCAAAGAGACAGCAGAAGACGATGATGATGCAATCTCTACTGCACTTGACGCTATCGGTGAGGCACTTGAAGTCGTCTCCGTAACAACTCAATACGTAATGCACTACTGAAAGGACGCGATACACATATGAGCAATCTACCTCGTTTCGTTACACGATATAAAGGTGCTGACGGTAAGTATGTGTATCGCTTCTCTCCGCCTCAAGACGCTATTGATAACGGCATTGTATCACGTATGACGCTAGGTACAGACAAGAGAAGTGTCAACGCTGAGGCGAAGAAGCTTAACGAAAAGATTGATGCATTCCGTAGCGGCAAGATTGCTGGCACGATTCCGAAGCCTATCTCTACAATGCGTCAGGTAGCTGCACACTACTTCGCGTCTAAGAAGTTTCGTGATCTGGCAGCATATACACAGAAGCAGTACGAAACAGCTATTGACACGTTCTGCAATACTGTAGTAGAAGGCAAGGTGTTGGGCGACACAAAAATTCAAGACATAACCATTCGTATGTGTAATCTAGCGTATCAGCAATGGGCAGAGAAGGGTGTAACTTCTGCTAACGGAAAGCGTAGGATCATCAGCGTCGTGTTCAATTACGCTATTGGTCTTGAGGCTATTCAGCGAAATCCTATGAAGCATGTCGATGCTATCTCTACGAAGCCTCGTCGTACTCGCTGGACGCAGGAGCAAATCATTCAGTTTCTCAATGTAGCGTATAGCAAATTCGAGTACCGTAATATCGGACTAATCTTCCATATGGCTTATACGTGGTCACAGAGGGTTATTGACATTCGTCTATTGAAGTGGTCAGATGTTGATCTTGACAATCGTGTCGTGACCATTCTACAAACAAAGAGAGGCGCAACTGTGCATCTGCCGATCTACGACAAAATGTACGAAATGCTAAAGCAGCAGAAAGAAGACTTCGGCTTTCAGGAGTACGTAGTACCGCACTTCCGTGAGTCCGATAAGGCATGGCGTCCTTACGAAAGAGACGCTGTATCTCGTATGGTGCGTAAGATCAGTAAAGAGGCAGGGCTTCCTGATGGACTCTGTGCGTGGGACTTGCGTAGAACTGGCATCACTGAAATGATCGAAAGTGATATTGACATGCTTACCATTATGAGCGTAACAGGTCACGCAAATGTCAGCAGCCTAAAGCCGTATCACGTAAATACGCTTCGTGGGGCTACCACCGCTCTAGACAAACGTTTTGCAGAAGGCATGATTGATGAAAAGCTCACTACAACAACTGCTTGATAGCATGTCGCTCAAAGAGGGCGACCGTGCAAGGACTAACTGCCCTAACTGCGGAGGTTTCAACACCTTCTCTGCGACTAAACAGAACGGTGCCATTCTCTACAACTGCTACAAGCTTGATTGCAAGACACGTGGAGCCTCGACTGTAGGTATGACAGCCTCAGAGATTGAAGCTTTCATGCGGGCATCTAAAGAGTTACGAAGCACAGAGACGCGACGTAAAGAGCCTATGGAGTTGCCACCATTCATTTCGTATAACACAGGCCCAGCGCAAAGTCTAATTGACAAGTGGGGGCTTACAGATGTAGAGTTGATGTATGATCTTGTAGAGGAACGTCTAGTGTTTCCCATTCGTGATGAAACTGGGGTGCTTGTCGATCTTACGGGACGTTTGCTTAAGCCTAAGACTTACAAGAACAACACCAGCGTATTCGTGGTACCGAAGTGGAAACGCTATAGTGGCGCAGGAGACTACTACTACTATGGACAAGGACGCAAGACAGCTATCGTCGTAGAAGACTGTATCAGCGCAGTAGTGGCACGTAAGATTTGCCCTTCTGCTACGGGTGTCGCAATCCTCGGTACAAACCTAACACGTGAACACTACGAGTTTCTGTCTAAGTTTGACAAGGTTCTCGTGGCGCTTGACCCTGACGCAGCAGCCAAGACTGTTGCATATAAGAGACAGCTAGATACTCATGGCATCAATGCTGTAGCAGTACGCTTGACAGACGACATTAAGTATCGTAAAGATGCTGATGAAGAAGCCTTACGGAAACTATGTGGAGAGACAAATGATTGACATGAATTGCCGCAATTGGTGGTATTTCCCAATCGAAATGCCTCTTAACGCAGCAGGCCAAGGTCCAGCAACAGTAGGCGTAGACGCTGTTAAGATTGTCTATGAAGTGTGGGATATTTCGCTAAACACTCACGGAACATTCGATTTTCTACCTGACGCAATCAACTTTGCAATGCAGCTAAATGCAGAAAGGGCCGCAGCACAATGACACAAACATTTGTAATTCCAGATATTCACGGCTCCGCACTTCTCCTGAGTAAAACACTAAAGATTATTCCTGACGATGCTAAGATCATCTTTCTTGGTGACTACATCGACCGAGGTCTTGACAATCGTGGCGCTCTTAACCTAGTAAAAGACTCAGTAAAAAATCGTGGTGCAATCGCATTGTGCGGAAATCACGACGCCCTTATGGTAGGAGCGTATGATAACGAAGAAAACAGTACCTATACGTGGCTTATGAACGGTGGAGTGTACACGTTTCAAGAGTACGGATACAATAAGGAAGAAATGACGGAAGACGTTGAGTGGATCAGGCAGTTGCCTATTCTACACACGGACAAGCATCGCGTATACGTACACGGATGGATTGATACACAAAAGCCTCTTGCAGAGCAGGAAGCTGGCAGCGTTATGTGGAAACGCTTTGGTAAAAATGACGACTATGATTATCAAGGTCTTCACATTGTTCACGGCCATACGCCCGTCAAAGAGTCTTTGCTATTGACGAACCGTACTAACCTTGATACTGGTGCTGTGTGGACTAACGTACTTACCGTTGGAGTGTTTGACGACGGCACTCCCGGTGGACCAATTGACATTTGGAGTATTGACAAAGATGAGTAAACAAGAAAGGAAGGTACTGTATTGAAGATACGTGTGACGCGAGTAGCTGAAATCCTATTTGGTGGTGTTGAAGAACGCTACGCTCTAGAAGTTAAAGAAGGCTTCTTCTCTGGCTGGCAGACTATCTATGAAAAATACCTAACAGAAGATGAAGCACTAGCAGAAGCAGAAAAACTGCGGAGCATTGTTGAAAACCATATCGTGAAGGAGTACGAATGATCCATAACGCAGCATCGCAGGGTACGCCCTCGTGGCTTCTACGTCTGGAACAAATCCAGATGCAGCTTAAGCCAGAAGACCAGATCAAGTGGCTTCGTACCAAAGGTAAAGAGCATGGCATTCCAGATGAAGTGATTGCAGCACAGCTTGATCGTCTTGGGTACGTATCGCCTCACCAAGAGAAAAAAGACTTCATCGCAAATAATAAGGTTGACACCGTAGTTAAACCTGCTAAACAAGGGCATCGAAACAAAAAGGAGCAACCTAAATGACCAGGGAACGTCGTCTTAACCGCGATTCAGTTAGCGTCGGAGACTGTGTAAGACGTAAAGCAGGTAAGAAAGTTTACGAAGTAACTTGGGTAGGACCTTACGATATGACCCTTCGTGATCCTGTTACGGGTAAGCGCACCAACTACGCAAACTATTGCGACTACACTTTTGCAGATGATACTCACGAAAAAGGAACTAGCATGAACAAGACTCTTTACGAAATCACCGTCAATGGCACTGTGCATATTGCAGAAAAGCTGATGGAAAAGTCCTCGACTAGCTGGCTGATGCAGGTGTACAATACCTCGACGGTACTCTTTGTTGACAAAGCAGACTGCAAAGAGATTGTACCGTACACTGTAAAACTCCGTGTTAACGCTGTCGAGTTTGACTATCGCTACGACGAAGGTATGCTGAAACCGGGCGAAGTGTACCTCACCGCAAAAGGTGACTTTGTGTTCGTTGTCGCTGTTGACACCAAGAACAAGAACGCAAAAGCTACTCCGCCTAAGCTTGTCACTCGTCTCGTTACTGAGGCTGTGTAATGGGAGCGTTCCAAAAATATATGCACCTTGAGCGTCTCGGCACTAGCGAAGTCGATGGCATTAACGCAGGTGTGTGCTACGTTTTTCCTAAGCTTGATGGTACCAACGCCTCTATCTGGCTAAAAAAAGATGGTACTATTGGTGGAGGCTCTCGTAATAGGGAGCTTTCAATCGGAAGTGACAACGCAGGTTTCTACAATCACATCAAAGACTCTGCTCCGCACCTTAGCTACCTAAAGGCGTTTCCACATCACCAGCTTTACGGAGAGTGGCTCGTTCCTCATAGCCTCAAGACGTACCGTGATGATGCATGGCGTAAATTCTACATCTTTGACGTGTGGGATAACACGGAGCAGCGATGGCTTACGTACGAAGAATATGTTACTGGTCTTGAAAACTACGGCTTGACGTATCTTGTGCCTCTCGTTATCATTCGTAACGGTTCGGTTGCAGATTTCTACGATCAACTTGAGCGTAACACTTTCTATCTCAAAGAAGGTGTGGGTGAAGGTATCGTAATCAAGAACTACAACTTCGTAAACCGATATGGTCGTACTGTTTGGGCTAAGCTAATCAATGCAGCTTTCAAAGAAGTACATCATGCCGCAATGGGTGCGCCCATCATCGGTGCGGATGTTGTCGAAATGAAGATCGTTGACAAATATGTGACGCAAGAGCTTGTTGACAAATGCTATGCAAAAGTGCTAAACGAACATGACGGGGCGTGGTCGCAGAAGAACATTCCTCAACTACTTGGCATGGTATTCTACGATTTGGTCAAAGAAGAAACGTGGGAGTACGTTAAAGAGAACAAGCTTCCGACGATCAACTTCAAAGACCTGCAACGATACTGCATCAACAAAGTAAAAGAGCTAAAGAAGGAGCTATTCTAATTGTCGTATAACAAATCGTACGCAGAATACATGGACCATATGGGGTCGGACCTTAGTGTAGTTAATGCTGCACGGGTCAGCTTCAACAAGCGGAGCCAGAATGAACTGGTGGACGAGTTTGGTAAGGTGGTTGACCTAGATGACTTGTCACATGGGGAGGAATATAAACTCGCCTACTGCAAGAGCCGCCTGAAAGCCGAAGATGCAAAGCTGATCAACTACCTCGCCAAGCACGACCACTGGACCCCCTTCGCACACACGTCTATTCAATTGCGTATGGGTGCGCCAGTGCCTATCCGTACGCAATGTTTCAAACACAAACAGGGTCTTGTCGAGAATGAGGAATCTCGTCGCTACATTAGCTCACGTCCATTCCTATTCATGCCAGACGAGTTTCGTAATGCGCCTACGGGCGGGGCAAAGCAAGGGAGTAGCGACAAGCACAAAGCTTCTGGTGCATGGCTTACCGTGTACCGGGATCGCTGCGAAGCTATGATTGACCTGTACGAAGACATGATTGCTGATGGAGTTTGTCCTGAGCAGGCACGTTTTGTTCTGCCACAAGGCTGCATCGTAAATTGGGTGTGGACAGGCAATCTCTACGCCTTTGCTAACTTCTACAAGAAGCGTACCGATCCTCACGCACAGAAAGAGATTCGTGATCTTGCGGAAGACGTGGCCACTCTAGTTGCGCCTCTGTTTCCTGTGTCGTGGGCTGCATTGACTGCTTGACATGAAACAACAAGTGGCGTATGTAAATGCTATCAACGCAGTAGAACGCGCTTGTGAGCATATCAAACATCTACCAAACGCAGAGGCGCTATCAAAGCAGGCGCTTCTGCTACTTGCACTACTAAGACAGCATAGAATAGAGGAATAAATGAACAAAGAACTGGCGCTTCTTAAGACGCTTCTGCAAAAAGATTTCTACGACGACCATAAAGGCATTCGTTGCCCTGATAAGATTTTCACTAAAGACATGCGTAAGATCAAGCAGACTATTGACTACGCTATGCAGACGTACGAAACTGATCTGTCTGTGGCTGAGATTGAGGCGCTATTCTTTGCACGTAACTCGTCCCTTACCACGGCAAACAAAGTACTGTATCAGGACGCTTTCACTGCTATGCAGAAAGAGAATGCCCTGAACAAAGACATTGCAGAAGAAGTACTCTCTCGTATGTTTCAGCAAGTAGTTGGTGAGGAAGTTGCTAACCTTGGCTTTGACTTCGTTAACGGAAACAAGACTTCACTTGAGCCTCTGCGAGAGCTTCTGCAATACTACAATGACGACTTTCTCCCTGCACTAAAGGTGGAGTGGGAAGACACTTCTATCCAGCGTCTACTTGAGCTTAACGGCCTTGAGTCTCGCTGGAAGTTTAACATTCCTTCACTGTCACGTCGAGTTGATGGTATCAGTGGTGGACACTTGATCATGGTTGGCGCACGTCCTAACGTCGGTAAAACTTCGTTCCATGCCTCTCTCGTGGCAGCAGAAGGCGGCTTTGCATCGCAGGGCGCACGTTGCATGGTACTCGTTAACGAAGAGGCACCGCACCGTGTAGGCGCACGATATCTTACGGCAGCTACGAACATGACGTTGGAAGAGATTAAAGAAAACCCTGCATTGGCTGGATTGCGTTACCAGAAAGTCAAAGAGAATATCAGTCTCAAAGATGTTACTGGACGTGACATGGCCTATGTGGAACAGTTGCTAAAGATCGAACGTCCTGACGTTGTGATCCTTGACATGGGTGACAAGATGGCTGCACGTACCAGTGACAAGTCTGACGTTTTCCTCAAGGATGCAGCTATCTATGCTCGTAACCTTGCAAAGCAGTACGACTGTAGTATCTTCTGGATGTCTCAGCTTAGCGCAGAAGCAGAGGGCCGTGTTGACGTTAATATGTCGATGATGGAAGGCTCTAAGACAGGTAAAGCTGCCGAGGCTGACCTAATGCTTCTGCTTAGCAAGAACGCTTTGACGGAAGGTCAAGAGGAAGAAGCTTCTGCACGATACGTCACTGTGGCTAAGAATAAAGTAAGCGGCTGGCACGGTCGTATCAACTGTGAGCTTGACTCTCAACGCGCAATCTTTTCTGCATAAGGAGCTAACAACATGGAACTTAAAGTAAAATTCAACGACTACTACTACGATCATGGGTGTGGGTGCTGTTCAACGTGGGGTACTAAAGCGACCTTTGAGATTGACGGGGAAGTCTATGAATACGACGTATCGTCTCAGAACGTTGCATGGGAACGCTTCATGGAAGATCACTACGATATTGCACTTGACATTGAAGAGACTTCTGAGTATGACGATGGGACAACTACTTATGGAGACGACGAGTGACAGCATACGTAGTTGACGTAGAGAATACAGTATCTACGCATCACGGCAAGAAACACCTAGACCCTTACGAAGCTGACAACTCTTTGACTATGGTCGGCATGAAGAACGTTACAACAGGCGAGAAGCTTCTTGTAGCTATTGATCATGCTGAGTATGTTGACCATGATGGCATTAACCGTAAGGCTGTGCAAGACAGGCTTGACGACTGTACGCTAATGATTGGTCACAACTTGCAGCACGACTTGGCATGGCTGTGGGAATGCGGTTACAAATATTATGGACCTATCTTCGACACAATGCTTGGCGAGTATCTGTTGCTTCGTGGGCAAGAGGCATCGCTACGGCTAGAAGATTGTGCCATTCGCAGGAACCTTAGTCACACCAAGGACGATACGCTTAAGACGTACTTCGCCAAAGGGTACTCAACTCGTGACATTCCTCTTGCTGAGCTTTCTACTTACCTAGAAGCTGACCTTGATACAACGCACGATCTGTACGAAGCAGTTGTAGCCGATCTTGCTACGCCTGAGTCACAGTCTATGTCCAAGGTTGTTGACGTTACGATGGATACTTGCTGTGTCTTGACACGCCTCTATTGTAATGGCATCAAGGTTGACATGGAAGCTCTCATGGAAGTTAAGCGTCAGTTTGAGCAGGAGCTTACAGATATCGAAGCACGTCTGTATAAGCAAGTGCGTCAGCTAATGGGCGACACTCCGATCAACCTCAATTCACCTGAGCAAATGTCTCGTGTCGTCTTTAGTCGTAACATTAACAACAAGAAAGAGTGGGCTGACCTATTCAATCATGTTAAAGACGCTGCGACATTCAAGCAGACTGTGAACAAAAACTCTTCTGTTGTGTATAAGACCGAGGCGTACATCTGTCCAGATTGTAAGGGCCAGAAGCTTGTGTATAAGACGAAGAAAGACGGCTCACCGTTTGCTAAGCCTAACAAGTGCAAAGCCTGTGAAGGTGAAGGTTACAAGCTACGTCCTACCAAAGAAGTTGCTGGCCTTAAGTTTTCAGCACCAGATAAGACTTGGGTAACTGCTAACGGTTTCAGCACGGGTAAAGACGTTCTGATTGTGCTAAGCGGTGTTGCAGCACAGAACAACATGAAGGAAGCCAAAGCCTTTGTGGATGATCTGCTGCGTCTCAATGCTGTGTCTAGCTATCTCAGCAACTTCGTAGGGGGCATCGAAGCCTTTACAAAGCCTGACGGTTTCCTTCATGTAGCGTTGACACAATCTGTTACTGCTACAGGACGTTTCAGCGGGCGTAACCCTTAACACTGTAGGGGTTGTAAAACTACGCGAATTCAGGGGAAGTCCAGAACGGATAATCCTGAGCCGAGCTTGCCATATCACCTTAAAGGAGGTCACGATGGACATTAAGCACTACTATGAAAACACTCAGCTTACGCTGCAACAGATTGCAGATACTTTGGGTGTAGGGTACAAAGTCGTATTCAACTATGTGAAACGTAACTACAGCAGTGTGTATCGTAAGCAGCGTAAAGTTGCTAACTATGCAACGTCAAAGCAGGGCAATAAAAATCCTATGCTTGGAAAAATGCTGGATCAACACCCTCGTTACAAAGGTGTTGTTTCTGATGGCAAAGGCTACCTCATGGTAGTTAAGCCTGTCTGGTATACGGGACGCAAAGGTTCACATCATGTCTTCCAACACCATGTCGTCGTGTGTGAGGAAGAGGGTCTTACGCAAATCCCTAAAGGTTTTGTTGTACATCACTGCGATGGAAATCCCCAGAATAACGACTACGATAATCTACTGCTTATGTTGATGGAAGAACACGCCGCATGGCATTCATCACAAGAAGGTGCAACGACTATCTCGAAAGAGAGTACAGCCAAGTGGCTGGAAGCGCGTAGGGCTGGATACAGCCAAGATATAGTCTACTCTATACGGGAACGTATAGCAGCCTGTAAAGGCGGGCAGGAAGTAACGTCTCCTGCTGAATAAAAGGAACATGCAGAACATGCCTCGTGGCGGTACTTTCCCCGTCAAGAAAGCATTTGTGTCACGTTGGGAAGGTGGCATGATCATGGAAGCAGACTTCGCTCAGCTAGAGTTTCGTGCTGCTGCTTTTCTGGCACAAGACACATTGGCTATGCACGAAGTCGCTACAGGCTTCGATGTTCACAGCCACACCGCAGAAGTTATCACTAATGCAGGGGAGAAAACGTCACGACAAGGTGCTAAGCCTCACACGTTTGCCCCTCTGTATGGCGCTACAGGCCACGGTCGCACGGCTGCTGTTGCTGCGTACTACCACTACTTCATTGAGAAGTATGAAGGTATTGCAGAGTGGCACAAGAAGCTTGGCGACGAGGCTATTCGTTTTGAGAAAGTTACGCTTCCTTCTGGTAGACAATACGCTTTCAAAGGTGTATACAGACGCCGTAACGGTATGCCAAGTGACTTCACTCGCATCAAGAACTACCCGGTGCAAGGCTTTGCTACTGCGGATATCGTTCCTGCTGTACTCTGCGAATTCGAACGCAGGCTGCGACCCTATAAGTCGCTGCTTGTAAATACGGTTCACGACTCCATTGTCATTGATATCCACCCGGAAGAGATTGACATTGTGATCGCTATCGTAGAGGGTATCAACAATGATCTGCATAAGATTATCATGGATACCTACGGTGTTGACTTCAACGTTCCGCTTCTGCTTGAAGCAAAGATCGGCCCCAACTGGCTTGACACAAAAGACGTTGGTAAGTAAGATACACCTTGACACAGCCACGTAATTGTGGTATAACTATCACCTTCACGCTCTAAAATAATGAGCAAGTTAACAACAAAAGGAACCAAAACACATGACTACTGATATTGCACTTCTGAACAACGCTCTCGGCGCTGGTACTGACCTTGCTGCTGCTCTCGGCTTTAGCACCAACACGGGCGCACAAAGTACCCTGCCAGAGCTTCGCCAACTGTACAAAGCGCAGAAAGGCGAAATGGAAGTGAAAGGCAAGAAGATGATTGTTGAGACTATTCCGGGCGGCTCTTACAGCCTGACTACCTCGGAAGGCAACACCATCTACTCCGAAACTGTGACCGTTCGTATCTTCATGCAACGCTTCCAGTATCAACGCTTCGAGAAGTTTGCTGCACCTGTTGACGGTAAAGACGGTAAGATGTTCCGTACTGTCATGGCAAATAGCTTCCGTGAAGGTGATCTGAAAGATAACTACGGCGGCTTCAACTGCGGTCGTCCCGGTGGCTACATCAAAGATTACGACTCGCTGTCTGGCCCCCTGCGTGACATTGTGAAGAACACCAAGCGTGTCATGGTCGTCTTCGGCACTGTTACTATGGACAATCCGACTGACGCTAACGGCAATCCTGTGGAAGCTGAGACTAGCTATCCGTTCTTCATGCGTGTCAAGAATGCCAAATCGTACAAGGCAATCGAGACTGCTACCAGCGCAATCACCAAGCGTAACATGCTGCCCATTCAGCGCCAGATTCGTTTCTCGCATGACTCTGTTCCGCTGCCTAATGGTGAGCTTAACTACTTCGTGAAAACCGAAGACGTTGGTGGCGTTCAGATCACGGCTGAGGATGCTGAGTACGTCAACAACTTCATTGAGTGGGTCAAATTCAACAACGAAATGATCCTCAAGCTGTGGGCTGCTGTTCACGAAGATGACATTAGCAAAGACGAACAAGACCTGATGCAACAGTTTGTTGAAATTGGTGATGATCGTCTTGAAGATGACATTCCTTTCTGATATTGCGTTGGGGGCTTCGGCCCCCTTCTTCACCTCTAACATAGAAAGGAATTAGTGATGATGAACCATCCCGCAGAGATTAAGCTTCACAAGCTGCTACAAGATGTGTCAAATGGCGAAGGTGACATTTCAGATGAAATCCTCGACCTAGTTGCGGCAGACGTTAAGGCAGCACTTCGTAAGCAGATTAACAGCCGCCGCCGTAACCAAGAGTTTACACTTCGTATGTCTAACATTGGGCGACCGAAGTGTCAGCTTTGGCACGATAAGAACGCACCAGAAAAAGCCAAACCTCTGCCTCCGTTCTTTATGATGCAGATGCTTATCGGTGACGTTACTGAGGCGGTATTCAAGGGGCTGCTTCGTGCAGCTAACGTAGAATTTGAAGACTCTGGAAACGTTACGCTTGAAGTCTCAGGCCAGAAGATCAACGGTACGTATGACGTTAAGATCGACGGTGCCATTGACGATATTAAGTCCGCATCACCTTGGAGCTACAACAACAAGTTTGATAGCTACGCAAGCCTATCGGAAAACGATAGCTTCGGCTACGTGAGTCAGCTTGTAGGCTACGCTCATGCAGACAATGCTAATATTGGTGGCTGGTGGGTTATCAACAAGAGTACTGGCGAATTTAAGTACCTCAAAGCTGAGCCTGATAAAGACACCGCTATGGCTGCTATTGAGAATGCAGTGGAGTACATCGAAAGTGACGCCCCCTTTGAGCGTTGCTATCACAGTGTCCCTGAGACGTTCTACAAGAAGCAGACAGGCAATCTCGTGCTGCCTGATGAATGTCACTTCTGCCAATACAAGAAAGCTTGCTGGCCTATGCTGCGTAGCGTTCCTAAGCTTGTGACACGTGAAAGCACGAAGAATCCTGCGCCTGTTGATTACGTCTACATTGCGCCGGAATATGAAGACAAAGCAAGGGAGTATGAAAATGCTCAATAAAGAGGCGTAATGGCAAGACGCCATGTAAAAGCGGCGTACAGGTCGGGGCTGGAAGATAAAGTTGCAAAACAGCTTGACAGCCTCGGCGTACCTGTGCAATATGAGTGCAAGAAGATCGAATACGTTGTACACGAAAACAGAAAGTACACTGCCGACTTCTTGCTTCCTAATGGCATCATCGTAGAAACTAAGGGTCTTTTTTCTCTTGACGACAGAAAGAAACATCTGTATATCAAGGAACAGCATCCAGAGCTAGATATTCGTTTCGTCTTTACGAATAGCAAAGCTAAACTTCGCAAAGGTGCGAAGATGAGTTACGCTGATTGGTGCGATAAACACGGCTTCAAATACGCAGACAAACTTATCCCAAAGGAGTGGATCAATGAGTAAAGACAAGAAAAAGAACAAGAAGTTTAAGCTTGACAACGGTAGTGTTGCAGTTATTATGACTCCGATCACTAAGACTGACAACACCGACCTTATGTTCAGCTTTGCTATGAACCAAAGCGACAACAGCATCAGTGAAAGCACTCTGCAATTTCTATCTCACACCGCTCTCATTATGACCGCAGCATTTCGTCGCGCTATGCATGACCCAGACTTCTACCAAGAGCTTGTGGAAGAAATCGTTGATATGCAGACGCCGGAACAAAAGACTGCAAAAGATCGCGTAATCAAAACGGAAGATAATGTGATCACTCTTGACTTCTCAACTCCGACTAAAGGTAATGCATGACAGAATACTACAATCCAGTTGATGTGGTTAAACAAGTTATTGACACGTACAATAGTCCGGCTAAAGCGACTGTAACCGGAGGTCCGTCCGACTACTACAATATCCCTCCGAATTGTGTGACTCTAAACGATCTGATGGAACACAAAGCTTATACTTCTTGGGGTGGAGACGCACTTCACCTCAAGGACATTATGAAAGCTTCGTGGCGATGGGGCGAAAAAGACGGTACTACGAAAGCGTATGATGCACGTAAGATTATCTACTTCGCAGCACGACTTCTGCAAATTCACGCTGGACAAGACGCTGTTCGTGAGCTACTGTCGTCCATGCTAAACGATCCACAATTCAACACTAACAATAAACGAGGAACCCAATGAGCAATATTAAGTTTGACTTCAGCTACGAGACGCAAGAGTTTTTCCGTGTGTTTGAACCGTCTCTTGACGTTCGCCTCTGGCAGAAACTTGTCGAGGAAGAAATCGCAGAGTACCACGAAGCTGTTGCGGACAGGGATCAAGCCAATCGTCTAAAAGAGGCCGCTGACGTTATCTACGTCATGTTCCCTTTTGACACTATGCGATTCGCACTCGAAGAATACGGCCTTCTGTCTGATGACTATGTTACCCAAAGTAATGAGCTGGTTCGTCGCGCTGACGAAGTGATCCGAGACGCAGTTCTGTATTTTGGGGTTCATGCAGTACAGGAAGCGTTTAAGCGTGTACACCAAAGCAACATGTCAAAACTTGGCGATGATGGTAAGCCTATCCGCCGTGAAGATGGTAAAATCTTGAAGGGACCAAACTACAAAGCCCCTGACCTTACTGACATTGTTATTGCAGTCGTTGGCGGGGCATGATATGAAGTTTAGCGTAACCATTGAAATTGATGTGGACGAGGGTGGCAACATCCTCTCTGCATCCGAAAGCAACCATAACTTTGACGTTGAAGATACGCTGCGTATTCTTCTTCGTGACCTAGACGATGTTCGCGTACTGGACATTGAAGCAAAACAAATGAGGGACTAATGACTTACAAACCTTCTGCACGGGCTGAAATCCTGACTCGCCGTACCTACAATCGCCCGAAAGATGCGGATGGCATCGTATTTGAAACATGGGAAGAAACTGTTGATCGCGTCATTTCGCACCAAAAGTGGCTGTGGGAACGCGCAAAAGGACAAGTGCTAAGCAAAGAAGATAATGCTGAGCTTCTCGTACTTCGCAACCTTATGCTGGAACGTAAAGTGCTTACGTCTGGTCGTACGCTTTGGCTCGGTGGTACGGACATTTCTCGCACTCGTGAGAGTAGCATGTTCAACTGCTCTTTCGGTCGTGTAGAGACTGTACATGACGTTGTTGACGCTCTGTGGCTTCTTCTGCAAGGCTGTGGCGTTGGCTTCGACCCTGTGCCGGGTATCCTTAACGGTTTCACTAAGCCCGTTCAAGTGCGTGTTATCCGCTCCACTAAGACTAACAAGAACGATAAAGGCTACGAACATAACCGTGAGCATCTGTACTATCAAGATGGGCTTCGTGTGTGGGAGCTTGTTATTGGCGACAGTGCTGAGGCATGGGCAAAAGCTGCTGGTAAGCTTATGGCTATGAAGCACAATGTAGATGTTGTTGTGCTTAACTTCCGTGAAATCCGCCCTGCTGGTGTACGTCTTCGTGGGTACGGTTGGATTAGCTCTGGTGATGAACAGATCGCTTATGCGTTCTACCGCATCTGCCTGATCCTCAGCAAAAAAGCAGGTACCCTGCTCAATCGTATCGACATTCTCGATATTATGAACCTGCTTGGTACTGTGCTTTCGTCTCGTCGTTCTGCTGAGATTGCTGTTATGGAAGTTTCGGCTGCTGAGATTGATGACTTCATCGTGGCTAAGCGTAACTTTTGGGAATACAAAAACGATGCAGGCGAAGTTCGCTATGCTGGTGACTTTGAGTCGGAAGCAGATGCAAACTCCAAAGGCTTCTTTAACAACGACCATCGTCAACAGTCCAACAACAGCATTCTGTTCTACTCGAAGCCTACTAAATGGGAGCTTGGCTACATCTTCCAGAAGATCAAAGAAGCAGGCGGTTCTGAGCCGGGTTTCATCAATGCCGAAGCTGCGCGTAAACGTGCGCCTTGGTTCAAAGGTGTAAACCCTTGTGCAGAAATCCTGCTCGGTAACAAATCGTTCTGTAACCTTGTCGAAGTTGACGTTGGTAAATTCAATGACGACTTTGAAGGTTTGCAGTATGCCATGAAGATCGCAGCACGGGCTAACTATCGTCAGACATGTGTGAACCTTGATGATGGCATTCTGCAACGGTCTTGGCATGAGCTTAATGAGTTTCTGCGTCTGTGTGGCGTCGGCATCACTGGTATTGTTCGCTGGAAGCACCATACTTCTGCGGAGCATCTGCAAGCAATTCGTGAGTCGGCTACTATTGGTGCAAACTCTATGGCGGATGAGCTTGGGCTTCCTCGTCCTAAGCTTGTGACTACTGTTAAGCCTTCGGGTACGCTTGGAAAGATCATGGACACTACAGAGGGCGTCCACAAGCCTCTTGGCAAGTATGTCTTCAATAACGTCAAGTTTAGCAAGTATGATCCTCTTGTGGATATTCTGCGTGAGGCAGGGTACAACGTCTTTGAAGTCAGTGGCATCAAGGATGCAGTGCTTGTAACGCTGCCTGCTTCGTACGAAGATGTGGAGTTTGATGTTGGTGAAGACGGTGTTGAACGTAACACTGAGTCGGCAGTATCACAGCTTGAACGCTATAAGCTTCTGATGCAGCATTACGTCGATCACAACTGCTCCATCACTATCAGCTACGATGAGAGTGAAGTGCCTGCTATCATCGACTGGCTGCTTGAGAATTGGGACACTTACGTTGGTGTATCTTTCATCTATCGTAATGATACGACTAAGACCGCCGAAGACTTGGGCTACCTGTACCTGCCGCAAGAGATTGTCACCAAGGAACGGTACTACGCATACGTCAATACTCTGCGTGATATTGATCTGGATGCAGGTAATACGCTCATTGAGCTTGAACAAGAAGCTTGTGCTACTGGCGCATGTCCGATTCGGTAAACGGAGTATGTAAGGAGACGCAGCGGCGGATTAGACTTTCTGTCGCTGCGTATGCCTACGAATATGAGAACACTAGCGTCATGTCAGATGCGGAGTTTGACGCTCTATCTAACTTGATCGACGTTAAAGTGAAAACTGGAAACAAAAAGCTTGACAGCTTCTTCAAAAAAGAGTTTACTCCCTGTACTGGCATGTGGATACGAAAGCATCCTGAGCTAGATAAGCTGAGAAAGCTGTACAATCAACTATATAAGGAGTCTCCATGACTACTGTAACTATCATGTCTAAAGACAACTGTCCATGGTGTGAAAAAGCTATTGCATTAGCAGAAGAAAAAGGCTATGATGTATGTGTCTACAACATCGCAGGCAATGAAGGCTTCTATAAGCTTATGGACCTAGCAAATCTTAAAACTGTACCGCAGATTTGGGTTGACAATACTTACATCGGCGGCTATACTGACTTCGCAAAGCATGAAGGAGTGACCAAATGATCTGGCAAATTATCTCTTCGAGTATCCCTGAAATTACGCTTGCTGTCGTTATTTACTGTGCAGTGAAGATTCGTAGTTTCTGATACAAATTGAGTGTCTAAACTGCGGCGTACCTATCAAGACAAGAAAATACTGTTCTCAGATATGCCAAAAGGAGCATGAGGAAAGTGTCAAGATTAAGAACTGGTTAGCCGGAAATGAGGTCGGATACAAAGGTAAACGCTTTCGAAACCTTTAGTGGATGAGGTCCAGTCTTGTAAGCTGGGTAAGCGGGTTCGATTCCCGACGAAAGCACCATGGGTGAGTGGCCGAGAGGCTTAAGGCGGCGGTCTTGAAAACCGTTGAACGTTAACAGCGTTCCGTGGGTTCGAATCCCACCTCACCCGCCAATTTCTGTGTGTAGCTCAACTGGACAGAGCAACTGATTTCTACTCAGTAGGTTGAGGGTTCGAGTCCTTCCATACAGGCCATACAACTAAGGAGCAACAATGCAGCAGAGTCTATTCACTGATCTGCCGCTACAGAGCAAGGAGGGTATTACGAAGTGCTGTACGAAGTGCAAATGCTACTTACCCCTGTCCCAATTTGGGAAAGCATCTGGTGGAAACTACTTGAGAAGCGAATGCAAAGCTTGCCTCAACGAGTTACGGAAGACACGTAATAACCTAAAGAAACAGTATCAAGAACCGCCACAAGGCTACATCTGTCCCATTTGTAGTCGCAATGCAACAGAAGCTAAAGGTCGTAATGGACCTGTGTGGGTACTTGATCACGATCACGAAACACATGAGTTTAGAGGATGGCTATGTCAAAAGTGCAATAGAGGCTTAGGTGCCTTCAACGATAACCCCGAAACGTTAACACGAGCAATAGGATACCTATATGGCACGTCAACAAAAACAAAAGATGAAACCCAATGATCACAAGCCACGCTACGCACGGGCAGAGGAAGAAAACAACGCTCGAAAAGTGAAGCTTGTACCGCTAAACGAAAAGCAAGAGCTTTACATCAGTGCTATTCGTAACTACACTCAGATCGTGTCTACTGGATACGCAGGCACAGCAAAGACTTACATTCCGGCAGTAATTGCAGCAAACAACTTCCTAGAAGCTTCTGCTAAGGGTCTTGACTACCATATCATCATTACGCGCCCAATCGTTTCTGTTGGTGCTGATCTTGGATACTTTAAGGGTTCAAAAGACGAAAAGTATGCAGAGTGGGCAGAGCCTGTTATGGACATTATTCGTGGCATCTTGGGTGACGCTAAGTTTGACATTGCAGTAAAGCGCAGGCTTATTCAGGGTCGGCCTCTCTCAACGATGCGTGGTGCTAGCTTCGATAACGCATTCATCATTCTTGACGAAGCGCAGAACCTCACTACGCATGAGCTTAAGATGTTCCTGACACGGCAAGGTAAAAACTGCAAAGTGATCGTTAATGGCGACGTTAAGCAGACTGACTTGCGTAAAGGCTCAGGTCTTGCTACCATCATCGACATGATCAACAAATACGATATGAACATTCCAGTAATTGAATTTGGTGTAGACGACATTGTTCGTAGTCAGGAATGTAAAGACTGGATCATTGCTTTTGATAAGGAGGGCATCTAATGGAAAAAGTTGTGCAAGCTGTGTATTCGCCGTTTGACAAGGGTTATGAAGGCTTTAAGCGTAACCGCACTAACCCGTTCAACAAAGATACGCATTCGTATCGTGAATGGGAGCGAGGCTACAATGCTTCGTACTTCGACAACCTCAAGCGGGTAAAGGAGCGTGAAAATGCAAAACGTAAGTGACATGCAGCAAGAGGCAGAGGCTTTTGTGAAGAATCGGCGTAAGACGCTGTTTGAAGCTGCTACAGAGTACTTGGATAATTTCGAAGAATACCTAACCGACAATGTGAGTATCACGGATGTTGGACTGGATGCACTCCACGCAAAACTTCTGGATGTACTTACGCTTGCGTATTTCATCATTAACGAAGGTGATCTGAAATGACAAAACCCCGGCGCATTAAGTTGCGACCGGGGTTCTTCTTTATTGTTTCTTGTATTCGTAACCGCTTTCGTAGAGCTTAAGCCATTCGATGATAGCTTGGCACTCTTTGGCAGTCATGTCACGTGGATCAGACGTGCTAATAGTAACGCCACGCTCTCTGAGGCTTCGGATAGCAGCAGCCACCTTTGCGTCTGACATATCATTGATACGAAGACGGATAGCTTCCAGCGCAGTTTGAGGCGACTCAGTACGCATTTGTGCCTTGACGACTTTACGTGCTTCCTTGATACGTTCCTTAACCATGTCACGCTTAGAGTTTTGATCACCTTCCATGAAGCGTTTGTCTTTCAGCAGAGGTGAAAGCATTTTGTCCAACACAGGCTGGATGCGTTCATTGGCAAGCCTATCAAACTCAGGCACACCACTATAGAACGTTTCCTTCCATGCAGCGATACCTGCCATATCAAATACCCGCTCAACATTAGTCTTAGGCTGTGTCTGACGCAGACCGAGGGCTGTTGAAATGGGGTTAGGGTCACGAATCTCGTCACCTCTAGTGATAGAGACGGATGGCTTTGACGAAACTTTAGGAACTTCACCTTTACCGTCCAGCAACTTCATTGTACCCTCAAAGATGTTATCAATGTATCGAGTACCACGTTCAGTGATAATATCCGTACCACGAGCAACACGAAGGTCACGGCTAACGTCAGTATCAGTAATAACACCAACTAGTTTGTTGATAGGGTCCAGCGGGCGGAAGAAGCCTGCACCAATATTACCTGCTTGTGTATAAGCATGTTCCAGAAGCTTTTTACCGCCTTCTTCGTTACCCGGAAGGCCGATGTAGCGATAGATTGCGTTAAGATCATTGCCAAACTCTAGGTTGCCTGCCGCCTGACCGATGGCAAGCTGTTTAGCCAATTCCTCTGCCGCAGCAGTTGCGTCCTGACCTTTACGAAGCTTGTTAAACAAATCCCCGAACGAAATAAATAGTGATGCAGGGAACTGGTTTTGAATGTTAACAAGGTTTCCGCCAACGTCTAGCTCAAATGGTGCGCGTCCATTTTGCATCTGGCTTTCAGCAAATTGCATACCAGCAGCTATAAGACCTGTACCGACAAGTGCGCGACTCATTGCGTCAGTAGCATCAACAACCGGGGTGTCACTATATCGAAGTGCCTTAATTACATCAATACTGCCAAACGGCGACCATTTGTACGCATACGCAACAATGTTATTCATAAAGCGTCCAAACGGAAGTAGCGTACCGATAATCGGAGTATTTGAGATGCCTTCAACGGCACCTGCTACTCTAGAAAGGGTACGATCAATTTCACCACCGTTAGCTTTAGGTTTCGTATAGTCAAAAGACATGATACCTTCAAGCGTGGCATTGATAGACCGTTGTTGCACGTCTTCATCAATCAAGTCCCACTTTCCACTATTGATAACGTCTACGAATGTGGTATTGTGCTTAAGACGCAGAACCTTGTCAATCTCACTGACGAAGAACTGAGACTTCATAAAGCTATCCTGAACACGGGTACCAGACAGTGTAAGAGCGGCATTTGAAATACCTTCCGACAACTGGAATAGCTTTGAGTCAGGACTAATGTTGAAGCGATCTGCGGTATTCATAACGCCGTTAATGAGGGATTCGTGAAGAACCTTATCAACTTCTTTGTGCTGCCCCAAGAATGCCATATAAGCATCGTGCGTAGTGAAGGGGTCCATCAGGTTAAGCAGCTTTTGGTGTTGCAGTTGCATAAGAGCCTTAGACATACGCCAGTACTCACCACGTTTTGCACCAGTCGAAACTAGAGCCATTACGCCGTAGGAAGCAGACGAGAACATGTCAGCGATAGTCTGACCACCATAAAACTGTGCAGCACCGAATACGTTAGCCATAGCAGTTTGTGGAGTAGAAACGAGAAGCTTGCGCCAAGTGTTTTGGATATAGCCAAGGTACGAGGGTGAAACTTTCTTCGTCTCTTTTGCGAGTTTGTCAGTTGCAGCAACAATGCCAGAGTCAACAGTACGACTAAACTGCGACAGCAAGTTAAGGTACGAACCTGATTCGCTAGCAGTTTCAGAAATGATGTTGCCGAGTGTTTGCGGGTTATACACGAAGTCGCCAAGCTTAAGACCTGTGAGTTTAGACAGACGCTCTGATACTTCATTGCGCTGTTCTTTCGGCAGCATTTCCATGTAGTTTGTGAGGAAGTCTGTAACACGCATATCACGATCAACAGTAATGCCTTCATCCTCAAAAACTTTACGAAGACCGCCTTTCATGTCTTCACCAAACAGAATGTTCTTGAGAATGTCTTGAGGCATACGGTGAGCCTCTCCCATAGTCACACGACCCGCAGCAACTTTGTCTTCCCAAAGCATGATAGAGTCTTTTACGATCTTGTCTGTAGCTTCGTATACAGAAGGCTTAGTGACTTTGAGATAGTCGTCTTGAAGCTTGGCCATGCGACGAGAGTCCTGTGCAAGAGCAAGAGAAACCTCTGCGGAACCAAGCTTACTTACGTTATCAAATTTGCTGAACATAAGGTGAACGCCGCCACCAACAGTACCAGCCACACCACTAATAGCAAGCTGCATTGCGCTAAAGTCTTCTTGTTGCCCTGCTTCAATATAGACACCTTGCGCCATAAGGTTCTGTGTCATAGCAAGAGCAGCGTCAGCAGCAGTAGTCTTTAGAATATCCTTCGTAAGCTGACCTTTTGCAATAGCCTCTGCCGACTCTTTAGCAGCTTCCATACCAGCTTTCTTGAGGCCGTATTCAAGCGTTTCTTGGTACATCTTATCAGCAGCAGCCTTAGCTACAGCGCCACGAGTACCCTGCACTGCAAGTTTAGCAGCCATAGACTGTGCAGCGGCCTTGGCAGCAGCCTCAGCGCCCTCTACAGCACCCTTCTTAAGCGCACCCTTAGCAGCCTCTCTAGCAGCCAGTTTAACAGCCTCTACGCCGCCTTTGGTGGTAGCAGCGGTACCTGCCTTACTGATACCAAGAGTCAGCAGCCCAACGTAGTTTGTAGGGTCCGCAGCCATAGCGAAAACGTAGTCTTTGACACCACTAGCTGCGCCATACAGCCCATCATTTACGAAGACGTTGCCAAGCTTGTCATACGCTTCAAGAGCGCGACCGAGAGTAGCTTTTTCTTCGTCTGTTGAGTTTAGAACGCCAACACCCATACGTGCAGTAGAAACGAAATTTGTGTTGAACCAGCGCATGTTGGTTACAAATTCATCTACAACTTGCTCTGCATCCATATCTTCGTACTCAGTACCTTTACCGTAGTACATGCCCATGAATTTACGAATGTCACCGAGGTATTCTGGACGAAGAAGGTCAGACTTTTGCAGAGTAGCATCTGGATCAAGCGGAGTTGTGGGTACGTCTGCCTCTTGCTTTGTGAGAGGAATCTGCGCCTTACGATCTTCCGCCAGCATAGATTCAAACGGATTAGTGCTTTCCGCTTCAACAGGGGCAGCTTCCGTCTCTAGCATCTTTGTAAATACGTTGTCTTCCTCAGCAGGCGCTTCAATAGCAGTAGCCGGGGCGTTTTGAACCCCGGCATCTACGTTAAGCATTTGAGAGAAGATGTTGTCTTCTTCGTCCATTGTGTTTCCTTTTATTGTGCGTTAAGGATTTCGTTAGCAGTGATTTGAATGTTGGCGTTTTTCATAGCTGCATCAAACTGTTGCATCATCTGCGGAGTAGGATTGCTACGAAGTGTTGCTACCATTTTATCCCACGTAGCCTGTGAAATACCTTGCGGTGCAGGCACGTTATTGCTAGGGGCAGAGGTGGTAGCGGGGGCTTCATCAATAGGAACATCTTTCATAGCGTCAGGGCCATATGATTCCTCGATCAAGCCACGAGCGTATTTATCGGCTTCGGCGTTAATACGTTGCTTAGCAGCTTCCGCCTCAGCACCAAACAGAGGCATACCATCTTCGTCTTTTGGCGTTTCGCCGTACTCTTTAACGTAATCTCGCTTAAGACGCAGGTACTCACCAGCAATAGCAGCAGGTGTCTTTTCTTTCTCTGCTTTCGGCGGAATCACTACAGCGCCCGGTGCAAGTGAAGTATAATCACTTCCAGTATCAGCAGCAGTATTCAAGTCAGTGACGCTGATACCTCCTGCGTACTCTGGCTTAGCCAATTCACGTTCAGCAATCTTATCAGGAGAGCCAAACAGCGTTTCAAAGAGGCTACCTTTTTCTGGCGTATCAGTTGCAGCAGGAAGCTCAGCGCCATACGACTTACGAGTGTATTCTTCAAGAGTACCGCCCGGAACGCGAAGCTCAGGAGGCAGCTTAATGAATGTGTCAGCTTCACCCGGCGTAAACTTGTCAATGCCACGTGCTGAAAGCGTTTTAGTAGCAGCTTCAAGTGTAGTCTGTACTGCATCCGGCCCCATGCCAATGACACCTTTAATCTGATCATCAGTAAAGCCCAATGTCTGTAGACTCTTAGCATAGGCCAAAGCTTGATCCGCACGAGCGCGACGTTCTTTTAGCGTAACTGCACTTTTTTGTGCGCGTTCACGAGCAGCAGCAATCTTCTCTTGCACTTCTTTGCGACGTTCTTCAATGCCCTTTGACAGACCTCCGAAGAAGCCTGCCTTAAAGCCGAGACTCGAAATCTTAGACATTAGTTACCTTCCTTCCGCCTAGACCCCCACGAGGCTTCGGCAACGTAGTAGAAGCAACCTCTGCTTCCGTATTTGTAGTATCGCCTTCTAGAACGGCTTGAGTGCTTTCCATGATTTCAGTACCTTCGTCTGGCGTAGCGTCTTTCAATGCTTTACCAACACGAACAGCGAGTGACGCATCTTCCACCTTCTTAGTGTCTTTTTTAGCGAAGCCATCGTCGTAATTGGCACCAGCGGATTTAGCAAGAAGCTTCAAATATTCGTGAAGGAAAGGCCCAACAAGAAGTGAAACGTCGATGGTGTGAATGCCGTTCATAACAGATGCACGAGTGATACCTGTCACGATAGCCTTGATAGGAATGCCGAGGTCCATAAGCTCTACTAGGTTGTCGATAACTTCCTCTTTAGATAGCTTATCAACGTAGTACTCCACAACGTCATCAACATCGTCGTACTGCGGAGGGTTCTCCCACGGCCTGCCTTTTGGTTCAGTCGTGAGAGACATACCCGGAATGGGTGCATTAAACATTATTCGTACCTCCGAGGCTCATTAGATGGGTTGTTTTGGTAATACGCTTCTGCGTATGCACCACGTTTGGCGTAGTTTGCTGTCTCAGGTTTTGGACGCAGATACGTCTTCGAGAAGATGTAGGAAGATTCTGTTGGAGTTTTAGCGTCTTTAAGGGCAGCAAGTACTTTACCTTCTTTTGTGTTTTTAATCTCGTGAATAAAGAAGTCTTTGTTTGCTTCGTACGAATCCGGGCTGAGTCCACGCTCTTTAGCAAAAGCTTCAAACTCTACGCGACGTGGCCCTGTCCATTGCATGTAGCCAAATCCGCCTTTAGAGCCTTCTACTAGAGGGTCGATTTCTTGCAGAGTGCTAAATCCGCCAGATTCGTAATGACCGCTTCCGACGATACCAGCAGCCACCTCTTTTGATAGACCAAGTTCTGACATAAGGTCTTTCATAAGCCTGTTGCCTACGTCACTTGGCTTTGTGACTGATGCACGAGAGCGTGGCATTTTTGTTGCAGTAGCTTCGACGGTATCCGGCCCTGTACCTTCGCTGGCAACAATAGCTTCTTCTTCTTTCTTAAGTCCCATCATATGTTTCAAGATTGCTTCGGCAGGATTATACGACTCTTGCGGAGCTTTGTCAACCATTTGCTTAGCTTCTTGCGTAGCACGAGCGCCCAACCCCTTTACAGGATTAGGCCGTGACTGCGACTTGGCAGCAAGAGATTCACTATTAGCAGCCATTTGCTGTTGCACTTGCTCCATAATAGTATCGTAGAATTGAGTGTAGTCCATTGTTACCTCTTAGTCTAAGATTCCACCGAGGACGGTACTAAGTAGATTACCCTCAGCGACTGATGCACTAAGCTCTGCTTGCAATTCGGCAGACAATTCAGTAACCATAAGCTCAAGCGCACGGTTAGCAGCATTTTCACTCGACGTAAAGTTAAGCTCCATAATGTCACG
>JACCDU010248508.1_pt1 | contig 51662 bp, 57 predicted proteins | sample 7446081 | NCBI WGS metagenome assembly JACCDU01 (sample SAMN15323447, study PRJNA562643) | freshwater metagenome | isolation source: river surface water | place: USA:Blue River Watershed | collected 2017-08-17 | reverse complement strand
ATCAGGTTGCCTGGTCCAGCGGTTTCATTTGAGGGTATTAAGCCAAGAACCCGAGCGAGCTGGGCATTATTGCCAAGTTCTGGGTGGGCATCGAGAGGCAGATGGTAAGCAATTAGGTTGATATCACTGGCAAGAATGCTGGCCAGCCGTCTTTTGCGTGTACCGAGTACCCGTGAGTCTTCGCCCTTCCAGAACCATCCGTGATGGACAAGTATCGCATCGGCGCCCCGTTCAGTGGCCACGTCAATCAAGGCCTGACTCGCCGTCACACCCGCGATAATATGAGAGATTGTTGATTTGCCTTCAACCTGCAAGCCGTTCGGGCAGTAATCGCTGAAGGACGTGGCATTGAGTTTGGTGTCGAGCCAAGCGCAAAGCTCGCGAGTTGCAATCGATTTCATTATTTTCCCTGGTAGCAAGATGCGTCGTATTTGGCTGATATTCGCTCAGACCGTCACGGTATGTTTAGCGATTTTATTCGTGGTGGTGACTTTGCGTCCGGATTGGTTGCGTTCGACCAGTACCCAAACAAGTCATATGGTCGCGCCGAGTGTCTCACCTGTGGCTGTTCAGTCGCAAGCGCCTGGTTCTTACGCGGATGCCGTATCAAGAGCTGCCCCTGCGGTTGTCAACATCCACACAAAAAAACGCATTGAAGTGTCGCGTCTACCGCTCCCACAAGATCCAGTGTTACGACATTTTTTTGAGCAGATGCCTGGCTTCAAGCAAGAGCAGGAATCAACCAGTCTGGGCTCAGGTGTCATCGTCTCCGCACAAGGCCATGTCGTGACGAATTTTCACGTGGTGGAGGGCGCAGACGAAATCGTCGTCGCGCTGCGCGATGGTCGCCAATCACGCGCGAAAACAATCGGTATTGATCCTGAATCTGATCTCGCCGTATTGCAAGTCTCACTCACTGATCTGCCGGTCCTCCCATTTGATGTTGCAAATTCGCCTCGTGTCGGTGATGTCGTGTTGGCAATTGGCAACCCTTTTGGTGTCGGACAAACCGTCACAATGGGTGTCGTCTCTGCATTAGGTCGTGCTGGGTTGGGAATCAATACATATGAAAATTTTATCCAGACCGATGCAGCGATTAACCCAGGTAATTCAGGCGGTGCCTTGATTGATACGCTGGGTCGCTTAATTGGGATCAATACCGCTATTTATTCCAAGTCTGGCGGATCGCTTGGGATTGGTTTCGCGATCCCTGCGCAAGCGGCTCAAATGGTTGTAGGGCAAATTGTGCGTAATGGTTTTGTCAGTCGTGGCTGGCTGGGTATCGAAACTCAGGATGTCACACCGGATTTAGCCAAGGCATTTAAATTGTCCACTCCGGAGGGGGTCATCGTCGCAAGCGTGATGCGCGATGGGCCAGGCGCCAAAGGTGGCCTGAAGGTGGGTGACATTATCCTGAAGTTGGATGGAGAGCCTGCTGCCAGTACACCCAGGGTCATGACCTCCTTGGCATCCAAGGCGCCAGGTACCCGGGTGTCTCTGGAGATTTATCGAAACGGGCGAGCGCAAACACTGTCGCTCACCCTGGGACAGCGACCTGTCAGGCCGCGTTAGCTTGAAAATTAAGAGGCAGCTGGAGGGTTCGTGCCGGAAACGCCAGTGGCTTCGGTGTCTGTGCCTGGAGGATGTTCGACGAAAAGATTTTCTGCTTGCGTCAGCAGGGGGCGTCGGATCGCTGGACGCAGATGATGGAAAATTTCCTGTAATCGTGCTTCATCATCATCGGCGGTGTAGAACCAGCTCACGGGCATCTTGAGGATTTCGGCCACTTTGCACATCAACTGATAGTCAGGTGAGTGCTTGCCTCGCTCATACTGATTCATCCGGGCGCTGGCAGACATAGGATCGATCCCGGCAAGCTTGCCGAGTTTTTCTTGCGATAACCCTGCGCGGAGGCGGGCTTGTTTGAGACGGTGAGCGAGCACAGTGGTCCCTTTGAAGTTCTTGCTGCTTGAATATAAAAACAAATTGGCAGGTCTACAAGAGGCGATACCCGAAGCCAAAGCCATAATGTTAAATTTAGAAAACGCCAGAAGATATACCTTTCCAGCAACGTTCACAACATATTTTTTGTAAGATTTCTTGAGCGTCTTTGGTAGATAAGCGTAAACAGACCTACCAAAAAGAGTGGTTCCATACGCTGTAAGTACTATCTTTAGCTTTTTTGCAGCGAAGTTGTATTTTCAACTTTTTTCAAATTGTGGAATCGGTTGCTTCGGGTTTTGTTTCTTCGGATCGTGGTTTGATGCCGCGCGCCAATAATATTCCGATTTCATACAGCACACATAAAGGCACTGCCAGTAAAAACTGGCTCACAACATCGGGAGGCGTGACGACAGCCGCGATGATGAAAGCGCCCACAATCACATAACCCCGCGCTTGCTTGAGCTGCGCAATGGTAACGATGTTCATCCGTACCAGAAGAATGACCGCGACAGGGACTTCAAACGTAATGCCAAAGGCCAGAAACATCGTCATGACGAAGCCCAGATAGGCCTCGATATCCGGAGCGGGCGTGATCGACTGTGGTGCGAACGAAGCAATAAAACTAAACACTGTTTTAAAAACAACGAAGTAGCAAAACGCCATACCTGCCAGAAAAAGCAAGGAGCTCGAAACGATCAGTGGCAAAGCTAAGCGTTGTTCATGACGGTAGAGACCGGGTGCGACGAAGGCCCAGACCTGATAGAGCACGACAGGAAGTGACACCACAAAGGCCGCCATCATCGTGACCTTGACTGGAACCATGAAGGGTGTAATGACCCCTGTAGCGATCATGCGGGTGCCGTCAGGTAAAGAGGCAAGCATTGGGGCGGCCAACAAGTCGTAAATCGCCGAAGCCCCAGGGTACATGAACAAAACGATAAAGACGGCAAGCATCGTGCCGACGGCGCGCAAAAGGCGCGTACGCAATTCCACGAGGTGTGACATGAAACTTTCGCCACCCTGGGGGTTATCTTGTGAATGCTCTTCAGTACTCAAGTTTTTGATCCGGACGAAGTCTCTGGGGTGGCTGCGGCCGTAGTTGTGGCACTGGGGCGTATATCTGCAGCGCGCACAGCATCGATTTCAAGTTGCGCTGGTGCGGGAGGAGGTGTAGGGGCTTGCGCTGTAGTCGCTGGCGTGCTGGCAGCATCAGGTGTGCCAAGCGGTGTTTTCAGCTCATTGAGCGTGGACATCGTTGACTGTTCAAAAGCCTCAAGCGGTTGACGCAACGCAGTCTCGGTGTTTTGAATGCTCGATTTCACGCTTTGCGCGGCATCTTGCATCTGTTCTTTGAGTTTGCGCAACTCATCGAGTTCGATCTCGCGCTGGATGTCGGATTTGACATCCCCAACATAGCGTTGCGCGCGACCCACCAAGTGACCAATGGTCCGGGCGACCTTCGGCAAGCGTTCGGGGCCAATCACGACGAGCGCGACCACCCCGATCACGAGCAATTCAGTAAAGCTGATGTCAAACATGGTGATAAAAGGGCCAGATAGACTCAGCTAGAAGGAAATCAGGAAAAGCGCTCAATGTGTGCTGGACTTTTCTTTAGCTTGCACATCAATCGTTTCGTTTGAGGCGACACGCTGTGCAGGCGCGGCTTCCGCTGCCGCGGTTGTCGCATCAGCTTCTTTGGCGTTTGGGTCTTTCATCCCCTCTTTGAAACCTTTGACGGCACCACCAAGATCGGCGCCTATATTGCGGATTTTTTTGGTGCCAAACACCAGTGCCACAATAACCAGAACAATCAACCAATGCCAGATACTAAAAGTGCCCATGACGGTTCTCCGAATTAGGCCACGGTGGGGGCTGGCCCTTTCCAGGGACGACTACCACCGTAAATATGAAAATGGAGGTGCAAAACCTCTTGACCACCTTCGACACCGGAGTTGGCCATCAAGCGAAAACCGCCGGATGGTCCGGGATTGCAGCCGTTGTCGAGCGCGATTTGAGGTACCTTGGATAGCATTCTACCTAACCAAACGGCATCTTCGGGATTAATCTCTTGCATTGAGACAATATGCCGTTTGGGGACCATTAGCAAATGAACTGGCGCGGCAGGGTTGATATCGTGAAAGACCAGGCAATCCTCGTCTTCGTGCACGATTTTTGCCGGCAATTCGCCTCGCACAATCTTGCAAAATACGCAGTGTTCACTCATGAAATCTTTGGATCCTCAAGGGTTTTTCAAGCGCGAAGCTTTTTCCTGCAGTCCTGAGACACCTTCGCGTCGGGCTAATTCTGCCACGACTTGTTCGGGACGCAGACCATTTTCTGTCAATACCACTAGACAGTGAAACCATAAATCAGCCATTTCGGACACGATCCGCTCTGGTTGCCCGTCCTTGGCGGCCATGACAAGCTCGGTTGCTTCTTCGCCGATTTTTTTAAGCGCAGCATCCGGGCCTTTGGAAAATAGTTTGGCAACGTAGGAAACAGCCGGATCTCCCCCGCGGCTGGGCAGTCGGGTTTCCAGAAGATCGGCGATGCGGGAAATCACCCATTCGGAAACGTCAGGAGTCGCGTTGTCTTTGTTCATTTGTAGATGAGTTCGGGGTCTTTAAGGACTGGATCGACGATGACCCACTGTGAGCTTGGACTATTCTCTGCGCCCGCAACATGGTCCAGCCTGCGGTAGAAGCAGCTTGCGCGACCCGTGTGGCAGGCGATGGCACCAATTTGTTCGACTTTGAGCAACAGCACATCTCCATCGCAGTCCAAGCGCAGCTCAAGCAGGCGCTGCACGTGACCGGATTCTTCGCCTTTGCGCCATAAGCGATTCCGCGAACGCGACCAAAAGACTGCTCGCCCTGTCGCCACTGTCTCTGCAAGCGACTCTGCATTCATCCATGCCACCATCAAAATTTGACCGGTCTGCGCATCCTGAGAGATCGCAGGGATCAAACCTTGGGCGTCAAAATGAACTTCTTCAAGCCATGCGGGAAGCTGAGGGGTGGTCATCTCAGCCGATCCTGACGGGAATACCTTGGCGCGCCATAAATTCTTTGGCCTGACCAACGGTGTATTCACCATAATGAAAGATGCTCGCTGCCAGAACGGCACTGGCACCGCCGATCGTGACCCCGTCCGCAAGGTGCTGGAGATTACCGACGCCACCAGAGGCGATCACAGGGACCGAGACGGCATCAGATACTTGGCGCGTCAGTTCGAGATCGAAACCAGCTTTAGTACCATCGCGATCCATACTGGTCAGAAGAATTTCACCTGCGCCATATTCAGCCATTTGACGGGCCCAGGCAACGGCATCGATCCCTGTGCCGCGCCGACCACCGTGCGTAAAGACTTCCCAGCGCGGTGTTTCGCTATCAGCAACACGCCGCGCATCAATCGCGACAACGATGCATTGGGAGCCGTGATAATCCGAGGCGGCGCGCACGAGCTCCGGGTTGGCAACGGCAGCGCTGTTCATTGAAATTTTGTCAGCGCCCGCGTTGAGCAGACGCTGGATATCGCTCACTTGCCGCACGCCGCCACCTACTGTGAGCGGGATAAAGACTTGAGAGGCGACTTGTTCGATGATGGGGAGAATCAGATCGCGTCCATCGCTTGTCGCAGTGATGTCCAGAAAAGTCAGTTCATCCGCGCCTTGTTCGTTGTAGCGGTGTGCGATCTCGACTGGATCGCCAGCATCCATCAGCTGAACAAAATTAACGCCCTTGACCACGCGACCCGCTGTGACATCCAAACAAGGAATGATTCGACGTGTCAGTTCGCTCAGGGTGCCGGGCGTTTGTTTGATTGTCATGGCGCAAGTTCATCCGCGCGTTTTTGCGCGGCTTCGAAATCAAGCGTACCTTCGTAAATGCTGCGGCCAAGAATAGCGCCTTCGATCCCTTCTTCTTCAACCGCGCAGAGGGCATCGATGTCGCGCATATCGGTGACGCCGCCTGAGGCGATCACTGGAATACGAACGTGCTGGGCCAGTCGAACAGTGGCTTCGATATTGACGCCTGAGAGCATGCCGTCACGACCGATGTCCGTATAGATGATAGCTTCGCAGCCATAGTCCTCGAATTTTTTGGCAAGATCTGTCACGTCATGTTTGGTGAGTTTGCTCCAGCCATCCGTCGCAACCTTGCCATCCCGGGCATCGAGTCCAACGATGATGTTCCCGGGAAACGCACCGCAAGCATCGTGTAAAAAGCCAGGATTTTTGACCGCGGCTGTACCGATGATGACGTAGGAAATACCAAAGTCGAGGTAGCGTTCGATCGTGTCTAGATCGCGAATGCCTCCACCGATCTGAACGGGAATATCGTCTCCCACCGCACCCACAATCGCTTTAATCAGCGCTTCATTTTTGGGTTTGCCGGCGACAGCACCATTGAGGTCGACCAAATGCAGGCGCCGCGCGCCACGCTCGAGCCAGTGCGTCGCCATGGCTGTGGGGTCTTCGGAGAAGATGGTTGCATCATCGAGGTCGCCTTGGCGAAGTCTGACACATTGTCCGTCTTTGAGGTCAATTGCGGGGATCAGCAGCATTGTCTTTTGTGATCAGTCACTTTCAGGTTGTTAAGGTTGCCAGTCTACAAAATTTCGATACAGACGCAAACCATGATCGGCACTTTTCTCTGGATGAAACTGTACGGCAAAGATGTTATCTCGTGCCACAGCGCAGGCGAAGGGACCGCCGTAGTTGCTTTCACCTACGATGAGGGCAGAGTCAGACGGAACAGCATAGTAACTATGTACAAAATAAAAAGGCGTCGCATCGGGGATGCCCGACCAAAGTTTGTGCGTGCGCACCTGGTGGACTGGATTCCATCCCATGTGTGGAACTTTCAGACGGTCCGTGTGGTTGCGCGTGTCGGATGTCGGCGCATCGAACGCGGGTCCTTTGAAGCGCTTCACCTCGCCTTTGAAAATACCGAGACTCACAGTGTTGCCCTCTTCGCTGCGTTCGAACAACATCTGTTCACCCACGCACACACCAAGCAGAGGCTTGGTTGCTGCAGCCCGTAACACGGCATCGCGCAACCCCGCTTCATCAAGTGTGCGGATACAGTCGGCCATCGCACCTTGTCCGGGAAACACAACTCGGTCAGCGGCATCGATTTCAGTGGCGAGCTTGCATAAACGAATATCGGCTTCCGGCGCTGCGTGTCGTAGCGCGCGCTCAACAGAGTGATAGTTCCCCATGCCGTAGTCGACAATGGCAATTGAAGTCATGACTTAAAGCACACCTTTCGTGGATGGCACGACACCCGCAATACGGGGATCTAATTCGAGCGCCATACGCAGCGCACGACCCGTTGCTTTGAAGATGGTCTCGCACTGATGGTGCGCATTGACGCCGCGCAAGTTGTCGATATGCATGGTCAGCAAGGCATGGTTGACCAGACCCTGAAAAAACTCGATAGTCAGGTCGACATCGAAATCACCCACACGTGCACGCGTGAAAGGGACATGAAACTGTAAGCCTGGGCGTCCCGAAAAATCTACAACCACGCGAGACAGCGCTTCATCCAGAGGAACATAAGCATGTCCATAGCGGCGAATGCCAGCTTTGTCTCCCACCGCCTTGGCAATGGCCATGCCCAGCGTGATGCCGACATCCTCGACGGTGTGATGCGCATCGATGTGCAGATCGCCCTCGGCATGAACCTCGAGATCGATCAAGCCGTGTCGTGCGATCTGATCAAGCATGTGGTCCAGAAAAGGAACACCCGTGTTGAGCTTCTGGCGACCAGTGCCGTCCAGATTGATCGCGACGCGGATGCGCGTCTCGTTGGTATTGCGGGTAATTTCTGCGGTACGCATAGGGATGTACTCGAATGTACTTTAAAGCTCAGGATTGTCTATTGTATGTTGGTCAAGCGGTAACGTGCGCTGGCAGCGTGAGCCTGAAGGCCTTCACCGAGGGCAAGCTCGTTTGCCACTTTGCCTAGCGTTTGGGCGCCAGCCGCAGAGACATGAATCAAACTGGATCGTTTTTGAAAGTCATACACGCCTAGCGGGGATGAGAATCTTGCTGTGCGCGAAGTTGGCAAGACGTGATTGGGACCCGCACAATAGTCTCCCAGTGCTTCAGAACTGTGACGCCCCATAAAAATTGCGCCTGCGTGGCGTAATGCCGGTAGCAATGCGTCTGGATTTTCACAGGAGACTTCGAGGTGTTCGGGTGCGATGTTGTTGCTGATGTCACAGGCCTCTTGGAGGTCGCGCACCAAAATCAAGGCACCACGGTCACGCAAACTGGTGCGGATAATTTCCGCACGGGGCATGGTCGGCAAGAGCTTTTCGATCGAGGCCTCAACAGCGTCCAGGTATTGCGCATCCGGACATAACAGAATGGCCTGGGCGAGCTCATCGTGCTCAGCCTGGGAAAACAGGTCCATCGCGATCCAGTCCGAGGGTGTTTTACCATCGCAAATGACCAAAATTTCGCTTGGACCCGCGATCATGTCGATGCCAACCGTTCCAAAGACGCGTCTTTTGGCTGCGGCAACATAGGCATTGCCGGGACCGACGATTTTGTCGACAGCTGGAATGGTCGCAGTCCCATAAGCGAGCGCACCAACTGCCTGTGCTCCACCAATGGCAAAGCAGCGATCCACCCCCGCGATCGCGGCGGCAGCCAACACCATGGCATTGCGCTGCCCGCCCGGGGTGGGCGTGACCATGATCACTTCGCTCACGCCGGCAACTTTGGCAGGGATGGTGTTCATCAGTACAGACGAGGGGTAGGATGCCTTACCTCCTGGCACGTACAGACCCACTCTGTCCAGTGGCGTGATTTGCTGACCGAGACGCGTGCCATCGGCTTCGGTGTAGGTCCAGCTTTCTTGTCTTTGATGAGCGTGATAAGTTTTCACACGCTGAGCAGCAATTTCAAGGGCTTCGCGCTGAGCGCCGGGAAGGTTGGCGAGTGCTGACTCCCACTCGCGACGTGGAATTTCGAGGGCTGCGACTGAATCAACGTCGACATGATCGAATTGACGTGTAAAGCGCAGCAGTGCGTTGTCGCCTTCGCGACGAACCTGTTGAAGGATACTGGCAGCTGCGGCATCAATAGCATCATCCTGCTCGGCATCAACAGCCAGCAGATCGGACAGGGTTGCTTGAAACTCGGGATCGCGTGAGTCCAGACGTGTGATTGTAGGCATCATCAAAGAACCCCTCTTTTGAAGGGGTCATCAAAACAAATAGAGCTCTATCATGCCACAGAGCTTGCGCTTGCACGCTCAAAGGCATCCAGTAAAGGCTGTAATTCGGCGTGACGGGTTTTAAGCGCTGCACGATTGACCACGAGTCTCGAAGAAATCGGCATGATGTCCTCAACGGCAATCAGGTCATTGGCTTTGAGCGTATTGCCTGTAGACACCAGATCGACAATGGCATCAGCCAGTCCAACTAGGGGCGCGAGTTCCATCGAACCGTAGAGCTTGATCAGGTCGACATAAACGCCCTTGGCTGCGAAGTGTTCGCGCGCTGCGGCCGTGTATTTGGTCGCCACGCGCAGGCGTGCGCCCTGTTTCACGGCGGCTGCGTAGTCAAAGCCATTGCGTACGGCAACCGCCAAGCGGCATTTGGCGATATTCAGGTCGATGGGTTGGTACAGCCCGCCAGGGTGTTGCGCTGCGTGCTCGATGAGTACGTCTTTGCCGGCGATTCCGAGATCCGCCGCGCCATATTCAACATAAGTGGGCACGTCTGAGGCACGCACAATAATCAGGCGCAGACCGGGGTCACTGGTGCCGATAATCAGTTTGCGTGATTTTTCAGGATCTTCGCTGACGGTGATGCCAGCGGCTTTGAGCAAAGGGAGTGTTTCTTCAAAAATACGTCCCTTGGACAAAGCCATGGTCAGGGGGCGCACGCGTGCGTCGGTACTCATGGCGTTTTCCTTTAACTGGATATTCTTTCGATTTGAGCCCCCAGGGCTCTGAGTTTGTGTTCCATGCGTTCGTAGCCGCGGTCAAGGTGGTAAATACGCTCTACCAGGGTTTCGCCCTCGGCGGCCAAGCCGGCGATGACCAGGCTGGCTGATGCGCGCAGATCGGTCGCCATGACAGTCGCGCCAGACAAACGATCGACGCCTCGTACCACCGCAGTATGGCCATCGATATCGATATTGGCGCCTAAACGCAAGAGTTCCTGAACGTGCATGAACCGGTTTTCAAAAATGGTTTCCGCAATCACGGAGGTCCCGTCGGCAATGGTGTTCAGTGCCATTAATTGCGCCTGCATGTCAGTCGCAAAACCCGGGTATTCGTGGGTACGAAAATCAACAGCCTTGGGCCGCTTATGCATGCTTGCCTGAATCCAGTCATCTCCAGTCTGGATCGTAAGACCCGCTTCTTGAAGCTTGGATATTGTCGCGCCCATCGTTGCGGGGGCGGCGCGTCGCAGCATGATGTCACCGCCCGCTACACCGACCGCACACAGAAAGCTGCCAGCTTCGATTCGGTCCGGAATCACATCGTGCGTGGCGCCATGCAAGGATGCGACCCCTTCGATCACAATGCGATCGGTGCCATGTCCCTTGATGCGCGCACCCATTTTAATGAGAAGCTCCGCGAGGTCGACAACTTCAGGCTCGCGTGCGGCATTTTCTAGGATGGTTTGTCCATCGGCCAAGACTGCGGCCATCATCAGGTTTTCTGTTCCTGTGACGGTCACCATATCAGTGCGTACGACTGCGCCCTTGAGTTTTTTGGCTCTGGCCACAACGAAGCCGTGTTCGATTTTGATGTCTGCCCCGAGCGCGGCAAGGCCTTGGATGTGTTGATCCACAGGTCTTTGACCGATGGCGCAACCGCCAGGCAAGCTGACGCGGGCTTCGCCGAAACGCGACAATAAAGGACCCAGCACCAGTATCGAGGCGCGCATGGTTTTAACGAGCTCATAAGGCGCTTCGAGCGCGGTGAGCTGATCGGCAGTAATGCTCACCGTATCGTCGCTTGCACGATCGGTGCGAACGCCTAATTGCCCGAGCAATTTGAGCGTGGTCGCAATGTCGTTCAGTTTTGGAACATTGGTGAGCGTGACCGTATCCGCGGTCAACAGACCTGCACATAAAATCGGCAGAGCCGCATTCTTGGCGCCTGATATGTCAATCTCGCCTTTGAGTGTGCGACCCCCTGTGATGCGAAGCTTGTCCATTTAGCGGTTTCCGTTGAACTCTTCGGGAGTCAAAGTACGCATGGAAAGCGCATGAATCTCTTGTTTCATCCGGTCGCCCAGCACGCTGTAGACGAGCTGGTGACGGGCGATTGGACGCTTGCCTGCGAAAGCGGCGCTCACAATCAAGGCCTCGAAGTGCGAACCATCACCCGTGACCTCAAGGTGTTCGCAAGGCAACCCTGCAGCGATATAGGTGCGGATGTCTTCAGGAGTGGGCAACATGTTGAGGTCTGTCCTTGATCAAAGTATGTGTGTAATACAAGTCTGGTATTTTTTCAGTGCTCTTCAATCTTAGCTTCTGAGTTTGTAACCGGTCCCTAGCAAACGAAGCGCGAACAGGGTGAGCGCGATGAACACTCCCCCCACCACGGCTAGACTCTGCCAGGGAGAGACATCGGCGATACCGAAAAACCCATAGCGAAACCCGTCAATCGTATAAAACAGAGGATTCCAGTGAGAGACTTTCTGCCAGAAAGGGGGCAGCGTATGAACTGAATAAAACACGCCTGATAAAAAGGTGGCTGGCATGATGAGGAAATTCTGGAATGCAGCGAGCTGATCAAATTTTTCAGAGGTCAGACCGGCAATCAAGCCCAGAATAGCCATAATGCCGCAAGACAGCACTGCAAAAACAAATGCCCAGATGGGCTGTTTGACACCAAGTGGAACAAAATAAAGCGAGACGAGCCAGACACAGGCCCCGACTGCGATGCCACGCAAAATACCGGCGATCATGTAGGCGCTGAAAAATTCGCGGTGTGAAATCGGCGGTAGCAGGACGAACACGAGGTTGCCTGTCACGCGACTTTGAATCAGTGAAGAAGAGGGATTTGCAAAAGCATTTTGCAACATGCTCATCATCATCAGTCCAGGAATGAGAAACGCGGTGTATGGAACGGTTCCGTAGACTTGGATACGATCCTGCAACACCTGTGCAAAGATCACCAGGTAGAGCAAAGCGGTAATGACGGGTGCCGCGATTGTCTGAAAACCCACTTTCCAGAAACGCAACAATTCTTTACCCAGCAAAGTTGGAAAGCCGGAGCCCGCGCCAGGGCGTGCGGTCAGAAGCACGCGCGTCATACTTGTTTCTCCAGTTCGTTGGTGCCCGAATGATTCATGATTTGCACAAATGCCTCTTCGAGGCTGCCGCCGGTACGGGCCAAGAGGGCTTCGGTTGATTCGAGCGCGACGATTTGACCGCGTTTAAGCATCGCGACTCTGCCGCACAGTGCTTCTGCCTCTTCGAGGTAGTGTGTTGTCAGCATGATGGTGTGGCCTTCGCGATTGAGACGGGAAATAAACTCCCACAGGCTGCGGCGCAGGTCGACATCAACGCCCGCGGTCGGTTCGTCCAGGACGATGACAGGCGGACGGTGAACAAGTGCCTGAGCAACTAATACCCGACGCTTCATGCCACCGGACAGCGCACGCATATTTTCATCCGCTTTGTCAGAAAGGCCTAGGTGAGCAAGGATCTCATCGATCCAGTCGTCGTTTTTTCTAAAACCAAAATATCCTGACTGGATGCGCAGTGTTTCGCGCACTGTAAAAAACGGATCGTAGACGAGCTCTTGCGGGACGACACCGAGTGATCGACGGGCCGCCTGATAGTCGTTTACGACATCATGTCCACAAACACTCGCGCGACCCGCACTGGCGAGACACAGACCAGCCAATACGGAAATGAGAGTTGTTTTGCCCGCACCGTTGGGTCCGAGCAAGCCAAAGAACTCACCATGCTCGATGGTGAGCGAGACATCGTCCAGTGCTTGAAAGCCCGGGCCTTGTGGTTTCGTAAACAGCCCGCGCCAACCGACTGCCCGAGGAGGATAAATTTTTGAAACGTGTTCTAGCGAAACTGCGGACATAGGTTTATTGTGCTCGCTGGTTGAGCGCGGCAATCAGGCCGTCGATGCCGTTCTGGTTAATTTGCTGAGTAAATTGATTGCGATAGTTTTCAATCAGCCAGACATTTTCCACATTGATGTCGTAGATCTTCCAGCCTTGAGGTGTTTTTTCAAGGCGGTAGTCAAGCGCGAACGGTTGCGAGTTCGCGCGTTGTGTGACGAGGGACTTCACGACAACGTCATTGGCATTGGCGTCGCCCCTGAAGGGCAGCGTTTTGATGCTGGTTGAATCGTTGACTTTGGTAAATGCGCCGCTATAGGTTCGCGCAAGCGTCCCTCTGAATGCGGCACTGAGCGCAGTTTTTTGATCGGACGTCGCTTCTCGCCAGTTTCGACCCGCAGCGAGGCGCGTCGTTTTTTCGAAATTGACGTATGGCAGGATCATTTCATCCACAATTTGGTTGATACGCTTGATGTCGCCTGAACGCGCTGCAGTATCCGCTTTAAGGGCCGTTAAAACTTGATCCGCCACCTGTTGCACAAATTCATTGGGTGACCCCATCGGATTAGGCTTTTGCTGAGCATTGACGCCCGCAGAAAGCCCTGAAGCAAGTGCCAAGAGTAGAGTTAAGCGTGCAAGATAAGCAAACATGTTCATACCTTATTGGTTACGAGGAGGCAGGCCGAGTGCCTTGCGATCTGCGGAGACGGCTTCGTCATCTTCGTAGCTTGGCAAGCTTTCTGCGTCAGCAATCGGTCCTTTGACTTGAACTTCGCGACGTTTGAGATAGGCATCGCGGATAAAGCTGTAGCGGTCCAGCGCTGTGCGATCAACGGTATCGCTGACTTCGAGCAAGGCTTCGCGACGCTGGACGACCTCCAGTCCGTAGATCGAGTTTCGAACTGAAATATCGGTCACCATCTGACCATAGCCGAATTGATTGACATATGCGTCAGCGATGAGACCCGTGCCATCACGAACAGTACTTGCCCCGATCAGCGGCAAAACAATATAGGGTCCTGAACTGATTCCCCAGACGCCCAGAGTGACACCAAAATCGTTCGGGATACGCTTAGCGCCTGTGGTGCTAGCAAGATCCAAACAGCCGCCCAGGCCCAGCGTGGTGTTGAGCATGACCCGGCCAAACGTGTTGATGGCATCAATATGCCGTCCTTGAAGGGAGCTATTCACGCCTGCCCAGATATCTCCGATGTTCAAAAAGATGTTGTGGATGCAAGTTCGGATGGGTTGAGGCGTGATAGTTGCATAAGCTCGGGCGACAGGCTTGAAAATGGCGCGGTCAATCGTGTCGTTGAACTCAAAAACCGCCCGGTTGGAACTTTCCCATGGGTCTGCGGCGATCGGCGTGGTCACGGAGTGCGTCGCGCAGCCACCGAGAACAGCTAGTAGCCCGATGAGCAGGGGTTTATGAATAATATGCGTCTTCATAGTAGTAACCATTATTAATTTTTAGGCTTGGCTGAGCCCGAAGCGGGAGCCGTCTCACTACCTTGCTTTTCCGCAGTATTAAACAGAAACTGGCTAATCAGGCTTTCTAGCACGATTGCGCTCTGAGTGTATTGAATGGTGCCGTTGTTGGCGAGATTGGTGTCGTCCCCACCCGCTTCGAGACCAATGTATTGCTCACCTAATAAACCTGAGGTCAGAATTTTCGCAGACGAGTCAACGGGGAAAAGAAAACCTTTTTCCATATCCAGTTGGACGACAGCCTGGTAGGTCTTGGTGTCCAGAGAGATCGATGACACGCGTCCAACCACCACTCCCGCGCTTTTGACGGGAGCCCTGACTTTGAGTCCGCCGATGTTATCGAACTTGGCCGACAGGGCATAGGTCTGAGCGATGGAAAAGCTGCTTAGATTTGCGGCGCGTAAGGCCAGAAACGTGATGGCGATTCCACCCAGAAGCACAAAGAGTCCAACCCACCAGTCTGTTTTTTCAGTAGACATTTCGGTTCCAATATCAGTTGCTGAACATCAAGGCGGTCAGCAGAAAATCAAGACCCAACACTGCAAGAGAGCCGGCTACAACCGTACGGGTTGTTGCGCGTGCCACACCTTCGGGGGTCGGGCGGGATTGCCAGCCTTCGTAGAGCGCAATCAAGGTGACGGCAACTCCGAACACCAGGCTTTTGATGACGCCATTCATGACGTCTTTCCAGACGTCAACGCCACTTTGCATTTGAGACCAAAAGGCGCCAGTGTCGATGCCGATCATCAGTACACCCACAATCCAGCCGCCCAGAATACCCACCATTGAAAAGACAGCCGCCAAAATAGGCATGGCAATGACGCCTCCCCAGAACCGCGGGGCCAGCACTCGGCGAATGGGATCAACGGCCATCACTTCCATGGCGGCAAGTTGTTCACCTGCTTTCATCAGACCAATTTCCGCTGTCAGGGAGGTGCCAGCTCGGCCGGCAAAAAGCAAGGCTGTCACCACGGGACCCAGCTCACGGGTGAGTGAAAGTGCCACCAACAGGCCAAGTGCTTCTTCGGAACCGTAACGATTGAGGGTGTAATAACCTTGAAGCCCGAGCACGAAACCAACAAAGAGTCCGGACACAGCAATGATCAGCAGAGAATAGTTGCCAATGAAATGGATTTGTTGGGTGACCAGGCGCGGACGCGTCAAAGCAATGCCGCTGCGTCGCAGAAGCAGCAGAAAAAACCGCGTAAACATACCGAGCCCGACGATTCGGGTGCGCACCATGCGGCCTGTTATTTCGAGCGCGCGATTAGGACTCATCGACGCGCCTCTTGCTGTTTGAGCCAAGACTCGAATTTTGGCGTGCTGGGGTAATCAAAAGGCACCGGTCCGTCAGGCTCGCCTTTTAAAAACTGCTGAACATATGGATCTGGCGAATTGCCCAGTGTTTCTGGCGTTCCGTGTGCTTTGATGGCTCCCTGACCGATCAGATAAACATGATCCGCGATGGCAAAAGACTCCGTGATGTCATGTGTAATCACAACCGAAGCACAGCCGAGTCGATCCGAGAGGCTTCGTATCAGTCTTGCTGTAATCCCAAGTGAAATGGGATCGAGACCTGCGAAAGGCTCGTCATACAACACGAGCTCGGGTTCCAGAACAACTGCGCGCGCAAGCGCCACGCGGCGTGCCATGCCACCGGATATTTCTGAGACTTTGAGATGTGCAGCCGTGCGCAGGCCGACAGCCTCGAGTTTGTCCAGAACACGCGCGAGCAATTCGGAAGTCGAGAGTTTGGTGTGTTCTCTGAGGGGAAAAGCGACATTTTCAAAGACGTTGAGATCTGTGAACAACGCGCCTTGCTGAAAGAGCACCCCCATTTTTTGGCGCAGGGTTTGCAGCTGATCGCCAGTGACCTGAGCGAGATCTTGATTAAAGAGACTGACAACGCCAGCGCGCGCTTTGATTTGTCCCGTCGCTGCGCGCAGAAGGGTTGTTTTCCCAGAGCCTGATCCACCCATCAGAGCCACCACCTGCCCGCGTCGGACATTCAGAGAGATATCGCGCAAAATACTCACGTCTCCATAGCCCAGTGACACATCGGCCAGGCGTAAAACGAGATCGTCAGGTGCGGAAGAAAGCGAGGGCATCAGGAACCCGGTGAGGTCATCGCCAAATGGCTGGAACAGGTAAGAATACCCGGTGACCCTGCATTGTAGCGCTCGCTGCCCGGTGTTCGCGACCGACTGACGGCACAAAAGATGGCTGGAGACTTAATTCAGCTTGATATCTGCCGATTTAATGACTTTTGCCCATTTGGCGGTTTCTGAGGCGATAAAGTTGCCAAAAGCTTCAGGTGTGCCGCCCACCGCTTGACTCCCGACGCTTGAAATCGCAGTGGCGACGTCGGGGTCTTTGAGAATTTCGTTAAAAGCCTGATTCAATTTGGCGATGATGGGAGCCGGCGTTCCGGCCGGTACGATGATCCCTTGCCAATTGTAGGATTCAAAACCTTTTATGCCGAGCTCTGACATCGTGGGCACATCTGGAAGGATTGTCAGTCGCTCGGCGGAAGTGACCGCGATGGGGCGGACTCGACCACCTTGAATGGAGGGTAGCGCCGCGTAGCCCATTTCAAACATCATGTTCAGGTGTCCGGCCATGAGATCTGTCGCTGCGGGTGAGCCCCCTTTGTAGGGCACGTGCGTAATATCGATTTTGGCGGAGTCCCTGAACATTTCGCCTGACAAATGATGCGCGCCACCCACACCAGAGGAGCCGAACGTCAGTTTGCCAGGTTCTTTTTTAGCCAGAGCGATAAGTTCGTCGAGCGTTTTGACCGGCATGTTGTTCGCCACGCTTAATACAAGCGGACTGTTTTCGATCAAAATCACGGGTGCCAGATCCCGGGCGACGTTATATGGCATCTTGGGCATCAGTGAGGGATTCACCGCCAGAGGGGCGAGATTTCCAGACCCAAGTGTGTAGCCATCGGGCGCGGCTTTGGCGATCATGGATGTCCCGATGACTCCGCCTGCGCCACCTTTATTTTCAACCACAACAGGTTGACCGAGTTTGTCTGAAAGCTTACGCGCCAAAAGCCGCATTCTGGTGTCAGAAAAGCCTCCCGGCGCATAAGGCACAATCAATGTCAGCCCCTTGTTCGGCCAGTTGTCTGTTACCTGCGCTTGGGCCTGGATTGGCGCAAGAGATAAAACAGCCAACAAACCGGACACTGCGAATTGAAAGAGGCGTGACATTTTTTTCATGGAAGTGCCTGTAACCTGTAAGACCGGTTTAACGTGGAAGTTCGCTTGAGCCCATCAGGAACTCATCGACCGAACGAGCGCATTGACGACCCTCGCGGATCGCCCACACCACGAGGGACTGACCACGTCTCATGTCGCCTGCGGCAAAGACCTTGTCGACATTGCTCTTGTAGTCATCGGTATTGGCGCGTGCATTACCACGTGGATCCTGGTCAATGCCAAAAGCAGTCAAAACATTGCTGACGGGCGCGACAAAACCCATTGCCAAGAGCACCAGGTCGGCCTGGATATCAAACTCTGAACCTTTAATTTCCTGCATACGCATTTGTCCAGTGGTCTCATCCTTGATCCACTCGACGCGTGCAGCCACCAGTTTTTCAACTTTACCGTTTTTGCCGACAAGAGATTTGCTGGTGATGGCCCAGTCGCGTTCGGCGCCTTCTTCGTGCGAGGACGAAGTACGCAGCTTGGCGGGCCAATAGGGCCATGTCATGGCTTTGTTCTCGCTCTCGGGCGGGCGAGGCATGAGTTCGATCTGGGTGACGGATTTCGCGCCGTGGCGATTGCTCGTGCCCACGCAGTCAGAGCCGGTATCGCCACCACCAATGACCACAACGTGTTTGCCTTTTGCCAAAACCTGATTGCTGAGTTTGTCACCGGCAACCACTTTGTTTTGTGGACGCAAAAAGTCCATGGCGTACATGACACCATCCAGCTCACGGCCAGGAATAGGCAAGTCGCGCGGCGTTTCGCAGCCGCCCGTCAACACAATCGCATCGAATTCTTTTTGAAGCGATTCTGGCGTTTTGACCGTCAAACCTTTTTCGGGCGCATCGCCTGCCTGACCCACATAATGCGAAGCTTTGAAGGTCACGCCCTCCGCTTCCATTTGCGCGATACGCTGATCGATGAGTTTCTTTTCAAGTTTGAAATCAGGAATGCCGTAACGAAGCAACCCACCGATCCGGTCATTCTTTTCGAAAACCGTCACGTCGTGACCGACACGCGCCAGTTGCTGGGCGCAAGCCAAGCCTGCAGGGCCGGAGCCAATCACAGCCACTTTTTTACCTGTCTTTTGGGCAGGCACTTGCGGGACGACCCAACCTTGCTCCCAACCCTTGTCGATGATGGCATGTTCGATTGACTTGATGCCGACCGCGTCGTCGTTGATGTTGAGCGTACAGGCTGCTTCGCAAGGTGCCGGGCAAATACGACCCGTGAACTCGGGGAAGTTGTTGGTTGAATGTAAAACATCCAGTGCGGCGCGCCAGTTTTGGCGGTAAACAAGATCATTCCAGTCAGGGATGATGTTGTTGACAGGGCACCCATTGTTGCAAAAAGGGATGCCACAATCCATGCAACGCGCAGCTTGTTTGCCCGCCTGCTCATCACTCAGATGCAAAACAAACTCGCGCCAGTGCTTGAGTCGGTTTGCGGGTGGCTCAGAGGCCTCTTGCAAGCGTTTGACTTCTAGAAATCCAGTAATTTTTCCCATGATGATTCCTTAAGCTGCTTTTGGCTGAGGGTTGGCGGCGCGCCACATTTCGCCGAGCGCGCGCTTGTAGTCGACAGGCATGACTTTGATGAATTTGCCGCGCGCAGCTTCCCAGTTGCTCACGAGATCGCGTGCGCGGAAACTGCCTGTGTAGCGGAAATGATTTTCAACCAGACGCTTGAGAATGGCCTCGTCAGTTTCGCGCTCACCGCCACGGGTCATGCTGTGCCAGATATCGATGCCTTGCTCTTTAGTTTGCTCGGCAGATGACAACACAGGCTCAATCGCGACCATGGACATATTGCAGCGTTCGATAAAGGAGCCTTCCGGATCCCAGACGTAAGCAACACCTCCCGACATGCCGGCTGCGAAGTTGCGTCCCGTTTCGCCCAGCACGACAACTGTGCCACCGGTCATGTATTCGCAGCCATGATCGCCTGTGCCTTCCACGACTGCGGCGGCACCGGAGTTACGAACTGCGAAGCGTTCACCTGCGACACCGTTGAAATAAGCCTCACCGCCAGTGGCACCGTACAAGACAGTGTTGCCAACAATGATGTGGTCCGGACCGAAACCGCGGAAATCATTGGGTGAGCGAACGATGATCCTTCCACCCGACAGTCCCTTGCCGACGTAGTCGTTACCTTCACCGACGAGATCAAGAGTGATGCCGCGCGCCAGGAAGGCGCCAAAGCTTTGACCTGCGGTCCCGTTGCACTGAATGTGAATCGTGTCGTCAGGCAGACCTTCGTCACCGTACAGCGAGGCAACGCGACCTGACAACATGGCGCCAATCGTCCGGTTGCGGTTGCGCACAGGCACAATGAAGGAGACTTTTTCGCCGCGCTCAAGCGCTGGTAGGCTTCGTTCGATCAGCTGATGGTCAAGCGCCGCATCCAGTCCGTGATCCTGACCTTCGGTATGTCTGCGTGGGCTTGGTGTGGAAGGTTGATAAAAGACGCGCGAGAAATCCAGACCGTGTGCTTTCCAATGCTCGATACCAGAGCGAGTATCCAAGAGATCGACGCGACCAACCAGTTCGTCAAAGCTGCTAATGCCGAGCTGAGCCATGATTTCACGTACTTCTTCGGCGACAAAGAAGAAGTAGTTCACCACGTGCTCTGGCTTGCCCTGGAATTTCTGGCGCAGCACGGGATCTTGGGTGGCGACACCAACCGGGCAGGTGTTGAGGTGGCATTTGCGCATCATGATGCAACCTTCAACAACCAGCGGTGCCGTCGCAAAACCAAACTCGTCCGCACCCAGCAGCGCACCGATCACGACGTCACGGCCTGTTTTCATCTGCCCATCGGCTTGCACACGGATACGGCTGCGCAACTGGTTGAGCATCAGGGTCTGTTGAGTCTCGGCCAGACCGAGCTCCCAAGGCGTACCTGCATGCTTGATGGAGGACACTGGCGAAGCACCCGTGCCGCCGTCATGTCCAGAAATCGTGACGTGGTCGGCTTTTGCTTTGGCTACGCCGGCAGCAACAGTACCGACGCCAATTTCGGATACAAGCTTGACGGAAATCGAGGCGCGATCATTCACGTTTTTCAGATCATGAATGAGCTGCGCCAGATCCTCGATCGAATAGATGTCATGGTGGGGTGGTGGAGAAATCAGCCCTACCCCTGGTACCGAGCAACGCAGTTTCGCGATGTACTCCGAAACTTTGTGTCCGGGCAGCTGACCACCCTCGCCAGGCTTGGCACCCTGCGCCATTTTGATCTGAATTTGGTCCGCGCTCGAGAGATACTCCGCACTGACACCGAAGCGACCCGAAGCGACTTGTTTGATCTTGGAGCGCATGGAGTCGCCCTCCTGGAGCGCAACGTCTGCGGCGATACGATCAGCACCGAGTTCGCTGGCCAACGTGGCGCCCGCTTTGATGCCGCTTTTGCCAGTGCGCAACTCGCTGCGATAGCGCAACTCGTCTTCGCCGCCCTCACCGGTGTTCGACTTACCACCAATGCGGTTCATCGCAACGGCCAGCACGGAGTGCGCTTCGGTCGAAATGGAACCCAGCGACATCGCGCCAGTCGCAAAGCGTTTAACGATTTCTTTTGCAGGCTCAACCTGATCCAGAGGAATGGCGCGCGCTGGATCAACCTTGAACTCAAACAGTCCGCGCAAAGTCATGTGACGACGGCTTTGATCATTGATCAGCTGCGCGTATTCTTTGTAAGTGCGATAGTTGTTCGCACGCGTCGCATGCTGCAATTTGGCGATCGAGTCAGGCGTCCACATATGCTCCTCGCCGCGAACACGGAAGGCATATTCGCCACCCGTTTCAAGCGCGTTCGCGAGCACTGGGTCGTTACCAAAGGCTGCACGATGTGTGCGCAAGGCTTCTTCGGCGACTTCGAAAATTCCGATGCCTTCGATGGTACTGGCCGTACCTGAAAAATATTTGCTGACCAGATCGCTGCGCAGTCCGACGGCTTCGAAAATCTGCGCACCGCAATAGGACATATAAGTCGAGATGCCCATTTTGGACATGACTTTATTGAGCCCTTTGCCGATTGCTTTGACGTAATTTTTGATTGCTTTTTCTGGGTCCTTGCTGATCGCGGCGAGGCTTTCCATCGCCAGGAAAGGGTGTATCGCTTCGGCGCCGTAGCCACCGAGCAAAGCGAAGTGATGGACTTCGCGGGCCGATCCGGTTTCAACAACCAGACCCGTATTGGTACGCAGACCTTCACGGATCAGATGTTGGTGAATCGCCGAGGTCGCAAGCAAGGCCGGGATCGCCACATGCTCGCTATCGACGTTACGGTCGGTCAGGATCAAGACGGTGTAGCCGCTCTTGACCGCATCGACTGCACGCGCGCACAAGGCCGCCAGACGCGCTTCGATGCCGTCCGCCCCCCAGGCGGCAGGATAGCTGATGTGAAGCTCAAAACTACGGAACTTGTCGCCGGTCAGCTCGGAGATCCCTCGGATTCTAGCCATCTCTTTGTCATCAAGCACAGGCTGGTTGACTTCGAGGCGCAAAGGCGGGTTGACGTTGTTAATGTCGAGCAGATTTGGCTTGGGACCAATGAAAGAAACCAGGGACATCACCATTTGTTCTCGGATCGGATCGATCGGCGGATTGGTCACCTGAGCAAAGAGTTGACGGAAGTAGTTGTAGAAAGGCTTGGCCTTGCTGGACAAAACAGCAAGCGGCGCATCGTTGCCCATTGAGCCGATGGCTTCCTCTCCTGATTCAGCCATGACCTCGAGCACGAACTTGAAATCTTCCTGGGTCCAGCCGAAAGCCTGCTGACGATCAAGCAGACTCGTAGTCTGCGCGGGTAGATTTGGCTTGGCAGGTGCGGGGAGCGATTCGAGCTTGACGCGCAGACGGTCGATCCACTGGCGATAAGGGCGCGAGTTGGCAAGCTGGGATTTGATTTCGGCATCGTCAATGATGCGACCTTGTTCAAGGTCGATCAGGAACATCTTGCCAGGCTGCAGTCGCCACTTTTTAACAATGCGGTTTTCAGGAATCGGGAGTGTGCCGGCTTCGGATGCCATGATGACCATGTCATCATCTGTAATCAAATAGCGCGCAGGGCGCAAACCGTTGCGATCAAGCGTCGCGCCGATTTGACGGCCGTCAGTGAATGCTACGGCTGCTGGGCCATCCCAGGGTTCCATCATCGCCGCATGGTATTCGTAAAAAGCGCGGCGGCTTGGATCCATGTGTGTGTGCTGTTCCCAAGCTTCGGGGATCATCATCATCATGGCATGCGCAAGCGAGTAGCCTGAATTGACCAACAGCTCGAGGCAGTTGTCGAAAGTCGCGGTGTCTGACTGACCCTCGTAGACGATCGGGTAGAGCTTTTTGAGATCGTCGCCCAGCACGGCAGACTGCATCATGCCTTCGCGTGCGCGTAACCAGTTGAAGTTGCCTTTTACCGTGTTGATCTCGCCGTTGTGGGCGATCATGCGATAGGGGTGGGCCAGCGGCCAGGCGGGAAAAGTGTTGGTTGAAAAGCGCTGGTGGACCAAGGCAACCGCCGAGACGGTCAGCGGATCGGCCAAGTCGCGGTAGTAGCGACCCACTTGATCGGCGAGCAATAAGCCTTTGTAGACGATGGTTCGCACAGAAGCCGAAGGCACAAAGTATTCTTTGCCGTGTGCGAGCCCCATGGCCTGAATGGCGTGGCTGGCTGTTTTGCGTATCACATAAAGCTTTCTTTCGAGTGCGTCCGGTACCATCACGTCAGCGCCGCGACCAATAAACAACTGGCGGATGACGGGCTCGCAGGCGCGGACTGCGGGAGACATCGGCATATCGGCATCAACGGGAACGTCGCGCCAGCCAAGTACGACTTGACCTTCTGCACGAACTGAGCGCTCAAGCTCTTGTTCACAGGCTAGGCGGGAGGCGATTTCTTTGGGCAAGAACACCATGGCGACACCGTACTCGCCTGGAGCAGGCAGAGTGACGCCCTGTTTGGCAAGCTCTTGACGGAAAAACGCATCGGGTATCTGAATCAGAATGCCTGCGCCATCGCCCATCAGCTTGTCTGCACCGACCGCACCACGGTGGTCGAGGTTTTCAAGGATTTTCAAACCTTGTTCAATGATGGCGTGGCTTTTTTGCCCTTTGATATGTGCAACAAAGCCAACGCCACAGGCATCGTGCTCATTGGATGGCGTGTAGAGACCCTGAGCTTGTGGCAAGCCCGCAACCGGAACAGAGGACGCCTGTACAGGTTTAGAAGGGTGGAAATTCAAAGGGAATGTCGACATATCGTGCTCCAGGACCGGGCTGCTATGTTGCAGCGCAAGAGCGTAACAATACCCTTGAAAATCAAGCGATGCAAGGAAATAAATAGGGGTGCGTCCCCATTTAATTTAGGGCACAACAATGGTGCAAATAAAATGGGGACGGATCATTGCTTTTTGGGACGGCCTCTAACCCCTGGCTGTACGCGACGGGTTGCCGTTTTTTGCAAATCGGCCATGAATCGCTCATCCCCAAGCGCCCATTGGCCGCGCAAGCAGGTGGAGATTTGTCTGTCCGAGGCAGATGGTAGTCCTTCGGATAGCTTGCGGCGATAGTTGGCCTGTCGGTCAAACGGCGTATTGCCGCAGAGCCAGTAGTCTGGATGAGGCTGCAGCCAGGAATACATCGCACCAGGTGCGCCAGTATGCGTACGAGCCGAAGACCAAGGCCAGGACTCGGCATCCTCGACAAGTTTTTCTCTCACAGGGTGTAATTCAAGCCATATCAGACTGGGTAATACCCAGAGGCCTGGTTGAGGAATAGTTGAATGATAGCGACCGGCAAAAACACTACCCGACCTGAGCTGTGCGGCCAAGTTGCGACCAAGGGCCTGTACGAGGGAAGGCAGGCTGGAGGAGGCCTCGGGCGTAGCCAAAATAACCATACTGCGAGGTGTGACTGCCCAGCCGTGCACGGCAACCTGATGCAAAGGGGCAAGCCGCCCAAGCCAGTTCAGTAGTTCTGGATAGGGCTGAGAGTCAAACGATTGAAGACTACGCTGTGTAGACTCAGAAAAATCAACACTGATGAGCTGGGCGTAACCCTCTGCGTAGAGCCGGGGTTGTCGGGCCATAGTCGAATATTAAGCCCGTAATCAGGGCTTTTTGAGCCTGTAAAAAAGGTTGGGCTCGCTGACGATATAAAGATTGCCGGAGTCGTCCGTCGCAATGCCTTCGGGTCGGGGCATGGGCTTGGCACCCTTGGGTGAGAGAGAAAGCATGCCGCGACCACGTCCCGTATCGCCATCGAGCTGAACAATCATTTGGGATTCCTCGCTCAGCAGGTAGACGCGACCGTTCGCAGGATCTGCCTCAACGGATGAAAGATCCGTTGCAAAAGGGACCTCGTCGAGCCAATGGCTAATGTTTTCGATACGCAGACCGCGTGAATCAGGTGATTGCAGATAGTTCAGACCACTCACCCGGTACAGGGTGCGAGGGCTATGTTCCTTTGAGATGTAAAGCCGATCGCGTTTGAGGTCGTAGCCCAGACCGTTGAAGCCTTGATTCGCGTCTTCACCTTCGCCAAAGCGGAGTAACAGTGCGAAAGCGCGGGTGACATCAAGGGCTTGAGGTGTCGAGGGCATTTCGGTGAGGACGACCCGGTTACGCTTGCCATTGACAAGCGCGACACGATTACCACCCATCCAGGCGATCCCATTGATGTCGGACATGCCTTTGACGGGGTAGGTTGCAAGCAGTTGTCCGTCCGTGGAGAGCGCGACAATAGCAGTGGGCTTGTTGATCACACCTAACAGGCGTTTTTGTAGCGGGTCATAAGCCAAACCTGCGAATTTGCCTTCCAGGCCCTGAACGGGGCGAGGCTGGTCGGGGGTGGCGAAGCCTGTGAGAGTGTTTCCGCCCTCTGCAGCGATTTTCTTTTCCCACTCCGCTTGCTTGGCGGCCAAGCCCGAAATCCAGCGATACGCGACCTGTTCGGCGTGGTAGTAGCGCACGCCGATGTAAGTCGCCCAACCCACAGCAATAATGAGCAGGCAGGCAAGCAAAATTTTGGAAAGAAACTTGACTAAGTCGGACATACCCGAATCCAGGGACAAACAAAAGCTCGAAACTGACTCAGTCAGTCTGGAAACCGCCCCTCAGATTAACACTCCGGCGAAGATTGCGGAACTTTTGCTATATAAAACCGTCATATTGGCACTCGCAGCGCTCGAGTGCTAATATCAAGGCTCAGATGGCGCCTCGAAAACAGGAGTCTACGATTATGACAAATACGGCAGCTTTAACCTTGCAACCTAGTCAACTCGCCATGGCCATATCGAATCCCGGTTCGTTGGGAACGATTGAAGCTTATATCTCGACGGTCAACCGCTTGCCCGTGCTGACGCCGGAGCAAGAGAGCGGGCTTGCCCGACGTTTGCGTGACGAGCAGGATATCGAGGCGGCCCGGGAGCTGGTGCTGTCGCATTTGCGCCTCGTGGTATCCGTGGCGCGTCAGTACCTCGGCTATGGACTGCCTCACGCAGACCTGATCCAGGAAGGCAACGTCGGCTTGATGAAAGCCGTCAAAAGGTTCGACCCAGAACGCGGGGTTCGACTTGTTTCTTTCGCTGTGCACTGGATCAAAGCTGAAATTCATGAATACATCGTGCGCAACTGGCGCATGGTGAAAGTCGCCACGACAAAAGCGCAACGCAAGCTGTTTTTTAATCTGCGCAGCATGCGTCCGGACGGACAAACGCTCGACTCGAAACAAGTCGATGAGATCGCGGCGCATTTGAATGTTCGCACTGAAGATGTTCGCGAGATGGAGGTGCGCCTCTCCGGACGAGAAATGTCGCTGGAAAACCAGGACGATGACGAGGACGCATACGCTCCTATCGCATATCTGTCTGACGAGGGGCACTCTGATCCGACTCAGGTTCTGGAGCGCCGTGCCGAAGACTTGATGCGGGGTGCGGGTCTCGATCGTGCGCTGGATGCACTCGATCCCCGCTCACGCCGGATTGTCCAGGCGCGCTGGCTACAAGACGACAGTGGCGCGACGCTGCACGAGCTGGCTGAAGAGTTCGGCGTATCGGCCGAACGCATTCGTCAGATCGAAGTTGCCGCGATGAAAAAAATGCGTTTAGCGTTAACAAACTAAAAAACTAAATTCAATATCCGCCAACATCACGTACCATAAGGTTCTAAGAGCAGGCAACGCCTGCAGGGTTAACGGAATCAGTTGGTATGGATATCAATTCCTTTGTGTTTGGACTGACGGGCCTGCTCGCGCTCGTCTGCTTCATGCCGCCACTTGCTGGTCGGGTCAAGCTCCCTTATTCAGTTTTTTTGGCGATCGCAGGTTGCGTGCTGGGATATGTTTCTCACGTACACCAGTGGGCGCCCCCTGTCCTTGGGGAGTTTCTGACCATCATCAGCACGTTCGAGGTCTCATCCGAGACCTTTCTGGTTGTTTTTCTACCGATTTTATTGTTCGAGGCCGCGCTCGCCATGAATGTGCGCAGATTATTGGACGATCTGGGCCCCATTCTAATGATGGCGGTTGTCGCAGTCATTATCAGCACGGTCTTTGTAGGGGTGGTTTTATCGCAAATATCTGGCTTTAGTCTGGTGGTGTGCTTGTTGCTAGGATCGATCGTCGCCACGACGGATCCTGCGGCAGTGATCGGTATTTTCAAAGAAGTGGGCGCACCCGCCAGACTCAACACGCTTGTCGAAGGCGAGAGTTTGTTAAACGACGCAGCAGCGATCGCGCTTTATGCCGCATTGATGGGCGTGTTGTCACACACAACCGAGTTGAGTTTTGGGTCGCTCTCGCAAAATTTTTTATATCTGTTCCTTGGGGGCGGATTGACGGGTTTTGTGCTGGCAAGATTGGCCTGCCTGTCATTTCCTTTGCTGCGCGGTTGGCCGGCTGCGGAAATTTCGTTAACGATTTCAGTGGCCTATCTGTCTTATTTCGTTTCTGAGCACTATTTGCACGTATCGGGTGTGGTCGCGACAGTCGTTGCGGGTTTAGTGGTGGGCTCAACAGGGCGAACACGCATGGCGCCGACAACCTTTGTCACGCTTTCGCAGTCCTGGCACCAGTTTGGTTTTTGGGCAAATTCGCTGATTTTCTTGTTCGCGGCAATGCTCATTCCCAAGGTGATGGCCAATGCCACTTGGATTCATCTTTTTTACGTGTTTATTGTCTTCGTGGCTACGCTGACGGCGCGGGCAATCGTTGTGTTTGGTTTGGTGCCGCTCTTGTCTTTTTCCGGATTGGGCGCGCGTATTGGTACTCGTTTTCGCGTGGTGTTGTGGTGGGGCGGGTTGAGAGGTGCGCTATCGCTCGCGCTTGCGCTGGCGGTCACTGAACGGACGAGTTTGCCAAATGAAGCGCGCGAATTCATCGCCATTACCGTGACGGGGTTTGTGCTTGCGACGCTTTTCATCAATGGGTTGTCATTACAACCTGTCATCAAGATGCTGGGCTTGAATTTACTCACCAAAAAAGAGCGAGCCTTGCGCAACCAGGCGGTGATTGTCGCGACGGCGATGATTCAGCAGGAAACCGATGTGATCGCGCGTCTGGAGCAAGTGTCCGGCCCTGCGCGTGAACGTGTCTACACCGCATTCAATAAAAGCATCGAGGAAGGCAGTGACCTGCACATTGAGCATTTCTCTGTCAGAGAGCGAGTTGATCTCGGCTTGACGATTTTGGCGCGTCAGGAATATGAGCGGTACTTCGATGTGTTGAAGCATCAGATCATTGATCGCAATATGGCTGAGCGTCTGTTAGGTCGCGCAGAGCGACTTGAAGAAGCTGTTCGTTTAAGAGGTGTGCGAGGTTTTGAGTTCAGTACAGCGCGCTCAATGCGCTATCCCCGCCGTTTCAGGCAAGCGATGCGGGTGTACGAGATCTTTGGTGTGCAGAGGTGGTTGGCGCACGAGCTCAGCCAACGTTTTGTGGCGCTCATGTGCATGCGTTCGATTTCGCAGCAGTTGCTGGACTTCATTGATCAAAAGCTGCAAGATATCTTGGGCTCAGAGGCGTGCGAACAGCTCAGTGAAATGCATGGACACCGTTTATCACTTATTCGCGAAGCTTTGCATGCCTTGGAATTGCAATATCCGAATTATTCCTTGTGGATGCAGGAGCATTATCTTGGTCGCATCGCCAGACGACTGGAGCGTGAACGCTATGGTGAAATGTTTGATCAGTCTCTGATTAGTGGCGAGGTGTATGAAAATTTGTCGGATCAAGTCACTCAGCGCTGGGCCTTTCTAGACAAAAACGCGGCACTGGATATTGAGATGGATGCCGTGGAGCTTGTTTCACGAGTCCCTTTATTGACCGGACTGCCGCCTCAGGCACAGCAAGCAGTGACCAAGATGTTAAAGCCAAGACTTTTTTTGCCAGACCAGCTGATCTGGGGCAAAAAAATACCGCCATTTGGCTTGTACATTGTTGCATCGGGAGCCGTCACAATTTTGCTGCCGGATGGCACACATGTTGAGCTCGGTTCCGGCGAGTTTTTTGGTGAAATGTACTTGCTCGATCACGATGTTTCGGAAAATTTTGAGGTCAGATCGCTTGGTTACAGCAAGCTACTGTGCCTGCCTGCGAAAGACTTCGACCATCTGATGTCTCAGGACCCCGCGATCAAATCTGCCATTGAGCTTGTTGCCAAACAGCGCTTACGGGCGCTTGAAGTCTGGCGGTCTTATCAGAGTAGCTCGCAAGCCCATTCTCAACCGGCTGGGCAACAGGCCGGACAAACGACGGGGCACGCTACTGCGCCGTCCGCCGCCAGAGATCCTCAGTGATGACAATCGATGCCTCAAGCGTAAAGGCATCGTTTTTCAGCATATCCAAAAGGGTCTCAGTGTCCAGAAGCTTTATTTCCATCACTTCGCCATCGCGATTGCTCGGAATAATGTGGCTTGGTAGAACGCACTCGCAGGTCAAGACGATCTCTGTTTGAAAACCTTCGGGAATCCGACGTTTCATTTGAGCAATCGCGCGAAGGGGTGTTCGGTTGACAATATCCGGGGCATCCAGGCCTGCTTCTTCGTCCGACTCTCTAACCAGAGCAAGTTCAGGATCCTCAAGATTGCCAACCAGGCCCCCAACGAGCGTATCCCACATGCCGGGATCCGTGGCTTTTGTGAGGGAGCGTCTGGCAACCCACAGGCGACCGTCTTCAGACCAGCCGCTCAGATGTACCGCCCTTGTGGTGAGGCCGAGTGGGCGCATGACCCCTCTTTCAATCGCTCCCACGCGTCTGGAGGATGTTTGATCGCGAGGGTCTTCCTGGGTCCAGATGTCCAGTAACTCATTTCGCCAGCCTGGCGTACACCCCGCAGCCCTCAGTTTCTGTGCGATTTCGGCTAAAAATGCATCCAGTGTGTCTCCAGATGTCAGATTTGGACCTAAATGTGCTGACGTTGTTTCGACCAGTACGTTCGGATGCCCGGACAATGCCTTTGCCGCACCGGGGAAAAGCCAGCCGCAGCGGTGACCCGCGATATATAAAGGCAAAGAGCCTGTGGCAGGCTCTTGCGAGGCGCGTTCCAGAAAGCCTTTCAAGAGAGCCTGAAGGCCTTGACGGGTGCTAAAGAGGTCTGACTTTGTCATATTGGGGATACGCCTGATGGGGTAAAGGGATTGTAGTGCAGCAGGGATGCCAAGCCTGCGCTACAATCACCACCGTTTCTTTGCGATACGTGCTAATCCTTGGGGGGTTTCCACCTGTGATTAGCCATACAATAATTTTGCGCAGGGTGGTCTCTCGGATGGGATATTTCCCCCGTTTCTCGATAGACTTGTCCAACGTGCGATGTGTTTAGAGGTCAGCATGAAGAAGTTGAGAGGGTTACTGGGCGCCTGTGCCATGCTTTTTGTAGGCATCGCAAGTGCACAAGTACAAGACATGCCCGGAGGGCCACGCGTCAATCAGCTCAATCTCCCCGAGGGAGTGAACCAGATCGCGCGCGATGTGGCTTGGCTGCATTGGTTCATGTTGATCATTTGCATGGTGATCTTCGTGGCCGTGTTTGGTGTCATGTTCTACTCGATCTGGGCGCATCGCAAGTCGCGCGGCGTCAAGCCCGCCACATTTCATGAGCACATGGGCGTCGAAGTAGCCTGGACAGTGATCCCTTTCCTGATCGTGATTGCCATGGCTCTGCCTGCAACCCGTACAGTCGTCGCCATGAAGGACACCAGTGGCGCGGACTTGACGATCAAGGTCACCGGCTATCAGTGGAAATGGGGATACGAGTACATCGATGGCCCTGCGACTGGCGTCAAGTTTTTGTCCAACCTCTCAACTCCCCGTGCTCAGATTGAAAATAAAGAGCCCAAGGGTCAGTTCTATCTGATGGAAGTTGACAACCCGCTGGTCGTGCCAGTTGGTAAAAAAATCCGCCTGGCTGTGACTGCCGCTGACGTGATTCACTCCTGGATGGTGCCGGACTTGGCTGTCAAGCAGGATGCGATTCCCGGATTTGTCCGCAACACTTGGTTCCGTGCGGACAAGATTGGCGAGTATCGTGGTCAATGTACCGAGCTTTGCGGTAAAGACCATGCCTTCATGCCGATTGTGGTCAAGGTTGTTTCCGAAGCCGACTATGCAAAATGGGCTGACGATCAGAAAAAATTGTTGTTGGCCGCTGCTGATGATCCAAATAAAGAATGGACTGGCCCAGAGCTGATTGCCCGCGGTGAGAAGGTCTATGCTGCGAACTGTGTGGCCTGCCACCAAGGTAGCGGCAAGGGCGTAATGGGTGCGTTCCCTGCTCTGGATGGCAGCCAGATCGCCATGGGCCCCAAGGCAGCAAACATCGATATCCTGCTCAAAGGCAAGCCTGGAACGGCGATGGCTTCGTTCGCCTCTCAACTCAATGATGTCGAGATTGCAGCAGTGATTACTTATACACGTGCAGCATGGACAAACGCAGGCAAGGGTAAAGACCCCATAATTTCACCTGCAGATGTCAAGGCTGCGCGCTAAGTGAGTGCGTTGTGGGTATTGTTGGTTAAGTCAAACGGATCAATTCGTATAGATCGTTGCTCTCGCTCACAAATGCGAGAGCAGCCTAAGCAGGATAGGAGTTCGCCATGAGTAGCATTCCAGCAGATCACATTGGTGGCCACGGCCACGGTCATGACCACGATCATGCGCACGACCACGACCATCACCATGGTCCGTCGCTGCATGGCTGGCGTCGTTGGTTGTTTGCGACCAACCACAAAGACATCGGTACGATGTATTTGATTTTCTCTTTCACGATGTTGCTCGAGGGTGGCGCTTTAGCCCTTCTATTGCGCACGGAGTTGTTCGAGCCAGGTTTGCAATTCTTCCGTCCCGAATTGTTTAACCAGTTTACGACCATGCACGGTCTGATCATGGTGTTTGGCGCCATCATGCCTGCTTTCGTGGGTTTTGCTAACTGGATGATTCCGTTGCAAATTGGCGCCTCTGATATGGCGTTTGCTCGGATGAACAACTTCAGCTTCTGGCTCTTGCCGGTGGCTGCGATTTTGCTGACCGCATCGTTTTTTGTGCCGGGTGGCGCAACAGCAGCGGGCTGGACGCTCTATGCCCCGTTGACCGCGCAGATGGGTCCAGGCATGGACCTCGCAATTTTTGCTGTCCACATCATGGGTGCCTCCTCGATCATGGGCGCGATTAACATCGTGGTCACGATCCTGAACATGCGTGCGCCTGGCATGACGCTGATGAAAATGCCTTTGTTCTGCTGGACATGGCTCATCACGGCTTACCTGCTGATCGCTGTGATGCCTGTTTTGGCAGCTGCGATCACGATGGTCCTGACAGACCGTCATTTCGGTACTGGTTTCTTTAATGCCGCTGTGGGTGGTGATCCAGTCCTGTATCAGCACATTTTCTGGTTCTTCGGACATCCAGAGGTGTACATCATGATTCTGCCGGCCTTTGGTATTGTTTCAGCCATCGTGCCCGCTTTTGCCCGTAAACAGTTGTTTGGCTATGCTTCGATGGTGTATGCGACAGCATCCATCGCGATCCTTTCCTTTATCGTTTGGGCGCACCATATGTTTGCCACAGGTATGCCTGTGACGGCCCAGCTGTACTTCATGTACGCAACGATGCTGATCTCGATTCCGACTGGCGTAAAAGTGTTCAACTGGGTTGCCACAATGTGGCGCGGTTCCATGACCTTTGAAACCCCCATGTTGTTTGCGGTGGGTTTCATTTTCGTGTTTACGATCGGTGGCTTTACTGGTTTGATCTTGTCCATGGCGCCTATCGATATCCAGGTGCATGATACTTACTATGTGGTTGCCCACTTCCACTATGTGCTTGTGGCCGGCTCCCTGTTCGCTCTGTTTGCGGGCACCTATTACTGGTTGCCAAAGTGGTCGGGCTACATGTATGACGAGCGCTTGGGCAAGTGGCATTTCTGGATGAGCATGATTTCGTTCAACATCACTTTCTTCCCGATGCACTTTATGGGTCTGGCCGGTATGCCACGCCGCTACGCCGACTACGCTGCTCAGTTCACCGACTTCCACCAGATCGCAACACTTGGCGCATTCTGGTTCGGTTTGTCACAATTGCTGTTCTTGTACATTGTCCTGAAGGCATATGCCGGCAAGGGTGAGCGTGCACCGGCGAAACCTTGGGAAGGCGCAGAAGGACTGGAGTGGACTGTTCCTTCGCCAGCACCTTTCCATACGTTTGAGACCCCACCACAGGTCAAATAGGATATTCAATGACTCCAGAGCAACGTCGTAAGAACAAGCGGGCAGGTTTGATTTTTCTGGTGCTCGTACTTGTGATGTTTGGCTGGACGATTGGCAGACAGTTTTATACGCATTACTTTTCCTGATTCAGGTGAGGCAGCAGGCACATGAGTCAGGATTTAAAAGAATTATCACAGCGCAAGCTGAACTTTTTCCAAACGCTCAAGGCCATTTCCTGGGCCATGTTCGGAGTAAGAAAAGGTAAAGGGTACGAAGAGGATATCGCCAAGCTCAACCCGGTTCACCTCGTGATTGCTGGGTTGTTGTTTGGTCTGATATTTGTGGTGAGTCTTGTGTTGATTGTCCAGTGGGCAGTCGCAAGTCTTAGCTAGAACAATATTTGATCATTTGTAGTCTGGAGAACAATATGAGTGCATCCCACTCTGCTCACGTCAAAGAGGCACCTTACTATTTCGTGCCTGCGGATTCTGCACATCCCGTGCGGGCTAGTTTCTGCTTGTTGATCGTGATGCTCGGCGCGTCCGCCTGGGTCAATAGCGTGGACGCTGGTAAGTGGGCCGTGCTGGTGGGTCTGCTAGGTTTATTTGTTGTCCTCTACAACTGGTTTGGCGATGCTATCCGCGAGTCTGAAGCAGGACTGAACAGCAAACGCATCGACGTGTCTTACCGTTGGAGCATGAGCTGGTTTATTTTTTCAGAAGTCATGTTCTTTGCGGCTTTTTTCGGCGCACTTTGGTATACACGCACAGTGACCATGCCATGGTTGGGCGACCTGGATCATAAACAGTTCCTCTGGCCAGAATTCAATGCCGTGTGGCCTAACCTGGGACCTGCGGGCGTTGTTGAAGCGTTTGAAACAATGGGACCTTTCTGGTTGCCGACGATCAACACAGCTTTGTTGCTGGCATCCGGTGTCACACTGACAATTTCACACCACGCGCTGCGTGAAAATCATCGCGGCAAAGCCAAGTTCTGGTTGTTTGCTACCATCGTTCTCGGCTTTGTGTTTGTGGGCTGCCAAGCATACGAGTACATCTATGCATACTCTTCATTGAACCTGCGTTTTGATTCAGGCGCGTACGGTTCGCTGTTTTACATGTTGACAGGTTTTCACGGGTTCCACGTGTTGCTCGGTGCAACGATGTTGACTGTGATCTTGATCCGATTGATGAAAGGCCATTTCACGGCAGATCATCATTTTGGGTTCGAGGGTGCAGCATGGTATTGGCACTTTGTCGACGTAGTCTGGCTCGGACTGTACCTGTTTGTGTATTGGTTCTAACGAGATCTTGAGGCAACTTTAGTTTGTTGCCCGGCGATAAGAAAGGCCAGCGCGAAGCTGGCCTTTTTTTATCGAAGTGATTGTTCAGCGTTTAAAGCCTGTTGTCTCAATCCAGCCCATCCAGTGGGAAAACAACAGAAAAAGAAAAAGCGCCACAGACAAACTAATGCGCACAGTGAGTGCATTGACGGTTTTGTTTGAAGTCCCTTTGTCGCGCATGAGATAGAACAGCGCTGAGCCAAGACTGCCTAAAATACCGATGAACGCCAGAATGACTAAAACACGCATGACAGTCCTCTCATAAAGACGAGATTATCGCAGACATGACCAAGCCGGCATCAAATAGACTTACCTGGATTGCCCTAATACTGTTAGGGGCGGTCGCGGTCATCTGTCTCTTGCTAGGACGCTGGCAACTCGAGCGCGCAGAGCAACGTCGGGAAATCGCCGCCACTCTTGAGGCGGGTCGACAAGCCGCACCGCTGACGTTGCGACCGGGAATGCCTGTCACCGGACTTCAGGCCTGGCGTCCCGCGATCGCTGAAGGTCAGTGGCGACCGGAGTGGAGTGTTCTGCTAGACAATCGGAATCTCGATGGACGACCGGGCCTATGGCTTGTGACACCCCTGATGCTGGATCAAGAGACTGCGGTTCTGGTCCTGAGAGGGTGGTTGGAACGCCCCATTGCGAATCGTCCGGTCGCAAGAGTCCCTACAGAGATTTCAACTGTTCGCATCGAAGGGGAGCTTGCGCTTCGCGTGCCAAGACTATTTGAGTTGTGGACGAGCGAAGCGAATGCCGCCGCGAGTTTGCCACAAGGCTGGAAAGGAGTGACGCAACCCGTTGAAGGCGAGATTGATCCAGTCTTGTTGCCTAGATTACAAAACCTCGATCTCGATGTATATGCACAAAGAACAGGACTTAAGTTTTTACCGGTGGTGTTGATGCAGCACTCAGGCGGTGTCGGCGACGGCTTAAAGAAAGTGTGGCCGGAGCCTTCAGTGGATTCAGATAAAAATGTGGGTTACGCCATGCAATGGTTTGGTTTTGCCGGCATTGTTTTAATTGCCTTTTTGGTTGTGGTCTGGCGCCACGTGCGTCGACGCCAATCACCGTAAATGCGTGCTGCTATTCAGGTAGTTTGACGGATTCGCAGTAAAGTAACGTTTAGAAACTTATAGATGATTGAATGTTGGAATTGCTGTGACTGAATCGTTCTCGAAATCAAAACTTGGCCATCAAAAGGCTGAGCAACAAACAAAACCGCGCTCTAAAACGCCTCTCATTATCATCATGCTGATGAGTCTGGCGCCGGTGATCGCGGCGCTTTTAGTTTATTTCAACCCCGACTGGAGACCAGAGGGTAGTGCTGCGTATGGCGAACTTGTTGAGCCACAACGGCCTATGCCTAACGCGCAAAATTTGCCTTTGACGACTCTGGATGGAAAGCCTTTTGACTTGAGTTCGCTCAAAGGCAAGTGGATCATGATGGCTGCTGACGGTGCGGCATGCCCTGACTCATGCGCGCGCAAGCTTTACATCATTCGTAATACCCATGCGAGTCAGGGGAAGCATGTCGAACGATTGGCTCGTGTGTGGTTCATCACCGATGATGCGCCTGTCCCAGAAAAAGTGCTGGAGGCCTACAAAGGCGCAGTGATGGTAAGAGTCAATCCTGTCGTGCTTCAGCAGTTTTTACTCGGTGGAGCGCCGGGCTCCATGACCCCTGAACAAGCCAGAAATGCGCTTGCGCCGATGATCTGGGTGATTGATCCTTTGGGTAATCTTATTTTGCAATATCCCTCCATCGCAGATCCCGAGATGTTCCGCAAGGATATACGCAAGCTCCTCCAGAATTCCAGGATTGGCTAAATGTCTCAGGAAACACCCTCCAAAAAACGTTACCGGAAACTCGTCTTTCTGACTTGGTTTCTGACGCTTGATCTCATCATGTTTGGCGCATTTGTCAGGCTGACAGACTCTGGGCTGGGTTGTCCGGACTGGCCTGGTTGCTATGGTAGCGTCACACCGATTGGAGCACTTGACTCTATTCGTCAGGCTGCGCAGGTCATGCCTGACGGACCTGTTACTTTGCCGAAAGCCTGGATCGAAATGATCCATCGATATGTGGGTGCACTGTTAGGCTTTTTGATTATTTTAATTACCTGGATGTCCTGGCGTTACCGCAACAAATTCGAATATTCCCCCAGGTTAGCTGTAGTGACATTGCTTGCAGTGTGTTTGCAGGGTGCGTTCGGAGCCTGGACGGTCACGATGAAGTTGATGCCTCTCATTGTGACGGCGCATTTGCTGGGCGGAATGTCGCTTTTGGCTTTGATGACATGGCTTGCGGCGCGCGAGAGACACTATCCATCTGTCAGAGCCGAGACGCTGCAATACACCCCATGGGTTGCAGTAGGCCTCGCGCTATTGTTCATGCAGATTGCGTTGGGCGGATGGGTGAGTACTAACTATGCAGCGCTGGCGTGTATGGATTTTCCAACATGCAATGGGAGCTGGTTGCCGCCCATGGACTTAAAAAGTGGATTTTCACTGGTGCGTGGGCTTGGAGAAATGCCCGGGGGTGAAATGATTTCCCAAACTGCGCTGACAGGGATTCACTGGGTTCACCGAAATTTTGCATTTGTGATCTTTGCCTTCATGGGGTTTTTGAGTGTGCGGCTGATGAAGGATCCGGGCTTAAGAGGTCCAGCGCATTTGGTATTGGCCTTGCTGGTTGCTCAACTTTTTACTGGCTTAACCACCATTTTCTTCCAGTGGCCCTTGCTGATTGCTGTTTTGCATAACGGCGGCGCGGCAGGTCTTGTTTTGGCGACGGTCACGTTGCTTTTCCGCCTTGGACATACAGCCAGAACGTCCGCCACCTCTTAGCTTTAGCTGATCGGATCGGCGGACAGTCCCGCCGCTTGGGGACGCTTGCCATTACAATGGCGTACGTTTTATTTAAATAGTGACCATGTCTAGCTTGACTGCCACATCTCCGAACCTGTTGCGTCAGTACCTTGTGCTGACAAAACCGCGCGTGACCCAACTGGCGGTCTTTTGCGCCGTGATCGGCATGTTTCTGGCTACACCAACGTTGCCCGACATGCAAAAGGTGGTCGCCGGTACGATCGGTATTTGGTTGTTGGCCGCCGCAGCATTTGCAGTGAATTGCCTGATCGAGCAGCGTATCGACGCGCGCATGCTGCGAACCGCGCGCCGAGCGACTGCTGCGGGCACGATATCCTCCGCGCAAGTATTGATATTTTCCGGCGTGCTGGGTGGCCTGGGGATGTTTATCCTCTACCGCTGGGTCAATCCCCTGACAATGTGGCTGACGTTTGCGACATTTGTGGGTTATGCGGTGATCTATACCGTGATTCTCAAGCCACGCACGCCGCAGAATATCGTGATCGGTGGCCTGTCGGGAGCGATGCCTCCAGCCCTGGGCTGGGCTGCCGTGGCAGACGCAGTACCCGCCGAGGCGTGGTTGCTGGTGTTGATCATTTTCATCTGGACCCCACCTCATTTCTGGGCGCTGGCGTTGTACCGGACGAGAGATTACGAAAACTCGGGCTTGCCGATGCTGCCTGTCACGCATGGTCAGCAGTTTACGCGTCTGCACATACTGCTCTATAGCATTGCGCTGATGGCCACAACCGCGTTGCCTTACGTGATCGGTATGAGTGGCTGGCTGTACTTGTTTTGCGCCATGGTGCTCGGCGCCATGTTTGTCTGGTACGCATGGAAACTGTACCGTCAATATAGTGATGAGTTGTCTCGCAAGCTTTTTCGCTTTTCCATTTTGTACCTTTCACTTTTGTTCGCTGCCTTGTTGGCTGATCACTGGCTGATCGTGGTGGCACGCTAGATGAGAGTCGCTATTTTTTCCTTGTGTTTGTGGTTGCTTGCGGCCTGTGGCGATGGCGGCTCCGTCACGTTCAAGGGTAGCGATATTTCAGGTACCAAGCTTGGTCAAAACTGGAGCTTGGTCGGAATGGACGGAAAAACCTATACCCCGGCAAGTTTTCAAGGCAAGGTGACACTTGTTTTTTTTGGTTTTACCCAATGTCCTGATGTGTGTCCGACCGCCTTGGCTGAGCTCACACAAGTGATGAAATTACTCGGTGATCGCGCGGCGCAAGTTCAGGTGCTGATGATTTCGGTCGATCCCGAGCGTGATACGCCAGAGGTGCTACGCGCGTATATTTCAGGATTTAATCCTAAATTTCTGGGGTTGACAGGTACGCCCGAGCAGATCAAAGCCGCAGCTGGCTCATTTAAAGCGTATTACGCCAAAGTTCCCGCCGCAAAAGGCGCGTATTCGATGGATCACAGCTCTTCTTTTTACTTGCTGGATAAAAAAGGCGAGGCGCGCGTGATGCTTAACAGCACAATTGGGGCAGCAGCTGTTGCCCAAGACATTGAGGCGCTATTGCGCTAAGGCCCTTATTTTTGCTGTGCCGCCAAAGTGGCCTCGCGCCATGTGCGCAGCGCTGTCTGTGCACGATCGGATAACTGAGAGATCTCGAGCTGAGACCGTCGTTCGATAATCATCAATGCGTAAGGCGTCGCCAAGCTCGAGGCTTCGGGACATAAACGTAGCTCCTCCCCAATGGAAGGACTGCGCTGGCGCCAAAAATTAATGGCGGCTTCAATTTCGGGGAGAGTAATAGAACTTTGCATCCCGCTATTGTCCCAGAATATCGACTGGACTTCCAAAGAAAGCCGCACTTTAATGGGTCTTGGCGCGCGTCGCCCAGAGTGGCAGGATACGAGTAATATGTAAGGGTTCACCCCATGGAAGACGCATGATGACAACGAATCCAAACAATCCCTTTGTGCTGCCCGGGCTCGGTCAGAGCGGAGAAATGGCGTCCAATCCTTTGTTTGCGAGTCTTGAAATGATGCGTCAGACCTTTGGCGCGCTTTCTGGTGCGAACGGTATGGCCAAGGGGTTGTCCATGCAACCCACCCTTGATCCAGCCGAGCTCGAAAAGAAAATCAGTGAGCTTAAGTCGGTGGAAAGTTGGCTCAAACTCAATCTGTCCATGCTGAGCAGCACAATTCAGGGTATGGAGGTTCAGCTTGCGACGATTACAACGTTGCAGCAGTTTATGGCTGCGAACACAGGCTCAGCTCAGTCCGAATCCAAGCCTAAAAAGGCGAATGTTTCCTCCAAGACAGATCCGGGCGCGACTGATCCACCAAGCTCAGATGCTGCGCAGGCTTGGTGGAACATGCTGACGCAGCAATTTGGTCAAATCGCTGCGGCGACTTCTGCGAGTTTGAACAAAGATCATGGGAAGGAGCCCGTGTCTGCGCAAACCCGGACGTCTGCAAAAAAATCTACCGCTCGTTCAGCTCCGAAAAAATAAGAAGCATTATTCAATCTATCGTTCAATCAAAACCGCTATTTAAAAACCGCTTTCGATTCAAAAATAAAACATGCTAAACATCGTGATACTTGCGGCCGGTCAAGGCAAGCGCATGCAGTCCAGTCTTCCCAAGGTTCTTCATCCAATTGCCGGTCGTGCCATGTTGTCGCATGTGCTGGACGCGGCAGAGTCACTCGGCGCACAAGGCATTGTGGTGGTGGTCGGTCACGGTGCTGAGCAAGTTCAGAAAGCGTATGCCAAGCACCCAGGTTTGCAGTTTGCCTTGCAGCAACCTCAGCTTGGTACGGGTCACGCTGTATTGCAAGCTGTCCCTCTATTACAAGAAGATGGTCATGAAGATGTGACCATTGTTCTTTATGGGGATGTGCCACTTGTACAGCCTGAAACGCTCAGAGCGCTGCTGGCGGCGCGCGGACAAGGCTTGGCTGTGTTGACTGAGATTTTGGCGGACCCGACAGGCTATGGACGGATTGTGCGTGATGCCAAAGGTCAAGTATGTGCGATTGTCGAGCACAAAGATGCGGATGCCACACAGAAAGAGATTAAAGAGGTCAACACAGGCATTGCCGCGGCGCCCACGCGCATGTTGAAAGCATGGCTCTCTCGCTTGACGAACAACAACGCACAAGGCGAGTATTACCTCACGGATATTATTGGCATGGCGGTCGCTGACGGATTAACGGTCAGTGTGGCGCATCCTGTTGCGGCCTTTGAAACGCTTGGTGTCAACAGCCGTGCTCAGCAAGCGCAGCTCGAGCGACTTTGGCAGAACGAACTTGCCCGACGGCAGCTCGAGGCTGGCGTGACGCTGGCTGATCCTGCGCGGTTTGATGTGCGAGGAACGTTGACGTGCGGTCAGGACGTTTTTATCGATGTCGGATGTGTCTTCGAGGGCAGTGTGACTTTGGGTGATGGGGTCCGCATTGGTCCTCACTGTGTGCTGAGAAATGTTGTGCTCGGCGCGCGTACCCGTATCGAGGCATACAGTCATTTAGAGCAGGCTCAAGTAGGCGCCGATGCGCAGATCGGACCTTATGCGCGCTTGCGTCCCGGCGCAGTGCTGTCGGATCAAACGCACGTGGGTAATTTTGTAGAAATCAAGAATTCAGTGATGGGCAAAGACAGCAAAGCGAATCACCTCGCTTATGTCGGGGATGCGGATGTGGGTGAGCGCGTCAATATTGGTGCGGGAACGATTACCTGTAATTACGATGGAGCGAACAAGCATCGCACCATCATCGAGGACGATGCTTTTATCGGATCAGACACGCAGCTGGTGGCGCCAGTGCGCGTGGGCAAGGGCGCGACGCTCGGTGCGGGTACTACCCTCACGCGTGATGCACCTGCCAATCAGTTGACTGTCACACGTGCCAAGCAGACGTCGATTGATGGCTGGAAGCGCCCGGTTAAAAAAGAAAAAGCATGAGCGAAAAAGAAGTAAATCAACCAAAAGAAGTAATCGAAGGTTTACCGCCTGGGCGGCGGGGCATGGCGGCCTTGGCCTTGGCGTTGGGGCTGATGCTGGCGGTGCTGGACGCCACCATGATCAATGTGGGTTTGCCTTCAATCGCTGAAAGTCTCAATGAGTCCGCTTCGACGGTCGTTTGGGTTGTCAACGCCTACAGTCTGACTGTAGCGATGACTTTGCTCCCAATGGCCGCGATTGGCGAGCGCATTGGGTTCAAGCGGTTATTTCGTTACGGGTTGATCACTTTCGTTTTGGCAGCGCTGGCAAGTGCGCTGGCACCTAATTTGCCCGCGCTTCTTGTCAGCCGAATTTTTCAAGGTTTAGGCGGGTCGGCGATCATGTGCTTGTTTGGCGCACTGGTGCGTCATATTTATCCGCCTAGTTTGATCGGACGCGGTATCGGATTAAACGCATTGACAGTCGCAGTGTCTTCGGTGATGGGACCTTCGATTGGTTCGTTTATTCTTTCCGTCGCGACATGGCACTGGATTTTCTTTTTTAGCGTGCCAATGGGTTTGCTGACTCTGTTGGGTGTGCGATATCTGCCCGATGTAGCACCTTTGAAGTCCCGCTTCGATTGGCAGGCAGCAATGCTGAGCATGTCAACGATCGGCTTGTTTATTATCGGTATTGATTATTTGATGGGCGCAACCTGGCATGGCATTGCACTGATTGCAATCGCCGGTTTGATCGGCGTAGCGCTTGTCCGTCGGTCAAACAAGCAATCCGCGCCACTTGTTCCGGTCGATTTGTTTCGTATCCCAGCGATGCGTTATGCACTGGCAGCCTCGGCAAGCACTTTTGCGGGCCAGATGGCTACGCTGGTGTCACTTCCATTTTATTTGCAGATCACACTTGAGCGTTCACAGCTTTCGGTGGGTTTCTTGATGGCGGGCTGGCCTGCTGGCGCAGCTGTGATTGCTTTGATTGCAGGCCGTTTGTCAGATCGTTTTTCCGTGGCTTTACTGTGTGCGCTGGGAGCAGGGACGATGGCGCTTGGTTTATTGTGCGTCGTCTTGATGCCAAAATCGATTGCCGATGTTTGGTTGTTTATCGCGATGCTGGTTTCAGGTGTGGGGTTTGGTTTTTTTCAGACGCCCAATAACCGTGTCCTGATTGGATCGGCACCACGTCATCGCGCTGGCGCCTTAGGTGGACTACAGGCGACAACGCGGGTATTCAGTCAAACCTTTGGTGCTGCAGTCGTTTCGCTTGTGTTTGGGCTCGGGTTGAATTCCGGACCGATGCTGGGACTTTTTGTCGCGATCTTTTTTTCCACGATCGCATTGGTGGTGAATATTGTTCGCCATCGCCTGGTACCCAATAGCAAGCTTGGTTGATGAGTGGGTGTTTATCCTGAACAAGCGATCGCTAGCCCAGATGACTCAGCACAATATGTGTATCGAATTTACTTCGGTACACTGAAAAGAATGTACGAACATTTCGCACATTCGCCTCGGCCGTGAGTGCGCGATGCACTAGCGCATGATAGGCAGGCATGTCTGGCACTTGAGCAATCAACACGAAGTCCGGTCCGGTCGACACGCGATAGCATTGAAGAATAGCCGACTCTTCTTGCACCGCCTCTTCAAATGTTTGCAGTTTTTCAGCGGATTGAATATCGAGGGTGACTTCGATGATCGCTGTGAGTGTCGTCCCGACTTTTGAGGCGTCGATGATGGCAACTTCTTTGGCAATGACGCCTAATTTTTTGAGTCTGCGTACGCGACGCAGACATGTCGGAGGTGATGCATGCACCCGTTCTGCTAGGGCATGGTTCGTGAGACTCGAGTCACGTTGTAGCTGTTCGAGAATGCGTCGATCGAGGTCGTCTAGGGCATCGAGTGTCATTGATAGTAGATCAATCCTAATTTACATCTCAAATATTGAAATAATATTTCATTAAAAACAATTATAAATCAATTATTTCATTAATTACAAATTAATGAAATAATATTTCTTTCCAAAATGGGCACAATTAGACATTCTTAGGAGAAAGTCTATGTGCGGCATCGTTGGCGCCGTCGCTTCGCGCGACATCACCCCCATTTTGGTTGAAGGCCTCAAGCGTCTCGAATACCGCGGGTACGACTCCTGTGGCGTAGCGGTGTATGACAATGGTGGTCTGCGCCGAGCTCGCAGCACAGAGCGTGTCGCTGAATTGGCCTCTGACATCGAGCGTAACCATATTGCTGGTTTCACCGGTATCGCGCACACGCGATGGGCCACGCACGGTGCCCCTGTCACGCGTAATGCGCACCCACACTTTTCCGCAGTCGGAAAAGAAGCCGCGAGCATTGCCCTCGTACATAACGGGATTATTGAAAATCACGAAGAGTTGCGTGCGGAGCTCCAAGCAGCGGGTTATGTTTTTGAAAGCCAGACGGATACCGAAGTGATCGCGCATTTGGTGCGTCATCTCTATGCGGGTGATTTACTCGAGGCAGTACAACAGACAGTAAGACGGCTGCATGGTGCCTATGCGATCGCAGTGTTTTGTCGTGATGAGCCGCATCGCATTGTCGCAGCACGTCAAGGCTCGCCTTTGGTAATCGGACGTGGCAAAGGTGAAAACTTTTTGGCTTCAGATGCCCTGGCGCTCGCGGGCACGACGGATCAAATCATTTATCTTGAAGACGGTGACGTAGCAGACTTGCAATTGGGCAACGTCTGGATCATGGATCAATCTGGCAAGTCGGTTGAGCGCAAGGTCAACACTGTGCACGTACATACGGGCGCAGCCGAGCTTGGCCCCTATCGCCACTACATGCAAAAGGAAATATTCGAGCAGCCTCGCGCCGTTGCGGATACGCTCGAGGATGTCGAGTCCATTACGCCAGAAATGTTTGGTGATCAGGCCTATAAAGTTTTCAAAGATATTGATCGTGTCTTGATACTTGCCTGCGGCACCAGTTATTACGCAGGCTCGACCGCTAAATACTGGATCGAGTCGGTTGCGAAAATCCCTGTCTCGGTCGAGATCGCAAGTGAATATCGCTATCGGGATAGTGTGCCCCATCCTAAAACGCTGGTCGTGACGATTTCGCAGTCGGGAGAGACCGCGGATACGCTCGCAGCGCTTAAGCACGCACGTAGCCTTGGGATGGAACAGACGCTGACAATCTGCAACGTATCGACGAGTGCGATGGTGCGTGAATGCAAGCTTGCGTACATTACACGCGCGGGTGTTGAAATTGGTGTGGCTTCCACCAAAGCATTTACGACCCAGCTCACCGCATTGTTCATGCTGACTCTGGCATTGGCGCAGGTGCACGGGCAGCTGACTGAGGAGCAGGAGGCAAAGCATGTGAAAGCATTACGTCACCTACCAGTTGCGATTGGCGCTGTTCTCGCACTCGAACCACAAATCATGGCTTGGGCCGATCGATTTGCCACTAAAGAAAATGCCTTGTTTCTCGGGCGCGGGATGCACTATCCGATCGCACTCGAAGGTGCACTCAAACTTAAAGAAATTAGCTACATCCATGCTGAGGCCTATCCTGCTGGAGAGCTCAAGCATGGTCCCTTGGCACTTGTCACGGATCAGATGCCCGTTGTCACGATCGCGCCTAACGATGCCTTGCTTGAAAAACTCAAATCAAATATCCAGGAAGTTCGTGCGCGTGGGGGTGAGCTTTATGTGTTTGCCGATGCGGATACTAAGATTGTCAGCAGCGAAGGTTTGTATGTGATTCGTATGCCTGAGCATTATGGCTTGTTGTCGCCAATCTTGCATACCGTGCCGCTACAGTTGCTGGCGTATCACACGGCATGCTCGCGGGGAACGGATGTAGATAAGCCGCGGAATTTGGCTAAGAGCGTGACGGTGGAGTAGTTTCGTTAGGGGGTAGTAATTCTGGAGATTTTCTTGTCTGTTTCATATTGACGCTAAGGACGAGAGGCTTGATGATTGGGGCGTATTCTGGTTATCAGGTAGAGCTTTCGGACAAGATTATTACCCTTCGTGATGAGCAACAATTTACATATAAACAGATTGCAGATCTTCTGATTGCGGAAGGCTATCGCTCCCCTAGAGGGTTTGACCTTGGATCTGAGAGTGTTTTCTCAATTTATAAAAAGCGCAAAATTCGAAATGTTCGACTAAACGCTAAACCTGAGATAGTCATATCTGAAATTGAAGTGATCAGATATTGATTTTTTCTTTTTCCGGCAATCAGTAATAGGTATGAATAATTAATACTTGTCTCATAACTGGTAAGTAGCACCTGTTCAATAGCTGCGTGAAGATGGTCAATTAGATAAATCAAGAAGCGTGAACCAAACGAGCTAGTGGGTTGTTAGGTGGTGGCTTGGCTGATACTTTAAAAATTCTAATGTAAGGAGAGACGATGAATATTAAGACACTGTATTCTGAGATTACAGCCATTACTAACCATTTTGAAACGACTGCTACTAATGAGTTTTGGGAAGTTAGGATGACGGGTAGGCTGAGCGGTAGTTCAGATCGATTGCCGTATCAAACATCAGAGCCAGTCTATGTAAACTGCGGCGGTATAGATCACGATATCAGTAATGCTTTAGTGCTTGTGTTGATAAAACCACGTCCTCCACGAACTGAAGTTCAAGGCGTTTCACCGAATGAGAGATGGGTAAACAATGATGACCCTCGGGATCATATTCGTGTTTCTGGTTTCGAAGATAAGGATGATCTGCGGTTAGTAAAGTTAAGCATTCTGCTTCCAATAGAAACGATTGACCGCATAAAAAATACAAACTTAAAAGAAGTAAATCTATCAATTCAAACTTCATTTTGGGATGCGGCTGAAGATCCACGCCCATTGGACAATTCACCAAGAGACCATATATTCGCTTGCTTAACGTCTGCGGCCTTTAACTTTGTTTCAAAAGTGAATGAGGCATCGGAGATAGAAGGAGGAGTGGCTAAATTGAATAACACTGTAGATAAGCAATTGGAAAAAATCACTAGTGCTCATACACTGCTAGACAATCTAATTAAAGAAATTTCTGATAATCAAAAAAAGTTTACTAAGGTTGCTTGGGTTTTGGGTTTGTTATTGGTTGCAAGTATTTTCATTAAGCTTTAGCTGATAAGTAATTTCTATTCGTGCTCACAAAGTTAAAAAATGAAAAATCCCTTCACAATTGAGATCTTTTCAACAACAGGTGATCCTCAAGGGATCAGGATCATTCAAAAGACGAATTGGTCCGGAGTGGGCGTCGTATTTCCAAGAGAAAATATTGCAGAAGTCATTAAGGAAGATCACGCAAAACGACCAGGAGTCTACATTCTGGTAGGAGACTTGGCAGAGGAAACCGTCTACATAGGCGAAGCTGATCCAGTATCCGTTCGATTGAAGCAACACCTTCAAAAAGATTGGTCTTGGGGTGTGTTTTTTGTCGATTCACACGGACTAGGAAAAACTGAAATCCAATTTCTTGAATCTGAGTTAGTTCGTATTGCTCAGGACACAGGTTCAGCAATTCTGATGAACAAGAACGTTCCGAATAAGCCAAATATGTCTCGGCAATCTCAGGCTGCTGCAACAGTTTTTCTTAATGAAATACTTTTGATCTTGCCAATGATAGGTATTAAGGCATTTGCACCATCAAGAAATTCAAAAAGTAATCTGCAAGAAAAAAACAAAGTTCCAAAGCTTACTAACGGTGGCAGCTGGGATACGATCGTAATACCTGCAAAAAAGAAGGCTTTGACAATGTATTTATTGGGCAAGATTGTTGGTATGCAATTAGGATGAATTCGCGAGAAATTCCTAAATTCAAATATATAGCCGCATATCAAGTGGCACCAGTATCAGCAATAACGCATATAGCGGAAATAGATCAGATTGTTCCTTACCAAAATAGCGGGAAGTACTTGATCAAATTTAAGTCAAAAGCCGTTGAGTTAAAAAAACCAATCAAACTTGAGGAGGGAAAGGTTGGATCTCAACCGCAGTCACCTAGGTACACTAGTTACGCAAAAATAATGAACTCGTCAAAGCTCCAAGAACTTTGGGTTTAAAGAAAAATTAATTAGATCATTCCGAAACTACTTCAAATAAAAACAACAATCTCCTTGCCATTCGCAGTATGTGAATACGCAAACTACTAATTGGGTGACTTAGATCTGCTAAAAAGAAATTTATTAATGCAAAATAAGTAAGTCAAGATGAATAGGTGAGCGTGTGGAAACGATTCGCGTAGATTACAAAATTAAAGCTGATCTGGTCGCTCCCAGTAAAACTGAATTACCAGTGATGAACAATCGCGCTGGATATGAGGTTCGACTTAGAAATGCAGAACCAAACGAAGATGGACATTTCACAAGCTTGATAGCCACAGTGATAGGACAAGCTGAAAACATTAAATTAGCTGAATCTACCCATCGATCTTATCTAGCCGAAATGTTGGACGTTCTGACTTTCGTTACACACTCTAGATTCAAAATCATTGAGCCCTTAAGGGCGATGCAGTGGCAGATTGGTCAGACAGAGCGCCAATTCATCATTTTCCACGTAGTAGACCAACGAGATCCACCAGACCCTGATCTTCAACAGGAGTTTTTGGACTCTGTTTCAGAAGTTGAAAGGCATCAGGTTCCAGACTACATAAGAACTGCACTGAAATATTTTAGGTATGGAACGTTTGAAGATCAGCCCGATGATCAATTTATGCGCTATTGGATGGCACTAGAGATCATTGCCGAAAATTCAGTTGAAAAGCGCTCCACACCACTTATATGTCGACAATGCAAAACAAATTTATCTTGCCTTGCTTGTGGAACTTTGACTGATGTAACACAGATGCCTAAAAATCGTATTGTGGACTTAGTAAAAAGTGTCAGTGACGAGCAAACAGGTGCTGAAATAACTCAGAAATTTTATCTAACTCGAAATACATTGATGCACGGAGGCTCAGTTAAAACAGCAGAGATCAGAGCAAAACTTCAGATCAGCGAACTTATAAATCAACTAGCAACGATTGTTTGGCATCTCATATACCGTTCGATTCCAGATTTGCACTATGCACAGCTAACGATGGGGCATCGAGAAGGACAGTTTGCAAATCTAAACTATAAAACATCAGTAAATGGGATATATAAGCACAATTTAAATACTGAGCATCCAACCGATGAAGAGTTAGAAGGTATAAAGATTACTTTGAAGACAAGATTTCGAGACAGGACATAAATATGCGCAACATTTTTCTACTTGCCTTGATGCTTATCTACAGTTCAGCTTTTTCGCAATCTTTGCCGCAAAACTCACATAAAAATCCTTTTGGTGCTGGCTGGGAGTGCAATAGGGGCTTTAAACAGGTGGGCAATGAATGCCAAAAGGTGCAAATTCCACCTAATGCTGTTCTTGATATTTTGGGACACGACTGGGAATGTGCAAGAGGATTCAGAAACTCAGGCAACCAGTGTATTAAAGTCCAAATCCCTTTAAATGCAGGCTTGGATATTCTTGGACACGATTGGGAATGTTTGCGAGGTTTTCAGAGAGTTGGCAGCGAATGTCAAAAAGTGCAACTTCCCGCCAATGCTGGACTAGATATCCTAGGGCACGACTGGGAGTGCAAAAGAGGATTCAAGCGAGTTGGCAACGAGTGCACTAAAGTAACAATTCCTACGAATGCCTCAATTGATGCATTAGGTCACGACTGGATTTGCAATAAGGGTTACAAAAAAGCATCCTCCGAATGTCAACCGATGACCGTGGCTGAAAAGAAAGCCGAAGCAGATCGAGACAAATCAATAAGGGAAGAAATTAAAAGCAGGCAAGCTCGTGGAGCAAGAGGAAATCACTGCGATTCAGAGTACAGCTCTGGTGCAAATGTGTGCGTCACTGTAAAAAATGCAGAGCTAAATTGTTCCGAGTCCTACGATAGAGGTAATTACGACAGCTGTCGGGTAGAGGTTTCACTTTACGTTGAAACAGATTATCGTGGCCACGGATATGTCGATGGCCGTGTTAAATGCGAGGTATCTCTTGCGACTGTTGGCTCTAGCGGTTACGAGTCTAGCCAATCGAATGATGAGCGGTGGAGTTTTTCCCTCTATGCCAACGACTCCAGCACTCGCTCCTTGGATATCGATTTTTCGTTTTCAAGTTATGAAAAGATCCGTAAAGTTCGCATTAGTGATTTGACTTGTCGGGTGAGGGATTTGTACGTCTACTAAGCATTTTAGCTATATGGTTAGGTCAAGGTAACAACTACTGTCACCGCTTTACCGTTCGCAGCCTGCGAATACGCAAACTGCTTATTAGGCGATTTACGAATCGCTTCCAGCAGTTTTTCCTTGCTAATTGAAGTGCCAGCCTTTTCCGTGAGTTTGATCGCTTCTTGACTCATCTCATTTTCCCTTTCGTTTATTTGCTAAAGCCTGCATCAGAACAAGTCTGACCGAGCACGTTTAAAGTTCTCTGAATTGTTGAAGTGCTCATTGAAAAACCGCTTTAAGCAGTAACGAATCACCTCGGATCGGTTGTAGCCGAGTCGTTCACATAACGAATCAAATTTAGTGATGAATTCTTGGTTTGTTCTGATACACAGAATCTGATTACGGCGTAGCTTGGTGTTCACGTAAAACTCCTTTTTTAGTAGTTTTACTATTTAGTCAATTTTTTACTTTGGTATTACCAAGGTCTTAAACCGTGAGTTCAGAAAGTGACTTTCCCTTTCTTATGTAATTCATCCAATCATCAGATTCTGACTCGATCAGTGGTTCGATCAAAAAGCTTGAGACGGTATCTAGGCTGTATAGATCCTTCTTCAGACGAACATCGAGCTCTTGCAGGTCGTAATTGAAAATTCTAGGAGCTAGTTCGGTCTTAACAAATAAAACTCCGTGGATGTGATGTGGAGCGTTACTTTTAGGCACTGGTTTAAAAAAGCTACCTTGTTCATACTCATATTGAAAGAAAGGATCCATTGGTAATACTAGGTTCCATTTAGAACTGGATCGACTGAGTCTTTTCTTAATTTTGTTTAGAACTCGATTTTCGAACTGATATTCGACTGCTCTTTTCATCCCGTCTGAGGTTTCCAGTGGAACTAGGTTCTTAAAGGTAATTGTTATTGCAAAAGGAACACATTCATCACTTTCAAGTATCCAGTCGAGTATCTGAGTGGACTGGTTTATAGGATTAGACAGGGACTTTTGGAGGATCTCGGTTCCATACCGTCTATTGAATTCTGTAGGTTCTAGGTCGTTAATAGACTTGATCATTTGTTTTCGCTTTATTCTGGGCGTAGAAAGGATTCGTCTATTGAATTCGGTGGGTTCTAGGTCGTTAATAGATTTGATCATTTGGGTTCGCTTTATTCTGGGTGTGAAAGGATTATCGACTCGATGCCGACAAGGTGGGTAGGGTGGATGCAAACAGGGCAGCCTCTACGGAAGCGATACGGGCTTAACTGGCGGCGTATTCGGTTCGTATAACTATTTAGTAAAAAAAAGACCGCTCAGAGGCGGTCAGGATGAAATATTTACAAATTTATTTACTTTCAGTATCAATTGAGAAGTCATTTGCTGCGATGTAATAGGTTAGGCATTTGGACTTGCCAACAAAGCGAACTACTGTCGCTTTTGCAATTTCAACAGAATAATCATCTTCAAGAAATTTAAGATTGTCGATGAAAATTCTAAGATTAAATTTACGATCACTTTGAGCTAAAGTTATCGTTAAACATTCGTCATCAATTTTTTTAGAATTTTGTACCCGAGCGACAATAAGCTCACCGTTGCCTTCAATTGTTAGGTTTTGAACGCTAAGTGCATTTGAAGATTTAGGCTTCATCAGATTTGCGTATTTCATTATATCTTTGATCACGATCCAGCTTAAGTCAAACCTGATCCCAGAAGGATCAAATTTAATATCCTTAGTAATTGATGTCAGTTTGTTTTCATCAGCTAAAGCAAATACAGCCTCGGATTGATGATTGGAAATTTTTATCGAATTGTCGTTAAAAAATATTTCTGAATCATTTAAAAATGAAAGGCAAGACATAATTTTGCTTAATTCATATGTGGCCGCCTTTACGGGTATTACTTCTGAGATATTTGCTTCAACAGCGACCGATTTATTTTGAGAATAGCTGCTT